>Ga0210409_10004039_pt1 | contig 15995 bp, 11 predicted proteins | sample IncBWH17MmetaG_FD_161649 | JGI IMG/M metagenome (GOLD analysis project Ga0210409, IMG submission 161649) | Forest soil microbial communities from Barre Woods Harvard Forest LTER site, Petersham, Massachusetts, United States - Inc-BW-H-17-M | ecosystem: Environmental > Terrestrial > Soil >...
CAGGAGGAGATCACCAAAACCGGGATCCAATCGCTGAAGGTGCGCTTTAACTCCGTCTTTGGTTACTACATCGAGGTCACGAAAGCGAACCTGGACAAAGTGCCGGCCAATTACGTGCGGAAACAAACGATCGCCAACGGTGAGCGGTTCATCACCCCGGAGTTGAAGGAGATGGAAGGCAAAATCCTCGGCGCCGAGGAGAGGAGCGTGAAACTTGAATATGAACTGTTTCAGCGCGTGCGCGAGGAAGTACTCGGCCGCTTGCCACAGATGCAGCAGACGGCTGCCGCCTTGGGACAGTTAGACGTGTTGGCTTCCTTTGCCGAAACAGCACGGCTTCACAATTACTGCCGACCGCACATCGGCGAGGAGGGCGCGCTGTCGATTCGCAACGGCCGTCATCCGGTATTGGAGCAAAACCTCAATGAAGAGCGGTTCGTGCCCAACGATACTCACCTGGATCAGAGCGTGCAGATTGCGCTGATCACCGGACCGAACATGGCCGGTAAAAGCACCTACATCCGGCAAGTCGCCTTGTTAACGCTTTTAGCGCACACGGGATCCTTTATCCCCGCGGAGCACGCTCGCATCGATCTGGTCGACCGCATCTTCACCCGCATTGGCGCAAGCGATGACCTGGCGCGGGGTCAGTCCACGTTCATGGTGGAAATGTGCGAAACGGCCAACATTCTCAACAATGCCACGGCTCGCAGCCTAATCGTGCTCGACGAAATCGGGCGTGGCACCAGTACCTTCGATGGCTTGAGTCTCGCCTGGTCTATAGTCGAGCATTTGCACAACCAGGTCGGGGCCAAAACTCTCTTCGCGACCCATTACCATGAACTCACCGAACTCGCCGGGCGATTGCCGCGACTCAAGAATTATAACGTGGCCGTGCGCGAATGGCACGACCAGGTGGTATTCCTGAGAAAAATTGTCGAAGGCGGCACCGACAAGAGTTACGGCATCCAAGTCGCTCGCCTGGCGGGAGTGCCCAAACCTGTGCTCGAGCGCGCCAAGGAAATCCTGCGCAACCTTGAAGAGTCGGAACTGACGCCGGAAGGCAATGTGAGGCAGTCGACACGACGCCAGCGCGATCGGGAGAAACTTAAGCAGCTGGCCCCCGCGCCGCAGATGGATTTGTTCAGATAGACCGGAGCAATCACTTCGCGCGTGACAAAAAGGCGCCTCAGAAGCACGCTGAGTCATCCGCTCAGATATTTCCAGCGGCCGATTATGAAACGATTCTCCCGCCGCCAGTTCTTGAAAGCAGGCTCAGTTAGCGTTGCGCTGCCTTGCCTGGTGCCAGCCTCGGTCTTCGGAGCCGACGCGCCGAGCAACCGCATCACGATTGGGTTCATTGGCACCGGCGACCATGGCACAACCTGGAACCTGAAACGCTACCTGGAACTCAAAGCCGCCAAGGTGTTAGTGGTCTGCGATGTTGATGGCTACCGAATGCGTCGGGCCAAAGCGATGGTCGATGCGGAATACGACAACGAAGACTGCGCCACCACCAAGGACTTCCGCCAGGTGTTGAACCGCAAAGATATCGACGCGGTGATGATTTCCACGCCGGACCACTGGCATACGCTAATCAGTGTGATGGCCGCGCGCGCGGGCAAGGACGTTCAATGCGAAAAGCCCACCCTCACGATTGGCGAAGGCAAAATCCTGATCGACACCATGCGGAAATGTAAACGGGTTTTCCAGACCAGCACCGAGGATCGGTCCCTGCCCATGTATCACCGAATGGCCGAACTGGTGCGCAATGGGCGCATCGGCAAATTGCAGAGAATCGAAGTGATCCTGCCCAAGCAACCCGATGTTGCCGGGGATCCTACTCCCCAACCCGTGCCGCCGGACCTGGATTGGGAAATGTGGCTCGGCCCGGCTCCGTATGCGCCCTACACCAAGGACCGCGTGCACTTTAATTTCCGTTGGATCTGGGATTATTCGGGCGGGATAATCTGCGACTGGGGCGCGCACCTTTTTGATACCGCGCAGTGGGCCAACGATACTGAGCGAACCGGTCCCGTCGAGGTGCAGGGCACCGGCACTTTCTGGCAAGGCGGCCTTTACAACACGGTCAAGGATTACGATGTCACTTACCGCTATAAGAACGGCGTGGTGATGACCTGCACGCCGGGCAATCCGAGCATCAAGTTTATCGGGACAGACGGCTGGGTCGGCAATCGTGGGTGGCGCGGAAAGGTCGAAGCCAGCTCTGACAAGATCGGCAACTCAGTCATTGGTCCCGAAGAAGTCCATCTCTACACCAACCCGGAAGGTGAACACGATGACTTCCTCAAGTGCATGAAGAGCCGAAAGGATCCCTACTTCCCGGTCGACATCGGCCACCGCGTATCAACGGTCTGCCATTTGGCCAATATCGCCATTAAGCTCGGACGAAAACTAAAGTGGGATCCTGAGGCGGAGCGCTTCGAGAATGACGAGCAAGCCAACGCGATGCTCTCACGGCCCATGCGCAGCCCGTGGAAGCTCGCGTGAGCTAAGGCCTTTGCAACCTGAAAAACCGCAAACTGCTCGAATCGGGCACCGAGACACAGATGAGTCCATTCGTAGAGAACGAGCTCTGCGACGACACCGCCGACCAGCTTGAGGAACTCGCAGAGCCAGCCTCCAGCAAGGTGTAGCTCACTCCATTGTCGGGCCAACAGACCAGGGCATCGATCCCGGAATGGCTGATGGACAGGTTGGGGACCGGCTGAGCTGCCAGTACGGCGGCGATTTGGCTTTGGTACGTTGCGATGTCGGCCATATACGTCTTATCACCGTAAACTGCCGTGCCCGCTTGCTGGTTAACCTGGTTTGCCTCCGCGTCCAGGATGCCCACCAATTGCCACAACGCACCATTCTTTTGAAAAACACCGCCGCCGGAATCTCCGAACGAAACTTGCGCTTCGTCGGAAGTCTGCGAGCCCGGACCCAGGGTGCCGGGACTTGTGAAATCAGAAACAAAAGCAGTTAAATTCCCATATCCCACATTGATGGTCGTGGTTCCACCGAGGTTGACCTCATTATTTCCCCAGCTCTTGGTTGTACCGTATGACCAGTAGAAGCCGCTATAGAGTCCAAAGTTGGTTTGTGCCGAGCCAGCGATATGCCCGAAGCCAATCATATCGATCTGCGAGAAGGCTGCCGGGGTTGCTGTTACCAGGGGAACGCTGGGCAAGGGAGGCGCGCTGGTCAGGTGAAAGAGAATCAAATCCGTTCCAGACCCATCGGAGTTAGTCAGGCGCAAAGAGTTTCCATCCGGAGCGAAGCTCCCTCCTCCCACGCCGATGCTCCCCACGCCCACGTGGCTGGCCGTCAGCACCCATCCGCCTCCGATGTAAACCCCGCTGGCCCCGTTGACTCCGACAACGCTATCCCACGGCGCCCCATCCGATGGTGCGCTGGTATTCGAAGAGGAGTTGGCATCGATGACAGCGAAGGCCTGAAAAGTCGCTATCCAGACCCCGAAGGTCACTAAAAGAAAGGCCAAAATAGAACGGCACTTTTTGGTCGTACTCAAGTTCATGCATCGTTATGTCGAGCCTGCATTTTAAAGGAACTCTGCTCTTGTGGCAGCAAAACGCGGCCATGCGCACGGCTTGGCCTGGCATTGGCTGGATTAATAGCAGGAATTAGGCCATGTTGATGCTTTTCTCGCCGCCGCTAATTCGTCACCTATTCGTCACCTTGGAGCCGTTGCACTGCGGAACCCTGGGCGTAGGATGATAGTGGAATCTAGAGTATGAGGATCGGATTTCACACAGCAACACGACATTGCCGGGAGGTGGGGGTGTGGGCTGTTCCCCGGAGGTGTCGTGGCTTGGCCCCGGCTGCGAGAGTGGCCCGGAAACCCCCGTCCAGGGTCGCTGTCGTGAACCTCGAATTGGGAGCTAACAGTTTTTTGGCCATCCGTGGGTCCGGCGGAGGACTCACTTGGGCCCAAGGGCAAGCATTCACTCGCGTCGGCCCAAAAACCTGGGTTTGGTCGACTGAAGCATCGATCTATAAGATCGAGTTTCAGTTGCTCCTCAATGACGAGGTGTGGGAGCGGGGTGACACGCACATCCTTGAGCCCGGGAATTCGATCGAGCTTACCCCGGATTTTGAGTGGCCCGAAATACCGAGAACCTCTTTGCCTGAGATTGTTTCCCGTCTTGATTGCCGCTCACGATAGTATTCCCTTGGGTTTATCTCTCTAAGCTCTTAAGCGCGCGCGCCAGGTATCGGTATTCGGAAATTGAGTTATAAAGTTGGGCAGAGATCCTGAAGTAGCGCCTCTCGGGATGACCGAACCTGTAAAAAGGAACTTCTATGCCGAACTCGTCGTAGAGCCGGGACTGTTCCGGATCGATTCTGCCGGATTTCGGCCGACCTTGAAAGCGCGCCGGCAAAGGGATGGTCGCCATGGCTCCGAGCAAAGTTGACGGACAAGGTGGCGCGAGGTCCAGTTCCTCGCACAGCACAGTGCGGGCACGCACGGCCAGTTCATGGTTGGTTTGTCGAATCGCCGCCCAGCCGCCGGACATCAACTTCGACATCCAATCAATTGCCTCACCGGCACAGAACCAGGCGGACGGGTCGAAGGTGCCGGCCCAGTCAAACCGATCCTGGAAAGCCGAGTAATCCGCGCGGGGAGTATTGTTGCCGTGGCTGACGACGGCCGGTTGAATATCCCGCTGCTTGTCCTCGCGAACCCAAAGAAAAGCGGCGCCTTTTGGGGCGCAAACCCATTTATGCAGGTTGGCGGTGTAGTAAGCCGGTCTCAGCTTCGATAGGTCCAAGTCCACCATGCCCGGGGCGTGGGCTCCGTCCACCAGGGTGTCCACGCCTCGTGCCTCCAATTCACGAATGAGGCGCCTCACCGGGAACACCAGGGCAGTACTACTCGTCACATGGTCGATCATGGCCAAACGAGTGCGCGACGTAACCGCGGCCAGAACGGCCTCCAGAACCTCATCGGCGCTCCGTACTGGAAAGGGCACCTGCGCCACAACCAATCGCGCTCCGGCCCGGCGCGCGACCTCTACCAGCACATTATGGCAGGCGTTATAGTCGTGGTTGGTCGTGAGCAATTCGTCGCCGCTTCTCAAAGGATACGAGCCGATTACCGCATTGATTCCCGTAGTCGCGTTGGTAACGAAAACCAGGTCCCGGCGCTGCGCTCCAATGAACTGCGCTACTTTCACACGGGCAGGCTCCAAGCGTTCTTCATACGACCGCCATAGGAATTGGACCGGCTCCGCTTCCATCTGACTTCGTAGCCGCTGCTGGAGCTGCAAAAGGACGGCAGGACATGCCCCGAATGATCCGTGGTTCAAAAAGACCGAGCCGGGCGCCAGGGTCCAGTGGCGACGGTGTTTGGAGCTGGTGAGCCCCTTCGCTCGAGACAGTTGCACAAGCACATACTAGCGAAAGCTTTGGAAAAGAAAATGCCGGGATTCGTTGCCCGTGCCGTAAAATCTTGGCGGATTCTTCTTTTTTGTGTAAGGATTGAGCTTAGACCACGATTGATGTGCTTGGAATGGCGAAGAGTCAGCTTGTTTCCGGTCCGGACGAACTGGCGCCCACGCGGTTAAGCCTGCTGGAGCGCCTGCGCGACCTGGACGATAAGGGCTCCTGGCAGGAGTTCTTTGATACTTACTGGAAGCTCATCTATTGCGCCGCCGTTAAGGGAGGTTTGTCAGATGCTGAGGCGGAGGATGTGGTGCAGGAAACCATTATTGGAATTGCTCGTCACATGGAGAGCTTTCGCTATCAACCGGAAGTCTGCTCTTTCAAAGGTTGGTTGATGCGCCTGACCCGCTGCCGCATCATCGATCATTTGCGCAAATCGCCCGCGGCCAAATATGCCTTCGTCCCGCTGCCGAGCGAACCGCACACCGAGACCGGAACCGGAGAGCAAATGAGCCGCGAGAGCCGGGCAGCGGTGATGAGTTCCACCTCCGAGGCAGCCTTTGAAGATCTCTGGGACCAGGAATGGAAGAAGAACCTCATCGATGCGGCGATGGAACGCGTAAAGCGAAAAGTCGCCCCGGAGCATTACCAGATTTTTTACCTGCACGGTGTCAAGGGCATGCCCGCTCGCCACATCAGCGAACTACTGGGCGCGAGCATGACCAAGATTTACGTTGTTCGGCATCGGATTGCTCGCTTGGTCAAGCGCGAGGTCCGGGCCCTGGAACGTAAAGGTTTACAGTGCCCGGAACAGCCACTCCAATGACCAATCTCTGGGACTTTCATCCAAGCGCCCGGCGCCTGATGCTGCTGCTCAAGCACCTGCTGCGGCCGCGTGGTGAAGCCAGATTCCAAAAGTACGAAATAGCGCGTCGTCCTGGAGCCGAAAGCTTGCGCCGCCGTTTACTTTTGCGACCGCAGCCAACCCGCCCGAAAAGTCTGCTACGAGTCGGTGGCCCAAGCTCAGCCAGACACGCAGCGACCCGTTCGAGTGGCCGGTGGCCGCCTCGTGCTCCCGGGTTATAGCTCAACACTGTGCCCATCCTCAAATCCGACAGTATTAAGGCAAAACTTGGTCTCAGCGGGCCGGCGTTGAATCGGATCCCGGGGCCCGCCCCAGCGATCCCCGATCACGAAATGGTCCGTTGCATTGGCCAAGGCAGCTACGGGGAGGTTTGGCTGGCCCGCAACGCGGTGGGTACCTGGCGCGCAGTCAAAGTTGTTTACCGCCAAAATTTCAAGGATGCTCGTCCGTATGAACGGGAGTTTGCGGGCATCCAAAGTTACGAACCCATTTCGCGCAGCAACGATGGCCTGATCGATGTGTTGCAGATTGGCCGCAACGATGCCGAGGGTTACTTCTATTATGTCATGGAGCTGGCCGATACCGCTGAGCCACCCCAGCGCGACACCGCTGGCGGTGCCATCGAGCGAACACCCGCCTCCGACCCAAAGCTCGGTCACTCGGGCAGCGTTGATCCGGATCGATACGTCCCCAAGACTCTTAGCCGCGTCATTCAGCAGCGCGGTCGCTTGACCTACGAGGAATGCCTCACCTTAGGCCTGACGCTGAACCTGGCGCTGGGTCACCTGCATCGCCAAGGCTTGATTCACCGTGACGTCAAGCCTTCCAACATCATCTTCGTTAACGACGTCCCCAAGCTCACCGACATCGGCCTGGTCACTGACCTGGCGGGTGCGGAATCCTTCGTCGGCACGGAAGGCTTCATCCCGCCGGAAGGACCCAACTCCCCCCAAGCGGACCTGTATGCCCTGGGCAAGGTTCTCTACGAGGCCAGCATGGGCAAAGATCGCAACGAGTTTCCCGACCCGGTGACCGGCCTCGGCATTGACGCCGAATCCAGGTCCTTGATGGAACTCAATGCTGTCCTGGTCAGAGCCTGCGCTCCGGATCCCAAACAACGCTACCAGCGGGCCGAAGAGATGAATGCCGACCTGGCGCTTTTGCACAACGGCGAGTCGGTCCGCGACAAGCACGCCTTGCAGTACCGCTTAAAGGTAATGACCCGCATCGGCGTCGTGACCTTCGCAGCCATCGTTTTGGGCGTGATTCCCTACTATCTTGCCATCCGCGAGGCCCGGCGCGCCACGGCCGAAGCTGCTAAGAGCCACGAAGTGGCCCAGTTTCTCAAGGACATGCTCAAAGGCGCCGAACCGTCAGTCGCCATGGGGCGAGATACGGCCATGCTCCGGGATATCCTGGACCAGACCGCCGAACGGGTCGGGCGAGATTTAAAGAACCAACCCGAGGTGGAAGCCGAATTGCGCAGTACACTCGGCCAGGTTTACCTCGAATTGGGCCAGTACAAGTCGGCCGAATTGATGCTCCGCCCCGCTCTGCACCTGCGCGAAAAATTGTCTCGAGAGGACAATCTCTCCATTGCCCAAGCGCTCAGTGACTTGTCCCCGGCGCTGTGGAACCAGGGCGACCTTAACGAGGCGGAACGGCTTCAGCGCCGGGCTCTGGCGATCCGAACCTCGATCCTGGGTGAAACCAACCTCGCTGTCGCCGAATCTCTTCAGGACCTCGGCTGCATTTTGAGCGGCCAGACAAAGATGTCGGAGGCCGAAAGGATGTTTCGTCAGGCCCTGGCCATCCGCCGAAATCTGCTCGGCGAAGAGCGTGTTGAGGTTGCCGATTCGTTGAGCGGAGTTGCCAACATGCTCAATGCTCAAGGCCAGTGGGGACGTGCCGAGGTCCTGTTTCGCGAGAACCTCCAGATTATCCGCAGCCTCCTGGGCTTAAGACACCCGAAGTCCGCCGGCGCCCTCAATGGCCTGGTCCAATCCCTTCTGCCGCAAAACAAGCTGGTCGAGGCGGAATCCCTGGCTCGTGAAGCCCTGGCTATCCAAAAGGCGGTATTGGTCCCCGACCATCCATTAATCGCCGGTTCATTAACCCGACTGGCTCGCGTCCTCCAACGCGCAGGAAAAGTTCCCGACGCTAAAGCCAATTTGGAGGAGGCCCTGTCCATTTGGAGCCGGCGCTTTAGCAACCAAAGCCCGGGCGTCGGCGAAACCCTGGATGCGCTTTTTGACATCTTGCTGTCGGAAGGCAACCAGCCTGAAGCCGAACGGATCATTCGCCAGATGCTGACCCCTGAAGCCCTGGGCAAACGGCCCAATACCAGCCTGCTGCATGCCTGCGGCATTTATCATGCCCGTACCGCGCAGTGGTCCCTGGCCATCGCGGACTTTTTGAAAATCGTGCAAATGGAACCGGCCAACCACGAGGCCTACCACGCGCTGGCTGCTCTCTATGTCCAAGCCGGCGATTGGCCCAACTATCATAGCCTCTGCGATCAGCTCCGCTCACAATTCGGCTCCATCACCAATGATCCCAGGATTGCCGATCGGATGGCTAAGGACTGCCTGATTCTTCCCTCGGACCCGGCCGGCTTACTCATCGATGCCAAGCTGGCCAACGTCGCCGTCACCTTTGACGAAACTTCCGCCGCCAATCCCTGGTTCCAGTTTTGCAAAGGCCTCGCCGAATACCGGCTGGGAAACTTTGAGGCGGCTAAACAGTGGATGCAACAGGCCCTTCAGAAAATCAACGAAGGATCGACCCGAGACGTTGAGGCCTATATGGTCCTTGCCATGGCCCAGTGGCAGTTGAACGAACCGGCCAAGGCGCGCGCGTCCTTGGCCAAAGGAGTCAAGCTGGCCGGGAGGCGTTTGCCGGCAGAGACCAGCGGCGATGTTGGCGATGGCTGGATTGACTGGATCTTTGCCCATTCCCTGCTGCGCGAGGCCAGCAGTCTGACCGCGGGTGACGTCGGCGTTAGCGCGCAGTGACCGACGCTTCAAAAGCGCGTCTCGCCGGGTAGGGATGGCGCGCGCTGCGCCGTCCGCGCCGCGGTCAGCGGCGAAAAATTGAGTCTGCTTGATGCGTGCCAGAGCATTCGTTCAGCCCGCTGGACGCGGGCTGGGACGGCGCAGCGCGCGCCATCCCTACCTCCACGGGATACGCCCCACTACAAACCAGCCCCGGATCTGTAATTGCCCGCCGGGGCGGTCTGCGCCAGTATCCCTTCAGTAAGGGACCTTTTATGAAAACTTTGCAAAAAGACGAACTTTACCAAAACGTGCACGGGTTTTTGAAAACCAAGGGCGTCGAACTCAAACCCGGCAGCTACTCGCAAAAAATCCAAAAAGGCTGCGCGCTACTTTCTGACGCCATTAATGTCAGTCAGAAAGGCCTTGCACGGGCCAAGACGGAAATTGATAAGAAGCTCGACCAACTGCGCCAGGTCATTCATGAGAAAACGGCCTCCCCCGGAACTTCCACTCCGCCCGGCACGGATGCGGCTAAACAAAGTACCTCGGGCAATCGAGCCCGGAAAAAGCCCCGCGCGCGCAAGCGAAGGAGGACGTGAGTCGGTGGAACGTTAAAACGTTAAAACCTGCGCGGTTTTAACGGTTTTAACGTTTTAACGAGAGTTAGTGTTTCCCCGCCGGGGCGGCGGAAAAGGCTTCCGCCATTCGTTGCTTCATTTCCTGGGGCGAAACGTCCTCAGTGTGCGTCAGCAACATCCATTTGTGTCCGAATGGATCGGTGAGTGATCCGCTGCGGTCACCCCAGAATTTGTCGCCGACCGGTTCTTTAATCGAAGCTCCCGCGTTTACCGCGCGCTCGAACGCGTCGTCCACGTTCTCCACGTACAACGCCAGGCCCACTGGCGAGCCTCCGAGCGTTTGAGGGGACACGCTTCCATGTTCCGGGCATTCTTCCCCCAGCATGATAATGGAATCTGCGATCTGTAGCTCCGCGTGCGCAATTTTTCCGTCGGGCCCCGGCATACGCACGCGCTCGTGTGCTCCGAAGGCGCGTTTGTAAAACTCAATGGCTTGCTGCGCGTTCTTTACGGTCAAGTAAGGTGTCACGGCATGGAACCCGTCAGGTATGTATTTTACGTTTGGTTTCATAACATCAGAAGCATGGCGCAGGGTCGCGGGACAGTTCCATTGGGGTATAAGCCCCGGTTGACAGCCTTTCGCAGGATTATGGGCACTTGGTCATGTCGCGCTGCTGAGAAAACGACTATTCTATGTCCATGATTCAAACCGAGAAAGCATTGCGATTTCATGAACTCCATCAGCGCAAAGGCGCCTTTTTGATTCCAAACCCTTGGGACGCCGGCTCGGCCCAAATCCTCGCCGGACTCGGCTTCGAGGCTTTTGCAACCTCGAGCGGCGCGTCGGCCGCGAGCTTCGGCCGGCGGGATGGCAGGCTCGCGCGCGACGAGGCGCTCGCCAGTGCCCGCGCGATCGTCACCGCGACGGACCTTCCGGTGTCCGCCGATTTGGAGAACGGGTTTGGCGATAGCCCCGATGTGGCGGCCGAGACGGTTCGCATGGCCGCTAAAGCCGGCCTCGTTGGTTGTTCGATAGAGGATTGGACAGGAGACAAGAATCGCCCGCTGTATGAAATCCAACTTGCCGCTGAGCGCATCGCGGCCTCGGTCCAGGCCGCGAAGGCATTGCCCTTCAGCTTTACCCTGACGGCCAGGGCGGAGAACTTCGTTCGCGGGAAACCGGATCTCCAAGATACAATCAAACGGCTGCTCGCATACGAGGAGGCCGGCGCCGACGTGCTGTTCGCGCCGGCACTCCCGGATCTGGAAAGCGTGCGGGCGGTTTGCTCAGCGGTGTCCAGGCCCGTGAACTTCATGGTCGGCATCCGCGGCAAATCGTTTACGGTAGATCAACTGGTTGAGGCGGGAGTCAAACGCATCAGCTTTGCCTCCTCGCTCTATCGCGCCGCCATGACCGGCCTGATCGAGGCGGCCTCAGAAGCAAAGCAGAGCGGCACCTTTGATTACCTCGACAAGACCTTGACCACTGCCGAGCTCAACAAGTTTCTGCCGGAGTAGCCAAACCTAAAAACTGCAATTCAAACCGCGAAATATGCGGAATACGCGAAATCGGAAATATTTAGAACTTAAAAGCCTTGTCTCTATGTTTCTGCTTGCATCTTTCTGCCTGCTTTGCAGCGATTCCGGACCGCGCAAAAACTGCGCAGGGGAACGGTTGTCTCTGAGCAAAACCTGCGCGAGTTGGCGGTGCAAACCCCAGGAATTGAGCTGTTTTCGTTGTTGGCACGGGCCTTGCGCTGCTGGGTTGGCACCGACGCGCACAGGTCACTCGAGGGTGCCGATCCTGCGCAACAAACCATAACCGTAAAGAAACAAAACATGAAATTGAATCGAAGTTTATTACTGGCAAGCACGGCTGCATTTCTCTGCTTGGGGGCAAGCCAAACGAGTTTGGCACAACAAGATAATGGCGGTCCTCCGCCAGGCCGCAGGAATTTCGACCCTGCGCAGTTCCGGCAACGAATGATGGATAATCTCAAAGAGCAGCTGGAAGTGACGGACGACACCGAATGGAAAGCTTTGGAACCGATGGTCCAAGCGGTGATGGACGCGCGCATGGCAAGCATGAGCGGGATGGGCCGAGGAATGTTTGGCGGGCAGCGCCGGCGCGCTAACCCAACTGATGGCGGCAATAATAATAGCAATAATACTGGTAATAATGGCGACCAGCAACGCCGCGGGCCTTTCGGCCAGGCGCCGAGCCCCGAAGCCGACGCCCTTCAGAAGGCCATCGATGCCAAGGCGCCCAAAGCAGAGATCAAAACGGCTCTGGAAAAATTTGTGGCCTCGCGCAAAGCCAAACAGACCGATCTCGAGAAGGCGCAGGAACAGTTGCGCAAGGTCCTGACTTCGAGGCAGGAGGCGATCGCGACGTTGAATGGGCTACTTTGAAAACGCTGAAAGGCTGAGACGCTGAAAGGCTGAAATTCTTGAAGCGTTAAAAGGTTACAACATTAAAACGGGCGTGTATGAGCGAACTTGTTGAACGGGAGACATCCTTGAAGCCCTTACTGGCCAAGTTGGTGGCAGCGCGGCAACTTTCCTCGGCGGATGCGGAGGCGTTCGCGCGAGAATGCCAGGCGGGCGGACGGCAAGCGTTGCCGACGGAAGGAGAGGTGTTGCAGTGGCTGGCTCGGGAATATGACCTGGGCTATACCAGCCTGGAGGACGTCGAGCCGGACCGAGAGCTTCTGTCGCTTTTCCCCGCCCGGGTTTTGCTCAAAGAGGAGTTGCTCCCCTTGCGTCGCGTCAACGGCACTGTCGAGGTGGCCACCAGCCGGCTGTTTGCCACGCGGGGCCTGGACGCGCTGAAGAGCATGACCGGCCTGACATTGAAGCCGATTTTAGCCTCCAGCGAAAGCATCCAGCGCGAGATGAAGAAGCGCCTGGGTGTCGGCGCCGATACCCTCGGCACCCTGGGCGAGGAAGGTGGCTTCCAGGTCGTCGATGACCACGCCGAGGAGGACACCGACCTGGACAGCGCGGCGGAGGACGCTTCGATTATCCGGTTCGTTAACCAGGTTTTGCGGGACGCAATCGAATTGCGGGCCTCGGATATACACTTGGAGCCGTTCGAGGACGAATTGCGTATTCGCTACCGGATTGACGGCGTGCTGCAGGACGTCCCGGTGCCGGCGCAGATCAAGCGATTCCAGCCAGCGATTGTTTCGCGCGTGAAAATCCTAAGCCACCTGAACATCGCCGAGAAACGACTGCCGCAGGACGGCCGGATCAAGATCCGGATCGAGGATGCCGAGGTAGACATCCGTGTATCGGTCATCCCGATGCTGCATGGCGAAGCGGTGGTCATGCGTTTGCTGCGCCAGAATTCGACTTTGCGAGGCATGGCGCAGTTGGGCATGAACACCCGCGAACTGGAGGGATTCCAGCGCGTGCTGCAGCTCCCGCACGGCATCATCCTGGTGACCGGCCCGACCGGCAGCGGCAAGACCTCGACCCTCTACACCGCGCTGAACGAAATCAACGATGCCGATCGCAAAATCATCACCATTGAAGACCCAGTCGAATATCAGCTCAAAGGGGTCAACCAGATCCAGGTTTCCGAAAAGGCAGGACTGACCTTTGCCAAAGGCTTGCGCTCGATCCTGCGCCACGACCCGGATGTCATTCTGATCGGCGAAATTCGCGATCAGGAAACCGCGCAGATCGCAGTCCAGGCCTCGCTGACCGGTCACCTGGTCTTTTCGACCCTGCACACCAACGACGCGCCGGGCGCTTTGACGCGGCTGGTGGATATGGGAGTAGAACCTTACCTGGTGGCCTCTTCTCTCGAAGCGGTGTTGGCCCAACGGCTGGTGCGCGTGCTCTGCGTGCATTGCAAGCAGGAGGATCACACGCCGGCCGCCCTGGCCTTCAAGACGCAAGTGGGCATTCCCGCCGACACGACCATTTACCGTTCGGTGGGTTGCCGCGAGTGCCGCCAGACCGGGTTTATGGGCCGGCACGCCATTTTCGAATGGATGGACAGCAATAATGAGATCCGGGAGTTGATCCTCAAAAATTCGTCGAGCGATTTGCTGCGCGATGCGGCTCGGCGCGACGGTATGCGCACTCTGGCCGAAGACGGCTGGCGGCTGGTGAGCCTGGGCATTACGACCGTCGAAGAAGTGCTCAGCGTCACGACTGCCAAGGAAGTGGCCGCCAGCACCAAAGCGCCGCCCGTCGACGGGCACGCCAAACCTCAGCCGGCGCCTGCGGCGATCGCCTTGGCCCGGCCTTAAGCGCCTTGCACGAGCATGCCTGTTTTCCAATACAAAGGCTTGCAGACCAACGGCACTATTGCCGAAGGCCAACTCGAAGCGGCCGGACGCTCCGAAGCCTTTTCTCAGATGGCCGGCTTGGGTTTGCGCCCGGTCAGCCTGTCGGAAAAGGCCGGCGCTTCGAGCAAGAAATCTCCCGCCCTGGCCGCCTCGCTGGGGTCGATTTCCTTGTTCAAGAAAGCGCACAAAGTTTCCGCCCGCGCGCTGGAGGACTTCACTCGTTTGTTGTCGAGTTTGCTGGCAGCCGGGGTGCCCTTGAGCCGGGCGTTGGTAATCCTGCACAAGGAATCAACCAATCCAGCCGCCCACGCCAAGTGGAAAGAAATCCACGACTTCGTCGTCGATGGCATGTCGCTCGCGGATGCCATGGGCAAATCTCCCGAGACTTTTCCCAGAGTCTATACCGCAATGGTGCAGGCCGGTGAAACGGGCGGCTTTCTCGACCTGGTCCTGGCGCAGATTGCTGATTTTCAGGCGCGCGAGAAGGACCTGCGTTCGAAGGTGACGGCCGCGATGCTGTATCCTTGCGTGTTGTTGTTCCTGGCGCTGGCGGTGCTGGTTTTTTTGCTGACGTTCTTTATTCCCAAGTTCCAGGTCATCTTCAAGGGCTTAGGGGCCGCGCTGCCCCTGCCGACGCAAATCGTGCTGGGGGCGAGCTCCGTGCTGCGCTCCTACGGGCTGGTCGTGCTGGTAGGGATCGTGATCGTCGGCTCGCTGGTGCGCAACTGGTTTGCCTCGGAGAAAGGCCGGCGTGTTTGGGAAGGCTTAACCCTGCGCGTGCCGATGGTCGGGCCGCTGGTGGCCCAGTTTGCGATGGCTCGCTTCTCCCGTATGCTCGGAACGCTTTTGGGCGCCGGTGTGCCCCTGGTCCAGGCATTGAACGTGGCACGCAAGTCCATTGGCAATCAGATCCTGGTGGACGCTGTGGCCCAGGCCATTGAGCGCGTCCAACAAGGCGGCCAGTTGGGCGCCAGCCTGGCCGAGTGCAAAGGTCTTTTCCCCAGTTCGGTCGTGGAAATGGTCGCCGTCGCCGAAGAGAGCGGCCGCCTGGATCAGGAGCTGATCCGGATCGCTAACGTCACCGAGGGCGATTTGGATCGGCATTTGAAGACCGCAGTGGCGTTCGCCGAACCCTTGCTGCTGTTTTTCATCGCGGCATTTATCGGGACGATTTTCATCAGTATGGTGTTGCCGATCTTTACAATGCAGGAGTACATCAAGTGATGTTCTTGGTTAAAACGTTGAAGCGTGAAAACGTGAAACGTTAAAAGCGTTAAAACGAAAGCTTGCTCAATCTCAATATGAATACTGGAATGCTCAGAAACTACCGAATGACTCGAGGGTGCACCGTTGCGGTGAAATCCGAAGGCCGAAAGCCGAAGGCCGAAAGAAATCCGAAGGCCGAAGGCCGAATCAAAGACAACAGTGGCTCTGAATGCTTCCTCGGGCTTCGGATTTCGGGCTTCTTTCGGCCTTCGGATTTCGGCCTTCGGATTTCAAGACCTCCGCGGCGAACGGAAGACAGAGCGGCCCAGGCTCAGCGACGTGGTTTCACTCTGGTTGAAATGTTATTGGTGCTGGTCATCCTGGCGACGCTGGCCGCGATTGTTTACCCAAAGGTGATGGGGCGCAGCGAACAGGCGCGCATCACGGCGGCGCAGACCCAAATCGCCAACTTCAAAACCGCCCTCGATGCGTTTGAGGTCGACACGGGCTACTATCCGAAAGGCCGAAACGGGCTCAACGACTTGTTGGTGCAACCCCGTGACGTCACTGGCTGGCACGGGCCATACTTGGAAAGCATTCCCAGAGATCCTTGGGGCAACGAGTATCTCTACGAATG
>Ga0210409_10004040_pt1 | contig 15995 bp, 16 predicted proteins | sample IncBWH17MmetaG_FD_161649 | JGI IMG/M metagenome (GOLD analysis project Ga0210409, IMG submission 161649) | Forest soil microbial communities from Barre Woods Harvard Forest LTER site, Petersham, Massachusetts, United States - Inc-BW-H-17-M | ecosystem: Environmental > Terrestrial > Soil >...
GGTCGCCCCCCGCGCGTCGATCAGCTCGATCTTCAGCCCGCGGGTGAGGAAGGCGGTCTCCCGCAGCCGCTCGGCCAGGGTCTGGAAGTCGAACTCGATCTCTTCTTCGAAGATCTCCAGATCGGGGAGGAAGGTGATCTTGGTGCCGTGCTCCCTGGTCGCGGCGCCCTTGGCCAGCTCCGTCATCGGCTTGCCGCGCTCGTAGTCCTGCGACCAGACGTTGCCGTCGCGGCTGATCTCCAGGTGGAGGCGCTCGGACAGCGCGTTGACGACCGAGACCCCGACCCCGTGCAGGCCCCCCGAGACCTTGTACCCGCCGCCGTCCCCGAACTTGCCGCCGGCGTGCAGGACGGTCAGCACGACCTCGGCGGCGGGGCGCTGCTCCTTCTCCATCGTCTCGACCGGGATGCCGCGGCCGTCGTCTTCGACCGTGCAGCTGTTGTCGGGGTGCAGGACGACGCGGACGCTGTCGCAGTGCCCGGCGAGCGCCTCGTCGACCGAGTTGTCGACCACCTCGTAGACGAGGTGGTGAAGGCCGCGCGGGCCGGTTGAGCCGATGTACATGCCGGGCCGCTTGCGCACCGCTTCCAGACCCTCGAGGACGGTGATGTCCTTGGCGCCATAGGAGTCGGGGGCCTGGCCGGCCTTGGTCGTCTTCTCAGGCAATGAATCCCTTCCGGTTCTCACAGAAAACCCCGACCGCCTGGAGACCGCTCCACGCGGGTCGGGGCACGAGTACGAGTTGACATAAGGATACCAGTTCGGGACTCCGGAAAGCCCGCGCAAATAGCATAAAAGTCCTGCAAACCGTGAATTAAGCGCAACTAAAAGCGCTCACCGTTCACACGGAAGCGCAGGCTCTCGGGCGCCAGCTCGCCGAGTTGGGCTCGGAGGCGGTCGAGAAGCTGCCCCTGCATCAGGTCTAGCTCCTGCGCCCAAACCGCGTCGGCGCACTCGATCGTCACCGTCCCGCCCCGCTCCGAGGCCGGCTCCGCCCGGGCCGCGAGCTGGCCCCCGACCGCCTCGGCCCAGGCCGCCTGGACCGCCGCCAACCGCGTCTGCGGCGCCGCCCGCGAGCGGGCAGCGCGGATCGCCGCGGCGGCGGGGCGGGGAGCACGGCGCCTCGTCATGCAGCCGCCACCCGCGGCGCCTCGCGCCAGGGCATCCGCAGGACGCTGCCCATCGCGGCGGGCGGGAGCGACTCCTCGTCCGCGGCGGTGATCAGCGCCTGCCCGGCGCCCTCAAGCCGCTCCACCAGCCGCTCGCGGCGGCCCGGGTCGAGCTCGCTCATCACGTCGTCGAGCAGCAGCAGCGGCGCCACCCGGCGGGCCTCGAGCAGAGCGTCGCGCTCGGCGAAGAGCAGGGCGAGGAGCGCCGTCCGCTGTTGCCCCTGCGAGCCGTAGCGGCGCAGCGATCGTCCCGCCGTCGCGGTCTTCAGCTCGTCGAGGTGAGGGCCCCAGGAGCTGCGGCCCAGCCGCAGCTCCTGCTCGCGGCGCTGCGCCAGGCCGTCGCGGATCTCCTCGACCGAGCCGCTCGCCCGCGGCGCGTACTCGAGCGTCGCGCTCCCCTCCAGCCCCAGCTCGGCCGCGGTCTCGGCGAACGGCCTGGCCAGCTCCTCGACCGCCTCGGCGCGGGAGGCGACCAGCGGCTCGGCGGCCTCGGCCAGGGTCGCGTCCCAGACGTCCAGCTCGGCGCCGGAAGCCGAGCCGCCGGTCAGCCGCAAGAGCAGCGCGTTGCGTTGCGCCAGCGCCTGGCCGTAGCGCTTGCGCAGCTCGGAGCGAGACGGCCAGCGTGCCGCGACGAAGCGGTCGAGATGGGCGCGGCGCTCCGCCGGCGGGCCCTTGATCAGGGTCAGCCGGTCCGGGGAGAAGACCGCGACCGGCGGGCGGTTGCGGGCCAGTGTCGCGGGGTCGGCGGGGCTGCCGTCGAGCAGGTGGCGGCGCCCCTCGGCCCTGCTCACCGAAGCGAGAAGGCGATGCTCGATGCCGTCCCCGTCGCGAATGACGACCTGGGCGCGCGCCAGGGAGGCGCCGAAGGGGATCAGGTCGCGGCGGTCCGAGGTCCGGAACGAGCGCCCGGTCAGCCCGAAGTAGAGCGCCTCGACGAAGTTGGTCTTACCGGCGCCGTTGGGACCGACCAGGCTGACGATCCCCGGCTCCAGCTCGACCCGCACGTCGGCGAGGCTCCGCACAGGCCTCGCTTCGATGGCGGTGACGAGCACCGGCCGGGCCTCACACGTTGAGCCGGATGGGCATCACCAGATAGCGGAAGTCCTCGTTGTCGACCGGCTGCAGCAACCCGGGGCGCAGCGGCGAGATCAGCCGCAGCACCACCTCGTCCCCCTCGACGCTTTCGATCCCCTCCCTGAGGAACTCGGGGTTGAAGCCGATCTCCAGCGGCTCCCCCTCGAACGCCGCCGGCATCGTCTCCTCCGCATCGCCGACGTCCGGCGTCTCGGCGGCGACGGTCAGCTCGCCAGGAGCGAAGGAGAGCCGCAGCGGCGCATTGCGCTGAGCGAGCTGGCTGACCCGGCGGGTCACGTCGAGGAAATCGGAGCGCGGCAGTCGCACGTCATGCTCGTAGGACTCCGGCAGGAGCTGTCGAAAGTTGGGGAACTGGCCGTCGATCAGCCTCGTGTTGAGGACGATCGCCCCTGCCTTGAAGACGGCCTGGTTGGGAAGCAGCGCGACCGAGACCTCCTCGACCCCCTCGGCGGCGAGGATGCGACCCAGCTCGCGCAGCGCCCGGGCTGGGATGTTGGCCTCCAGCTCGCCGCCGATCCCGCCCTCCAGCTCGGTTCGTTTCACCGCGAGCCGGTAGGAGTCGGTCGCGACCATCGTCATCTCGCTGCCGGCGGCGGTGACCAGGACGCCGGTCAGCACCGGGCGCATGTCGTCCCGCGAGGCGGCGCGGGCGACCAGCTCGACCGTCGAGGCCAGCGCCGCGGCCGGGATCTTCAGCGGCTCGCCCTGCTCCTCGGGGAACTTCGGGAAGTCCTCGGCGGGGAGGACCCGAAGGTGGAAGCTCGAGCCGCCGCTGCGGATCTCCACGTCGCGCTCCGCCTCGCGGAACGCGATCTCCACCTTGGGGTCGCCGAGCGAGCGGGAGACTTCAGCGAGGAGACGGCCTGGCAGGAGGACCGAGCCCTCGCCCGCGACCTCGGCCTGGAGCCCCGTCCGCAGGCCCATCTCGAGGTCGGTCGCGGAGAGGGTCACGCCCGCCTCAGACGCGGTCAGGAGAATCCCCGAGAGCGACTGGGTGGCGGCGCGGGTGGAAACCGCGCGGGAGACGACGGAGAGCTTGGAGACGAGTTCTTCGCGTTGAGTCGTGAGCTTCAAGTGGTGAATGCCTTCTCGAGTTGGATTAGGAGTTGTGGGAACTGCTTGGGCCATGGACGATTCGGCCTCGGAGTGCGATTTGCGGGTTGTGGAGGAGGTTGTGGAAACGTATCGATTCTTACAGCGCCGTCGGCCGTCAGGCGCTGTTCGGGGGGAGGTTGTGGATTGCGGAGCGCAACTCGGCGACCCGTCCGGCCAGGACTGGATCCTCGGCGACCCTCGCTTCGACCCGGCGAACGGAGTTGAGGACGGTCGAGTGGTCGCGGCCCCCGTAGAGCCGGCCGATCTGGGGCAGTGAGAGGTCGGTCAGCTCGCGGGTCAGGAAGATCGCCACCTGACGGGCGCGGACCGGGGTGGCGGCGCGGGTGGAGCCGACCAGCTCGGCGCGAGAGATGCCGAAGTCGGTTGCCACTCGCTGCTGAATCTGCTCCACCGGCGTGGATTCGACGCCGCGCGACGCCTTTGGGATCACCTCGGCGATCAGCTCCGAGCTGAGTGGGCGGGCCATCAGTGAGGCGTGGGCGATCACCCGGGTCAGCGCGCCGTGGAGCTGGCGCACGTTGGCGTCGATCCGCTGCGCCAGCTCCGAGAGCGCCTGCCCGTCGGCGATCTCGATCCCCGACTCGCGGACCAAGCGGCGCAGGACGGCGAGCCGGGTGTTGAGGTTCGGTTGGTCGACCGCGAGGGTCAATCCCCACTCGAAGCGGTCGCGCAGGCGCGACTCGAGGTTCGCCAGCTCACTCGGCAGCCGGTCGGCCGAGAGAACGAGCTGGCTGCCGGACTCATAAAGGGCGTTGAAGGTGTGGAAGAACTCCTCCTCGGTGTGCTGCTTGCCCTCGAGGAACTGGACATCGTCGATCAGCAGCACGTCGATGTCGCGGTAGCGGCCCTTGAATCCCTCGACGCCGGCCGAGCGCAGGGCGCCGACGAACTCGTTGGTGAAGCGCTCGGCGGTCGTGTAGCGGACGATCAGCCCCGGCGCGTTGGCCCGCAGGTAGTTGGCGATCGCCACCAGCAGGTGCGTCTTGCCGAGGCCCGGCGGGCCGTGGAGGAAGAGCGGGTTGTATGCCTCAGCGGGAGCCTCGGCCACGGCCAGAGCGGAGGCGTGGGCGAGTCGGTTTCCCTCGCCGATCACGAACCGCTCGAAGGTGTAGCTGGGGTTGAGCGCCACCTCGCCGCGACCCGGCTCTGCGCCTGGGTTTTCGCCCTGTGTCATCGCGAAGCTGACTTCGCGCAGAGGGGTTGCGACGGCGGCGAGCGCCTCGTGGATCAGCGACGCGTAGCGGCGCTCGACCCAGGCCCGGATTCCGTCGGGGGCGGCGAGGTAGAGGATGTCGCCCTGCGCTCCCGCGGCTCGCAGCGGCTCGAGCCAGAGCTTGAAGGTCGAGTCCGGAACCGAGGCCCGCAGTCGCGCCTGGATCTCTCCCCAGAGGGCGTCGAGATCCTGTCGATTCGTGTCTTCCGCCACCGACGGCCGACCATAGCGTCGGTCAGGCACAGCCAACCGCCGTGCTCCGCAAATCCCGAACAAAAGATTTCGGGCGCGTCCGTATACTGCGCGTCCGGATGAAGCGCACCTATCAGCCGAAGAAGCGGAAGCGGGCGAAGACGCACGGATTTCGGGCGCGGATGAGCACCCGCGGAGGGCGCGCCATCCTCAAGCGACGCCGGCGCAAAGGGCGGGAGCGCCTCACGCCTTGGATGGCGCCGAAGCGGCGCCGCCTTTCGCGCAGCGGTGAGTTCGACCGTGTCTATCGCGATGGCTCATCTCATGCGACCCGTTACCTCGTTCTCTACAGCTTCCCCCGCCGCGACGACGAGGAGCGAGCGGTGAGGCTCGGGGTGTCGGCCAGCCGCAAAATCGGCGGCGCGGTCGAGCGCAACCGCGTCAAGCGGGTGCTGCGCGAGGCCTTCTGGGGCCTCGCCGATCGCCTCCCCACCGGCCACGACTTCGTCCTTGTCGCTCGCTCGGAGATCGGCGAGCTGGTCGAGCGGGAAGGAACGGACGGCGTCAGGAAGAGCATCGAGGAGGCGCTGGCGGGCTCCTCGGGCGCGGGGCGTTCCACGTGAAACGCGCAGTCCTCGTCCCGATGCGCGCCTACCAGCGCTGGATTTCGCCGTCTCGCCCGCGCCGCTGCCGCTATGAGCCGACCTGCTCGGCATACGCAGTCGAGGCGATCGAGCGCTTCGGCGTGCCCAGGGGCCTGCTGCTCGCCGCCTGGCGCCTGATGCGCTGCAACCCCTTCAGCCACGGCGGCTTCGACCCCGTCCCCAGCCGCTTCACGCTCCGAGCCCGGCCGGTCGATCCCGCCGAGTATCACGGTGAGGTCAAGGTCTGATGCTCCCGACCGCGATCCAGCTCGCCCCGCAGTTCCTGGTCAACATCGCCAACAGCGTCCTTCAGTTCTTCCACGACAACGCCGGTTTCAGCTGGGGCGCGTCGATCATCGCGCTCACGGTCTGCACGAGAACGCTGCTGATCCCGCTCACCTACAAACAGCTGAAAGGGATGCGCGCGCTGCAGGCGCTGCAGCCGCAGATCAAGGAGATCCAGGCCAAATACAAAAATGACAAACAGCGCATGCAGCAGGAGATGATGCGCTTCTACCAGGAGAACAAAGTCAACCCCTTTGCCTCCTGCATCCCGCTTGTCGCCCAGCTCCCGGTCTTCATCACCCTCTTCTACGTGCTGCGCGAAGAGCTCCCGTTAGACATCGGCTGTAAGGCCGGCGCATGCGGCAGCCAGGCCTCATTCCTCTTCATTCCCGACCTGACCGCGAAGGCGACCGGCAGCGTCCTGATCGTGCTGCTGATCCTCTACGTCGGGACCCAGCTGATCTCCGGCATGGTGATGTCGGTCACCGCCGACAAAAGCCAGCGCACGATGATGTTCGTGCTGCCGCTGATCTTCGTCCCCTTCGTGATCAGCTTCCCGGCGGGGCTCGTCCTCTACTGGATCACGACCAACATCTGGACGATCGGCCAGCAGTACACGATCCAGCGCATCATCCCGGCGCCGCATGTGCCTACTGCGGCGGAGGTTGCGGCTGCCAAGCCGCCTCCGCCGCCGCCTAAAAAGAAGAAGAAGCGACGGTAGGGGCGTGAGGGGGCCAGAAGACCGTCTCCCTTACGCCTAACACCCGCTTAGGCGGGTGTAATTTGGAGCCCCTTCGGGGCAGGGATCACTCCGCGGTGCCGGGGGAGGCTAGAGGGAGACGGTCTTCTGGCCCCCTCGTCAGCCGCGAGCTTGACGGCTTCTGTCCGCCATTTCTCTGGCTTGAATAGGGTTCGGGCGTGAGTGAGATGAGCGATTGGCCTCAGGAGCCTGCTGAGCGGGTGCGTGAGCTTGTGGAGGGGGTGCTTGATGAGCTTGATCTCGAGGGGGAGGTTGAGATTCGGGAGGATGAGGGCAGGATCGAGGCTGTGGTCGATGGTGGGGATGACTATGGGCTGCTGATCGGGAAACGGGGGCAGACGATCGATGCGCTCCAGTTGCTCTGCTACCAGGCTGCCTTTCGGGGGATGCGGGAGCGGAAGAGGGTGGTTGTCGATGCCGCCGGATATCGGGCGCGGCGGCGGGAGACTTTGGAGTCGCGGGGGGATCGGGCCGCTGAGCAGGCGCTGAGCAGTAAACGGGCGGTTGAGATGGACCCGATGAGTGCTCAAGAGCGGCGGGTTGTCCACGAGCGCCTCAAAGAGCGGGCCGGGGTCGAGACCTACAGCGAGGGCGACGAACCGCACCGCTTCGTGGTCGTGGCGCCCCTCGTCTCCGAGTGACCTCCGACTCAACCGCTGTCCTAAATCTCCAGGCCCGCGCGGCCCTGCAAAAAGTCCTCGACCTCCTCGCCGAAGAGAGAGCCTCGGTCAGCTCGATAACCGACGACCGAGCATGGAAAGTCCACGTCGCGGACAGCCTCACCGGGCTAGAGATCCCTGAGCTACGCGAAGCAACCAAAATCGCCGACATCGGCTCTGGAGCTGGGTTTCCGGGCCTGGTCCTTGCTGTCGCCCTACCTCAAACACAGGTCGACTTGATCGAGTCCGTAGGGCGAAAGTGCGACTTCATGCAGCGAGCAATCGAAGCCGCGGGCATCCCCAACGCGCGCGTCATCAACAGCCGCTCCGAGGAGTTGGCAAGTGGAGAAGGCCGGGAGAGCTACGATGCAGTAAGCGCCCGAGCAGTGGGCCGCCTCTCGACCCTCGCGGAGCTGGCCTCACCGCTCCTCCGCCACGGCGGAGTCCTCGTTGCCTGGAAGGGCAAGCGCGATCCGGACGAAGAGGCACAGCTTGAACGTGCCGCCTCGCAGCTGGCGATGCACCCAGAGCGGATCCTCCATGTCGGCCCCTACGCCGGCAGCCAGCACCGCCACCTCCACCTGATCCGCAAGAAGGGTGAAACACCAGCCGATCTGCCCCGTCGGCCCGGAATCGCCAAGAAGCGACCGCGTGGCTGACGTGGGGTCCACCCGCAGCCAGGCCCAAATAGTCTGACCGGCGAATGGGAGCTGTCTACGCGGTAGCGAACCAGAAGGGAGGGGTCGGGAAGACGACCACCGCCGTCAACCTCGCCGCCTGCATCGCTGCCTCCGGCCCCCAAACCCTGCTGGTCGATCTCGACCCCCAGTGCAATGCCACCGTCGCTCTCGGCGGCGACCGCGATCTGCACCCGTCTTCCTACGATTGCCTGACCGGCGAGGTCTCCGTGGCCGAGGCGGCACGCCCCGCCGGACCCGACAACCTCTGGTTGGTGCCCGCCAACCGCGACCTTGCCGGCGCCGCCGTCGAGCTGCCTCGGATGGAGGGCTCCGAGACGCGGCTGCGCGAGCGGTTGGGCCCGGTTCGCGAGCGGTTCGCGGTGACGCTGCTCGATTGCCCTCCGTCGCTGGGGCCGGTCAGCGTCAATGCGCTCACCGCCGCCGACCGTGTCGTCGTGCCCGTTCAAGCGGAGTACCTCGCCTTGGAGGGCCTGGTCCAGTTCCTCGAGACGCTGGGGATGATCCGCCGCGACCTCAACCCTGCGCTCGAAGTGTCGGGCCTGCTGGTCACCATGTACGACGAGCGCACCCGGCTCGCCCGGGACGTCGAGCAGGAGCTGCGTGAGCATTTCCCCGAAATGGTGTTCGAGACCGTGATCCCCCGCAGCGTCAGAGTCGCCGAGTCGCCGAGCTATGGTCTGCCCGTGACCGAGCACGCTCCCTCCTCGCGCGGCTCCGACGCCTACCGCGCGCTGGCCGAGGAGCTCGTCGGTCGTGGCTAGCGCCGCCAAGCGGGGGATCGGTCGCGGCCTCGCCGCGATCCTCCCGGAGACCGTGGCCGAGGATGCCGGCGAGCTGCGGGAGCTTCCGGTTGGCTTGATCAAGCCGAATCCAAACCAGCCGCGCACCAGGTTCGACCCCGAGGCGCTGACCGGGCTCGCCTCCTCGATCGAGACGAGCGGCGTCGTCCAGCCGCTGCTGGTGCGGCCCCTGCACGACGGGAGCTACGAGCTGATCGCCGGCGAGCGGCGCTTGCGCGCCGCGCAGCAGGCAGGGCTGGAGAAGGTGCCGGCGGTCGTTCGCGACTCCAAGCAGGGGGAGCGGCTCCAGGTCGCGCTGATCGAGAACATGGTCAGGGAGGACCTCAACCCGGTCGACGAGGCTCGCGCCTGCGCCGCCCTGGTCGAGGATCTCGGGCTCTCCAAGGAGGAGCTGGCGCGGCGAGTCGGCCGCAGCCGCTCCGCCGTCTCCAACCTGATCCGCCTTCTCGATCTCCCCGACGAGGCGATCGCAATGCTCGAGTCGGGCAAGCTCAGCGAGGGTCACGGCCGCGCCCTGCTCGGCGCTCGCGGCAACGACGTCCGCCGCCGCCTCGCCCGCGACGCCGCCAGGGGCGGCTGGTCGGTTCGCGAGACCGAGAACCGGGTCAAGCTGGCTGGCCAGCCAAAGAGTGGGGAAGGATCCCGCAAGCTCGACCCCGAGGAGGCGGCCGCGATGCGCGACGCCGGCGACCGCCTCGAGTCCGCCCTCGGCCACGAGGTGAAGGTCAGGCCGAAGGGGCAGGGGATAGCCGTCGAGATCCGCTTCGGCGACCTGGGGGAGGCCCTGGCCCTGGCGGCTAGAATCCCCTCACGTTCGGGCGATTAGCTCAGTCGGTTAGAGCGCGTCTCTGATAAGGACGAGGTCCCTGGTTCGAATCCAGGATCGCCCACTCGTGCAGCAGATGCAGATCTACGGCGTCAGCTTCGACATGGTCGGCAAGCAGCCGATCGTCTTGCTGAAGACCGTTGACGGGAACAAGTTCCTGCCGATCTGGATCGGGCATCCGGAGGCGGCGGCGATCCTGATGAAGCTGCAGGGCGCCTCGACCCCGCGGCCGATGACCCACGACCTGCTCTCCGACCTGCTCGAGCAGCTCGACGCCAAGTGCGAGAAGGTCTCGGTCACGGAGCTGCGCGACAACACCTTCTTCGCCTCGATCACGGTCTCGGTCAACGGGTCGGAGATCGAGATCGACTCCCGCCCCTCCGACGCCCTCGCCCTGGCGGTCCGCGTCTCGGCGCCGATCTTCGCGGCGGAGGAGGTGATCGAGGAATCGGCGATCGAGTTCGAACACGAGGTCGAGGACACAGAGGAGGTCGTCGACAAGTTCAAAGAGTTCCTCGACGAGGTCTCGCCCGAGGACTTCGCCCAGGGTGAGGATTCCTAGGCGTTCGCGGGCTTCAGGGCCAGGTCGAGGATTCGCTCGACCAGCTGCTCGAACGACATCCCCGCCGCCTCGGCGGCCTGGGGGAGGAGGCTGGTGTCGGTGAGGCCGGGGATCGCGTTGACCTCGAGCACCTGCGGCCCGTCCTCGCCGAGGATGAGGTCGACTCGCGCGAAGCCGGCGCAGCCCAGCGCTCGATAGGCGCCCAACGCCGCCTCGGTGACCGCCGCGGCCTCCGCGTCGGTCAGCTCGGCCGGGCAGGCGAAGGTGGTGCGGCCGATCTCGTAGCGAGCCTCGAAGTCGTAGCGGTCGCCGTCCGCCGGGATCGCCTCGACCACCGGCAGCGGCTCGTCGCCGAGCACGCTCACCGCCAGCTCGCGGCCCTCGGCGAAGCGCTCCAACAGCACCCGGTCGTCGTAGCTGAAGGCCGAGATCAGCGCCTCCGGCACCTCGAACCAGCCCGCCGCGAACTTCACCCCCAGCGCCGAGCCGCCGCGGCTCGGCTTGACCACGAGCGGGAAGCCGAGCCGCTCCTCCATCTCGCTGAACGCGTCGGCGGCGCCCAGCTCGCGAAACGCCGTCTCGTTGAAGGCGAACCAGTCCGGCGTCGGGATGCCCGCCTCGCGCAGCGCGTGCTTGGCGAGCACCTTGTCCATGCAGCGGGCGCAGGCCGCAACGCCGGGGCCGGTGAACGGGATGCCGAGGATCTCCAGCAACTCCTGCGCGGTGCCGTCCTCGCCGCCGGGCCCGTGCATTGCGACGAAGGCGACGTCAGGGCGCTCGGCGATCAACCGCGCCACCAGCTCGCCGCCGACGTCGAGCGCCAGCGCCTCGTGCCCGAGCCGCTCCAGCGCATCCTCGACCCGGGCGCCGGAGCGCAGCGAGACGCCGCGCTCGAGGGACCGGCCGCCTTTGAGGACGGCGACCTTCACGAGCTCGTCTCGCCTGTCTTGCGGAAGGGGAGGACATGGCCTCCTTGATCGGGTGGCGACTCGGCCTGGTCGGCACGGCCCTCAGCCGGTCCCGAGGGAATCAGATTGCGATCGGGACCGGCTGAGGGCTTGGATGAATCAATATTCCGCCCATGGCTCCGGCCTTCGGCCTCCGCCATATGCGGGTCGGTGGCGGGCTGCGTGTGGTCTCCAGTCAATGCGCCGTAGAGGTCCACTTGCTCGGCTATGACGTTTCCAATGCGGCGGATGCCCTCGCGGATTTCGTCCTCGTTGACGCCGGAGAAGTTGAGGCGCATCGAGTTGCGGCCGCGGTCGTCGACGTAGGCGGCCTGACCCGGGACGAAGGCGACGTCGTCGCGCAGCGCCTTCGCCAGCAGGTCGCCGGTGTCGATGTACTCGGGCAGGGTCGCCCAGACGAAGAGGCCGCCCTCGGGCTCGGTCCAGGTCGCCTGTGCGGGGAAGTGCTCGCGCAGCGACTCGAGCATGACGTCGCGCCGCCTCCGGTAGATCTCCACCAGGTCCTCGATGTACTGACGCCACTTCCCTTCGGCGAAGTACTCGCGCACGAAGTACTGGGTCAGGGTCGAGGTGCAGAGGTCGGAAGCCTGCTTGCCGAGCACGATCTTCTCCATCACCGGCGGCGGCGCCACCGCCCAGCCGAGGCGGATGCCCGGGGAGAGGATCTTCGAGAAGGTGCCGACGTAGAGGACGTAGTCGCCGCCGTCGAGCTGGTAGAGCGGCGGCAGCGGCTCGCCGCCGTAGCGGAGCAGGCCGTAGGGGTTGTCCTCGACGACGAGGATCTCGTGCAGGCGGGCCAGCTCGACCAGGCGCCGGCGCCGCTCGAAGGACATCGTCACCCCGGCCGGGTTCTGGAAGCTCGGCACCGAGTAGACGAACTTCGGCCGCCGCCCTTCGGCCGCCAGCTTCTCCAGCACCGCCTCCAGCTCCTCGATCCGCATCCCGTCCGCGTCGCACTCGACCTGCACGACATCGGCCTGGTAGCTGCAGAAGACCGGCACCGCGCCGGGGTAGGTCGGGGCCTCGCAGATCACCACGTCGCCCGGGTCGACCAGCGTCTTGCAGATCAGGTCGATCGCCTGCTGGCCGCCGGTGGTGACGATCACGTCGTCGGGGTCGGGCAGCATCCCCTCGGCGCCCATCACCTGCAGGATGCAGTCCTTAGTCTCCTCGAAGCCCTCGGTCGGCCCGTACTGGAGCGCCGCGGCCGCCGACTCCTGCGCGATCCGGGTCATCTGGGCGGCGAAGCTCTGCGGCGGGAAGGTCGAGGTGTCCGGCAGGCCGCCGGCCAGCGAGATCACCTCGGGGCGGGCGGTCACCGCCATCAAGTCGCGCATCGCCGAGGACCGCATCCCCCCGGTCCGCTCCGCGAACAGCCCGGCGTAGCGCTCCAGGTCCCGGGTGCGGGTGTGGGCTCGCCGCCGGTGGGGCGGCTGCGGCGGCTCGCTCATCCCTCCTAGTGTGCCGAATCCACGCGAAAGCGCCAGGGGGGTTAGGTTTTCGGCCGTGAGCTTCATCTCCGGCATCGGCCTCGAGCTCGGCATCGGCCTCGCGATCGGGATGCTCGCCGGGACGACCGGCACGCACGGATCGGCGCGCGGCAGGATGACCCTGCTCGCCGCCGTGATCGGCCTCGCGATCGGCATCCTGCTGGCCGGCGCAGCCAACCTCGACACGCCGGTCGGGGCGATCTTCTGCCTGCTCGGCGCCGGGTTCGCCTGCATCGTGGTCAGCGACGTGGTCAGCGGCGCCGGGAGGCGTGAGGGGAGCGGCTCCGGGGCGCTCGGCTTCATGGTCTCGCTCGTCGCCCTGGTCGTCGTCGCGATCGCGATCGCGATCCCCGTCGGGGCGCTCGTGGTGCTTGCCGCGCTGGTTTGGCTCGCCGTCTCCCGCCGCCGCCGCGCTCAGCGCAAACACGCGGGCCTGCGCGTCCTGAAGTAGCCGCCGTCGCGGTCGAGCATCATTCGGGCCATGCCGGTCGCGAAGAAGCTCGTCCTCACCTACGTCGACTCGCTGCGCACCGACATGCTGGAGCGGGCGATCGCCGAGGGCCGGGCCCCGAGCTTCGCGGCGCTGCTGGAGCGCGGCGTCTTCGTCCCCGACTGCGTCTCCAGCTTCCCGTCGGTGACGCCGGTCGCCTGCGCCGAGATGGTCACCGGGGTCGGCGCCGACCGGCATTGGATCAGCGGCATGAACTGGTACCACCGGCTGGAGCGCCGCTATGTCGAGTACGGCTCCTCGCTGGACGCGACGCGGGCCTTCGGCGTCTTCCGGGCGCTCTACGACCTCGTCTACAACATGAACCTGGCGCACCTCAATCCAGGGGTCGAGACGCTCTTCGAGCGCCTCGACGACGCCGGCTCGCGGACCGCCTGCACCCCGTTCCTGATCTACCGCGGGCGCCACCGTCACCGGGTCTCGCTCGACGGGCTGCTGCGCCGCGCGGTCGACGCGACCCGACTCAAGTTCCAGCACCACACCTGGGGGCCTGGGGACCTCTTCTACGGCGACCTCTACGCCAGCCGCGAGGTTCCCTGCAAGCCGTCCTCGATCCCCGGCAGCCGCGACGGCTACTCGGCCTGCTGCGCGGCGCAGCTGGTCGAGAACGATCTCTTCGACTTCCTCCTCTTCTCCCTGCCCGACAACGACAACTACTCCCACCGCCACGGGCCGGAGTCGAGCGTCGAGTCGATCGCCAAGGCCGACCACTGCTTCGGGAAGCTGCTCGACGCGGCGGGCGGGCTCGACGCGTTCCTCGACGAGCACGCGCTGATCCTCCTCGCCGACCACGCCCAGACGCCGGTGCGGCGCGGCCTGCCGCTGGCCGAGCTGCTGGGCCGGGAGTGGTCGGTGCTGCAGCCGTCCGAGGACCGCCCAGAGCTGGCGCAGCTCGCGGTCAGCCCCACCGGGCGCGCGGCGCACGTCTACCTGCTGCCGAGCGAAGGCGAGCGGGCCGAGCCCCTGGCGGTCGCCCGGGCGCTGACCGAGATCGAGGGCGTCGACCTGGTCTGCCGGCTGGAGGGCCCGGGCGGCGAGCCTCTGGAACGCGACGAGCCGGGGATGCCCGCCGGGGGTGGAGAGGTTGCGGTGGTCGAGCGGCGCGGGGAGCAGCTGCGCTTTCGTCCCGGCAACTCGGTCTCCGACCCGCGCGGCGGGCGCTGGGAGGTCGAGGGGAAGCTGTCGGTGCTGGAGGCGCGGGTCGAGGACGAGAGGTTGCGCAGCGACGCCTATCCCGACCCGCTTGCCCGCGTCTTCTCGGCGCTGGCCGCGCCGCACGCCGGCGACTTCGTCCTCTCCCTGGCGCCCGGCTTCGAGGCGCTCGACTGGGGCGGCGTCACCCACGTCGGCGGCGGCAGCCACGGCTCTCTGCACGCCGGGGACTCGCTTGGGCCGTTGCTCTTCGTCGGATGTGGGCCGGAGGACCCTGGCGAGCGCGAGCAGTGGGCGCTGCGGGACGTGGCGCCGGTGGTGCTGGAGCACTTCGGGGTGGACGAGGCCCGCTGATGCGCCGACCGCTCGGCCGCGGGTCCTGTCACGGGGAGGGGGCCTGCGGGCGGGCGCAGGGCGTCCGTTCTCGGCCCCCTCCCCGCGCCACCCGCGGGAGAACGGCTGCGTGCATGGCGGGGGTCGTCCTTGCGTTTGCTGCTATTGCCCCAGCCGCTGGCGCCGCGTTGCCGACGAGAGGAGAGATAACGGCGGCCCAGGCGACTCGGATCGCTGACCGGGATCCGAAGGTGGTTGAGGAGCGGGAGAAGAACCCGGGGCTGACCTCGAGTCCGGCGATGAACGACGGCAACTGGGAGGTCGGTTATTTCTCCGGCCACAAGGAGGTCGCGCTGGTAATCGTCGACCCGGTCACGGGGCTCGTCCGTGAGTCCTGGACCGGCTATCAGGTCGCCTGGAAGATGGCCCGCGGTTATTCCGGCGCCTTCGGCCACAAGCTCGACGCCCCCTATGTCTTCCTGCCGCTCTGCGCGCTCTTCCTGGTCGGGCTGGTGGACTGGCGGCGGCGCTGGCGCGTCGCCAATCTCGATCTCCTCGTCCTGCTCGGCTTCGGCGTCTCACACTTCTTCTTCAACCGGGCCGAAATCGGCGTCTCGGTTCCCCTCCAGTACCCGCCGCTCCTCTACCTTCTCGGCAGGGCGCTGTGGATCGGCTTCCGCGGCCGGGGGGAGGGATTGCGCCCGGTCTGGCCGGCCGCCTGGCTGCTGATCGCCGCGCTGTTTCTGATGGGCTTCCGGGTCGGGCTGAACATGGCCGACTCCGGCGCGATCGACGTCGGCTACGCCGGAGTGGTCGGCGCCGACCGCATCGCCCATGGAGAGCCGATCTACGGCAACTTCCCCAGCAACGTCTCCCAGGGCGACACCTACGGCCCGGTCAACTACTACGCCTACGTCCCCTTCGAGCGAATCTGGCCCTGGTCCGGAACCTGGAACGACCTCCCGGCGGCCCACGGCGCCGCCGTCTTCTTCGACCTGGCCACCTTCGGCTTCCTCATCCTCCTGGGCATCAGAATCCGTCCCGGCCCCGAAGGCAGGAAGTTGGCGACCACCTTCGCCTTCGGCTGGGCCGCCTACCCGTACACGGCATTCGCCCTGGAGTCGAACTCCAACGACACACTGGTGGCGATGCTGCTGGTGGCAACACTGTTGGTACTGGCACGCCCAATCTCCCGCGGTGCAATGGTCGCCCTCGCAACCTTCACCAAGTTCGCACCTGTACTCCTAACGCCGATCCTGATGACGTACAGGACTGAGCGCTCGGCCGCGGGTCCTGTCACGGGGAGGGGGCCTGCGGGCGGGCGCAGGGCGTCCGTTCTCGGCCCCCTCCCCGCGGGAGTGGCGTTCGCCCTGTCCTTCCTGCTGGTATCGGCGCTGGTAATGCTCTGGGCGGCCATAGATCCAGGCCTCAGCACCTTCTACGAACGCACCATCGCCTATCAAGCCGGTCGAAACTCACCCTTCAGCATCTGGGGCCAGGTTCCCAGTTTGGAACCCCTACG
>Ga0210409_10004041_pt1 | contig 15993 bp, 11 predicted proteins | sample IncBWH17MmetaG_FD_161649 | JGI IMG/M metagenome (GOLD analysis project Ga0210409, IMG submission 161649) | Forest soil microbial communities from Barre Woods Harvard Forest LTER site, Petersham, Massachusetts, United States - Inc-BW-H-17-M | ecosystem: Environmental > Terrestrial > Soil >...
GCGGCCGGTGTGTACATCGAACGCCGCGCCAACGCCAACCATCACCAGGGTATCGAGGCGCGGCAAGTATTCGGCCATGAAGCGCTCTTGCTTCGGAGTACTCAGACCTACCCAGAAGATATCGGGTTTTACGCTTGTCACCAGGGCGCTAAGTTCCTCTTGCTCGATCCGGTTCAAGGGCCGAAACGGGGGACTGTATGTGCCCACGATGCGCAGCCCGGGAAATCTCCGCGAAAGGGCTACACTTAGTTGTTCGGCAACGCCGTCGGCGCCGCCATATAGAAAATGCGTGTAGCCTTCGCGGACAGACATCTCACAGACTTCAAGCATCAAGTCCGGGCCGAAGACGCGCCGCATCCGCGAGTGCCCCTGCCATCTACCGACCCAGACAGTGGGCATGCCATCGGGAGTGGTTAGTAGCGAACGATTGAGGATAGAGCGAAAGGACGGATTCGTCTGCGCCTCCATAATTCCGTGGACTCCCGTGACGCAGACGTAACCCTTCCTGTGGTCCTGCACCGCCGACTTGAACACCTCGACGGCACCGTGCATGTCGACTGCATGAATGCCCACGCCAAGAACATTGGCGCGTGGCACTGGTGTGAGTGGCAAATTCTCCCTCATGGCTGACTCTAGGTTGCAGTGGCAGCGGCCGCCAGAGCCGGTTTTTCCTTGGCGATCTCGGCTGCTATCCACTTGTAGGTGCTCGCCAGTCCCTGTTCGAGGGTGATGGAGGGCTCCCAGCCGAGGACCTCCCGCAACCGGGAGTTGTCGCTATTTCTGCCGCGCACGCCCTGAGGCTTACTCACGTCGTGGCGCTTGTGCAGCCGCTTGCCGGCAATTCCGCTGACGATGTCCACTAACTCATTGATGGTCACCATGCGGTCGGTGCCGAGATTCAAAGCGTCGTGATAATCGGAGTGCATCAACCGGATCAAACCTTCGACACAATCGTCGATGTACATGAACGAACGAGTCTGTTCGCCGTCGCCCCAGACTTCGATCTCGCCGCCGTCCTGGGCCAGCGCAACTTTGCGAGAGACCGCCGCAGGAGCTTTTTCCTTGCCGCCGTCGTAAGTTCCCAGTGGACCGAACACATTGTGGAAGCGGACGATTCTGGTCTCCAGCTTGTAGTCTTTGTAGAAGTAGTGGCAAAGTTCTTCGGTCCACAGTTTTTCCCATCCGTAACCGGGTTCCGGCTCGGCCGGATAAGCGTCCTCTTCTTTCAGCGGTGTAACATTGGCGCTCTTCTGTTTTGACTGCGCGTAGACGCAGGCTGATGACGAGAACAGGAATTTTTGAATGTTATTCAAACGACTGGCTTCCAGCATGTGCGCGTTGATGAGCGTGTTGTTGCAGGCAATGCTGGCAAGGAAAGCGGTGATGTAACCGATGCCGCCCATGTCTGCCGCGAGGTTGTACACCTGGTCGATGTCTTGCGTGGCCGCCAGGCACTGGTCGAATCGCCGAAGATCCAGCAATGCGAACTCATCGGCAGCCGATGGTTCATAATCGGGTTCTTTGATGTCCACTCCCCTCACCCAGTGTCCATCGCCCTTTAGACGGCGGATTAGATGGTGGCCGATGAAGCCGCCAGCTCCAGTGACGAGAATGCGTTTCGTTGTGCTCATTTTGAATCCTCCCTTAGTAATGTATTTGTAGTTTGAGTTTCAGGACCGTTCGAATCGCGCTCAGAGACCGCCGGGGTTGCAGAATCGCGCGCTCGAAAACAAAAATAAAATCGCGGATTTCCATGGCATTCGTACCGCTGGAGTGGTTGAACTAGTCTCCAAAAACTGTTTCTGTTGAGGTCCAACCAGAATTCGGCTCCGCATGAAATTGTCTTGCGAGCTTATTCGAGAGCAGCGCCATGAGCGTTCTGGTATCCGTGGTGATTCGCGAATCGCTTAGGAGCTCTTCCATGCTGATTTTCTCGGCCTTCAAGAACCGCCAGCGTATCGGACGGTCGCGTTCGTTATCGAGCACCCATTCGAGTTCGTAACCGAGGACCTTGAGTTGTTTCAAGAAGGTGATCATCGCTTGCGCACCAACTACATGCGGATGAAGTTCGATCAACAGCCGCGGGCGGTATTTTTTGATCGTTGATTTCATGCCGCGGATCACTTTGATTTCGTAGCCTTCGAGATCCATGCGGATCAGGTCTACGGTGGGAAGCTCATGGCGCGCGAGCAAGGAGTCCAGCGTGGAAACCCGCACGGTGACTTCGCGAGTCTCCCAAGGAACGGGCTGCAGACTGTGCCAGTTCGATTTCTTCGAGAGATAGATCGGCGCGGAACCGTTGATGGTGCCGATGGCGACATTTTCCAAAATAACGTTGCGGTAACCATTGGCGGCAACGTTCTTAGAAAGTTGCGCAAAATTGGATGCCACCGGTTCAATGGCGATGACGCGCCCGGCGTCGCCGACCATCTGGGCTTCCAGCAAGGCGTAGTAGCCGAGGTTTCCGCCGATGTCCACAACATTCATGCCGGGTTTCAGGAACTGCTTTACCAGCTCAGTGGTGAGCGGCTCATGAATCTGATAAACCGACAACTCGCGCGAAATCCCATGGTCTTCGGGCAGGATGGTAAGCGCGTACCCGTGGACGTTGAAGCACGTGCGGCCGCGGGCGCGATTCCATCGCCACACCACGCCCTCGTAAAGCCTCAATAACGGCTTGAGGCCCTGGTTCAATATTTCCAGTAACAGCCCGGAGATGCCCTCTTTCTGTTGAAGCACACGAACCGCTCGGCGCTTGCGGGCCAGGCTCTCCATCAGACCGTTTTTCAACGAGAGCCCACCTCTAGGCCGACTTGGTTCTTCTTTTCGCGAAATATACGTCGCGTTTGGCTCACCAGATACGCTCGCTGCTACCGGCAACCGCATAAGCCAGAGCCGCCACGCTGGCCAAGGGGGGTAGCAGGCTCAGTCGCGCGGTGGCAGTAACGTTTCCGGTCCGCGCGAAGTGTGCAAACTGGTTGGCATACAGTGCGAAACTTTGTGGCACAACCGGGATACATAGGAACTTGCCACGCACGAACATCTTGTCGGATCCAAAACGCGCACTGGCGAGCACTTCTGCCGGTAAATCCAGGCCGCGGCCACGGTATTCACGCACGTACTCCGAAGCGATCCTCAGATAGGTGGCCACGCCGTCCCAGATTCCTCCGAGATCCGACGCGGTGCGAAGCTGGCGATAATCGACCCAGCCGGATTCGATCATCCTGGCGGTGTTCAGGATGTCACACACTCGGAAGTACAGGTGCCGGTACATGCGCTGCAAGGTGCCGGCGATGATGCGCTCTTCGGGAGCGGGCGAGAGAAAGGTATAACCGTTGAACTCCACCGGCAGGCGGCGCTCGACGAAGCGACGGGCCAGCTCGATGTGCTCTCCGGCCTGCCCGAGCCTGCCAATGTGAATTTCAACTTCTTGGCGAAGACCTTCGAGAGCGAAACTCCGTTTGTGGGCGAGATAGTCGCCTACGGTACGAGGAAGTGGCCGGCTGTTGAAGCGGTGCTTGAAAAAATTGCGGATACGCGATTCGTCGGCCATAGTGATGAGGTCAAGATCGTTTCCAAAGTCCGGCCAGTGATCGAGCGTCTTCATTACTGCAACGGGGCAGCCAGCTGACTCCAGCTCCCGAAATATCTCGTCCAGGAATTTCAGAGCGTTGGCGATGCGTGCTTCTTCCTTGTCGAGGGCTTCACTTGCGAACTGCGCAACCTCGATTGCTCCGGCAGCGATAGCCGCTTCCTTCAGCGGCCGCAGAGCGCGCAGGACGACGTGATTCGCGTCGGCCAGCGCCAGCAGATGTGCGCGTCCGTCGGCGCTAAGAGCGGCTACATAATCCAGAGCCTCCCTTGACCGGGCCGGGCTCATCGCCAGAATCGACAAGTTGTGAATGTGCGCTTTCGCTTCCGAATTGCTTGCCACTATTGGGCTCCTTCTAGATTGATAGCAGTTGGCCTTGGTGCGTAGAGCTATGCATTGCTCGCGGCGACGGCCTCGCGCGCCTTGGACTCCGTTCCCCGAAAGTGAATGGAGCGGTGATAAATATTCAGCAGCGTCTCGATGTTACGTTCGGCCGAGAATTTCGCGTTGTATTCCAGGCGCGCTTCATGGCCCATGACCGCTAGCCGTTCGGGGCGCTCCCATGCCCACATGACTTGCGCGGCAAGGCTGGCGGGATCGCCGGGGGTGAAGTGCAGACCTGTGCGGTCATGCTCGACCAGGTCCTGCATTGCCCCCATCCGCGAGCAGAGCACCGGTGTGCCGGAAGCGAAAGCCTCGGCGATGGTCATGGGGAAATTTTCATAGCACTCGCTGGGAAGAACAAGAAAACGAGCCTCGCGCATAGCTTCGAGAGTCTGCGCGCGGGTCAATTGCCCGCGGAAGCACACCGTGGATAAACCTCGCTGGCGCGCTTGTTCTTCGAGCTCCCGGCGTTGCAGCCCATCGCCGATAATGTGCAACGGGATCGGTGACCTGAGCCGCTCCCAGGCAGCCAGAAGTGTCGGCACGCCCTTCTCAGGGGAAAGTCTACCGACGAACAACGCGTAATCACCGATTCCGGTCTTCGCGCCCGGGTCGGGATAGACGAAATTCGGCTTGACCGATATGCGTTCAGGCGGCATTCCCGCAGCCACAAATTTCGCCCGGCTGAAATTACTCGTGGCGATGAAGTGGTCCACTGCGCGTGTCCAGGTGCCGCTAACGCGGTGCACCGTGAGCATCGCCGCGATGACGGCGGTGGCGGAACGCGAGTCACGGTAACAGCCGTAGCGCACGGCTCGCCAGGGACCATGCTCGAGGCACTCTTCGCAGACGTTGTTGTTACGCATAAAAGTCGCGCCCGGGCAAAGTAGGCGGTAATTGTGCAACGTCTGAACCACCGGCACCTGCGCTTCAAGGCACGCCCAATAAATCGAAGGCGAGATCATCATGAAGGTGTTGTGAACGTGCACAATGTCTGGTTTTTCTCTGACCAGCAAATCTCGAAATTCGCGGCGTGTGTCGCCGGCCCAGATGGTGTGCTTGGCTAAAGAGGCCTGCCCGATGAGCCCCCGATACTCTTCCACCTCGAAGTTGCTGCGCAGATATTCAACGACTTCGTGCCCGGCATCGCGCAGAAGATTTCGCTCGCTTTGGAAGCAAATGTCCTCGCCTCCAGGCTGCTGATAGGTATTGTGGACGGCGACGATTTTCATGCCGTGGCCAGATGGGGGACTTGCTTCAGCACCGCTCGCTCGCGGACAACCTGACTGTTGAGTAGATAGGAGGCACCGGGCCGGCGTGCGACATAATCAAGCATTTCGGCGAGCTCATCCCATAGGTTTAAAGCCTCAATCTCCCAAGAATGGCCGTAAAGGTGCCAGATGCCGCCTTCCGCCAACACCTTATCGAAAAGTTTTTTGCCCAGCTGTACCCAATTCTTGCAACGGTGCAAGTCAGTGACGTAACCGTAGAGACCTGCTAAGTCGCCCTGCTTACCCAAATTCCTCAGATAAGCAAGCGGCGTGTGTGGATAGGCTTGCACGGTGGTCGGCATCTCGTATGCATTGAACGCTGGACTGTGACTGAGCATCCGCACCGTGCGGGCGCCTGCGAATCCCGCTTTCTTGACGGCACGTATCGTTCGCCGGTTGTAGCTACCGTTCGGATAGCAGAACATCGTTACTTCCTCGCCCAGGGTGTCTTCCAACACGCACTTGGAGTTGCGCACCTCCTTCCAAAGCTCCTCTCCGTTCAACGGAGCCAGGGGCCGGTGCGACACCGTGTGCGCGCCAATCTCAAAGCCTTCCGCTTGCAGCATGCGTAAGTCGGCCGGACGCAACGTAGGTTTGCCGTACGGTCCGGTCAGCGGAACAAAAAAGGTTCCGGGAAGTCCTCGCTCCCTCAGCATTTCCGCGAGGCCTAGATCCAGAGGGTCGCCGTCGTCCCAACTGGTGGTGACAATGCTCGAGGGAGAATGACCCGCCTTGCCTGCCGCGCTGTCGGAAAAATGTTTGTCAGTTGATTCCAAGGTTCGATTGGTCATCGCTCGATAGCGCCCACTATTTGATGTGTGAACAAGCCGGTAATGGAAAAGACCTCTGCCCTGCTTACTACGCCGAAGGAGTCGCGAGTTGTCTCAAACTCATCGGCAGCGATACCGCTGACGGTCCGCGCTTGCGCCAGCGGATGATGCCTAGGCCGATGCCTGCCAAAAAATAAAAGGGACATGCTCCGGAAGAAAATTCGAGAGAAGGCTGGACACTGGCTTGCAGCAGCGCCACTACGAAGGCACACAGCAGCCATACCATCAGGCTGGAGATTTGCGGGGACGCGTTCGCGTTGCGGATGTACCGCACGTAGCGCGTGCAAACGAGCAGGATGAACAATAGCCAGGCCGCGAGCCCCACAAAACCTAAGCGAGCCAGAACCGTGAGTGAGGAATTATGGGGCTGGCGAACCGGAATGCCCTCTTCAGTTTCGAAGTTAATCAATGCCTGGCCAAATCCTTCGCCGATGATCGTGTTCGAGGCGCTGGATCGAATGCGCCCCCAAACTTCCTGGTACCACCCGCTGCGATCAACGTCATGCGACATACGGGCATTAGGGTCGACTAGGTCGAACAAGGTTTTCGTCTGATTAGCGATGAAGGAAAAATCGACGGGGCCCATACGACCCTGAATCTGAATGCCGGCCATTGCAACGAATAGGAGAAAGGCAATCAACACGCCGGTTCCCGCCGCGAGCATCGACGCCAGGCTGAATGCTTTTCGGAGCTCGCCCAACAAAAACAAAATAACAAAGATAACCGCTATGCCGACATACATCGAGCGAACCTGCAAGATTGCCAATCCGCCGAGTTGCGCGGCAGCAAGCAGAAGCAAAACCCAGCGCGGCCAGCGAACCAGCGACGGTCCCAGCCAAACGAAAAAGAGCGCACCCAGAAGTAACCACATGGCACTCTGTTGGTAATTGCCGAACAGCGGGACGGGATGAAACACGCCGGCACTGGGAGAGCTACTGCGAATCGCTTCTCCCCAGGGAAAGGTATAGCTGTAGAACAGATTGATGAAGAAAACAAAAAACAACCAACGCATCAACAACTTCATTCTTTTTGCATCGCTAGCCCACACGATCCCCAAGACGAGCAACGCAGCCTCAAAAATCATGGAACTATCCCGCAAGGCGTACAAACCAAACCTGGGCACGTCGAAGATTAGATGTGCGATGGATAACAGCAGCAGAATGCTCATGCACATCGCGGCAGAATCCTGCATCGCAAAGGAAAGCACGCCGCTTTGTTTCCCCCATATCACCAGAACGATCGCCAGGAAAATCAGCAAGTCGCCCGCGGGAAACCGCATTCCGCCCCATCCGACGGCAACGTTGTCGAAGCCATAGTTCAACAGGAAGTAAGGCGTCATGGCGAATAAAACAAGCGCCTGCCAAACTTCCAAGCGCACCCGGGACCACCGGTAGATTCCATAGACAACGAAGCACGCCGGCAATGCGGCTAAACCAACCAGCGGACTGGCGGCCACCAGCATGCCCAATGCAGCGGCGACAGTAAAAGCCAACACCGTCCTCTTGTCGATGGCCCAAAGAACTTTAGTGGGAGTTGATGTCGACATTCCGATTAAGCCGTCTCAGGGTTGGTCTGCGTTGGTTTTTCCACGCGAATGGTTGCCATCTTTCCGATTTCGGGTAGTTGTTCCCGCGCGCGAGACCGCAAGATCTGGAAGCCCGTAAGAAACGCCGTTATGCTGGATAACAAAATGGACAACATCGCGCCGTGGATTCCCCATTGGCGGCACGCCGGGATTCCCACCAGCAGAGCGACGAGACTCGCTCCAAAATAGATGAGCGCGACTGCGGAGGGCGAGCGCATGGCTCGTATGGCAATAGCGGGCCCCAGCGTCGCGCCGGCCAGGATCGAAGAAATGGCCAACACCGGCATGAGAGTAGCCACCTGGGAGTACTGACCCGCGTAAAGAAAATGAATCATCTGTTCGCGGAAGAGACACACCAACAACCAATAAGAACCTGATCCCATGGCAAATAACCCGGCTACACGCCAAGCCTGAATTTTCACCGCCTGCCAACCACCTTCGTGTCCAAGACGTGCGGCATGGGATATAAAGAGCATTGAGAACGCTGCATATGCTGAGGTGATTGGCAGCGCCAGATTCAGCAAGGCTCTCAGGACTCCCGCCTCCGCCAGACCCGAGAAGTGCGCCACCAGCGGATAAAATATGTTCCAAGGAATCCAATAAAACAGGGAGCTGACCAGGGCCCAAACGCCGTAGCGCCAGTGCCGTTCGCCAATCTCCTTCATCGCCACCCAGGCTTCGGTGCCTTTCCATTTCACTGTTGGATGGAGGCGAATCAGGAGAAGAATACTGGTGAGGAGCGCGCAGGTGCCCATTACCAGAAAGGCGGAGAAGGCCGAGAGCAAATGGCTGCGGACCAGCACCCAGATTCCAAGCCAAAGAAACGTTGAATACGCTAGCGCGCCGATCAGCGCCCGCCCCGGCAGCAACTGCAAATAAAACGCGCGCCGCGCAAACCACAGTAGCAACACCCAAGGTGCGGCGAATGCCATTCCACAGAAAGGCATCGCAAGCTGGCTGGATCCTCTGAGGAAAGAAACAAAGACTCCCACGGAGCCGGCGGCGATGACGAAAACCGCGCCCATGGCCAGCTGCAGCCACATGATCAGGCCCAGATAACGCCGCAAAGAATTGCGGTAGACGGAAGGACCAAAAACCGACAGAGGTTCCAGCACCAAAGACTGGTGAACTAGAGAGAGCAGCACAAAAGTGGAGAATGCCAAAGCGTATGCGCCGTATTGATCAACGCCTAAATAGCGGGCCAGAAGAATGCTGAGAACAAAATTCGAACCGGAGATGAGACCTTGATCGGCAATGGCCAGGCTGCCTTTGAGCAGCCAGGACTTAAGCCCGACAACCAACTCCACCAGGCGATTCACGGTCAAGTCCGGTTCGTGAATGTCACACCGATTGGTGGGAGCCGCCGGCGAGGAAATTCTGTGGGTAGAGTTTTTTCCCCCCGCCTGATTCACCGGTCGCCGCTGGTGACGGGTAAAGCGATCGGACAAATGAGTGAGAATTGCTTTGGTCGCCGCAGCCACGCTGGCTTCAACTCCTTCATCGGTACGGATCAACGTGGAACTGGGAAGTTCGGCAGCTAGATTTGCGTAGGCTACCCGCTGGCGGCGAAGCTCCTCGAGAGCAACCTCGTTCTTTCGGCTCAGAATAATGTCGGGCTCGGCATCGAGGGTTAGGTACAAGGTCTCTGGCCGAGGTAATAGTTTGGTGGCGAAGCGTGGGAGCCAGTCGGGACCGCCGTACTGATATCGCATGCGATCGACCAGGAGATCGTGGAAATCGCGATCGTAGATAATTAGCCCGACCCGTGCCAACAACGGTCGTACGATCGTCGGGTAGGCTATCCAGTAGTCCGCTAACACCGCAAAAACGCGGACCGTCGATTCTATAAATCCGCGCGGCGGTTTGCCGTGAGGAGGATTGAAGCCGGGCGAATAACGCGGTCGCGGCTTCAAAAACTGCGGTCGCCATTGAAGAATTCTTTGGGTGGAAAAGAGTGGGCCGAAAAGTTCGAGGATCTTGTTCGTCAGAGTACTTTTTCCTGCTCCATCCGGCCCGAGTATGACAATGTATAGTCCTCCCGCGCGAAACCAACGCCGCAGCACCGACTCGAATTGCGCGACGGCACCCGTGCTCGCGCTGAAAAATGTGGCCAACCTGCGACGTCGTGACTGAGTCTTAAGTCTTTTCGCGACTTTTTCCCATTGACCATCTGCGCAGGCCGCGACTACTCCTTGTCCCAACTCCTCGCCGAATAATTCAGTGGCGATCCTACCGCTCTGCATTGGACCCAGCGCCGCAGCAAGACTTGCGAGATGCATCCGCTGGTTTCCTGTTATCGGGGCTCCCCAATCGACCGACGACAGCGCGTGATAGAACTGATCGGCCTCACACGCAATCCAACAGCTGCCACGGTTCTCGCGTCGGCTCAGAATCTGGCCGTCTGCGGTAAAAACGGGCTCCCTCCGATACACTTCACGGATTGTCAAACTGAAAAAGCGTACGCCGCCATCGGAACTTGCCAAATCGTAGCGGCAATCGTTCGGCCCGAGCGGCAAGCATTGCAGCGGCAAGTAGCCTCGTTCCCTGAGCCGTTCGAATAATAACGGCACCCTGGCGCGATCGTCCGGGTGAACGGTCATTTCGAGAGACGTCAGCGTGCGTGAATGGTCGTAAGGATTCCTCAGGAAGCAATAGCAAAAGTGCAACTCTTCGAGCAGGCCGGATAACACCGCCTGAAAATCAGACGCCTTCGCCGCAGCGTCAGGATCACCCGCGCACCCGCAGGGGATGACGGGTGGGCGAACAACCGCGGCGGTCATTTCTGAATCTGGAATCATCTGCTTTGAGTGGTGAACGAGACGGCTTTGCTCAGAATCCGAGAAATTTTATGCCGCGCCCGAGCCTTTTAGAACCGCGGGAATGGTTCGGATCAGGATTTGTAGATCCAGCCAGACAGACCAGTGGTCGATGTACTCCAAATCCATTTCCATCCACCTTTCGAAGGAAACGGTACTGCGGCCGTTGATTTGCCAGAGACAAGTAATACCAGGGCGGATGCTAAAGCGTCGCCGCTGCCAATCCCTGTTGAAGCCCTGATAGTCCCGCACCGGCAGTGGCCGCGGGCCCACCAGGCTCATGTCGCCTTTCAAGACGTTGAACAGTTGCGGAAGTTCGTCGATGCTGGTCTTCCGGAGAAATTTTCCCAGTCGCGTTACGCGCGGATCGTTCATTATTTTGAACACCGGTCCAGTGACCTCGTTCAGATGTTCCAGCGCCTGCTGTCTTTGCGCGGCGTTGGCGACCATGGTTCGGAACTTCCACACTTTGATTACTCTTTTATTCAAACCTACCCGCTTTTGAATGAAAAACACCGGGCCCGCCGAGGTCAACTTTATCAGCACAGCGGTGATCAGCAGCAGTGGCAAGAAAAAGACGATGCACCCGGATGAAATGATGATGTCCAGGATGCGCTTGACCAGTAATGCCCAACCCTCCATGGCGCCGGGATGTAGTGTAACTAACGAATCATAATAAGGAGCTGAGGCTCTTATGCGCTTGGCTTTGAGATTTAATGGATTGAAGAGCACATGCGTGGTTATGCCCTGCTCATCACAGATTTCCGCGATGCGTGAGATTTCAGAGTACAGCGAACGCACCGGCAGTGTAATCATGACTTCGTCTACTACGCTGTTTCTGATGAGCGACGAAATATTCTCGATGTCGCAGACGCAGGTGTGCCCGCTCTTGCGAAACTCTTCCATTCCCGGCCACTCGCAGTCGACAAAACCCAACACTCGATAGCCAAACGCCGAGTGCGCTTCGAGGGTCGCGGCAAGTTGTACCGCCCGCGGATTGGTGCCCACGATCAGCACGTGCCGCAGATTGCGACCGTGCTGTCGCATCCGCTTGAGCACTAGCCGTAACGCTTCACGAATCGCTACCGCACTGATGGTGCTGACCGCCCAGAAAACCAGAAGAAAGCGCGGATGAATCACGCTTAAGTGAAAGGGAATGCCCAGTTCCAGCAGCACGAATGTCCCCAGCGAAGTCGCTTTTAGAACGTCGACGTCTTCGCGATGCTGGTTGGAAAATCGTTTCGATTCGTAGAGACCAAAACAGAGAAATAGCAAATGCCACAGCAAGAGCAGGCAGGCGAACAGCACAAAGTTGCGAACCGAAATTCGCATGGACAGGAAATCGGACAGTGATGTAGCTCCAACCTCGCTGAGACTGGGAATCGCAGCGGCGATGAAGGAACCAACCAAAAGTCCCAGATCGAAGAGCTTGAATAGACTTAAGAGGACGTAACGCCGGTTCGCAATCACGTTAGGTTTTTATGAATAGAATTATGGAGAATAAGAATTCTTGAAACGTTCTTTAAAAATTCCGACTTGCATTCGAACTACGCCAGCCCCGCGCCGTTCTGGATCGAAAGCGCAGTTCACGCCGAAGCAATACCACGCCAAGAACCCGCCCTCCCGCGGCCTCGATATTATTTTTGGCTGTACGCGCAGCTTGCTGCGGTGTGAAGCTCGGCTCAATCAGCAGTATGAATCCGTCAACCAGCTTGGCCAGGTAAGCGGTGGGCGAGCCAGTCGTCGCCGGCGGTGCATCGATCAAGATGTAATCAAACTTCGTCCGCAGTTCAGTCATCCGGGCGCGCAACCTGCTGGACGCCAGCATCTCATTCGCATCCTCTCCAGCCGGGGGCGTTCCGGCGGACATCAGCCGGAGGCGGCCTCCATCAAGCGGCCGGGTGAAACCCATAACCGGACCTTCGTCGATAATGGCCCGTGACAACCCTCCACCATTGTCGACATGGAAGTAACTGTGCAGTGACGGCCGGGCGACGTTAGCATCCACAACACACACCGAAACGTCTTGTGGCTGACTAGCGAGCAGTTCGGCGGCTTGCGCACACGTGCAACTGTCTTCATTGCGCAGGTCCACGGGACAGAACACCACCACTCTTGGAGCCAGGGCAGCTTCCGCGAGGAACAAACGATGGACCAATTTGAACGTCTCGCCGCAGGCCGAGGAACTCGGAGCTGTCGAGGGCGCCAACTCAGCGGAAACCACCGCCTTCGACTCTGCAGTGTTGAACAACAACTCATCTTTTTCTGCCTGGCGCAGCAACTCAAAATTGTGGCTGTTGGCGGATCCGGACGCGGTTGTTGGAACAACGGGCTTCTCTAGAAGACTCTCGTCGAGCTGCGCTTGGCGCATTAGTTCAAACATTCGGCTCATGGTTTGTGGGAACGGCGGGTCACCTTACTGTTGACCTTGAACGAATCAACTGGACATTAGTTTTCAAAAGAACCCTGGTGTTTCGACCAATTGCGGCCCTGCCCTGGTTTCGAATCACGCGATCACCCGTCGTCTTGCGGTAGAACTCTCGGACTCGGCAGGGTCGTCCGGTGGAACTTGACTTCTAATGGTCTCGCGAATTTTGTCGATCCGCAGGCCACAGAACTCTTCGTGAACGACCTCGCTGCTATTTGTCCTCGGACGATGGCCGTTGCCGACCAAAGACTCGGAACCAGCCTGCGGACTGGGAACGGGCTCCGGTCCTGGAGGTTGTACGAACCATTCTCGGGCGGGCGGTTGGTGCTTGCTGGCCGGTTTATGCATCTCGGACCAAATTAAACCGGCTGAATGAAGGGCCTCAGGTGTTACCGTTCGGGTTTGCTCGACCGGCATATTCACGAGATTGGGAACTTGCCGAACCATTCGATCCGGTGAAATCGTCCGGACCGTGTCTTGATTTACTGGGTGGTCTTGAGCAGCAGCTGCCGCTTTATTTTCCAACGTCGATCCTACGGCGGCTAAATCGCAAGCCTCATTGCGGGAAACCTCCCCCGGAAAATTGACTTCGTCTGCGGAAAGCACCGGGACAGATTTAATTTGCGCCTGCGGATCCGCCGTAGCACCAACTCCGGTCCTGGCAGTGCGCGCGATGTAGTAAGGCTCTTGTTGAGCTACTCTCCTACGGTCGAGACCAACAGAGGACGACAGAAAATCCTGAGCGGCCATCGATGTCGTTGCGCTCGGCGACCTCAGGGCATCCATGTCCAGGTCGGCCAGAACCTCGCTGACGGTGGAACCATCGATCTGCTCTTGGCCCTTGGCGTAGCCCAGAGTTAGCGCGTTGAAGCAGATGTTGTTTATAATCCGCGGAATTCCATCGCTGTTAGCCGTAATTTCGCTGAGCGCATCGGCGTCGAACAGGCCCGTGCCCGCGTAACCCGCCACTTTCAATCGATGACTGATGTATTGAGGCACTTCCGGCTTGGCGAACGGCTGCAGCCGACTGATGATGGAAATCCGTTGCCGCAATTGTGTCAGGTCAGGATGAGAAAGTTTGTCCGCCAGCTGTGGCTGCCCGCAAAGCACGATCTGCATGAGCTTCGAGCCGGCCGTTTCGAAATCCGACAGTAGCCGTACGGTCTCCAACACCGACCTCTTGAGGTTTTGCGCCTCATCGATAACCAGCACGAAGCGTTTCCCGGAGCGCGCATTGCTCACCAGCACGGAGTTGAGTGATTCGTGCATGTGAGCCATATTTTCGGTGCTTGCGTCGATACCCAGGTCGGTCAGCAGGTAGCGGAAAAATTCCCGCGAGTCACATTGTGTTTGGAACAGGAATACGGTCTTAGCGGACTTCCGCAGCCGCTCCAGCAGATGGATCAACAGTGTGGTCTTGCCCGTGCCCGGCGGCGCGATCAGCGTCAGGAACCCGCAGCCGGTCTCAATACCATAGAAAAGCGAGGCCAATGCTTCGCGATGCATCTCACTAAAATAGAGATAGCTGGGATCGGGCGTGACCCCGAACGGTTGCTCACGCAAGCCGTAGTGCTCTAGAAACATTCACGTTCCTTAAAGGTCATTCGTTACCACCGACGCCAGCACCGGCAACTGCAGTTTTTCCTGAATATCCTCTGGAGTCCTGAACGATGGATTGAGGTATTCCGCCGCACCCAGAGAAACTACACTAATCATGATGGCTGCGAACAAACCCGCTAGCAGAATTAACAGGCGTGATCTGGTGGGCAAGACCGGAACAACTGCGGCTTCGGCTACCGCCACGTTAACGATCCTGCTGCGGTCCAGGGCATTGGAGATGCGAGCCTCTTCCTGTTTACGCCGGTACAGCAGGTAGTTGTCCTCCTGCGCTTTCTTGTCTCGCAGCAAATCCTGTTCAGTTGCGCTTTGGCCGTCCAACTCGCTCGCTTGTTGCTCGTAGGTGCGTAGCGTGCGTGTCAAGGCTTGAGCGCGCGCCTGCTCGGCTGCTAATTCCGACCGGGCTTTGGCCAGTTCGGAGTCCACCCATTCGTAAGTTGGGTTGCGATTGCTGCTCTCTTCGCGTAACTGGGATTTCTCGGCGGTTTGAATCGCTGCCCGGGTCTGCTCCAGTTGCGTGTCCACTTCTTTGACTAGACGGTAGGTGGGCTCAAATTTCTGCAGCAGTTCGGTACGCTTCAATTCCAGATTCAGCAGCGTAACTTTCAATTGCCCCATCAGCTGCGGATTGTCCGACGCACGCATCTCGGTAGTCATGCGGGCGGGCAGCGAACCGGCCTGCGACTCCAGCACTCTGGTTCGCTGCTGAGTTTCGGAAATCAATGCTTGCGTCTGGGTCAACTGCGCCCGGAATTCAGAAAGTTTTTCCAACGTGGACATTTTTTCTTGTTCAGGGGCAACTACCCCTTGTTCCTTACGGAATTTGACCAGGCGAGACTCGGCTTCTGCCAATCCTTGCTCGAACTGCTGAGTCTGCTTTTGGAAAAATTCGAACGTTCCGGCAGGCTGGTGCACGGCCATGTGCTTTTCCATATAGAGATTTACAAGCGTGTTGAGCACCTGAGCGGCCTGCCCTGGATTGGTGGCCTCATAGGTCACCGAGATCAAACTCGTCTTTGGTAGGACCTCCACCTTCAAGTCGGTCTGCAGTTTTCGCACCGCCGTTGCAATCATCCTTTGCGGATCGGAGCGAAACAATGGAAAGTGGCCGCCGGAGTTTTGCAAGCCGCAGGTGGTAACTACCCTCTCCAGCAGATCCTGGCCCTTAATCAATTCCACTTCAGAATTGACCTCTGACTCCGAGACGCCGGTAAGATTTTGCGGCATCGTACTCGCCACGTCGGCGGACACCAGCGGATCAATGCGCTCATGCTTCACCAAAATCTTGATGTTGCTCTGGTAGCGCGGTGGGAGCAGGAAGGCACCAATGGCGGCGCCGACTAGAACCCCCACGAACGAAATGGCCGCCAGACGACGATGGCGAAGTCCTACTGTCGCCCAGTCGTGCAACTTGATGAGCGGGAGTCGAGTGTCCGTTTTTGGGTAGTATAGATCTTCCATAAAGTCTCA
>Ga0210409_10004042_pt1 | contig 15989 bp, 14 predicted proteins | sample IncBWH17MmetaG_FD_161649 | JGI IMG/M metagenome (GOLD analysis project Ga0210409, IMG submission 161649) | Forest soil microbial communities from Barre Woods Harvard Forest LTER site, Petersham, Massachusetts, United States - Inc-BW-H-17-M | ecosystem: Environmental > Terrestrial > Soil >...
AAGCGCCCTTCTTCGATGCTACTGGAGGAGGAAGACTCCGGCGTGAAGACGGTCTCGGTTTCGCGCTCGCCACTGCCGGCCATAGTGCATCGATTCTACCAAGCCCGCGAAAAAGAATCTCTCGCCAAGACGCGAAGACGCCAAGCGGAATCTGGAGTTTCTCTTGTGCTTCGCGGACTTTGCGTCTTTGCGAGAATCATTTTCTCTTCGTCGTTATTTGATATAGTGTTCCGCATGAACCGGACACTCCTGATCCGCCTTTCCGCCGTGGCCCTGTTCCTCGTCGGCGCATGGGTTGCCTACACGCAGCAGGGCAAGCAAGCCAACAACAAGCTCAACAAGCTCAAAGACGATCTGTACGAGATCGAAGGCGACGGCGGCAACGTCGCGTTTCTCATCACCAACGAAGGCGTGATCCTGGTCGACGACAAGTTCGAGTACGACTTTAACGACATCGTCGACAAGGTCAAGAGCGTCACGAATCAGCCCATCAAATATGTGCTGAACACGCACCATCACGGCGACCACACTGGCAGCAACGCCAAGTTCCTGCCGACGGCCGAAGTGATTTCCACCCTCAACGCGCGCAAGAACATTATCGAGGGCAAGCAGCCGGGCGCACCGCGGGTGACCTTCACCACTGAGTCCGACGTGTTCCTGGGCGGCAAGGAAGTGCGCATGGAGTACTTCGGACGCGGCCACACCAACGGCGACGCGATCGTCTACTTCCCAGCCTTGCGCGTGCTGCACACCGGAGACCTGGTGGCCGGCAACAGTCCGCTGATCGATTACGGCGGGGGTGGCAGCCTCGTCGAATGGGCCAAGACCCTCGACGGCATCATGACTCTGGATTTCGAAACCATGATCCCCGGCCACGGCCCGGTGGGCAAGAAGGCCGACATCATGACCTACCGGAACAATGTCGAGAAGCTGCGCACCCGGATCACCGGGATGGTTCGCGGCGGATCGAGCAAGGACGAGGTCGCTAAGACGCTGACGGCTGAATTCGGCTGGGATCCGAAGGGTTTGCCGATGACCCGCGGACTGGACGGCCTGATGGTCGAGCTGAAGCGTTAGCGACAGGCGGCGTAAAGACGGGCAGCGTGCAGGTCCTTCTATCTTTCCTTCTATACTGGGGATGAATGGAACCTGAAGTCCGGGAACGATTCGAACGGATCGAGGCCACGCTAGCTCTGTCCGCCGAAACCCATCGCGTGGCGATGGAGCGATTGGACAAGCGCATGGCTGCCGCCGACAAGCGCATGGACCGCTTCGACGCGAGTCTCGCGGGCCCCCGCAAACTGGTAGTGTCGGGCATGCAGGTCGTGAATCACCTTGCCAAAGAGAATCGGGAAGCCCGCGCGGACACCAAGGCACTTAAGGCCGAGATGAAAGAGTTTAAGGACGAAGTTCGCTCCTACATAAAAGCTCAAGGCAACGGCCACAAACGATCGGGCGGCAACGGCCGCCATTAGCGGCTCCCTGGCCTCCGCCCCCGCCGTTGGGATAGAATTTTCTCAAAATGCCCCTGACCCGCGGCGAACATCTCGGCCCCTACGAGATAGTCGAGCCCATCGGCAAGGGTGGCATGGGCGAAGTCTACCGTGCGCGCGATCCGCGCATCGACCGGGAAGTAGCCATCAAAATCTCCGCCGCTCAATTCGGCGAACGCTTTGAGCGTGAGGCCCGCGCGGTGGCCGCGCTGAACCATCCAAACATCTGTACGCTTTACGACGTCGGCCCCAATTATTTGGTGATGGAGCTGGTCGAGGGGCCCACGCTCGCCGACCGCATTAAAGAAGGACCGATTCCGCTCGATGAAGCGCTGCGGATCGCCCAACAGATTGCCGACGCATTGGAAGCCGCGCACAATCGAGCGGTCGTCCATCGCGACCTGAAGCCCGGCAACGTGAAGCTTCGGCACGACGGCACGGTTAAGGTGCTCGACTTCGGGCTGGCTAAGATCGCACCCACTGCGTCGTCCGATGCTGCCGCGCGCTCTGAGAACTCCCCGACGCTGACCATCGGCATGACCGAGGCCGGAGCTATTCTGGGCACCGCTGCCTACATGCCGCCGGAACAAGCGCGTGGAAAGCCCGTCGACAAGCGGGCCGACATCTGGTCCTTCGGCGTGGTGCTCTACGAAATGCTCACCGGCGAGCGGCTGTTTCAGGGCGAAGACGTGGTCGAGACGCTGGCGGCTGTGGTTCATAAGCAGCCGGACCTGAGCAAGGTCCCGGAAAGAGCCCAACGACTTTTGCGGCGTTGCCTGGAGAAAGATCCGAGAAACAGACTGCGGGATATCACGGGGATGGAGTTCTTGTTGGAGGAACCGCCGGCGCCCTCGGAGCCCCCTACCGCTCCGACACCGTCGCGGCTCGGTTTGAGGTCCTGGTTCTGGCCGAGCGTCGCGGCCTTCATCGCGCTCGCGCTCATGCCGATCAACATTCTTCACCTGCGCGAACAACCGCCGGAGCGCCAAATCCTCCGCTACACACTGCCGGTGCCGGAGAAAACCACCATCCAGCAATTCGCCGTCTCGCCCGACGGCCACTACGTGGGCATCGCCGGCTCGAGCGGCCTGTCTGTACGTCCGCTCGAATCCCTCCAGACCCAGGCGCTGGCGGGAACTGAAGGCGCGACTTACCCATTCTGGTCGCCCGACAGCCGCTATATCGGCTTCTTCGCGCAGGGCAAGCTCAACAAGATCTCTGTAACCGGTGGACCTCCACAGGCGCTGTGCGACGCTGGCACCAACCCACGCGGTGGAACCTGGAATCGCGATGGAGTGATTGTGTTCTCCGCCGGCAACAGCCTCTCCCGTGTGCCGGCCGCCGGGGGCGTGCCCATTCAGGTTTCCAAGCCGGAAGGCGGACAACACCGTCATCCCGTTTTCCTGCCCGATGGCCACCGCTTCCTGTATGTCGCCGTGCTCGGGAAAGACAACGGAATCTACCTGGGTTCGATCGAGTCTTCGCTGGAACGGAGCCCCGACGGCAAAGGAGCTCCGCGACGCCTGGTCGCCGACGAGTCCCAGCCTGATTACTTCGACGGCCACCTGCTCTTCGTGCGCGACGGGACCCTAATGGCGCAGCCAGTGGATCCCAAAACCATGAACCTCACCGGCGATCTTTTCCCGGTCGCCGAAAAGGTTTCCGGCGGAACCAACACCGGTGACCGGAACTTCTCGGTCTCCGGAACCGGCCTCCTCGTTTACCTGACTGGCACCGCAGGGGGCGCGAGGCAGCACCTCTGGTTCGACCGTGCGGGAAAGGAGCTGGGCCCCCTGGGAGGCCCGGTGAGTTCCCTGAACAACTTCGCTCTTTCGCCGGACGCCAAGCGGGTGGTGGTCCAACGCCAGGCCGGAAGCAATAGCGACCTCTGGATGTCGGACCTGGAACATGGAACCGAAGGGCGCTTCACATTCGACGCCTCGGTCAATGGCTACCCCGTCTGGTCACCGGACGGCAGCAAGGTCGCGTTCACCTCAACTCGAGCCGGCGGTGTAAACAACCTATATCAACGGGCATCCAACGGCACGGGCCAGGATGAGCTTTTGCTGGAGTCCAAGGATAACGAGGCGCCCTGGGACTGGTCGCGCGACGGCCGCTTTCTCGTCTTCTCAGTGCAAACGCCGAAGGGGAGTGACCTTTGGGCCCTACCCGTCATTAGAGAAAAGACGGGAGAGAAGGCCGGGGATAAGAAGCCCATCCCGCTTCTCCAGAGCGACTTCAGTAAGACTCAAGGCCAGCTCTCCCCGGACAGCCGCTGGCTCGCCTATACCTCCACCGAATCCGGACGGCCCGAGGTCTACGTAGTGCCGTTCTCGCCCAGTGCGCAAGGGCCCAATGCTCAGGGGCGTGTTGCGACGCCCTCGGGCAAGTGGCAGGTATCCATAGCCGGCGGGACCCAGCCGCGCTGGCGCGCCGACGGGCGGGAGATGTTCTACATGGCGCCCGATCAGAAGCTGATGGCCGTGGAAGTGAAACCCTCCCAGAACTTCGACCGCGGCACTCCGCAAGCCCTGTTTACTTCCCGATCTGCTTACGGGGGCGCCAGCGTTTTCCCCTCGGGCTACGTGCCCAGCCCCGACGGCAAGCGCTTCCTGATCGTAACCGCTGCGGGCGAGCGCGGCGAGCAGCCTCCGCTCACTGTGGTCGTCAACTGGCTCGGCGCGGTGAAGAAGCCGTGAAGAAGTAGAGGCCCTTGCATGGCACGCCAGCGCAGCGAAAACGAGCATCGCCCACCAGGAGTAGTAAAAGAGGAGTTGTAAAAGAGGAGTGGGAAAGGAGATGCGGAAACTGCACGCGAACTGCGAGCGGACGTTGAGGGAAACCGCTGAGGAAAACAACAGAATGGCGCGAGGAAGTTTTGTCATTACGGTCCCAACAACGTCCTTTCGTTGGTAGATCTCGCGTTTACGACTCGCTCCACTTCGAAGGCGGCGATGGAACCTGAGACTAACTGGAAGGGAGCAACCCCAGGAAGGTCATGTTGACCTGGTCGGTTATAACTCAGTATTACGAGGACGGAATGCCGCGCTCTCTGGAGACCGGCGCGGCAGTCCTCCTCCTCGCTTAGGGCAAGTATTAATGGCCGCGAGCGGCGACGATGCGATCCGCAATGGTGTTATAGACAGCATCGGACATCGCTGGACCCTCAAGATGGAGTTCCATGGAGTCGCCCGAGAACGGCTCTATCTTGATCTCGTTGCCGCCCTGGCGCTTCAGCTCCTTGATCTGCCCGTAGGTCCACGTATGGGAATGCTTGGCCTCGGAAATGTCTTCAAAACGCACGCTCTGCTCATTAAGTACGAGCTTGCCGCGGTCGTCGTGATAGCGCACATCGAAAATCAACTGCGTTGGCACGGCCAATCGATCAGCCTGTCCCACCGGAGAACCTTCAGGACTGAGCGATTCGACAATCGCCACATCGCCGTTGGCGGCTCCAACGACTCTCACCTGCAGCGGAGTGCGGTCAACGAGCGCCTTGTTACTTCGCACCACCTCGGTCACGCGAGTGTTGCTTGGATTGTCGAAGCGAATAAATCGCCCATCGGATGTCAACAGTCCGAAGGAGCTGGTCGTCGTCGTTGCGGGACACTCGACGCTTTCCACACGCGTGGTTTCGGTCTTGGTGCTGCGCTCGGGAGTGTTTTCGTGGGTCGATTCGTGACGCTCGGTTCGTGAGCTTTGGCACGCCGCGTCTACTAGTGTGCCGTTCCAAGTCGTCTTGGTAGTAGTCACTTCGGTGCGACGTTCACTCTGCGCATACACAAGACTTGTGAAGAGGGCGAGGGTTCCAATCGTTACTGGTCTCATAAACACCTCCTGAAATAAAGATTGGAATGCCGGCCGTCTTGTTCCACAGAGGCTTAATAGCGCTCCAACCCGTAGAAATCGCTCGCTATGTCCCCCGCCGGAGGCGTGATTCGGGTTGTGGAGGGGGAGAAGGCTTTAAACCCCAGCGGCGCGCCAGTTTGGCGTGCACGGCGTGAATACCTTTTGATTGATCCGTGGCCCCGTGCACTATTACGCGGCCATGCACGGCACTGGGCGCTGCGGGCGCGGCTCAAATTCGCAGCGATCCGGGACCACGACCTCGGCAAAGAAATCTCGCTCAATTAGGAACTTTTGACCTGGCCGCGACTACGGCCACATGCGTCTCCGATGAGTTTGGCGGTTCGATCTGATAAGATCCTCCCATGGCTGCCGCCCGCTCAGACCGGCAATCCGATTCTCTGGTCGACGTTCACGAGTTGACGGGCCACCAGATCTCCACGCTGCTCGAAGAAGAAATCTCCGAGTGGCGCCGGAGCCTGGACTGGGATTTCGCCGCCTCGTCCGAACTCGTGCGCCGCTTTGTCGAAATGCGGGCGCTGACCGGCTACGCTTTGATGGATTCGACGGGCGTAGCAGGGTATTCCTATTACGTTGTCGAGGAGGGAAAGGGTCTCATTGGCGACCTCTACGTGCGCGCCGCGCAGCGTACCACGGAGCGCGAGAATCTGCTGCTCGCCACGGTTCTTGACGCGCTGTGGAAGACTCCGGGCACAACCCGCGTCGAGGCCCAGCTCTTAATGCTGGGGTCGATGACGCTGGGGCCGAATCGCTCCGGAACCGGAAGCGCTCCCGGCGTGCGCCCCATGCCCTTCGCGCAGTGGTTCCACAACTATCCCCGCCTGTTCCTGGAAGCACCGTTCGGCCCGGGGCTATCCCCGCGCGCCATCAACCTTGCTCCGCGGCAACTCTCCAACGCCGTCATCCTGCCCTGGTCGGAACGCCGGCAGGAGGAAGCCGCCCGATGCATCGCCGCCGCCTACCAGGGCCACATTGATAGCCAGATCAACGACCAGTACCGCTCCGTCGCAGGCGCGGGCCGTTTTCTCACCAACATCGTCCAATTTCCGGGATGCGGATCTTTCTTCGGGCCGGCTTCCTACGTTGCCGAGGATCGCGACACCAGAACTTTATGTGGCCTGTGCCTCGCGAGTATGGTCGCGGACGGCGTCGGTCACATCACGCAAGTCTGTGTCGACCCAGCGCATCGTGGCACGGGGCTGGGCTATGAACTGCTGCGGCGCTCGCTCTTGTCGCTAGCCGCAAGAGCCTGCCGCAGCGTCAGCCTGACCGTGACCGCCGACAACCAGTCCGCGATCAGCCTATATGAAAGGATGGGGTTCCGGACCCGGCGCAGCTTCTCGGCCTTCGTGTGGGAAAAACGCTAACGCCTTACTGACTCACGACGAATTGGATCGAGGTCGACGCCGAAGGGCCCATGTTGTTCAAAAGCGTCGCCGAGACGCTGTACGTTCCCGGTGACAGCGGGCCCAGAGGACCAAACCCGCCAGTCGTGGTGAGAGGTATCATTTCGGTGAAATTCACCTCTCTCGGACCCACCACCAGGTTCCGCGGCCCCGGCCCATAGGTCCTCGTTCCCGACAAGGTCCAGATCACATTCCCCGACGAGTCCTGGAGCTTCAGCTCGTACATTTGTTGCGTCGGAAAGGAGAGCTGCACCGGATCGCTGCCCTTCAGCCGTAAGGTCAGCCGCACCCGCGCACAGGGACCATAGGAGGCCGGCGATGGAGCGGCGCCGGGGAACAGAAGCGCCTCGCAATCGTCGGTCTGCCCCAACTGTAGCTTGTACACCGGACGGTCCAAGGTGATGCCGAAGCCCCAATCCATGGTCGTTACCACCGTGATGTCGTTGATCCGGGCGTAAACCAGGTTCTGGACCAGCGGGGGTACCTCGCTGGCCGATCCCCCTTGCAGGCCCTCGGAGGAGGCCACCTGTCCGATGTAAGGTAAGAACGTCTGGGTTGTCACGGAGAAGATCGTGGCCTGCTGGATGATGTAGGCGGTGTTGAAAACCCCGATCGGGCCGGAGTAATTTCCGATGCCGGCGTACGTTCCGAGGGGGCCCACCGGACCAGAGGGACCCGGACCGGCGCCCGTAAAGTCGTACGCCAGCACTTCCTGCTGTTGCATCGTGTCGTATCGGTAGACCTTGCCCGCCCCATCGCTCCGGTACAAAATGCTGGTGGACGGGTCCGAGTTCTGGATCATCACCGCGTAGGTGACGCCGTTGACCTGCTGGGTTCCGGAGACGCTGACTGTACGAAAGATAGCGCCGTGCGTCGATCGATAGACCCACTGGTTCCCGACTTCGAGCGGGAAGTAGTCGGGGAAAGGTTGTTGCGCAAAGGCTGCGCCCGCCGCGACGACTCCGGCCAGGAGGATTCCAACCTGCCAGTGGGGCTGCCTATGGGGTGGTGGATGCGGCAACCGCGGCCTGGCCGCGAAGAACCTAAACCCATCGCCCGATTTTACTGCGGCAGTGTAACTTCGCCACAGCGCCTGTCCGTTTATTTCACAGTGGGAGGCGTGGCCTCACGCTCGTCCGCCCGCTTGGGCGAAGAGGCCAGCATCTCGAAGAATAAGGAAACAATCAACAACCCGGCAACAGCGGCTCCGATAATCATGGTGTCCAGTCCTTTGGTCTTGTTCTTAGCGGTCTCAAGGTAGCACGCGTAATTCCACGAAAAAGCAGCTCACTCGATTAGATCTAGGCAGCGGCTTCGGGGTTCGGATTTTTTGACGGCTGGTTCCACTTCGGCTGCTAAACTAAATGAGACATGTCGAACCAATACCCAAAAGCTCCTGCCATGGCCATCGACCCGGCTCGCAAGTTCACCGCAACCTTCGCTACATCCCGCGGCACTGTGGTATGCGAACTTTTCGCCCGGGACGCGCCAAACACCGTTAACAATTTCGTCTTCCTGGCCAATGAGAAGTTCTACGACGGGACCGTATTCCACCGCGTGATCCCGAATTTCATGGTCCAGGGCGGCGATCCCACCGGAACCGGCCGGGGCGGTCCGGGCTACCGCTTTGAGGATGAGTGCAAGGGCAACCCCAACAAACATAAGGTTGGGTCGCTCTCCATGGCCAACGCCGGACCCAACACGAACGGCAGTCAGTTCTTCATCACCCACGTGGTCACCGACTGGCTGGATGGCAAGCACACCGTCTTCGGACAGGTGTTGCAGGGCCAGGACGTAGTGAACAAGATCCAGCAAGGCGACACTTTGGTCAGCCTCACCATCGCCGAAGAAGCCGGAGGGGCCAAAGCGCCAAACGAACCCAAGGGCGGACAAGTCCAGTCCCATGAACATCCTGGCGTTCGGTCCTCATCCTGACGATATCGAGTTTGGCTGCGCGCCCATCTTGATCCAGGAAGCCGCCGCCGGGCACCGGGTGCAACTTCTGGTCTGCTCCAAGGGCGAAGCCGCCAGCTCCGGAACTCCCGAGGAGCGGGTCGACGAAGCCCGCCAAGCCGCCCGGTTGATTGGAGCTCCCGTTGATTTTCTGGACCTGGGCGGCGACTGCCGCATCGAATACAATGCACCAAACCGCCTCCTGATGACCGCCCAGATCCGCAAGTTCCAACCCCAGGTCGTGCTGGCTCCCTTAACTGAGGAGAACCAGCACCCCGACCATGTGGCTGTCGGCCGGTTAGTCCGCGACGCCGCCCGGATGGCGCGGTACGGCGGACTGGAAGGCGTCGAGCTTGGTGATTTGCCTCCCCACGCAATCGGGCATTTGTATTACTACTCAATTACACAGCCATTTCAGGGCGGCCCGCCCGATGTCGTGATCGACGTATCTCCGGCGAGGGAGAAATGGGAAGCGGCCATGGCTTGCCATCGCAGCCAGATGCGGACCCGCAACTATCCGGACCTGGTGCTGGCCCGTGCCCGGACGCTGGGCGCCTCCATCGGGGTAGAATACGCCGTGGGCTTGTGGGCCAACGACCCGCTGCGGCTGAAATCGCTAGGAGATATTCCGTTGTCTTCGCGCCACTTCTGATCATGAAACGCGTCTCAAAGAAGAAGGTCCCAAGGCGGAAGCCCCCAAACCAGAAAACGGCACGTCCCCTGTCGGTTGGAATCACTTGCTACCCCTCCGTCGGGGGCAGCGGGATCGTCGCATCGCAGCTGGGAGCCGAGCTGGCGCAGGCCGGGCACAAAATCCACTTCATCAGCTACGAACCGCCGTTCCGCCTGGACCGCAACCAGCCCAATGTCCAGTTCCATCAGGTCCAGCTCAACGAGTACAACCTCTTTAAATATCCTGATTACACGCTGCCGCTGGCGGTAAAGATGGTCGAGGTGGCCAGCAAGTACAGGCTCGACGTTTTGCACGTGCACTACGCGGTTCCCCACGCCACCGCGGCGCTGCTGGCGACCCAGATCGCCCGCGCCCAGAAGCGGCACACACCCCACATCGTGACCACGCTTCACGGCACCGACATCACGCTGCTGGGCCGCGATCCCAACCTGATGCCGATCATCAAGTATTCGATCGAGAGCTCCTGCGCGGTGACGGCGGTGTCCGAAAGTCTCCGCCAGGAGACCATCCAGGTGCTGAAGACCCGCAAGCCGATCCACACCATTTACAACTTCTACCGGCCCAAGGCGCCGACCCGCACGCGAGCCGAGGTGCGGAAAGAACTGTGCGTCTCGGAAAACGATTTCCTGCTAATCCACCTGTCGAACCTGCGGCCGGTGAAGCGCGTCGAGGACGTGCTGAAGGTACTCGCCAACCTGCATGATCTGCCACGAGTGAGGTTATTGCTGCTGGCCGGCGGACCGTTCGAGGAGTACCGCGATTTCGCCGCGTCTTTAATGCTGGGCGACAGGTTAGTGATCCGTGAAAACGTGCTGGACATCGAGAACTACCTGGACGCCGCCGATGCCGGACTGTACGCCAGCGAGCGCGAAAGCTTCGGCATGGGCGTGCTCGAAACCATGAGCTTCGGCAAGCCTGTGGTGGCGACCAAGGTGGGCGGCGTCGCGGAGATCGTCGAGCACGGGAAGACCGGCTTCCTCAACCGCCTGGGCGATATCAAGTCGATGACCAAGGCCGTGCGCCGCTTGGCCAGCGATCCGGCGCTGGCCCGCAAAATGGGGGAACGCGCTCGGGCTCATGCGGCCGTGGATTTCTCGGTGGAGGCGGCGGTGCGGAAGTACGTGGATTTGTACCGGGCGACGATGAGAGATTGCCGCGAATAGCCTTCGGGGCAGGGCGGGACTGCCGGGAGTAACGCCTACGCGGACGTTCCGAGATCCAGTGTCCGACCGTTCTTCATGAAAGTCAGAATCGCGGCGCCACCGTAAATTACCGCCGCGATGAGCAACAGAGCTTTCATCCCAAAGATGAACGAGAGGTTCTGCGTCAAGCCTCCCGCCACTGCGCCCAGCATGTTGGCTCCCAGGACATCGCTGCTTCCCCCGCGACGGCGGAAGCTCTCCGTGAATATGATTCCGGCGAAAAACACCGGAACACAATTGGCGACGCACAGCAGAATCCCGACCGTGGTTGCCGACCCCGGCAGGTTAGCCCAGGGGATGAGGTAGTTCGCCACCAGCGCCACGCACAACAAAACGTAATAGGCATTCAGGCTGCTGGGAGGCCGGAGCTTGACGTAGAAATTAGCCAACAGCAAGACCGTCAGAATGCCAGTCAACGCGATCGAATTTACCAGCCACGTGGTCCCGAAATAGAGAGCCAGCCGGCTCACCAACTGGGTCTCCATGAGCAGGAAGCCGGCGCCTAACAGAAAGAACTGCCAGCTGCCGCCTTGGGTGGGCTTGAAATGCGGCCCGACCATCACGAAGGTCATCAACAGCAGAACCAGCGAGACCGTCAGGTACGTCCGCGGGATGGAATGGCTCTCATGGTAGGCATACGGCCAGTCATCGGTGGTCGGCGGCGGCGCGCCTACCGAGGTGAGCGGGAATGCCGGAGGATGGCTCCGCACGAAGTCAGCATGCTCCGGCTGGGCGGCGTTCTCCCACCAGCGTGGCGAATTGGATTCCAGAAATACGGTCCCGTCGAACAGGCCGCCGTGTACTCCGGTTTGGTTCACATAATACGTGACGGGATCGCGGCCGAAAATGCGTCCGAGCATGGCGTAGAACCGCTGCCCCATCCACGTCCAGGGCACCCGCACTTCGAATTTCAACACCAGCATGCCGTCCGGCTTCAGAAGCCGACGGGCGTCGCGGAAGGACTGTTCGGTGTACACGTAGTTATCCACGCGCACATTGCTGTAACCGGAGAATCCGGTATGCGAATCCAGCAACCCGAAGACGATCACGTCGTACTTCTCGTGGTCCTGCCGCAGAAAGTTTCTCGCGTCGTTGATGGTGACGTGTACCTTGGGCGAGCTGTAGGGAAACTCGGGATGCAGGCGCTTGCCGATCGAATAGATCAGCGGATCGATCTCGACCGCGTCCACGTAACCGGCTCCATGGCGCAGCGCGGCTGCCGCGTCGTTACCCGCGCCCGCGCCGATGACCAGGACCCGATCGGTGCTGCCCGCGAAATGGAACGGGCTGTCGTAGGAACTGTTTTGCACTTGCTGGGCAAACTCCGGATGCGCCGCCATGAACGTCTGGCTGACGTTTGCGATCGACATGTATCCGGTGTTGTTGACGTCGATCTGATACTGGCTGTCGCCGTAATCGGTGACCTCGAGTTTCTGATACGGGGACCAATACACCGCTTTGCTGCCGTTTGGCCATAGGGCGACCAGCGCGACCGCCAGAAGCCCAGCGCCCGCAACCCCCTCCCGCCACGAAATGGGTTGCGCGGCTAAAACGAGAATGAACGCCGCCGCAAACCAATACGCCGGAGGCATCCACAGCACAGCCAGAATCGCCAGCAGCCACATCCCCACGACGCTACCGGCCAGGTTCACCGAATATGCCGTTACGGTGTCCGATGCAGTCTCCAGGTAGTGGCCGACCCATCGCCCCAGCGGCGCCATCGCGATCACTAAAAGAAACAGGAAGAGCGCCAGCATCAAGGCTGAAAACGCCGTCAGCATCCAGTACTCGGATGAAGTGAGCTGGAGGTTGGCGCCCCATAGCGCCGCATCCGATGAGAAGGACAGCGCGGCCGACATCATTAATAGGGCGGCGCGCAACGGCTGCAACGGAAGATTCACCAGCACGGCTAGCCCTGTGACCGCGACCAGAGACGGGAGCAGGCTTCCGCGCTGCTTGGTATTGAAGCACCCCAGTCCGAAACCCAGAAAGCAGGCGATCAGCGACAGGTTCTGAAAGAAGGCAAAGATCCGCACCTCGGTGCCGATCCAGCGGATCAGAATGATCTCCAGATAAAGAGCGGCCGAGCTGACCAACAACAAGCGCCACGGCTGTGAGCCAGTAGTCAGTCGCGGAGTTGGATCGAGCGCCTTTTGGTTCGTTTCTACGAGCATTGGTCCTCTTCTAGAAAATGATCGGAGAAAACGCTTAAGTACTTTATGCTGTATGCAATCGCGCGGGCGTGGCATGGATGGGACGATCCTTCGGTCCGTACTGGGCGACCCGCGTATTTGCCGGGAATAATCTTCCAAGCCCTGTAAAATCCACCCCGGGCCCAGTAAAATCCACCCCGGCAATGGTTACTGACCTTACCTGCAATCAACATCTTGGAGGCTGCGGCACGCGGCTTGCAGTCATATGACATGACAGGGAGGTGTGTGGCGATGCAGGAAACTCCAATTCAAGATCCTCCACCTGCAAATTCTCCTTCGGCGCGCGAGCGGCTGAGGGAACGTGATTTCGAAGAGCGCTGGCAGGCCAGTCACCGGCGCCACTGGTTTTTCGACATCGTCCTTACGTTGCTGGTGCTGGGCTTGGCGGGCGCGGCGTGGTACGCGTTTCCCATCATCAAGAATCACAACACGGGACTTGCGAAATTGCCGGATATCCAGAAGCAAGTCGGCACCCTGGAGGATGGGGTGAAATCCGCCGGCTCCAAGTTCGACGAATGGACCGCGAGCCAGCAGTCGCTCAGAGACAAATCCGAACAAGCGTTGCGCGATCTGCGGAGCCGCCTGGAGAAAGTCGAGACCCTGGCGAGCCAGGACGCGTCCGCACTGATAGCACGAATGGAAAGTGAATTCGTGCCGCAAATCGAGAAGCTCCAGGGAGAATACGCGGAGCTGCAATCCAAGCGGGGCGAGGACCAGGAACGCGTGGCGTCGCTCGAAGATCAATTGAAGGGGGTCCGTGAGCAGGCCGACAAGCAGGCCCAGGATGTGGCTCGGGATCTGGCCGCGGTGCGGCGCGAAATGGACGAGCAAAAGGCTGTGACGCAGCGGCAGGTCGCGGATGTAACGGATCTGAAGCAAAACCAGCAGCGCGACCGCCGCGATTTCGATGCGCTCAATGGCAAGATGTCTACGGAGCGAGTGGATTTTGAAGTGACCAAGAGCCGCCAGAGCGACATCGCGCCGGGAGTCACTTTAGCGATTACGGGAATCGATGTACCGTACCATCGCGTGAACGGCTGGATCTGGGTTTTGCCGGATCGCCGGACGATTTGGATTCGCGGGCAGAGCACGCAGCAGCCCGTGGAGTTTTACAGTACCGCGGATAATCGGAAACGCGAGTTGGTAATCACACACCTGACCGATAACTCGGCGGCCGGTTATCTGCTTCAGCCCAAGCCTGCCGGCGTTGCCGCCATTTCACCGGCGGGCGACTAACAGATCTGCCTGCACACAGATCTTTAGTTAAGGGCTACCGACTGGACGGCCCGGACGCCCTCCGTTCCGGGCCGCTCCAGCGGACTTCTTTTCGACGCCAACTCGTCGCTCCGATGATCCATGTTTTTATTTTTTGGGCGGTGCCTTCTGTGCGCGCGCGGCCTTGATCACTTGGTCAATCTGCCGGGAGGTGAGCTTGTCAGTACCGTTTCGCTGTGACTCCTCCCCTACGAGCCTGAGCACCTCCGGCTCCGACGTGGCCGAACGGACGTAGTCACGGATACTGAGCAGCGGAGCTCTCGGCGTGCCGTGCTTTTCAATCACGAGTGAGAGCTGCTCATTCTGCTTCAAGCGCCTCACCAGTTCGTCGCCATGTGCACAAACGTGCGCACGCAGACTCCGGTGGGGCCTTTGGCCATGAATGGCTTGGGCTCCTCGATCCACGCTGTGCCGGCGATGTCCAGGTGGACCCAGGGCGTGTCGCCCACGAATTCGCGCAGGAACCAGGCCGCGCTGATGGCTCCGCCCCAGCGGCCGCCGATGTTGGCCAGGTCGGCGAAGGGACTCTTAAGTAGTTCCTTGTAATCCTCGTCGAGCGGCATGTGCCACATCTTCTCGCCTTCGACTTTGGAGGACGCGAGTACGCGGCCGAGCAGCGTGTCGTTGTTGGTGAATGCGCCCACATTGACGTATCCCAGCGCGACCACGATGGCGCCGGTGAGCGTGGCGGCGTCGACGAGATGCGTACAACCCAGTTTCTGCGCGTAGGTGAGTGCGTCGTTCAAGATCAGCCGGCCTTCGGCGTCGGTGTTCAAGACCTCGATGGTCTTACCTGAGAGTGAAGTAACGATGTCGCCGGGCCGTTGCGCCTTGCTTCCGGGCATGTTCTCGACGGCCGGCACCAGCGCGGTCACCGGGATAGTGGGCTTCAGTTGAGCGATGGCCCGCATGGCTCCCAGCACCGCGGCTCCGCCGCACATATCGTACTTCATCTTTTCCATGCCCTCGGCGGGCTTAATGGAGATGCCTCCGGTATCGAAGGTAACGCCTTTGCCGATCAGGCCCAGATGATCGACAACTTCGGGCTCCTTCGCGGGACGATAGCGCACGACGATCAGGGCGGGCGGTTCGGCGCTGCCTTGGGCCACGCCCAATAGCGAGCCCATACCGAGCTGGCGCATGCGGTCCTGATCCAGCACCTCGCATTCGAGGCCCTGCTCGCCGGCCATGACGCGGGCGCGGTCGGCGAGAACCATGGGCGTCAGGCGATTCGCCGGTTCGTTCGCCAGGTCGCGGGTGAAATTCTGCGAGTCGCCGATGATGCGCCCGCGCGCTACGGCGCTCTCGAGTTTCATTCCGCCGCGCGGAACGGCGACCACAAAATGCTCCAGCGGCTTGGCGTCCGTCGACGGCTTGTAGCGGTCCGTTTCGTAGTTGCCGAGGATGGCTCCTTCGACGGCGGCTTCGGCGGTGGAGAGACCGGCGGCGGTGTCACGAAGCCACCATGCGAGCTGCTTCACGCCCTTCTGCTTCAGCGTTCGTACCGTGGAACCGACGGCGCGGCGCAGTGCGGCGGTGTCGAATTTGTCACGCGGGCCTCCGCCGACGACCACCAGCCGCTTGGACAGGAGCCCGTGCGGCAGATGGGCGACGGCCAATTCGCCGGACTTGCCCGTAAACTCGCCCGAAGAGCGCATTTCATCGAGCCAGGCCGTCGCGGAGTGAAGTTCCGGCGGCGCGGATTCATCCTCAAACAGCATGATGGCGATCGCGTCGGCTTCGACACGATCAAAAGGTAGAACTAGAGAGGTGGTTTCCATGAAGAAAGTCAGTCGTGGTGCTTGGCGATCAGCCCGTTGGGGTATTCGGAATGCGGGCGGGGCTTGGGCTTATGCTTGCCGGGCACGGGCGATAGGAACGAGGAG
>Ga0210409_10004044_pt1 | contig 15986 bp, 19 predicted proteins | sample IncBWH17MmetaG_FD_161649 | JGI IMG/M metagenome (GOLD analysis project Ga0210409, IMG submission 161649) | Forest soil microbial communities from Barre Woods Harvard Forest LTER site, Petersham, Massachusetts, United States - Inc-BW-H-17-M | ecosystem: Environmental > Terrestrial > Soil >...
GTCCGAGCGCTTTCGGGGCTGACGATCCCTGTGTCGATCTACGGCCCGAACGGTGATCGCCGTCCTGGACAAGGAGTTGGACATGGGCATCGCTGAGGCGTAAGGCCGCTCTATGAACCCCGCGCCCAGACGGTGCCCCTGGGCACCCTGGGCATCGCCGTCGCGCGCATGGACCCGGACGGTCGCGAGCACGACCCAGACGGGCCCGTGCCATGCGACCGGGCGAATGCGCTGCTCAAGCTGCGCTTTCTGAACGGCCACAGGCCCGGCCTGGAAGCCTGGTACGCACTCCGACAGTTGCATCCGATCTCAATCAACGCAGAGCCTTCGGCGCCCTGAGATGAGCTTGCGGCCCGGCTCCCCCCGGGGAGCCGGTAGGAGTTCGCCCGGCGGCCAGTCGCATCAAAGAGCCTCGGCGAGAGCTGGGGCTCTTTTTTCGTGCGCGGCGTCGCTGTGGTGGGACGCTTTGCCACCGCCGCGCGTCTTGTCGGCGATGAAGGAATCGCTTCCCCGCAATCCGGCTCCCCACTTGCCGGCCCTGCACAACCTGAATGTCGCCGCCGACTTGGCGGTGACGGTGCTCGTTTGCCTGGCGATCGCCGCTGTGGTCGGTGTTGCCGTCGCGGCCTACCTGCGCCATCGCCAGCTCGCCTGGACCTGGGGGCTGGCGGCGCTCCTTCCCCTGGCGCTGCTGGTGCCCATGATCGCCCTCGGCGCGCTCGGGCTCCCCGCCGCCGCGGTCTCGCTCGCGATCGCCCTCGGCGCGCCGGCCGGCATGTTGGGCTGGGGAATCCACGCTCACCTCGAGGATCGCCGCGCCGGCGGTGACCGTGAGGCGGCCGCCGCCCAGCGCCGCGGCCTCTTGGACGCCGCCCGCCGCCGCTATGCCGAGCGCGGCGACCGGGGCGAGCGGGCGCTGAGCGAGGGCCTGCCGGTCGGGCGCACCAACCGGGGCGAGCTGGCGATGGTCGGCCGCGGCAGCCCCCGCTCCGGCAGCCACGTGCTGATCCCCGGCGCGACCGGGGCCGGCAAGACGACCTCGCTGGCGGCGCTGCTGGTCGACTACGTCGCCCGCTCCGGCTTTGGCGCGGTGGTCTTGGAGGCCAAGACCGACCGCGCCCTGCGCGAGGCAGCCGAGGCCGCCGCCGCAGCCAACGGCGCCGCCTTCCACTTGCTCTCGCCGCAAGGGCCGAGCACCTATGACCCGCTCGCCTACGGCTCGGTCGACGAGCGCTCCGAGCGCCTGATCGCGGTCGAGAGCTGGGGCTCGACCGACGCCGGCTTCTACCGCCAGGCCGCCTCGCCCTTCCTGCGGCTGGTGCTGCGCACCCTCGATCACAGCGGCCGGCGGGTGACGCTTTCCTCGGTCGCCAGGTATTGCGACTTCGACGAGCTGGAAAACCTGGCGCTCGCCTGTGAGGACGCCGAGGCGGCGGCCGAGGTGACGGCGACGATCAAGGGGCTGCTCTCCGACCAGCGCCGCGCGATCGCCGGCCTCGCCGCCCGCCTGCAGAACCTCGCCTCCTCGGAGTTCGCCCGCGCCTGGCTCGATCCCGAGCGCTCCGGGGCGGCGGCCTTCGACTTGCGCGAGGCGATCGCCCGGCGCCAGGTCGCCTACTTTCGCTTCGACACCGACCGCACCGGCAACATCGGCCGGGCGATTGCCCAGATGGTGCTGCTCGACCTCGGCGCCGCCGCCAGCGCGCTGATGGGAGAGGGGGTCGGCACCTTCGTCGCGATCGACGAGTTCGGGGCGCTGGAGGCGCCGGCGCTCGACCGCCTCTACGCGCGCGGGCGCGCCGCCGGCTTCAGCGTCGCGGTCGGCACCCAGACGCTTGCCGACCTGCGCGCCGCCGGGCCCGCGGTCCGCGAGCGGGTCGGGGCGACGATCTCGGCGATCGTCTGCCACCGGATCGGCGAGCAGGCCGACGCGGAGTGGGTGGCGCAGCTGATCGGCGCGGTGCCGACCTGGCAGAGCACGATCCGCACCGACGGCTTCGGCCGCCCCACCAACGAGGGCACCCGCACCCGCGGCTACCGCTTCGAGGTCAACCCCTCCGAGCTGCAGCGCCTGCGCGCCGGCGAGGCCTTCGTCGCCCGCCTCGACGAGGCGGGCACCACGCGGGCGCGGCGCGCCCGCGTGGTGCCGCCCTGGCAACGGCTGCGAGAGATGGCGGTGCCCCTTTGACCTCCCACCGAGCGGTTCAGCAGTGTCGAAGCGGTTCGCTTCGTCAATCCACAGCGGCCCCGCGGGGTCCGGAAGGAGATGTGTGAGATGAACTCAGTAACCCTGATCGGGACCCTGACCAAGGACCCCGAGATGAGGAACGGCGGCGAGACCAAGGTGTGTGCGATGCGCCTCGTCGAGAGCAACGGCCGCAAGGAATCGCCCCTCTACATCAACGTCGCCGCCTTCGGCCGCCAGGCCGAGACCTGCAAGGAGTACCTCGCCAAGGGGCGCAACGTAGCCGTCAGCGGCCAGCTGCGCTTCCGCGAGTGGGAGACCGACGACGGCCAGAAGCGCTCCGAGCACTCGATCGCCGCCGACCGGGTCGACTTCCTGCCCGGCGGCAAACGGCGCGGCTCCGGGAACGGGGGCGGCGACTCCGAGGATTCCTAGTCGCCCTGCCCGGGAGAGGGGCGGTTGCCACCGCCCCTCTCCCGGGCTATGCTCGGAACAGGCCGAGCGTTGGAGAGGATTTCCGTGGGTTGGAGGAGATTTCTGTCGCGGGGTATCGAAACCGGTTCCGCCCACGTCTTGGTGAAGATGAGCCGCACTGCCCAGTGCGAACGAGGTAGCGCAGCCGACCGGCTGGCGGGGACGGCCGTGGCCTGATGGAGGCGGCCTCGGCGATCCTGCGCGAGCTGCCTGCCAGGCGGCGGGCGCAGAGCTTCGAGCGCGAGTGCGAGCGGCTGCGCCCGCTCGGCGAGGCTTACCTGCTGCGCCGCTTCGGCGGCTCGCTGAGCCGCGCCGACGCCGAGGACGCCGTCGCCGAGGTGCTGATCCGCCTCCACCGCCAGGCCGAGATCGGCCGCAGCCCGCAGAACCTGCGCGCCGCTTTCTTCACCAGCGCGCGCAACGCTGCGATCGATCTGCTGCGCTCGCGCGCGGCGAAGCCGACCGTGGCGCTGGAGGCGGTGGCGGAGGCGCCGGCCTTCAACCCCTCTCCCGCCGAGCGGGCCGAGCGCCGCGAGGACGCGGTGCGCCTGCAGGAGGCGCTTGGGCGGATGCGCGGCAACTACCGCGAGGCGATCGTGCTGCGCTTCGGCCTCGGCCTCAGCGTGCCCGAGATCGCCCAGCAGCTGGGGATCAGCCTGCCGGCGGCGAAGAAGCGGTTGCTGCGGGCGACCCAGCAGGTGCGCAAGCGCCTGGTCGCGATCGAAGCTGAGGAGTTCTGCCCCGAGATGCGCGAGCTGGCCCGCCAGTCCCTGTTCGAGAAGGAGGCGAGCGGCCTGGCCAGCGAGGCCGAGGAGCGGATCCTCCACGCCCACTTCGAGCACTGCGGCTCCTGCCGCTCCTTCCTGGCGAGCCTCCACGACAGTCTGCACGAGCTCGGCGGCGGCGCGCTGCTCGCCGGCGTCGCCACCGACCAGCTCGGCGGCAAGATCGGCGCCCTCGACCATCTGGCGCGCTGGCTCGCCAACGCGGCGCACGGCGGCGGGGCCGGGGCGGCGAAGCTGCGCTTCGCCGCCTTCAAGGCGAGCGGCGCCCTGCAGCCCGGCGACGCCGGCACCGCCGGCGCCCTGGCGGGGACGGGCCAGAAGATCGCCGCGATCTGCACAGCCGGCGCCGCCACCACGGCGACCTGCCTGGCGACCGGCATCGTCGGGCCGGGGATCGGCGTTTCGGCTCCGCCGCCCGCCTCCGCCCACGACTCGCCGCCGGCGCAGGTGAAGACGGTCTCCGACCCGGCTCCTCCGCCCGCGATCGAAGCGCCGCAACCCGCTCCCGAACCGAAGCCCACGCCTGCGCCTGAACCCTCACCCGCTAAGCCCTCCCAACCGAGCTCCCAGCCGCCTCCGCCGCCGCCGAGCGAAACGCCGGCGCCGCAGGGCCATGACCATTTCGGGGTCGTCGAAAGCAGCGCCCCGCCGGCACCGGCCCCCGAACCGGCGCCGACGCCGCCGGCTTCGACAGCCGGTTCGGGCTCCCCGAGCCCCAGTTCGAGGAGCGCCAGGAGCGCCACCGAGTCCTTCGGCTTCCACGGCTGAGCGCCCCGTCCCCGAGGGGGGAGAGTTCCCGGCCCCGTCCCCTTAGGTAGGTGCGGTCGGCCAAGCGAGCCGCCCGCGAGAGCAGAGTGAGAGCGTCGCCAAGCGCCCGAATGGCAGGGCATGGCGCGGCCGCCACGGTGGCCGCGCCATGCCCTGCGCCGTAGCGCAGCCCCGCCTCTGGATGAAATCCGGCCGCGGGGTATCGAAGCGCCCTCGCCCCTCGTCTCAGCGTCGAAGGAAAACGGACGATGGGACGCAAGCAAAACGACGTCTTCGTGCTCGGCGACGAGTCGCTCGCCGCCGAGCCGATCGCAGCGCGGGACCCCGATCCCCCGGCGGTCACGGGCGCGCGGGAGCCGAACGGCGAATCGCCGCCGGCACCGGCGCGCCCTTGCGACCCGCCCGGCGGCTCCGCGGCGGGTGCCACCCGCAGGCTCGCGGTCCTCGGCCTCGGGGCCGCGGCCGCCGCCACGCTCGGCGCGCTGGAGCTATCCGGCGCCGGGCCGGCGCATCCGCATCGCGATCAGACGTCGCCGCGCTCGCTGCTGGCAGCAAGCCCAGCGCCGAGCGCCCCGGCGCCGCCCACCCGAGCGGCGCCAGCCCGTCCCGCCGATCCGCAGTCAAAGCCGAGGCCCCGCCACCTCACGGTGCGGCGGCCGCGGCGCATCCACCACGGCGAGCCCGAGCGCGAACCCAACCCAGAACAGGCGCCTGTCAGCTCGCCCGTGCAAGCCCCGGCCCCGCCTCCGCCCCCGGTGGCGGCCCCGGCCCCGGCTCCCCTGCCCCCGAGCCCGCCGCCACCCCCGGGTGGCGGCGGCTCGGGCGGCAGGGAGCGGTTCGGCTTCGAGCGCTGATGGCGGGCGGGGTTTCAGCCGGCGCCGGCGAGCTCTCGGGGCGGGTGCAGAGCGGCTGGCAGAGCGTGCGCCGCGCCCGCTACTCCTCGGCGGCGCCGCGCTACCTGGCGACGGCGGTCCTCTTCGGCTTCTTCGCGCTCGGGGTGCGCACGGCGCTCTTCCCGGCCGCGGCGGCGGCGCCGGCGGTCCAGGTGAGCCGCGGCGCCGACGCCCCCAGCGAGGACTTCGCCCTGCAGTTCGCGCGCGCCTACCTCAGCTACGACGCCGCCGCTCCGGGCGAACGCGAACGCGCCCTGGCGCCCTTCCTCTCCACCCAGCTCGCCGGCGGCGCCGGCTTCACCCCCGCCGCCGGATCGCAGCGGGTGCTCTGGGCCGAGGTCGCCTCCGACCAGCCGGCGCTGGCCGGCGGGCGGGTGATCACCGTCGCCGCGTCGGTCTCCACTCAGCGCCTGCCGCTCTACCTGGCGGTCACCGTCCGCCACCAAGCGGGCCAGCCGCTGGCGCTGGTCGGCTACCCCTCGCTGGTCGGCGCCCCCGCGGTCGACACCCGCGCGGCAGCGCCGGCGCGCAGCGCGGTCACCGAAGCCGCCGTGCTGGAGGTGGTCGACCGCGTCCTGCGCAACTACCTGGCCGGCGCCGCGCCGAACCTGCAGGCCGACCTGACCGCGGACGCGGTAGTGACCCTGCCGACCGTCGCCCTGCGGGTGCAGAACGTCGACCAGGTCGCTTGGGTCGCCGGCCCCGGCTCGGGCGCGGTGCTGGCGACCGTCACCGCCGCCGACTCGCGCGGCAACGCCTACACGCTCACCTACGAACTGGGGATCGCCTACCGCGAGCGCCCCTACGTCGACTTCATCGAGGTCGTTCCGACTTCCACCTGAGCCCACCCCGCCAAATCGAGAGAGAGGTAACGAGATGAACCGAAAGATCGCCACCGCGCTCGTGACGTCCATCCTGCTGTTCAGCGCTGGGGCGCTGGCGCCATCCGGGACGCCGCCGAGCATCGCTTCGCTCGGAGCGTCGGCGACGGCCGGCGCGGCGGTGACCAAGTCGCTGAGCGCCGCCGGCGGTGGCGGCGGCAACGTCGGCAGCGCCGGCAACCGGCTCGGCGGCCTGCTCAGCGGCTGGGCGGTGCCGGTGATCACCGTGCTCGCCGGCTGCCTGCTGGTCGGCGCCCTCGCCTCGCGCAACATCGGCGCCAGCGTCGGCATCGTCGTCATCACCCTGCTCGGGCTGATCTTCCTGCTGGCGCCGCAGACGGTCGAGTCCTTCGCCAAGGGCATCGCCAGCACGGTGTTCTGAGCCCGCGATGCCCGCCGAGCCCAGCCGCAAGGTGGTCCGCTCCTACCGGCTCGTCTTCCGTCGGCGCTGGCGCCTCTTCCGCATCCAGAACTGGCGGATCCCGCTGCCGGGCGGCCTCGAGCTGCGCCTGCTCGGCTACTGGCTCGCGACTCTGGGCGCAATCGCCGCGCTCGGCCGGCTGCCGCTGCTCGGCGCAGCGGTGGCGGCGCTGCCGCCCTCGCTGCGCCTGTTGGCGCTGCCGATCGCCGCCGCCTGGGCGCTCTCGCGCTGGGAGGTCGACGGGCGCTCGCCGCACCGGGCGCTGGTGGGCCTGGGCGCCTGGTGGCTGCGACCCCGCGTCCTCGCCGCCGGCCGTCGCTGCCCGCCGCCCGGCGTCGACTTCGCGCCGCTGCGCCAGCTCGTCCTGGCGCCCGACCTGAGCGGGAGCGAGTACCAGCGCGGAAGGGTTGCGGGGCCGGCGAGGCTGTTGCTGCGCTACCCGGTGCGGGTCGCCCTGGAGGGCGTCCCGAAGGGAACAGGAGAGGGTCCGAAAGAGCGCTTGGCGGCGGCTCGGCTGTGGCGTTTCAGCCCGGCCGGCGGTCCTCCCCTGCACCGGGGCAAGACGCTGGAGATCCCCGCCGGGCGCACCGTCGTCTTCGAGGTGGCGCCCGAGTGAGCGCCCCGCTCGCCACCACCGCGATCGCCGCCCGCTCACTTCCCCGGGTCGGCGCAGCGCTCCCTCCCGCCTCCGGCGCCTGTCCTGCTCAGCGGATCAGCGTCACCTCGGCCTCGACGTCCGCATCGGCGAAGGCCCCGTCTGACGTCAAGGCCGGCACACCGAGCCGTGCCGCCAGCACCAGGCAAGCCCGGTCGGCCAGTGAGAGTCCTTGCGGTTCGGTCACCGGCCGCAATCGCGCCACCTCGACGCAGTCGCCTTCGGTCAACGGCTCGATCGACAGCGCCCCGCCGATGAACCCGCACTCCCGGTACTCGGCCTCCAACGCCGCCGGATCGCCGCCGCGCTCCGCGATCTTCGATAGCGCCTCCGCCCAGTTGACCACGCTGATCGCCGACCGACCCTCCAGCGCCGCGTCGACCACGGCCGCTCCGACCTCGTCCTGGGCGAACGCCAACAGCGCTGAGGCGTCCAATACCGACGCCGGCGCGCGGGTTTCAGCCACCGCTACGTCGCCGCTGTGCTTCTTCCTCGGTCTCGTGGCCTTCGCGCCGGCTTTCGGCCCGCCGCTCGGCGACCAGCTCGTCGGCCAGGCTCACTCCTGGCGGAGTGAGGTGGGCGAGGCTGCCTCGGGCGAACTTGATCGCCTTGAGCCGCTTCTCGATCTCGGCATCGGTGACTTTGACGGCGTGAGCCATGCGACCAGTCTACCGCCCGCTTCCACGGCTCCAATCACCCGCCGCACCGGCGATCCCAAGGAGAACAGGTGAGGCCGCCGCACTACTTCTTCTGGGCCAACCTCGTGCTGCGCACCCCGACCGACGCCTGGGCGGTCTACGAGCTGGAGGGCCAGAGCTACCCCGGCCTCTCGGACTCGCGCAAGATCGAGGTGGGGGAGCGGCTGGAGGCGCTCGCCTACACCCTGGAGTCCGACTTCCAGGTCCTTCGCATCGCCCCCGCCTTCGACGCCGCCGCCTACGAGCGCCGGGCGCTCTCGACGCTCGACCCCCGCCACGGCCGGCGTGAGCGCTTCGAGCGCCACCTCGCCGAACACCGCGCCGAGTTCGAGCGCCGCGGCGCCCTGCGCCCCGAGATCTACCTCGCGGTCCGCCTCGGCGCGCCCGGCGGCGCCGGGGCGCTGGGCGGGCTGCTCGACGGCGCGGCGGCGGCGTGGCGCACCCTCGCCGAGCGAGTCGGCTTCGAGCAGGCGCGGGGGATCGGCCGCGAGCGGCTGGCGGCGCTGCGAGCTGCGGAGGAGGGCGCCTACGAGCGGGTGCTCGGCTACCTGGAGTGCTCGCGGGTGGGGCCGCGGCGGCTCGCGGGGCTGATCCGCCGCGCCTACACCCGCGGCCTCGGCGAGCCCGACGCCGACGAGAGCTTTCAGCCGCAGGCGCTCAGCTTCCTCGACCCCGGCGGCGAGGAGCGCTTTGAGCCCTACGGCTATGACCTCCTGCGCCTGCACGAGAGCCGCGTCACCGTGCAGCGTCGCTCGTTGCTGATCGACTCCGAGCGCGGCCGCGCCCACCAGGCCCAGCTCGTGCTCGGCGCGATGCCCGAGGAGGCGCTCGTCCCCGGCCCCAGCGCCGAGCTGATGTTCACCCCGCTGGAGCTCGGCTTCGCGGTCGACGCGACGCTCTCGGTCGAGTTCGTCGCCAACCGCGAGGCGCGCCGCCAGGTGGCGAAGCGCAAAGTCGACGCCGACCAGATCGCCCGCGAGGAATCGGCGGGCGATCACGGCCCCTCGGTCGAGGGCGCCGAGCGCCCCCACCTTGCCCGCGAGCTGGAGGCCGTTCTCGGCGGCGGCGACCGCCCGCCGTTGCTGCGCTCGGCGCTGCTGCTCTCCGTCGCCGGGCGCGAGGAGGCGGAGCTGGAAGAACGGGTCGAGCGACTGCGCGAGTCCTACGGGCGGGTGCAGCTGCACTGCCCCGGCGGCGAGCAGCACCGCCTCTTCCTCGCCTCCCTGCCCGCCGCGACCTTCCCCCTGCCCGAGTACAAGGAGCACCTGCTGCCCGACCAGCTGGGGGCGATGGTGCCGCACGCGATCAGCCACGCCGGCTCGGCGATCGGCCCCTACATCGGCTACACCTTGACCGGCTCGCGCGCCCCGGTCCAGTTCGACCTCGCCGAGGCCTGCCAGCAGAGTCGCCCGCCGACCTGCCTGCTCGCCGGCAGCCTCGGCTCGGGCAAGACGATCTGCCTCGAGCTGGCGGTCTGGCAGGCCTTCCTGCAGGGCTCGGCGCCGATCGTCGACATCGACCCCAAGGGCGATCACCGCCTCGAGCGCCTGCCCGGCGTCGCCGGGGCGATCGAGACGATCGAGCTCTCCGGCGAGGAGCGCTACCGCGGCCTGCTCGATCCGATGCGGGTCGGGGCGCAGGAGACGCGCGAGGACCTCGCCTACAACTTCCTCGTCTCGATCCTGCCGGCGCCGGTCAAGCCCGAGTGGCAGACCCAGCTGCGCCTCGCCGTCTCCGAGGCCGCCGCGGCGGGGGCGCGCAGCTGCGGTGAGGTGCTCGAGCGCCTCGCCGCCTCGGGCGAGCCCGACGCGGCCGAGGCGGCACGCGCGGTCGAGGTGCACGCGTCGAGCGGCCTCGCCAGGCTCGGGCTCGGGTCGGCCGAGACCGAGCTGGCCGAGGTCGGCGACGCCCAGCTAGTCTCGCTGCGGATCCGCAACCTCACCCTGCCGCTGGCCGGCACCGCCCGCGCCGAGTTGCTCGCGGAGGAGCGGACCAGCCTCGCGGTGCTGCGCCTGCTCGCCGCCTACGCGCTGCGGCTCTGCGCCACCGACACCGCGCGGCACTCGGTGCTGGCGATGGATGAGGCCTGGGCGCTGACCTCCGACACCCAGGGTCGGGCGCTCTTGGAGCGGATCAGCCGCCTCGGGCGCTCGCAGAACATCACCCCGATCCTGGCGACCCAGATGCTCGGCGACGCCGCCGAGCTGGAGCCGCTGGTCGGGGCGCTGTTCGCCTTCGGCGTCGAGACCGAGGTCGAGGCGCGTAAGGCGCTGGCGCTGCTGCGCCTCGACCCCGACGACGAGGCCCAGGTCCAGCGGCTGATCGGCTACCGGGCGGGGCGCTGCTACCTGCGCGACTTCGCCGGCCAGGTGGCGCCGGTGCAGATCGACCCGCCGCGCTGGCTGCTGGGCGAGCTCGACACGACGCCGCGCCGCGAGGAGGCGCAGGCCTCCCGCCCCGCCGCCCCGCCCGACGATCTCCCCGAGGCCGCCGATGCGGTGGCCCCCTGAGAAGCCGCTGCAAGGCCCCGCGCGTTCGGCTTTGGCGAGCGCCGCCCAGCGCTCCGCGGGGGAGCCTGGGCCTTTAACCGACCGGCCAGTGCTCTACCTCGAGCTCGGCCATCGGGAAGTCGCGCGGGTTGCCCGTCGCCAGCCGCGCTCCCACACCGAGCGCCGCGGCGGCGATCAGGCAATCGGCCTGGCTCAGCGTCGTTCCCTGCGCGGCGAACTGCGAGCGCCAGCGCCCGGCGCGCTCGCCCTCCGCCCCTCGGAGCGGCGCGACCCGCAACGCCCCCAGCAACCGGCCCACGGCCGCCTCCTCGCTTGGCCTTGTGCCTCGCCAGACCTCCTCGACGTTGATCGCGCACACATACGGCGGCGGCCCTTCGCCGCGCAGGGCGCGCAGCCGCTCGGCGGCCTCGCGGCCGCGCAGCGCGTCGATCAGCACCGTCGTGTCGAGCAGCAGCTCCGCCACCTCGGCTCAGCCGACGCGCCGCCGCTCGCCCTGGCGCCCGGCCCTAACCCAGGCGGCCGGATCGCGGTCCCACTCGTGGCCGCGGCCCTCGACAGCGCCCAGCGAGGCCTCGATCTCCTCCCAGCGCCGCTCGTCCTCGAGCGCCTGCTCGACCGTCCGCGCGATGAAGGCGCTGCGCTGCCCGCGCCCGGCGCGCCGGTCGAGCTCGGCGATCAACCCGTCATCGAGGCTGATGTGCAATCGCATGTGCCTAGGCTAACACACGAATTTAGGCAAAATGGTCTGGGCTGTAACGGCTCAACCTTCCTCTCCGGCCCCCCGCACCACGACCTCGGGCAACCCGGCGAACCCATCCAGGTCGGCGCTCACGACCTCCCGGTCCCGCGCCCGCGCCGTCGCCGCGATGATCAGGTCATGCGCGCCGCGCGGAGTGCCGGCGCGCTGCGTGTGGGCGAGCAGCGCGCCGTGTGCCCGGGCGACGTCGAGGTCATAGCCCTCGACCGAGACGGCCTCCAGCACCGCGGCGACGAACGCCTCGCGCCCTACCCGCCGCTTCTCGCTCGCCAGCTCGACGCCGACCGCCAGCTCGGCCACGCTAATCGCCGCGATCGCCACGTTGTCCTCGTCACCGACCAGCTCACCGAGCGCCGCGACGCCCTCGCGCTCGGCATCGACCAGCACCGTGGTGTCGAGGATCAATCGCGCCAGGGGTCCGTACCGGGGCCGACGGCGTCGCGCAGCTCGCGCAGCTCAGCGGCCCACTCGGCGTCGGACCGATGCCTCCGCAGCGCCTCCTTCAGCGCCCGTCCGGTCCCGACGAGCGCCGGGGCGATCGTCGCGACGACCCGGCCGTGGCGGACCACGACGAAGGACTCGCCCTTCGACTCGACGCTGTCGAGCACGTCGGAGAACCGCCGCGCCGCATCGGTGGCGCTGAGCTGCTTCACAAAATCAGATTATCAGATCAAACTATCCAAAGCGACCGCACTCCGTCGTGCGCCGCTGGCGATGCTCGCGCTCGCGGCGCTGTGGCTGGCTGTGCCCGCCCTCGCCCGCGGTGCTGCGCCGAAGGCCGGCGGCGGCTCGACCACCCCCGCCAAGGCCGCCGACAAGCACAAGCACGGGGGTACCGAAGAACCGGCCGGCAAAGAAGGCGAAAGCCCCAGCCAGCTGACCTCTCCCAACCAGGTCGGCGACGGCACCCTTGCTCAGGAACTCGGCGCCACCGGCCAGGTCGATCCCCTCTCGGGGCTCGGCATCCGCAACCCGGCCTGCGACCAGCTGGCCCAGATCCGGGCGCGGGCGACTCGCCTTGCCTGCGAAGCCAACGGCACCCCGGAGGGCACCTACCCGGCCTCCAACTACGGCTTCGACATCTTCATCTCGACCGGGATCACCCACCCGGTCGGCGACATCACCTACGGCTTCGCGACGGTCCTCAACGGGATCTGGCTGGGGCTGCTCTTCGTCCTCAAGCTCGTCCTCTCGCTGCTCGGGTTGGCCTTCGGCCTCAACCCGTTCGGCAGCGGCCAGACGATGAGCCAGATCTCCGCCGCGGTCGGGCGCCTCTACTCGCGGATCACCGACCCCTGGCTCTCGACCCTGATCGTCTGCGGCGGGATCTGGTTCGCCCACAAGGGCCTGATCAAGCGAGAGGTCGCCGCCGGGGTGGGGGGGACGCTGGCGGCGATCGCGATGCTGGTCCTCGGGCTCTGGGTCGTGCACCAGCCGCGCGAATCGGTCGGTCAGCTGGCGAGCCTCTCCGACGAAGTCGCCCTGGGGACGATCAGCGCCCCGCAGTCGGGTTCGGTCTCACGGCCGGTCGGCAGCTACGCCGAAGCGATGTCGCAAACCTGGACGCGGCTGGTCGAGGTGCCCTTCGCCGGCCTCGACTTCTCCGACGTCAAGTGGGCGCTCGGCCCGCCGCCGGCCGAAGCGGTGCGCAAGGCCGACGAAAAGTTCTGCGAGGACTTCGGTGCCCTGGCGCTGCTGGCGGTGCTCGCCAACCTCGGCAGCACGCAGGCGAAGGAAGCCTGCGCGAACTTCGCCGCCAAGCGCTACGGGCGCCCGCAGCGGGTGATCGACCTATACCTGCGCTCCTCGCCGGGCAGCGCGGCGCGCGAAGCGCTGTGGAGCTACTTCAACGGCAACTCCGCCTACAAGGCCAAAGTCGCCGCCCAGGGCGGCGACGGGGTGCTGACCCGGCTCTCGATGCTGGCGCTGTTCGCGATCGGGCTGCTCGGCGCGATCCTGCTGCTGGCCTGGCTCGCGATCCGCCTCTTCACCCAGGCGGCGATCGCCTTCGTCCTCCTCCTCGCCGCTCCTTTCGCCCTCTTCTTGCCGCTGCTCGGCGACGCCGGGCGGCGCGGCTTCAAGACCTGGGGCCTGACCTTGCTGGGGGCGATCGTCGCCAAGGTGATCTACGCCGCCTTCCTCTCGATCGTCCTGCTCGGGATCGTCATTCTCGGCGCGGTCGACGGCCCCGCCGGCTCAGCCACCGGCTTCCTGCTCTCGGCCGCCTTCACCTGGTCGGTCTTCCTCAAGCGGGCCGAGCTGGTCGGCTGGATCAGCGTCGGCGACCACGAGCGCCTCGCTGGCATCGGCCTCGGCGGTCTGGCCGCCTTGAAGATCGGCGGCCGGGTGGCCGGGGTGCCGGGCGGGGCCGTGCGCGGCGTCGCCCGCCGCGCCAATCACCTGAGGCGCTCCCGCGCCGCGCTGGGCGCCGCGGCGACGCGGGAGACGGCGAGGGGCTCCCTGCAGGGCTCCGCCCGCGCCCTCGCCGAGCAGCGCTACCGCGAGGCGCGCGAGACGGTGGGCGCCGCCGAGGACGAGCCCGCCTCAGTCAAGCGCGAAGCGAAAGGGGCGGCCGGGGCGAAACGCACCTCGCCGGCCGCCGCCGCGGCGGGCGCTCGGCAGGCCGCGAAGGCGGGGGTCGAAGACCCTGCGACGCCAACCCCGAGCCCCGAGCGCTACCGCCGGGCAAAGGAGCTGCTGGCCCAGGTCGAGCGCAACCAGAGCCGGCTCGGGGAGCGCTGGTCAGAGCGCGACCTGCGGCGCTTTGAGGCGGAGGACCGCAAGCTGTTGCAGAACTCGGCCGATCCCGCCGACCATGCCCACCGGGCTGGCTATGAGCGCACCCAGTTCGAAGCGCTGAAGGGCCCCGAGCGAGAGCGCGCCGAGCAGGAGATCGAGAGGGCGAGAAAGCACGACTCCCAGCGCCTGGCGCTCGCCTCCGAGGTGCCCGGCCGGATCGCCGGCCGCGGGCGGGCGGCGGCGGAGCGGGTGCGCCAGGGCGCCGAGGGGCTGGGCGGTGCGACGGCCCGCCGCGAGCAGCTGCAGCGCCTGCGCCGGGAGCGGCGCAGCCGCGACCACCTGGCGCCGCGGCGCAACCTGAGCCGGGGAGGCTAGGTGTCCCCGGCGGCGCAGCGCTTGCGCCTGGTCCTCTTCTGCCTCGCCTGCGCGGCGCTGGCGGCGGCGGCGATCGGCTTCGCGGGCGGCGGCCAGCCGCCCGCGCCGGCTCCGCCGCCAGCCAGGTCGGGGGTGGCGCCCGCCGCCCCGCTTGCGCCGCAACCCGCGGCAAGCAGCGAGGCGGCGGGCCTTCGCGCCACGCTCGGCCACGCGGCTCGCCGCTTTCTTGCCGCCTTCTTTCGCTACGAGATCGGCGAGCTGGGGCCGGGGGTGCGGCGGGCGCTGCGCGCCGCCGCGACCCCCGGCTTCGCCGCCGAGCTGCTCGTTGGTCCGCCCCGCAGGCCGCCGCCGGGAATCCCGGCGGCGGTGCCGGGGCGGCTGACGATCGCCGTCGCCTCGCTCTCACCGCCGCGGGCGCTGGTCAGCGGCGCCGCCCGTCGCGGTGGACAGGCAGAGCAGTTCTCCTTCGTCTTCGAAGCCGTCGATGGCGCCTGGCTGGCGAGCGGGCCGGGCGAATGAACGGCCCGCCGGGCTCCGAGCGCCCGTCGCCGGAGCGCCGGGCGCTCGGCGTCGCGGCGCGCCTGCTCGCCCGCGGGCTGGGCTGGAAAATCGCCGCCGGCGCAGCGGTGGCGCTGCTCTGCCTGCTCTGCTTCGTCGGGCTCTTCGTCGCCTCCTCGCCGAGTACCGCGAGCGGCGAATGCGCCGTCAGCGGCGGCTCTGGAGAAGGGATCCCGGTCAACTACGTGCCCTGGCTGGAGAAAGCGGCGAGCAAGTACAAGCTCGGCCCGCAGGGCTTCTCGATCGTCGCGGCGATCCACAAAGTGGAGTCGGACTTCGGCCGCTCGCAGCTGCCCGGCGTGCGTTCGGGGACCAATTCGGCCGGGGCCGCCGGGCCGGGTCAGTTCCTCGCCGAAACCTGGGCGACCTACGGCGTCGACGCCAACGGCGACGGCCGCAAGGACGTCTACAGCGTCCCCGACTCGGTCTTCGCCACCGCCAACTACCTGCACGCCTCCGGCGCGCCTGGCGACTGGCGCGCGGCGATCTTCTCCTACAACCACGCGGAGTGGTACGTGCAGGAGGTGCTGGAAACCGCGAGCGGCTTCGGCGCGAAGGCGGTCTGCAGCGCGTCGGCCTCCGCCCAGCTCGGCCCGCTGCCCAGCGAAGCGCCGGCGCGGGTCGAATACGTGGCGAGGTGGATCGAAGCGCGCCGCATCCACTACTGCTGGGGCGGCGGCCACGGATCCCAGCCCGGCCCCTCGCCCGGTAGCGGTGAATTCTGCGGCCCCGGCGTCAAGGGCCTCGACTGCTCCGGCGCGGTGCGCTGGCTGCTCGTCCTCTCCGGCTACCGCGACCCCGGCGGCCTGCGCTCCGACCTGCTCGGCGCCGCCTTTCCCTCCGGTCGCGGCCGAGCGGTGACGATCTGGTCCAACGTCGACCATGTCTTCCTCGAAATCAACGGCCGCGACTGGGGCACCTCGGACTCCAACTTCGCCCACGGCCCCGGCTTCGGAGCGCAGCCGACGGCTGGCTTCGCGCCGAGCCACCCGCCGGGGCTGTGAGGGTGCTACTCGACAGGCTAGGCTCGCCTGGGTGAGCCAGTTCCCTTCGATCAAGGCTAGGCGCTTGCTGGCGATCTTGGAACGCAAGCCGCTGGGCTACCGCGTCGTGCGCCAGGCCGGTTCGCATCGCCGGATGGAGTCGCCGCAGCACCCGCCGCTCACCTTCGCCTTCCACGACACGGCGACAGTCCCCAGCGGCCTGGTGCGGAAGATTCTCACCAGGGATGTCGGACTTGCCGAGCAAGAGGCCCGGAAGCTACTCTGAGGTGGAGGATCGAATGGA
>Ga0210409_10004046_pt1 | contig 15982 bp, 13 predicted proteins | sample IncBWH17MmetaG_FD_161649 | JGI IMG/M metagenome (GOLD analysis project Ga0210409, IMG submission 161649) | Forest soil microbial communities from Barre Woods Harvard Forest LTER site, Petersham, Massachusetts, United States - Inc-BW-H-17-M | ecosystem: Environmental > Terrestrial > Soil >...
CACTCGATGGAAACTTTCGCGAGCGAGCCGGAAACTTCGTGCACGTGAAAATCGTACACCTCAATCTCCACAGGCTTCAGCTCGACCGGCTTTTTCTTGCGCGCGAGTTCGTGCGCCGGGCGGCCGTGAATTTTCTTCGCGGAATACGGCGGAGGCATTTGCGGAAAGCGGCCGACGCGCGCAGCGGCGAGCCGCTCGATTTCGGCGCGATCGATCTGCGGCGCCGTGTCCGGGCCGAGCGGCGCGCCATCGGCGTCGTAGGTGTCCGTGGCGAAGCCGAAGCGGAACGTGGAGTCGTAGCGCTTGCGGCGTCCCACGTAAAATTGCGCGAGGCGCGTGGCGCGCCCGAGCAGCAGCACCAGCACGCCCGTCGCCAGCGGATCGAGCGTGCCGAGATGGCCGATCTGCCGGAAGCCGACAATGCGGCGCACCGCTTCGACGACGTCGTGCGACGTCCTGCCGCGCGGCTTGTCAATGACCAGGGCGCCGTCGAGCGGCGCGGGTTGCGGTTTTCGTTGCATGGAGTATGTGGAACACGCTTCAGCCTGTTTGTTTTTTCGCCGGCTGGAGAAAATCAAAAGCAGACAGGCTGATGCGTGTCCTACTCGCGGGGCGGGTTTTTTGCCTGCCGCAAAAGGTCTTCGATTCGCTGGCCGTATTCCTCGGAGTGATCGAGAATAAAATGAATTTCCGGCGCGCGCCGCAACTGAATCCGCTCGGTAAGTTCGTGGCGAATGTAGCCCACCGCCGCAAAAAGCCCACGGATCGTGCTCTTCTGCTCCGCTTCGTTGCCCATTACGCTGACGAATACGCGCGCGTGCTTCAGGTCGGGCGTCACGCGAACTTCGGTGATCGTGACCAGCCCCTCGATCCGCGGGTCTTTTAATTCCCCCACAACCATGATGCCCAATTCGTGTCGAATTTCCTCGGCAACGCGTTCGTGCCGATGGCCCGCAACCGTCATCGTCGTCTCACCGGATACTAAAATACTAAATTAACGATCCCTTCGAATCCAAAACCTCGCTACAGCACTTCCAGTTCGTGCCCCACCAGATCCCGGCCCAGGTGCCGTTCGGATTCCTCTAGCACCGTGCGCAACGATTGTTCCAGAAATCCGGCGTTGTTGGCCAGGCTCACGACGCCCACCACCGAGCGCTGCCAGGAGTCTTGCCCTTCCAGCTCCGCCACGGCCACATTAAATTTCCCCCGCAGCCTGTCCTTCAAGCTGCGGAGCACCTGCCTCTTATCTTTAAGAGAGTGCGCCTCGGGGATATAAATTTCCAGGGTGAGCAGACCGATCGCCATCTTCATCCCTGCGAACACTTGCGAGACAGGCCCCGATCATGGGGGCGCCGAAATAAAATCAGGCCGTCGCTTCCGCCAGTATGAGCTTCTGCATGTGGAAGCACTCGAGCACGTCGCTGACCTTGATGTCGTTGAAGTTGGAGACGCTGGCTCCGCATTCAAAGCCCGAGCGCACTTCGTTCACGTCGTCCTTGAAGCGGCGCAGCGAGCTGATCTTTCCGGTATATACCACGACGCCCTCGCGCAACACGCGGACGTCCGAGTCGCGCTTGAGGATGCCGTCGACCACATAGCAGCCCGCGATCATTCCCACGCCCTTGACGCGGAAGGTGTCGCGCACTTCGGCGCGGCCCAGGTGCGTTTCCTTGAAGACGGGTTCGAGCAGTCCCGTCATGGCCTTCTTGATTTCGTCGGACACTTCGTAAATCACCGAGTGCGGCCGGATCTCCACGCCTTCGCGCTGCGCAAGATCGGAAGCCTTGCGGTCCGGACGCACATTGAATGCCACGACAATTGCGCCCGAAGCCGAGGCCAGCAGGACATCGTTTTCCGTGACCGCGCCGATGCTGGCATGAATAATTTTCAGTTTTACGCGGTCGTCGGAAAGCTTTGGCAGCATCTCGCTCAGCACTTCCACCGAGCCCTGCACGTCCGCCTTGATCACCAGCGGAAGTTCCTTGACCTCTCCCGCGCGGAGCTGTTCGTGCAACTGGTCGAGCGTGATGCGCGCTCCCGCCGATTTCGCGAGAGTCGCTTCGCGCAGCTTGCCCTGGCGGAATTCGACGATGTGCCGCGCGCGCGCTTCGTCGGCCACCTGGAACTGGTCGCCGGCTTCGGGAGCGCCTTGCAGGCCGAGAACTTCGACAGGCGTAGAAGGCCCCGCGCTTTTCACTGGGCGGCCGTGATCGTCAAACATCGCGCGAACTTTGCCATAGACCGCGCCGCAAATGAAAACGTCTCCGGCGTTCAGCGTCCCCGTCTGCACCAAAACTGTTGCCACCGGGCCGCGCCCTCTGTCCACTCGCGATTCCAGCACGGTGCCCGCGCCGGGAGATTTCGGATTGGCCTTCAATTCGCGCAAGTCGGCGACGAGCAAAAGCATCTCGAGCAGTTTGCTCAAATTCTTTTTCTGTTTCGCGGAGACTTCCACCATCACAGTGTCTCCGCCCCATTCCTCGGGCATCAGGCCGCGCTCGGATAGCTGGCGCTTGACGCGCTCGGCATCCGCGCCCGGCTTGTCGATTTTATTGATGGCCACGACGATGGGCACGCCCGCGGCTTTGGCGTGGTCGATGGCTTCCTGCGTCTGCGGCATCACGCCGTCATCTGCGGCGACGACCAGCACCACGATGTCCGTGACTTTTGCGCCACGGGCGCGCATGCGCGTGAAGGCTTCGTGGCCCGGCGTGTCGATGAACACCACCTTGCGCCCGTCAATGTGAACTTCCGACGCGCCAATGTGCTGCGTGATTCCGCCGGCTTCTCCCGCGGCCACTTCGGTTTCGCGGATGGCGTCGAGCAAGCTGGTTTTCCCGTGATCGACGTGGCCCATCACGGTCACTACCGGCGGGCGGGGCACGAGGTTTTCCGGCTTCTCTTCGAGCGCAACTTCCCGGACGACGTCTTCCTCGAACGTAATGACATTGACGATCCCGTTGAATGCTTCCGCGAGGCTCGTGGCGGTCGGCGTGTCCAGCGCCTGGTTGATGCTGGCAAAGATTCCGCGGTCCAGCAAAATTTTCAGGACGTCTTTCGCGCGCACATCGAGCTTTTCCGCCAAATCGCGGACCGTGACTCCCTCAGTGATCGTAATTTGCCGCGGCTCGCGCGGCGCGGGCGCTGGAGCGCGCTCAATCTGAGCTGTGCGCCGTTCGCCGACGCCCATGCGGGCGCGGACCGGATGCAGCTTGCGCTCGCCCTCTTCAAAGCGCTTCTCCATCGTGGGGCGAGCGCGGGCGGCGGGTTTGCGTTCGTAAATCGGCTTGCCCGGCTCCGCCTTTGGCGGCGCCTTGTCCGGAGGCAGAAGCGTTCCAGAGCGGCCGCCGGGACGTGGCGCTCCAGGCCGTTCATGCAATGGCTGGCCGCTGCGTGCAGGCACGGGCTGGCCGGGACGGCCCTGTCCCGGACGCGCGGGAAATCTTGACGGTTGGCCCGCCGGCCTCGCGCTGGCGGTTGGGCGTGGCGCTGCCGGCGGATTCACTCGCGCACCGGGAGGCAACGGATTCCAGTTCGGTTTGGGAGCCGCAGGAGCAGGCTTTGCGGCAGCGGGCGGACGCGCCGCAGCTGCGGCAGGCCTTGCAGACGCAGTAGCAGGCGCTGGAGAAGTTGGATGGCGCGTCGCTGCAGGCGCGGCGGCAGGCGGCTTCGCTGCAGCTGGGGCTTGCGTCGGCGCCGGGGGAACCGCTGGACGAGCCGGTGGTTTCGCCGGCTTGGCAACAGCCGGGGTTGGCGCAGGTGAAATCTTTGCGGGCTCCGCTGGTGGAACCACCACCGGCTTTGGAATCGCAGCAGGCGGAGTTACGGCAGCGGGCTTTGCCTCGACCGCGACGGCCGGGGGCGCCGCAGGGCGGCTCGGCTCGGAAACAGCTGGAACGGGAGGCGCTGGAGCCGCGGCAGGAGGCGGCGGAGGAGCCGCCGCAGCGGGCTTCATGCGAGCCGCTCGGGCGGCCGCTTCTTTCGCCGCTTTGTCAGCTACGGCCTTCTGTTCGGCTTCCGCTTCCGCTTCGGCGACGGCGCGAAAGTGCTCGCGCACCTTTACCGCGGCTTCTACATCGATCGAACTGGAATGCGTCTTTTTCTCGGTAACGCCGGCCTCGGGCAAATAGTCAATGATAGCCTTGGCCTTGACCTCGAGCTCGCGAGCCAGTTCGTTGATTCGGATTTGATTCGAATCGGTCATTGCCCTCCGGGGCGGCTACTTGTTTCCGTGCTCGTCTGAATCTTTGGTTGACGCGTCCGGCTCCGCGGCGCCGGCCTGGCCCCGCGCTGCCGCGGCTTCCGCGATTTCTTCGGCTTCCGTCGGCGCCTCGATATTTTCCGCGGCAACATCCGCGGCTTCAGCCGTTTCCTCGGCGGCGTCCGCCTGCTCCACGGCGTCCTCCGCGGTTTCCTGCTCGGCCAGCGCCTCGAGCGATTCACTTTCCGGCTGCGGATTTTCCAGCGACTGGAAATATGCGGAAACGGACAACTGAATCTTTTCGACCATTTTTTCGCCGATGCCCGGAATTTCGGTGAGCTGTTCCGGCGTCATGTCGGCGAGCTTTTCGATCGTGGTGACTCCGTGCGTTTCAATTCGCTCGATGGTTTTCGGCCCCACGCCCTTCAGTTCGGAGAGCGGCGTCCCTGGAGCAGTCAGCGCGGTCATTTGCGCTTCGATTTCCTGGCGCTTTTCTTCCTCGCTCTTGATGTCCACGTTCCAGCCGATCAGCTTGCTGGCGAGGCGCACGTTCTGGCCCTTCTTGCCGATCGCAAGAGAAAGCTGCGTGTCCTCGACGATCACTTCCAGATGGCGCGTTTCGGGATCGATGATCTGAACGCGCGTCACCTTGGCGGGAGAGAGCGCCTTCTGCGCAAACTGCACAGTGTCTTCGGAATAGGGGATGATGTCGATTTTTTCTCCGCGCAATTCGCGGATGATGGACTGCACGCGCATACCCTTCATGCCCACGCACGCGCCCACCGGATCGACGTCCTTGTCGCGGCTCTGCACCGCGATCTTGGTGCGCTCGCCGGCTTCGCGCGCGGCGGCGCGAATCTGCACGGTGCCGTCGTAAATTTCCGGGACTTCCATCTCGAAAAGCCGCTGCACTAAAATGGGATCGGCGCGGGAGACGATTACCTGCGGTCCCTTCGCCGAGCGGTCCACGGCGCGAATGACGACGCGCAGGCGGTCGCCGATGTTGTAGGTTTCCAGGCGCGACTGCTCGCGCTTGGGCATGCGCGCTTCGGCGCGTCCGAGATCGACGATCACATCCGGCCCCTCGGTTCGCTTCACGACGCAATTCACAAGCTCGCCGACGCGGCCGTTGTATTCGTTAAAGATGGTGTCGCGCTCGGCCTCGCGCACCTTCTGCATGATCACTTGTTTGGCGGTTTGCGCGGCAATGCGGCCCAGCACGTCGGTGGGCTTGGGGATGAGAACTTCGCTCCCAATTTCGGCGTTGGGATCGACTCGCTTGGCTTCCGCCAGCGTGAATTCTTTTTTCGGGTCGGTAACTTCCTCGACGACCGGGCGCACGGCATACACATCGACCTGCCCGGAATCTGGATTGAACTTAGCGCGGAGATCTTCTTCGGTCTTGTAAAACTTGCGCGCGGCGACGATCATCGCGTCTTCGATCGCCGCGACAATCACCTCCGGTTCAATGTGCTTTTCCCGGCTGATCTGCTCAATTGTTTGATATAGCAGATTGGCCATCTGTCCCTCATCTCAAAGCTCAACCACCAGGTTCGCTTTGCGAATTCCTTCCATCGGCAAAGCAATCACCCGGCCTTTCACTTCGATCTGCACCTTGCCGTCGGCGACGCCCGCCAGACGGCCCTCGAAAAATTTCTGGTTCTCCACCGGCTCGTTCGTGGAAATTCTCGCCAGCCGCCCGGCGAACCGCTCAAATTCAGCCGGCCTCGTGAGTTTCCGGTCCAGGCCGGGAGAACTGACCTCCAGAATATAGTGCGGCCCCGGAACCAAATCCTCGACGTCCAGGATTACGCTCAACTGATTGCTCACGGTCTCGCAATCCTTGTGGCTGATGCCGCCCGGCTTATCGATGTAGACGCGCAGGAAGCGTTGCTTGCCAACCTTCCATTCCACGTCCACCACATCGATTCCTACCGACCGCGCCACGCGCTCGGCCGCCTCGCGGATGCGCTCCAGTTCCATGTATCCTGGCGGGCTAGAACAGCCCGCACCCGTTCCCGCTTTCCGTCGCCCTCGGACCCGCTGCGGCGCCTCATCAGAGACACCAAGTTACGCTCCGGCCTCCGCCCAACAAAAAAGTGGGCTCTCGCCCACTGAGGCTTCCGTCCGGCTTAGGCTTTTCCAGTATAGTCACCCGTACCTGCAAAAGCAAGCTGCAGAGGGGTAGGCTACTTAAGGGGGAAAAATGATACACCCCCCATTTCTTCGTATCGACCTATCCAGCTTGATAGAAACCGTGGGGAAAAATTCGGACACTACTGAGGTTTAGGGCTGATGCATGTGAAGCGAGAGGGCAGGCACGGGCGGCTCCGTGTTTGTGGTTACTATTTGAGATAGAATGTACGCTGCAACGTAGTGGAGCTCTCTGTTGAAAGATCGAGTGACACAGCGATTAGTGCTTTTGATGCTTCCGGTCTGCCTACTGCTGTTGTCTGGCAATTCCCAAGCGCAGGACCATCCAATCAGGTCGCAGTACATCCGCCTAGCCAATAAGGAATCGGTAATAGTTTTTGTTCATGGCGTGCTTGGAGACGCTCAGGCAACTTGGACCAACGATAAAACAAAAGCATTCTGGCCAAATTTGATTAAAGAAGACCCATTTTTCAAAGGCTTCGACATTTACATCTACAGTTACTCGTCACCGTTTCGGGGCGCGGCCTATACGGTCGATGAGCTCGTGGAGGATATGCGCAGGGATCTGGACAACTCGGACATTTTCCGAAAACACAAGGAAGTAGTGTTTCTGTGCCATAGTTTGGGTGGGATAGTGGTCCGGGCATTTCTGGCGCGGTATCGAACCCAAGCTTTGCAGGTTCCCATGATTTACTTTTTCTCGACGCCTACCACGGGTGCGCAGATTGCTGAATTGGGGAGACTGCTGTCGAATAATCCCCAGCTACGTACACTGCTTCCAATGGGTTCTGCCAATGATTATCTGGCGTCAATCCAAAAGGATTGGCTGGCGGCAAATTTTCCGATTGCATCGTATTGTGCATACGAAACGCAGGACACACTCGGCGTCAGAGTTGTGACTGAGGCAAATGCGACGAATCTATGTAATCGACGGCTTGACCCGATAAATGCAAATCACATCGATATGGTCAAGCCACGCGACCGCTCAGATGTCCCATATGTCTCATTCCGAAACGCGGTAAGAGAATTGCAAGAACGGACTGCAACGAAGCGACCCGTCCCGCCAAACAGTGGGGCTGAAGAAACTACACCCCCAATCCAAAGAACGGGAAAATTCGCGGTCTTGATTCCATTTGATACGGCACCCGACTCTTCCCCAATCCCTCTCGATGAGAATCCGGATGATCCACTCTATAGGACTTATGGAAAAATGGTTTCCCTAGCAATAAATGGAACCGTTCCAGAAACAGCCAGAGACGCACAGGGTGACGGCCAAATATCGTGGCAAGCGAAGTCAATCTCTATGCAGGAGGCCCCTGCATTCCTAGGCAAGCTATTGCAATACTATGTGTTCCAATGCATTGACAATTTACAAAGAAATTCATTGACTGTTTCTATCGGCTATCCAGCCGAAGCTAGTGCTGGGATTGAGCCGCCGAATGCCGCGCCATACCCTTACGAAAAGCTTTCCCGGGAACTTGCCGAAAATGTGTTCTTCCGCCCTTTTCTGCACAGGCCATCCGGCGACGAGATGGCGTGGAAACTTAAGTCGGTCATCATGCCAAAAGGAACGGAAATAAAATTCTCGCAAACGTCCAACCCAGACAAGTACTTGGTCAGTTTTCACAGACCAAACCATTTCAAAGTTGATTTCATTGTTGAAAGTTTTGTAGGGACCGGGGTTGGGCAAGTCCCAAAGAATTTCGTGACCCCTCATGTTGCTACGACCATGGAATGGACCTTCTTTGTAACGATGCGCTACTCGATAGAACATAGCGACGACAGTGACTTCAACCCTAATAGTTATGCGCAATGGCTCGACGCGATATACGAAGGACTGCATAAACAACTAGTCGCCGATCCCCTCACAACCGACCGACCGCCAGTGCGGAATGTTCGCGCAAACAAAAATATGATTTCCATGGACATAGATACAAGCCTCTTACAGGCACAGGCCACCGATTTTTTTCTGATAGCCGTGTTACGAGTAAAAGATGATTCCGTTGATTCCGTGACAGACCCCAGAATCGCAAAAAGCCAGGCCTTCACCATCACTGGGGAAGTTAGAACCTTACAGATAAATCTCCCAAAGGATTTTATAGATGATAAGAAATCGCAATTGGCACTGGAAGCGTTTCTTGGTGTCATTCCCAAACATATTCGACCTGAACAAATTCTCACGATTGGCGATATTACAGCCTTAGGCGGAATGCAAATCAAAATTACAGTAAGTCCCTAAGGAGCATCTTCTTTCCAACGGCCTCTTGTATTCGAGGCGGATGGCCCGCCGGCTGCCCCACCCTTTGTGATCTTCAAAGGGTGGGGATTTAGATTTCGCTACAATCGGGAACGTGAGGGTGAGGCGTTCGAAAATCCCCTCCCTTCTCCACCGCGGCGGACAAGGCTTGGGCACCCGGCGTATCTCAAATCACATACGCGTCGGCAGATTCACTGGCCAAAACGCATACGTCCCGGAAAGCGCGGGCTTCAAAAGGGGACTCAGAACCGGAAGTCTTCAGAATGCCTGCCAAGTTCTGCCTTAGATCCAGATAGATCTGTCTCATCTGCTGCACAGATGGCCGCCGGTTTTGCCTTACGAAGGCATTCGCGAGCGCCCGGAACACTCCGCTGATTGTCCCGTTATGGACGTGAACATCGGTTCCGTTCAGGTCACTCAGCGATTTGGACAACCGGTAGTTTTGCGACTCCAAAACGAACCAGGAGTGCCGGCCGGGACGCATTTGCGACCAAGCCACGGAAAGTCCGAGCTCGAAAGGCATGTTGAATCGGGGCGTGCGCGGCGGCTTTCTATCGACTTCCACGCGGGACAAGTCGTGGAGCGCAAACTGACATGTATTTAATAATTCAAGAATGCGGTCCAGTCTCATTATACCGGTGGGGATTTCCAAGGTCGCCCTTGGCACGAGTCCAAATGCGCTTATGCCCGCGATATAGGCAAGATAAAGCCTCTCAAATTTCTGGTCATACGGAATGTTTAGGAATACGTGGGCGGGACGATTTCCTGCCGGCCTACGAGCGTGTTTTCTTCGAGGCATGCCCTTGGCTAGAGAGCCTCCGCTTTACTTTTCTCTTCCTCGATTTCACTGCGGACTTCGAATGCACTGACCACTTCGTGCCCCTCGCGGCATCGACCTTGTAGTTCGAATGCGCCGCAACTCCGAGGGAATTCCCTTTGGAAGGGGATTTTTTAATGTTCAGCATCTTCGCAAGCTGCTGCTTGCGGGACTTTGACACTCCAAGAATCCTAGCCGTCTGAGTCGCAGACGCAAAAGGAGTTTCGATCAAAATTGCTTGGCCCATATCAAATTAGAGTTTACAGCTATCTGGTTCATTACCGCAAATAAAAGGCGTCGTAGGGTGCGCGGGTGCCCCACCTTTTGTGATTATCAAAGGGTGGGGGGGTAGACTTCGCTACAATCGGGAACGTGAGGGTGAGGCGTTCGAACATCCCCACCCTCAGACAAGGATAGTGCACCCGGCGGTTCTGTTCTGAAACGTCCAACTGGCTTGCTCAGGCAACTCAAAAATCGTGAATCGAGGGGATCGCAAAACAATGCGCCAACCATTGAATAGCAATAAAAAGGGGCTGTCATCGGAACAACGCAAAGAACTACTCGGAGGATTGAAAGCCCGTTTTGAGAAAAACATGAACCGCCATAAAGGTCTTGAATGGGCTGAAGTACAAGCAAAGCTGGAAGCGAATACTGAAAAACTGCGGTCACTCCATGAAATGGAAAAAACCGGCGGCGAACCGGATGTTGTCGGCCATGATAAAAATACGGGCGAATACATTTTCTATGACTGTTCAGCGGAAAGTCCTAAAGGCCGCAGAAGTATTTGCTACGACCGTGAAGCGTTGGATTCAAGAAAAGAACATAAACCGGAAGATTGCGCTATGGGTATGGCCGCTGCCATGGGCATTGAGCTTTTAACGGAAGAACAATATCGAGAGTTGCAGAAACTTGGAAATTTCGATACGAAAACGTCGAGCTGGGTGAAAACACCTTCTGAGATCAGAAAACTCGGCGGCGCCCTATTTTGTGATCGCCGCTACGACACTGTTTTCGTGTATCACAACGGTGCTGAATCTTACTATGCCGCCAGGGCGTTCCGCGGCTTGCTGAGGGTATAAATGTTGCGTGCCGGCACAATGAATCCATCGGAACTAATTAACCAGCTGATCGCAGGACTCACAGACTGGCGCGGCAAAACGCTGGCCGACATCCGCAAGAGCACCCTTGAGGCCGACCGGGAGATCATCGAGGAATGGAAGTGGATGGGAAGCCCAGCGTGGTCTCGCGACGGAATGATCGCGGTCGGCAATGCTCACAAAGATAAGGTGAAGCTTACCTTTGCCCATGGAGCGAGCCTGCCGGATCCTGACAAGCTCTTCAACGCGGGCCTCGGAGGCAACGCCTGGCGAGCGATCGATATTTTCGAGGGCGATAAGATTAACGAGCGAGCTCTAAAAAATCTCGTCCGTGCCGCCATCGATTACAATCAGATCAAATTGAAGAGGAAACCGCCTGCGGGCCCTCGAGCGAAAGCAAATAAAAGTAAAAAGTGAGCGGGCGCGAGCGGCCGCATCCAGTAGTTTCACACCGGGGAAACGGGAATCGATCGCATCCCGCATTTTGAGGCGCCCGCCTTCCTTTACCAAACCGACGCTCTGAGGCGCGTGCCTCGTTTCGGATCACGAAGATTGGTTCAGGGAACATCGTGATAAAGTACCTCTTGCTCCGGGACGCGGCGCAAGGTTGGTTGCCACCAGCCGGGGAAAAGATTCGGAGGGACGCAATGAGAAATACGCGTATGTCAATTCTGTTAGTGCTTGCCGGCTTTTTCGCGGTTTCCGTCCCGCTGTCTGCGCACCACGGAAACGCGTCGTACGACTATGAGAAAACGGTCACTGTGAAGGGGACCGTGACGCAATGGGTGTGGTCCAACCCCCATTGCCTGCTGAAGTTCGACGTGAAAGACGACAAGGGCGAGGTGCAGCATTGGGTTACGGAAGCCAGCAGCCCGGTGGATATGCAGCGCATCGGCTGGAGCGCCAACGCATTCAAGGCCGGGGATGAAATCACCATTGACGTGATGCCCAGCAAGAACGGCGTGTCCGTCGGGCGCATCCGGCAGGTCACGCTGAGCGACGGCACGGTTTTGAAAGCGACTACTCGATACGGCATTTAGGCGAAAGATGCAGTGGGGACGGGCAGGCCGTCCAACAGGTTTGCTCCAAAACTCATGGCAGCGCAGTCTATGCATTGGTTGCTCCCTGCAGTTGGAATTCGTGGAGGATTTCCGAAATGTCAAAACGAGCGGTGCTCTGGACCATTCCGCTGGCCGCAGCTTTGATACTCTTGCAGTTCCCGCGCATCCTGCCAGCTCAAGAAAACAATCCACCGAAAGAATTAACGGACGCTGAGAAGCAGGATTGGTGGCTGCACCACGATAAGTGGGATACCCCCTTGCCGGAAAATAAGTCCGTATACGCCGTCAGAAAGCCGGAACCTGCTCCGCGCCGGGATATTTCCGGCACATGGGATGGATTATCGGAGGGAGGGACGCAGGCAAAGGGGGCGCAGTCATTCCCGGATGACTACCGGCATCTGCCGGATGTGCCTTACACGGCTCTGGGGAAAGCAGCGCGAATGGCCAATAAGCCGGGAGAGGGAGAAGATCAAGTCGCAATTGGGCTGGTGAACGATCCGGTGCACTCGTGCAACCCGGTCGGGTTCCCGCGCTCCGATCTTTTCAATTTAAAAACGATGGCCATCGTCCAGACCCCGCACTACGTGCTGTGGCTCAATCAATTTTACACAGTGTTTCGCACCATCTGGACGGATGGGCGGGAACTCCCCAAGAATCCCTTCCCCAGGTATTACGGGTATTCGGTCGGCCACTGGGAGGACGATTACACGTTTGTGGTCGACACCGTCGGACTGAATGACAAAACCTGGCTGGATAATGCGGGACGTCCGCACAGCGACCAGTTGCGCGTGCAGGAGAGGTTTCACCGGCCGAGCCGTGAGATTTTGGAGCTCACTGTAACGATTAACGACCCGAAGTTTTATACCAAACCCTGGGTGGCCGCAGACAAGTTGATTTTTCACCTGCTGCCGGCCGATTTCGATATGGGGGAGATTCTCTGTTCACCGCAAGAGATGGAGGAATACAAGAAGCAGGTGGCAAATCCTGTTACGGGTGGCGGCAAATAGCGCGGCTGGCCTGCCTTTTTGTTTTCAAAATATAGGGTTCAGATCCCGCAGCGATCGGGATCCTGGGGAGGAAGTCGGAAAATCCCGCACCCTTGTCCGCGCTGCGGACAAGGGTGCGGCGCGCGACAACCGTGCGCCGCTCGTCTATGGAGTGGGCTTCTTCGCCGGTGCTGGAGCCGCGGGTTTTGGCGTTGACGGAGCCGCCGATGATCCGGCCTTTATCGGGTAGGCCTGGTCGTAGAGCCGCACGATTTCCTGCGTGATATCGGAATTCGACGAGCCGTACACGACGGGGCTGCCCTGCGCGGACGTGTCCAGAACGGCGGTAAAGCCGTTTTCGCGAGAGTAGCGATCCAGCACCTCGAGCATTTTTCGGCCGATGCCGTCAACGAGTTCCCCTTGCGCGGCGTTCAGCTCCTCATTCAAGTCATCATTGCCGCGCTGCAGCCGCCGCGACAGCAACTCGCCTTCGCGCTGCAATTTTGCTTTTTCGTCATCGCTGAGCGTGCGCGCCCCGTCTGTCATTTTGCGCTGAAGCTCTTCGATCTGCTTTTGCAGACCTTGCAATTCGCTTTGCTTCGGCGCGAATTGCGATTGCAGTTGCGCCTGCGCCTGCTTGCCCTCTGCAGTGGCCACGATGGCGTTGCGGATATTGATGACGGCGATCTTTGACGGCGCCGCCGCAGCGCTTGCCGCGCCCTGTGCGCGGGCGCCGCGAGCCGGAGCCAGACAGAACATGGCCAGCGCGGCCAAAGTGCCTATATTGCGTGAATTAACGATCATCCTCACACCTTCTCTTTCCTCTGGAAAATCACAAATCGCGGATTATAGCGGTCCTGATTCACGGGCGTCAATCGGAATTGCTTGCGCCGCTCCGGTTGCCCCAACCGCAATGCACACTCTTTCCTGGTACCCGTTGCGATGCGCTCGGCCACCCCCGAGTTGGCCGGCCTCCCGGCTCCCGCTAACGAGGCAGGGGCACAAACAAGACCCGCCCGTTGGCCGTGTCCGCGATGACTGCCACATTCGTAAACGGCTGAATGTCCATCGCGTACTGCAGCGCCCCTTGAATGGCCAGACTGAGCGCCAGATTGGAATTCGCCGCACTGGTCGGCGGCAAACTCAGTACCGCCCGGATCTTTTGGCCAAGGAAATCGGCTACCGTCACGGTATGGCTGGCGGTATTGGTGCTGGCCAGCGTGCTGGTCCGATAATTGTAAGCAATGGCCGTGGGGTTGATGCCGACTCGGAACGCCGTTTGAAGGGAATTGATCGGGTCGATAACGTTCACCGAGTTGCCCGTGCTTGAAACGGCGAGGAAGCACCCGGTTGTATTGGCCGTGGTGCCGTTGATGTTTGACCCGCAATCCGTGGTCACAGGATCATAAACCACGGACGTCGGGCCTGTGACGCTGAAGCTCTGGGTCGTGCTGCCCGAAATGCCATTGGAAATTCCCACGCTGTTACTGGTGGATGCGGCCACAGCCAGTTGATGATTGACATAATTGAAGGCCACCGCGAGGGGCCGCTGGCCCGACGAAATAGTGCTAGTCCCTCCGGTGACGGCGTTCACGACCGTAACGGAGTTGGACACGCTGTTGGCGATGGCCACTTCGGCGGTGGCCTCGTCGGCAGCCGCGCCAATTGGCCCTGAGCCTGTAGAAACCGTCTGCGTCACGGATAACTGTGATTCATCGACGATCGACGCGGTTCCCGTTCCGCTTCCGCCGTTATTGGCAACGACCGCGAGGTGCAGCCGCGGGATTACGGCGACGCCGATCGGGTTCGAACCCACAGGCACGATGCTGCCAGTACCCGTCGTCAGATTGATGAGCGCCAGGTCATTGCAGCCGAACAAAGTGACCGCGGCGAGGTTCTGCTTCGGATCGATCGCGACGCCCGAGGGCTGCGGAACGGGGCAGGAGGGGCTGCTGACATCCACGCTCTCCTCGACAGTGAAGTCCTCCGCATTGGTGACGTTGCCGCCGGGATTCTCGACGTCCACCGCGAACCGCCGCGCCGCCGTCAGCAGATTGAACGGCACGGTCGCGGTCAGCTGGCGATCGCCGTTGCCAACGCACGAGGTGTTTTGCAGCGGAATCCCGTCTAGGCGAACGATGAGATTGGTTGAGCCATTCGAACAAGTGAGCCCCTTGCCGATGACGGTCAGCAGTTGAGGCGACGGGCTCGGGCCGCTGCCGAGCGACGATGTGGTGAGGACCGTTTTCGGACTCGTTTCCGTAATCGAGAACGTCTGAATCGCTCCCAGGTTCAGGACGCTGACGCTGTTGTCCGACTGGTTAGCGATCACAGCCTGGTTGGTTCCCGGATCGATCGCCACGGCGACGGCGCAATTCTTTCCGGGGCACTGCGTATTCAAGGTGTAGAGATTCCCGTCATTCAACCTCCGCGGCGCGGTCGGATCGATCACCGAGACGGTGTTGGTAAAAGAGTTGACCGCGACGACGACGTTGGTCAGCGGATTGTACGCCGCAGCGGTGGTGCCCGATTCAAACGCGTTATTGGTTTTGAGAGTTAGCGGGGTAACGGATTGATCGATCAAACTGAAAAAGGAAACGACTCCACCCGTTGTGGGATCCACTAAAACTGCCTGCTGCGTCTCTTCATTGATTCCCACTCCCTGCACCGAAATCGGCAGGCCCACGGTCGCTACCGGCTGGGCGTAGTTCACAGATCCGGTGGCGGCCTGCGGAATCGACTGAGTTGCCACATCCGTTTGGGTCCCGTTGGTCTGGGTATAGCTGAACTGGTTGGAGGCCGGCCCGATGGACGTCACGGCGTAGAATCCATTAAATGTCGGAGCGAGCGCAGCGATTGCAGGAGCGGTGCCGGCGGGAAATTGTATATTTTGAATCTGCACGGAGTTTCCGACCTGTATGGCAAGAGGCGAGGTCGTGCCGGAGGATTGCACCGTAACCGTAACCACGTTGGTTGTCCGGGAGATGTTGGTGATCGAGTTGCTCGACTGCTGGCTCAAATCCACGATCCCCACAGACCCCAGCCCGCCGGGCGTGGCTAATGCCCAGTTCAGGTGCGGCTCAACGGCCACGCGCGTATTCGTCCCCGTACTGATGGAAACGATGCCTGCGTAAATAGGCGGATTCACTGTCATGTCCACCAGAACCCCATAATTGGTGCGTTGCATGGCCACCAGGGCGCGCCCCGTGACGGGGTTGATTCCCACGGATTGGGGAGTGTCCTGCAGCACCGGAAGCACAAAGGTAACGGCCTTGGCATTGAGGTCCACGACGGCAATTGTTTTCGACGCTGCGTTCACCACCAATGCGATATTTCGGACGTAGTCGACTGAAACGCCCGTGGGCCCGGAAGAGGGGCACGGGGGAGAGGCACCCACGGCAGCTGTGCA
>Ga0210409_10004047_pt1 | contig 15979 bp, 16 predicted proteins | sample IncBWH17MmetaG_FD_161649 | JGI IMG/M metagenome (GOLD analysis project Ga0210409, IMG submission 161649) | Forest soil microbial communities from Barre Woods Harvard Forest LTER site, Petersham, Massachusetts, United States - Inc-BW-H-17-M | ecosystem: Environmental > Terrestrial > Soil >...
CAGGGTCTCGCCGATATGAATCCTCTTCCCGAAGAGATCTCGGGAGAAGTTACGCGAGAGGTGTCCAGAGTATGAAAAATCGGTTGGCTTTTCCGCGATTTGTGAAATCCCTGCTTCTCGTTCCGGCGCTCATCGCCGCGCTTGGTTTGCTGCCGACGCGGGCGAACGGACAGGTGGGCGACATCATCCTCTTCCTGCGGCAAATCGAAACCACGCTGCAGGACGGGATTGGCGCGGTTCTGGGCGAATTGAAGTCGGTTGAAAATACCATCAACACGCTTCACGAGAGTCTGGTCTGGCCGGTTGCCGCTATCAATCAGGCAAAAGGTTTCATTCACGCTACCGCCAACCACTATCAAAGCTTGTTTGGGCAAATCCGCACGCTGGCAGTCAACAGCGCCACACTGGCCGATCCCAGGAGCCTCGAAAGCTCCTATCGCGGCGCCGCACCCTCCGGCTTCGCGAATATCCAGACCGCCTATACGCAGGTCTATAGCGCAGTGCCTCCGGCCGCCAACGCTCAAATCGCCGATCGCAACATGATCGACATGGACGACGCTTCGGCGGTCGCCTCTTTAAAAGCCGCCTCCATTTCCGACAAAACGAGCGACGCAACAGCGGCTCTCGCCGACTCGCTCGAGATGCAGGCAAGCAGTGCGGCCCCCGGCTCCGCCCCCATCCTCGCGACACAGGCGCAAATCGCCAACCTCGAAAGTCAGGCGCAACAGCAGAAGTTGTGGGCGGCCGAATTGCGGCTGGAGGCTGCGAGGTTGGCCCACGACAACGCTCTCCTCAAGCGGAGCGCCGTACACAAAGCCGTTTTGCAACAGCAGGTGCAACAAACCGGCTCAGGGCCAAACCAATAAAAGGAAACAGAGATGAAAACTAATTTAGCAGCGCACATTCACAATCTGTCGCGAAAAAAGCTCGCCTGGGCGGCCGGTGCGACACTGTTGATCCTTCTGATTCCCACAGTAGCCGTGGCCCAGTTCGGACTCGATCCCTGCTGCGCCATCATCTCCGCCGGACTGAATGGAATTTCGGGCTTGCTGAAAAACGTGGTCGCCCAGCCTCTCGGCGCGATCCAGCAGATGCGGCAGCAGGCGCTGACCTTTGAGCAGCAGACAGTCTATCCCCTCGCTGCGATCAATCAGGCGCGAGGCATGGCGGTCCAATTCCAAGCGCAGTTCGCGCAGATGCGGCAGCTGTCTCAGGTCTCGGTCGTGAGCGCCACGCTGCCGGCTCCACAGCAACTACAGCAGAGCATTCTGTCGCGCGATCCCGGCGCCATCGCGAACGTCGGCGCGAACTATGTCGCCGTATATGGTCCCGTGATGAGAGCCACCGATGCCGCGCCGGGCTTGCGGGATGTGGTGGATTCGACCGACGCCGAAGCGCAAGCGGCGCTCAAGAAGGCGCTCGAAATCGATGCCTTGGCCGACCTGGAACTACAGGCAGTCGAGCAGATGAACCGGCAGCTTCAGAACGCCGCGCCCGGCAGCGCGGCGATGATCGAAGCGCAGGCCGCGGCGTGGAATCTCCGCGCAAGCGCCTACACCCAGTCCGCCATCGCCGAACTGGTTCGAGTTCGGTCTATCGATCTGGCAAATCGCGGAGCGCAGACCAAGTTCAGCGCAGCTCACGCCGCCACGCTCCGCACCAACATGAACCGCGTTCTCGGAACTCCCCAGTAAAGATGAGGCTATGTTTTATTTTCAGACATTACTGAACCGGGCACTCAGTGGGATCGACGGGACGGGGATTATCTCCGCAGTGGTCAGCGTCGCGTACGCCATTTTGCTCGTCGGGTTCCTCTTTGGCTTGTATCAGGCCGCGATGCGCGGCGGCGACGTTCAGGCGCTCGGCGTAACCGCGATCAAGTACGTGGTCGTGGCCGTTATCGTCGCAAACTGGAGCGCGATCTTCCATGACGTGAACAACTCCTTCAACGCCGTCGCACAATACATTGGAAACAATTCAGGAGATGTCTTCCTTGCCTGGGACCGGGAACTTGCGCAGCAGTTCACCAGTTCCAGCACCTCGTTCTGGGACTTGATCAGCGGAGACATCTCTTCTCTTATCAGCGGTCTTTTCATCGTCATCGCCTACATCCTTTACGCCGTGGCCATCGTGCTCTTTTCCTTTTTCTACACGCTCTACGGCGCCGTGTTGTATGTGCTGGGGCCGATGGTCCTGGCCTTTTTCCCGATGGGGGGCGTCGGTCAGATCGGGAAGAGTTTTGCCGTCAACGTCATGATCTGGAACGCCTGGGGCATCATCTACGCCATCTTCGGGGCCTTAATCACGGCGATTCACATCAACCAGCAGGCGGACGGATTCGGCAATTTCTTGGGTTATTTGCAGGGTCCGGTCGATTCCGTGTTCCTGGGCATGATCAGCATTTTCTACGCAATCGCGATAGCGCTGATTCCGTTCATCGCAAAGCGTGTCGTTTCGGGCGATGTCGGCTCGACTGCGTCATCGCTGGTGCGAGCCGCCGGCAGCATCGCGGGCATTGGGGTGGCGGCGGCGGCAGGGTTGGCAGGCGGCGTAAGCGCGGCTTCCGGTACAGGAGCGGGAGCATCCGCGGGCGGCGCCGGCGCTTCCGCGGGTTCAGCCGGAGCGTCTGCGTCGGCGGCTTCGTCGACGCCTCCTCCGACTCCAAGCCTTGGCCAATCGATTCGGGCTGGATTCCAATCGGCGATGAGCAGCGCCTCCGGTCCGCCTGCGCCCGCCGGCGGTCAATCCGGTTCAAGCGGCGGGTCGGGCACAAACGGCTCCTCGCCCGGCTCATCTGGGTCAGCCGGAAACGGGTCCAAGGGATCCGCTTCGCCCGCACACTCGGGAACTTCGGGGTTCAGCTACAGGCCGCAGGGTGTCGCGCAACAGCTTGCTTATCACGGTGCGAGAGCCTTGAGCAAAGCGGCTGCACACCAATCGAAAGACGATTAAAGAATTTGGGAGAGAAACCTCATGTCGAAATGGAATTTATGGCTAAAGCAAAAGAGGACGGACATCGAAGTTCCGGAAAAGCAGCGGTACAGCCGTTACTACGAACACGACGGCGCACTACGGGCGTATGCCAATCGCGCCATGGTTCTGGCCTTCCTCTCCGCGGGAGTTGCCCTCATCGCGGTCGGCCTGGCTGCTTATGTACGCCTGCAGCCGCCCACCGTTATTCGAGTGGACGGCAACGGCAATGCCGCGAACTTAGGAAAAGCCCCTTCGACCGTCAGCGTATCGCAAACGGTCGCCGAGGCCGATCCGACCGATCTTGAGAAGTATGCGTTCGTAAAATCCTTTCTCGACCATTACGAGACGTTTGCGCCCTCGACCATCAACCGGAACTGGGCCGATGCGCTCAACATGATGACCAGCAATCTTCGTCATCAGGCGGTGGTCAACCTGCGGAAGGAGAACCGGGTCGGGAACGTCGAAGACGGCCAAATGCGTTGTGAATTTTCCCTTCGCCGCCTCGAACCGTCCCAGGAAGACCCGCTGACCTACGAGGCATTCGGCGTGAAGGAGGTGCATAAGGTTGGCGAGGACCACTCCGAAACAACGCAGAAGATCGTGAGCGAATTTCACATTCGGCTGGTCGCGGACAGAAGGTCGCGGGACAACCCGAGCGGCCTTTTGATCGGCGAATTCTGGGAGCAGCCGATCGAAGGCGAACGCAGAGATTTGATCTTGCAGGAAGCACCCCTTGAAGGCCGGAACCTCCAAGGCGGCGTTTCCCGGTAGGAATCGCGCATTTCATCTTGTTCAGGGGGACCACATGGAAACACCGACAGCGGTAGAAATCGATAAAAACAAGACGGGCGACGGACCGCCTGCCGCGGCCCGACGCAGGCGGCGTAACGGCGAAGAGTCGGGGGCGAGATTTTTCCTGCCCAAACCCGGTTCAACGTTAAAGACGCCGGAATTGGGCCGCGAGTTCGCCAAAGAGGGCGACGCGCTGGTCGAGGCTTTTAAGAAGGACCAGCATTTTTATGTAGTGACCGCGTGGAGGGCGGAATCGCAACAGACGGACGGCGCTCCGGTGATCGTGAAGCAACCGGTCAACGACCCAGAAAAAGATTAAGCGGTCGGCACACGAGTTCTCAGAAGACCAAAGCACGTTTCTTGGTCCTTTGAGCACCCTACGGCTTTTCGTGGGGATATGTGGCTGACCGGCTTCCGCAACTCAAAGCCTGGCCAGTGAAACAAGAACACCGGACAGGCTAGAGGGAAAAGGAAGCCGGCGTCAGCCGAACTCCTTAGCTCGGGTCATGTCCCAAAAACAGTTAAGGAGACAAATTATGAATTCTCAAGAAACCACATTCTCGATCGACCAGATTCAGCAACTCGAGATCGGGCGTAATGGAAACATCATGCCGCGGGTCAGAAACCTCGATTACGAAAGCACCCTCAAGGGAAGCCTGTTGAGCGTTCTCTACCCCGGCGTCGCGGTCGCCTGTGTGCTTGTGCCTACCGAGCCTCTCGACGAAGTTCAGGAGAGCCTGGTGCGCAACACGATGGCCAACTGCGTTTGCAAAGGGACGCGCTACAAGCTCGTCGGGGCCGCCAGTTCCGCTAAGAAGGGGCTCTTCTACTTTGTAGACGAAAATCACCACCAACTGATCGCCGAGCGGTTCCATTTCTGGCCGCAGGCTGCAATGGCATATTTCGGCATTCTCGTCTCCGCTTGCGGCATCGTAGCCGATCTGCCGCAGGGCCGGATCCTTATCGTTCCCGACCTGCATCTCGGCACAAACGATTGCGGCGGCTGGATACGGGAATCGCTCGCCATTGCCCATTTAAACCTTAAACCCGGACAGTTCGCCCAGTTCCGAACGGCGTTCGGCAACAAACAAGCCAAAGGCTCATTCAAGCTCATGGGGGACGATGTGGCGGACCTGCTCGATGCCGACATCGTCATTCCGGAGAGTTGCGTCAAGCCGGGTCTGACCAGGGAGGACAAGAAGGCGAAACGGTCCTTCGACCATGGGCTCAGATTCTCTGGACGCATTGTCGTCGGAATCCGCGAGATTTCGCGACAACTTGAATTCGAGTCCAGTTACACCCTCACGCAGCATGCGCCCGGGGAATCGATCATCAGCGAGATCATTCCGCAATCCAAGACGCAGCTTGAGAGTGTTGACGACGCTGTAGAGAAAGGCGATTACCGGCATTTACTTGAATTGATCGGCCACGACTTCAATTCGACCGCTACCGACGAAGTTGGAACGGTCGAAGGATTGTTGCTGGCCGATAAGAGCGGTCACATTGTTAGACACCCTTGGGTCAACGCGCAGCTCGACAAACTGCTTGCCCGTTGGACTTACAAGGCATGCACAGGCGGCGCCTATCGCCTGCCTGCGTTTGCCTTAGCCCATGACGGATATTTAGTCGCTCGCGATGGCAAGATTTTCCACGGATCCGACTGGATTCCGCAGGATCGCGCCATTTGCAGCCTTCCGTCCAAGCGTGGGCTCTGCGTCCGCTATCCGATTCGCATGTACGACGATTTGCTGCCGCTTGAGCATATCTCGACAGATGAATTGGTCCTTCAAGTGTGTGATCAGCTCGAAAAACAGGGCTGTTCCGAAGCACTTGCTCTCGCCGAGCAGGTTGCGGCCAATCAACTGCAACTCGGAGGCACCTACACCCTTCACAGCAAAACCGCCGAATTGAACGGCGGCGATTTCGATTTCGACCTCGTCGGCGTGATCGAGGAGGATCGATTTCCCGCGTGGGTCCGGGATCGTTTCGCCCGTCCCCGCGGCTTGTCCAAGACAAAGAGCAAACCCAGCAAGGACCGGCACCCGTGGTTCAACATCGTCCATGTGGCGAGAAAGGCCGTCGGCAATCAGATCGGCTCTATCACCGATCTGATTACTTCGTGCCTTGCCGACGGACGGCCGGATTTTGCCGAGGAGCTCGTCGCCGAACTGCAAAACGCGCTCGATAGTCTCAAACACGGCGTAGAGCCGGATCAGGCAAAGATAGCCGCGATCCGCAAGGAGGTCGCCATCGCACCGTGGCTTAGGCTGAAACACGAGCGCCGCGTATCCGATCTGCCGGAGCACATCGAAGCAAAACCCACCGACATGATCGCGATTCTCTACAACCACGTGCGTCCGCACTTCAACACTTCGCTAATCAACCCTGGAAAACTGGACGCCTTTATCGGTTTGATCGAGGGCGAGCTGGTGACCGAGAAGATCATTGCGGAGTGCCATCACATTCACAGCGCTTACGGAGCGGTCGTCGCGCGCATAGCTCAACGGAAAACCGAGCTTAGATCGGCCCTTGAGAAGGCGCGCGCCGAATGGGATTCGGTTCGCAATGCTCCGGACAAACAACTGCGCAAGCAAAAGCTTTTGGCGAAAACGCAAGCGCAAGCCGCGTACTACTTCAATGAAGAGCGCTCCAAAGACGAAATGAAGGCGATCATCAGCTTTCTGAAGATTTGGGCGCAGAACAAAACCAAAAAGCGGATGGCCTGGGCGCAGGCTTTGAACACCATCGTCTGCAAGGCAAGTCCCAGGACCGGATCCAAGCCGGCATCCTCCGCGGGTCCCGAAGATTCAAAACCGGGCTCCGTCGAGGCCGCAAAGTCCGCCTATAAACCCACCGGCTCGCTCATCTACATCACCTTCCCGCAGGAACTGGTGACCAGACTGGCGGAGCTAACCGGCGGCCAACAAGTCTCGCTCTACACACCACGGATGGTCGAGGGCTTTGTTCGCACCGACGAATACGGCCGGACATTCCTCGTCGAAGTCCTCAAAGGCAAACTCAAAGAGACGTTCCTCTTCGCTTGCAGGAACGGCGAACTCTCGCTCGATGCGGAGATTCCCGCCGGCGCTCAAAAGCAGTCGGTCCAGGCGGAAGCCGCAACCGAACCTGTAGAAATCAACGATCCCGAGGGACTCGGCCACGAGATTCTGGATGATCTCGTTTTTCAGGCCGAGTATGGTCTCGACTCAAACGCCAACATGGAGGGTGTGCCGTTTTAAGGCTCGTCCTCTGTAACCGTACTCGAGTGGGCTCCCTTCGGGGAGTCCACATCGAGTGCAAAGCGCAATTCTTTCAGCTTGTGAAATCACCCCAGCGGAGAACAAGAACGATGAAACGGAGCTTGGTTTTTTTTCTTTATTCGATGTTGGCGGCCGGCGCCTGTTATGCCGGAAACGATGAGCGCGCAGACGCGCCCTCGTGCAACGCGCGGCTTTCGACGGCGCTCGATCACCTTAGCGTCATTGAATACGACGAAGCGGTAGTCCAGGCGGCAACCGGAAGCAAAGCCTTTCAGATTGAGTGGCAAAACAACAAGGTATTCGTTCTGCCGCTGCGCGCCGACGCCTCCACCAACCTGTTCGTGTGGACGGCGTCAAACAAGCACTTTTGCTATGAGTTGACTGTCGGGGATGTGGCGCGCATGAACGCTCAAACCGAGGTGTCCGTTCCCAAGCCGGCCCCGCCCGCAGCCCCGGGCGCCGCGCCGGAGCTGATCGAGAAACAGGTCGTTGAAGCTATGATTGGAGCCGAAAACCTAAAACAAACACGAGCGAAAGAACCGAAAAACTCTATCGTCGTGCGCGTCGAGCAGGCCGTTCGCAGCAACAAAGTGCTGTTTCTCCGCTACTCGATTGAAAACCGCACGTCTCGACCTTACGCCTTTGCGTTGCCCGGCGTGTATCAGGTTCGGCCCGATCAGCCATCGGTCGACCTCAGCGACCTTCAGGGCAGCCAGTTGACTCAGGCGACAGCCAAAGCAATCGGCCCCGGGACGGAGATTCAACTGCCCGTCGTCCACCCGGCCGACAAAGCTGTAGACGTGGCGCCCGGCTCGCGCAAAGAAGGTGTCATTGCTGTCCGTCAACCTGAGGACTTTGGATCGCCGACTGTTCTCCATTTGGTGTTCACGGGAAATTGCGAAGCCACCGTCGTTTTGTGAGCATGAAGCATTCGGAGCAAACCCGTGAAGAACTGCGCCGGCTATACGCAGACCACCCCGAGTCGAACTTACTCAGAAACATCGCCCGCCGCCTCGCCCATCCCGTTCAACCTCTAAGTGAAGAGGGGCGATTCCGGCCCCACCCGGTCGCTGTATGGATCGGCATTATAGCCATGGTTGCGGTTGGCGCGTTTCTGTATTTCACCCAGGTGCAGCCATGATCTATCGCAACTCTCGCACTCAGCCGTATTGGGCCGATGAACGCGAAGGCGCCCTCGACCCCGCCGTCGTGCCGACCGTGTTGGCGCTCCTTTTCCTTCTCGGCATTTCGTATTTGCTCGTAACCCGCTTCCACCTGAGAGGTTCGCAGGTTGTCGAAAGCATCATTTATATACTGTCCGCCATCGCCGGCATTGCAGTCATCGTCTGGCACAGGGTGACGCTGCGAAAGCGGCGCGAGAACGCCTGGCCGCATGCTCCGATCTTCGTACCCGAGAAAAAAGATCGAGCCGCCGTGGCCAAGGCATTTCAGAAGGATGCCATCGTCTTAGGCTACGACGTGCACGGCGCACCCTGGCTTTGGCCCGACCGGGTGAGGGTGATGCAGTCGGTGGTGTTCGGAGCCACGGGGTCCGGTAAGACAACATTATTAAAGAACATCATTTCGCAGGACCTCTTCCGCTTGACCGGGTCCCCGGACTCCCCGCACCGGATTCCAATGCTCATCTTCGACGGCAAGGGCGACAACGAGTTTTTGGCCGAACTCCTGCCGTTCATCGAGGCCGCCGGACGGATGCGGGATCTGCGCGTGCTGAATCCTTCGCGGCCCGATATCTCGGTACGATACAACCCCTTCTTTTCACAGGAAGACCTGTACCAGGAGCACTCGAATTTCGTCTTTGAATCGTTTGACCTGAAACAGGATTTTTTTCACGGTCATCAGGCGACATACCTGAACGATCTGGTAAGAGTGCTGGCCCATACGGGCAAACGATTCAACATCTACGACCTGCTGGTGATGGCCCTCGACGTCCGGGTGATGCAGTCGCAAATCGCGATTGCCCGCGCGCAGTTGGAATCGGCGGCCGGGTTGAATGCGCAGCGCAGGAAGAACTTCGAGATGTCGGTCCGGAATCTGATGCAATCGTTTCAGGATCGCGAACGCGTCCCTAAGATTCAAGGACTGCTCAATGAACTGATGACCTTTCTTGAAGACGATCTTTCGCTCGTCACCGGCGCTTACGATGATCTGCTTTCTCTCGATGAAGTCATCGACCGGGAGCTGATTCTGTTCGTTTCTCTGAACACCAACAAGAACTCGAAAGCCGTTACCGCCCTGGGACGCATGTTGCTCCAGAACATGCAACTGGTGATCGGAAAACGGTATGGCGACGAGCGGCAGCGCCAACGGGAAGACAGGCCGATGGTCAGCGTAGTGCTCGATGAGTTCGCGCCCTTCGCCTACTCGAATTTCGCCCACATCCTGCAGACTGCGCGCGGTACGAACACCGCTTTTCTGTTCGCTCTGCAATCGATTTCACAGCTGCTTCACATCGGGCGCGGCTTTCAGGACGACATTGCCTCCGCTCCCAATACGAACATGTTGCTGCGCACCAAGGACGAAGCTACTGCCCAATATTTCCGGCGAGCTTCGGCCGAAACCGCACAAAAGAGGCGCACTCTCCACATCAAGAGGGCGGGAGTGTTCGAAGAACGATACGAGAACCTTGGACTGGGAAGCGAGACCGAAATCACGCAAACCCGGTCCCGGGACGAACGAATCAAGAATCTTCCCTGCGGGCAAATGGAGATCCTAATGACCGATGACCGCCTCGGCACTCTCCACTCCCATCTTCACGTTCGCTTTCCCCGTCAGTACCGCCTGCCGGACTTTAAGCCCTCCATTTATCCCCGAATCTACTCTCCCCAATCGCGCGACCAGGGAGCGAACCTCGCATTTCACGATCCGGAATTAAGCAAGCGAAACTCGCGCCTTCAGGGACGATCGGGACGGCTTCCATGGTAAAGAAAGGTTCATTGCGCCTCGTACTTGCCTGTCTGTTTCTGCTCGTCACCGTGTCTCCAGGCGACGCCCAGAAACCAACGGCCAAAGACAAACAGGGGTTGGTCGACTTCGCGGCCGGCAGAATCAATCCGGGCGATCAAAACTACGGACAATGCATCGACGAAGGGCGCCGCATCCTGATCGAAGAGAGCATCGATCGCGCATATTTCTGGTCCAATCTGGCGGCCATCGGCATCGCACTCTGCCTGTTTGTCGCGGTAGTGCACCAGCACAGGTCGCAACAGCGGCGTGAAATCATGACGGCGGAAATCGTAAATCAGTACCGCAACGCTTTGTCCCGCGCGGAGGCGCAGGTGGCGGAGGTGACCAAAAGGAACCACGCTTTCATGGGCGAGTGGGCCGCTACGCCGACGCCTAAAACTCCCGCTGCCCCTCTGGAAACCGGGAGTACTGGGGGACAAACCAAACCCAGGAAAGCAGCCCCGGAAAGCCCTGTGAATGTCGCTTTGCCCGGTCCAGCCGACGCCAACAAGCCGGCAAACAAAGACAACAATAAAGTTCCTGTTCCTACAACGGCGGGCGCTCAGCCGGCCCCTGAAGAGGCTCGGCCGGGCAGCCAGATAGCTCTTTTTAGCTCCGACGTCGATCTGGTCGCTCGGATCAATACGCTGCAACAACAGCTCAATACCTCGCAGGAACGGGAGAGGCAACTTCGCCGGCAGTTGAACGATTCCGAGGTGCGCGTCCAGAAGGAGCGCGAAAAGAACCGCAGCCTTCAGGCGTGAAATAATTCACACATTTTGCAAAGGAGTATGGTCAGGAATGTCCAGAGAAAAAGAACCCAACAACACAAAAGAAGGCAAAACCAGCAGTTCGTTTGGATTGCCTGAACCTATCCATGATCGACGCGAATATGAAGAACAAATAGCGGCGTTGCCCCCGGACGAAAGAAGTTTGGCGGAGGCGCTGACGGCGAACGCGAACCTGTGCCAGTACTTTGAAGAGCACGACATCGACATTCCGCCCGTTCTGGTACGCGCGCTTCATGCCGCGGCCTCTCTCCACTTGCCGGAACGCACCGCCGCTATCCAGAAGATCAATCAGGCGCTGATGGAGTATCTGCACAATGTTAGTGACGATTCTGGGATTCGGATGTAACTGGTGGCGGCGCGTCGGAACGGACGCCGACGACCGCTTCCGTTTTACCAGACATGCCGCCTTTTACAACTCCACCGGCGTTCGCTGCGGACGCAAAATCAGGCGCCATTGGATAGTCCCCGGCCTGATCCGTTTCAACGGGTCGGGCAACTTCTCATCTCACTCATTGGAACGTTGCGTCGGGCAAACCTTTTCCTGCACTGAGCCGGTCTTTGCGCTCGGCGGAAACCGCATAGTGTTCAACGAGAAGACCAATCGTTGTTCGGAGCCCGACTGGTTTCTGGTCGTGGTGTCGAGCGAACGGTTCGGGATGATCGACTTCCGCTCCGCTTGGTTGTCGGAACATTCCCAGGTAATTGCCGCCAGTCGCCTGCGCGATAAGCAGGAAACTATGCTGCTAATGGGCGCGGGCGATTGGGTCAAAACGAGCATGGGACTGTGGCGCCTGACGCCGACTCGTGAACTCAAAGTGGGAGCCGTCCTACAGCTCGCCGACACGTTGGAGTAACCAGACAAACGCTATGCGCTACGCCAAAGGAACACTCGTTGTAAGTCGTGAACGCGACATTCCTTTGCTGCGGCAAGTGCGCAATTCGAAGTTCATCACCCACTCCCAACTGTTCGAATTCATGCGGGTTGGAGGTTTCGACCATGACCGGGACAGCTTCAACTGGCGCTTGCGTCGGCTCGTGAAGTCCGCCCACCTGGTCGCTTGTCCGGAGGTAAACGGCGCCGGTTCCGCCGTGTACCGGATCACAAAGAAGGGACTCAACCTGCTCGAACATTACGGCGAATACGCGACAGCCCTAAGCTCGAGCACGGAACATCTGCCGCATCCATCCAGCGCCTTTCATGCCATCGAACTCAACGAAATCAACCTCTCGCTGGCGAGAAAGAATGTCCTGGCGAGTTGGCAATGGGACATCGAAATCGCCTCGTTCAACACCATCTCTCCATGCCCGTTTCAAAAAGACTACGACGCAATCGTCGCGGTTTGGCTGGGCGACCGCCAGGCCCGGTTCGCTCTGGAATACGAACGCTCGCTCAAGAAGGCCCGGGATTACGACAAAATCCGCGTCGCCCTGGAAGCGGAACAGGAAATTGATTGCATCCTCTATCTCACTTCCGGACCAGAGGTAATGGTTTCCTTGATCCAAGCATTAGGCTCGGTCGGCAAAAAGGTCGCATTCGCACCCGCCAGGAGTTTCGAGGCTACTCTGCTCGACACAAGTGTCGTCTGTCCCGGGTCGGCCCCGGAGGTTTTCCGGGAGTTGCTTGAAACTCGCTGCGCGTAATGACGTGTGCGGAGAACGGCAGATTAGAAGCAATTACAATAATCCTCCATGAGCAGCTTCGCCCACCTTACGGCAAGCCCAATTGCAGGCAGTATCTACTATGCGGACTTTTTTCTGATTCAAGAAAGAGGCTGGCTCATCGGTGGCTACGGCAAGAGTCACGCCGGACTAAAGGCATCCAACTACGCACGCAATTGCGATGTTGCCAGAGATGCCGCAGTTTTGGTCCGGCAAGGAGACGCACTGTATGGCCGATGTGATGCCGGCGCGGTACACCGGAATCCCGCCCAGGCCGAGCCGCTGCACAAGATCGATGTGATCGCCTACTGTCTTGGCTCTGAAGAGACTACCAAAGTATTTTCCCGCGGAGCCCTCGCCTTTCTTGAATGTCCAGCGAAGCTCATGGGACTTCTTCTTTCCGATGATCCCATGCCTATATTCTTCGATTCACGCTTCTTTTCGGAACAACAATCGGCGGCGATGCGAGATCCTTCACGAAAAGTTAACGCCTTTCTCGAATTAACCGAGGGCATTCGCGACCTCAAGTTTCTGATCGTCCCGTTTATGCCCACGGTGGAGGAGAAAGCGGCTCTTTACACTTCCTTTTTCCCGTAAAGAATCTCCGCTATCCGACAACATGGCTCCGGACGATACGACAGAAACTCTCCCGGATAACTGCCAATTGACGTTTCTTTGCCTTCTCCCCGCGGTTTCCTCGCGATTTCGGCGCGGTCTCCTCGTCGTCGGTTTGCGGTTTCCGGATGCCCCGCAAGCTACAGCAGCGCCGAGACTTAATTTCTGACTACCGTATTGTTTTAGTTCCGCATTTGAGCCCTGCTGTGGACGTGAACCTATATCCTCTGGGCTTCCGCGAGTTACTGTCCTTCGCTATCGCATCCGCCAATCTCTAGCTGACCACTTGAAGCCAACCCGATTTGCCCTCTGATTGGTTGGCGAATATGCCGCCGCTCTTCGCGATCCCCCGATAACGATGATGCTGTTTGCTCCGGCGTCACCGTGTACCGTTTGCCTGATTTGGTCCACGCGCGTACTCAACGCGAGAAAGGAATTGTCACTACCCACATGTCTGGAACACAAGTACCTTCACGAAGTCCACGTCGAACCCGTCTGCAACCTGAAGTTTATCCGCCCGCTCTCGCCGAAACGCTCGCTCTCGGCTGCTTAGTCTACGCGAAGCGTTACCGCGATGCTGGTTACGATCCGAAGCATGCCGTCGAGTTGTGTCTCTGCGGATTGGAACTGCTCCATGGCATGCCGCATCCCCTAGTCGCGAGAGACGAACTGCAATCACTGCTGGCCAGGCTTGATCCAGACGGAGTCATAACGGCAAGAATCGAGCCTTTCCGTGCGTTCGGATTGCAACATGTACCGATGCCGCCGGCTGCCCACACGTTCCTTGAGCGATCGGTCGGCATCGATCAATTGCTCAGCTTCCCGTCCGACTACGACCGCTTCAATGAGGCGTATGCAGACGCCCAACGGTGTCTCGTCCAATCCGCTTGGGTGAACGAAATGTACATCGTTCGCTATCGTTCGCGCCCCTCTTCAGGCGGTGACGATCCCTGTTTCCTGGGCGTTCCTGCGGCCCTGATCTCGCCTGAAGGCCCTTACTACCTGACAGATATTTGCGCCGTCTTGCGCAAGTAAGCGCCCCGCGCGGCTCATCTTCATTCACGCAAACCATGTTCATTTCCCCAGCCTTTTCGAGTTGAAGCCGGCAACAAACGAGCGGAGAAAACCGCACGAATGGGCTGGAGGTAGCCGAGTTTCGGCGCCCTCAGGACTTCCGGAAATACAAAAAGAGAGGAGGCGATTATCGAGGTAAATGGCAGGGACATGGATAATTCTGCTGTTTTCATCCATCTTCGCGATCGCTTTAGTTGTGCGCTTTTTCAAACGCAATCGCCAAAAGCTTCACCGACCCACAGGCGCAAACGAACGTGAGGCTTTTGCCCGCTTCATGCTCGAATACGAACGGAAGCAGCGCCAACGTGCGACGAAGTACGCGCATGCAGGCCCACACCACTCGCCTTACAGAAGTACACAAAGGAGGTTGTAAATGACGGACAAGAAAAGAAAGAGCAGAGGACGTCTGAGGATCGAGAAACTGTTCAGCGAGAAGGAAATAGGCATTCTCCAGCCGGAGCCCCATACGGACAGGGCGGTCACAATCTTCCTGGATGATGCCTCCGACAAGCACACAACCGTGGTCGCGCCGCGCCTCACGTTCATGCCAAAGGGGGTCCTATTCCTGATGGCGATAGAAGAGGAACCCACCGCGGGCGTCATCTGCATTTATGACCGGGAGAGCGGTAACTTCTATTCCGTGATGTTCGACGGAGACTACGACCATATCTCCATGACCGACTACGAAAAGCTCGTAATGGAATACGGACTCCTCGAATACGCCGCGCAACCCGACCTTATCACGGCGTTGAACCGCCCTTTGGGAAACGCTTAGAGCCTCTGTTGTCATCCCTCTCTCGCCCGAATTTGACCGAAAAATCGAGTCGCGGTACGAAATGCATGACGCGGAGGTAAACCATGACGGGCCGCACTACGCCCACTCTGCAAATGGCCTCCCGGTACTTGGCGTTGTTCGTCAACCGGGGAGCGTTCACCGTGCAAACCGACCGACCGAACGCGAAAGGCAAACACTACTATTTCCGGCCATCGCCGAAATGGTTTGACCGTCGGGGATGGCCGGCGGCGGAAAGAAGGCTTTGCCCGGAAACGATTCAGCGGCACCTGAGCGGCGAAATTACCGTCGCCTTGTACGCAATCAATCCACAGACGCAGCGATGCAAGTGGATCGCTATCGACGCGGATTATGCAGGCGCTTTCAAGGACCTGCTGAAGTTTCAATGGCATCTCAAGGTCGATGATGTCCAATCCGCTCTTGAGAGATCTCGCCGAGGCGCTCATCTCTGGATGTTTGCGGAAGCGCCTCTACTCGCCGCTCACTGCCGTCTTTACGTCTACAACTGCGCCCGGCGGTTGGGCATACCCATTAAGGTTGACGGCAAAAGCGAGGGGATCGAAGTCTTCCCGCGGCAGGACCAATTGGGGGCGGACGAATTCGGGAACGCGATCCGCGGCCCCTTGGGCATTCATCGCGGGGCCAAAGGAAAACGCTTTTGGTTCTATTGCGCGCCGCCTGCGGTAGACGCCCAACTCAGTTATCTCGAAGGCCTGCCAAAGATCACGGAAACCCGGTTGAATGCCTTGGCTCAGGGTCTGGTGATGCCGGAGGACTTGCGCCCTCGTCCTGTTCTTGTTTTGCCGCCCTACCGGCCGGGACGGCTGGAGTTTTGCATACTCGATCACGTTCCCAAGGGGCGGCGCTCCGGCAAGGATTACCGCACGCGATGTCCAAGTTGCGCGCAGGCGGGTCGGGACGAGAACGGCGACAACCTGGCAGTGTCGGTGTCCGATCCCCGCAAATATCGGTGCTGGGCCGGCTGCACCAAGGAGGAGATTCGGGCCTCGGTTGGATGCCCGATCAAGCACGATGGGGAGGAACGATGGCAGACC
>Ga0210409_10004048_pt1 | contig 15975 bp, 8 predicted proteins | sample IncBWH17MmetaG_FD_161649 | JGI IMG/M metagenome (GOLD analysis project Ga0210409, IMG submission 161649) | Forest soil microbial communities from Barre Woods Harvard Forest LTER site, Petersham, Massachusetts, United States - Inc-BW-H-17-M | ecosystem: Environmental > Terrestrial > Soil >...
GCGCGTGTTGGGATGATTATCAGGAAGCCTACGAAGACATGATCCGCAACACCGCGACCGAGCATGCGCCCTGGTACGTTGTGCCAGCGGATAACAAGTGGTTCACGCGGCTGGTGATCTCCACGGTCATCGTGGATACGTTGGAATCGTTGGATTTGCAATATCCGAAGGTGGATGCGGCGAAGCGCAAAGAGCTTGACGCGGCGAAGAAGGGGTTGCTGAAGGAATAATACCCTTGGGCTAAAGCCCCGTGACTTGCTTAGGGCTAACGCGATCCTAAAGGGCCGTTCTTCCACTTGCACTTGACCCGCGAGGTCGAGCTTCGCTCGACGGACAGCCGAAGGCGGCTGTCCCCACATTGAACATTTGCATCCCTGCCATATGACCGGCGGGCACACGCTTTGCAGCTAGCCGCCGTCGGATTACCATAGAGGACATTGTTCACAACTTCCCCGGAGATTACCTAACCATGGGCTCACACAGCTTTCGCTGCAGTGCGTCGTTGCCTGCACGTTTGATCGTTGCTTTTTTCCTCGCAGCATTTTGCCTTGTCGCTGCACATGCGCAGACCAAGCCGGAGCGGCAGTCCAAGGCCGCCAAGTCGGCGCAATCGGCGCAGACTGCTCCGTCGGCGCAGAGTGCGGCCGCTTCCCCGAGTGCGAGCGACAGCGATAAGGAAGAATCCAAGCCCGAGGAAAAAGCCTTCAAAGGAATGAAGTACCGTCTCGTCGGGCCATTCCGCGGTGGGCGGTCGCTGACAGCCGCGGGGATTCCCGGCGATCCAACGACGTATTACTTTGGCGCGACCGGCGGAGGAGTCTGGAAGTCGACGGATGCCGCGATGACCTGGTCATCTGTATTTGACAAAGAGGGAACATCGGCGATTGGCAGCATCGCGGTTTCGAACTCGAATCACAATGTCGTCTATGTCGGGACCGGGGAAGCCTGCATTCGCGGCAACATCTCGCACGGGGACGGAGTCTACAAGACTTTAGATGGCGGAAAGACGTGGAAGAACGTTGGCCTGCGTGATTCGCGCGCGATCGGCAAGGTCATCATCAATCCCACGAATCCCGACATTGCCTTCGTGGCGGCGCTGGGGCATCCGTTTGGACCAAACTCCGAGCGCGGCATCTTCCGCACAACTGACGGCGGGAAGACATGGGAGAAAGTTCTCTACAAGGATGAGAACACCGGCGGAATAGACGTTGCCTTCGATCCGCACAATCCCAACATTCTTTTCGCCGCGCTGTGGCAGGCGCGCCGCACTTCGTGGAGCATGGCCAGCGGCGGGCCGGGCAGTGGCATCTACCGGTCCAACGACGGCGGCACGACCTGGAAACATCTGGAAGAGCACGGGCTTCCCAAGGGACCTTACGGAAAGATCGGAGTGGCGGTGGCAGCGAATTCCGATCGTGTGTACGCGCTGATCGAAGCCCATAATCCCGACGGCGGGCTCTATCGGTCAGACGATGGCGGCGAGTCGTGGCAGTTGGTAAACCCCAGCCATAGCTTGTGGCAGCGGCCCTGGTACTACATGCACGTGATTGCTGATCCGCGCGACGAAAACGTTCTGTACATCATGGATGTGGATGCTTACAAATCCACCGATGGCGGACATCTTTTCAACAAAGTCCACGTTCCGCATGGTGACAATCACGGGCTGTGGATCGATCCGGCGAACACCAAGCGCATGATCGCTTCGAACGACGGTGGAGTCACCGTCACCCTCGACGGCGGAAAGAACTGGACTCCGCAGGACAATCAGCCGACGGCGCAGTTCTATCACGTGACCACCGATACGGCGACTCCCTATCGGGTTTATGGGCCTCAGCAGGATTCTGGCACCGTGGCTATCACCAGCCGGAGCGACGACGGATCGATCAGCCGCACCGATTGGTATGACGTGGGTGGCGGCGAGGCGGGGTATATCGCGCCCTACCCGCTTGATCCGAATGTCGTGTACGCCGCCGATTACCAGGGAAACATCACGCGCTACGACCGGCACATCGGGCAAGTCAAGTCGATCACCGAGCAGCCCGAACTCTCGGACGCTCACGGTGCCGCCAATCTTGAACACCGCTTCCAGTGGACCGCCCCGGTCATGATTTCTCTTCACGATCCGGAGACGCTCTATCACGCGGGCGAGGTGCTGTTTAAGACGACTGATGGCGGAGTGCACTGGCAGGCGATTAGCCCTGACTTGACGCGCAATGACAAGAGCAAGCAGAAGGTGTCGGGTGGCGATATCACGCTCGATGACTCGGGTACTGAATACTACGACACGATCTTCGCGCTGGCGGAGTCGCCTCTGAAGAAGGGCCTGCTGTGGGTGGGAACCGATGACGGCCTGATCCAGCTTACGCAGGACGAAGGCAAAACCTGGGCGAACGTTACGCCCAAGGATATGCCGGAATGGAGCCGGATCAGCCAGATTGATGCGTCGGCGGTTGATGCGGGGACTGCGTATGTGGCCGTTGATCGGCATCAGTTCGACGATCTGAAGCCATACATCTACAAGACGGGCGATTACGGCAAGACCTGGACGAAATTTGGGAATGGGATTCCGGAGACGGCTTTCGTCCGCGTGGTCCGGGAAGATCCCAAGAAGAAGGGTTTGCTTTATGCGGGTACGGAGACCGGGATTTTCGTGTCGTTCAACGACGGGGCGAACTGGCGGCCGTTTAAGCTGAATCTGCCAACGACCCCGATTCACGACCTGGTGATCAAAGACAACGATCTGGTGGTTGCGACGCACGGGCGGGCGTTCTGGATTTTGGATGATCTGAGCCCGCTACGGCAGTACAGCGACGAAGTCACAGGGAAAGATGCGTACCTGTACAAGCCATCGATGGCTTACCGCATGCAGGCTGGGGCGGCAGGAGAGCGGCATCCGTCGAAGCGCACGGGACAGAATCCTCCGGCAGGGGCTGTGATCTATTACTTCCTCAAGGACGCCCCAAAAAAAGACGCCGAGGCCAAGATCGAGATTTTGGATGCATCGGGTAAAGTCGTCCGCAAGTACTCGAGCACGGAATATGAGCCGCTGGAGGAACCTCTCGATCCCGATGACAAGAAGCCGGAGAAGCAGCTCAAGCCTGACGCGGGGCTGAACCGCTTCGTCTGGGATCTGCGCTACGAAGAAGCGCATCGCGTGCCCGGGTATTACCTCTGGGAGTACGGATCGGGTGCTCGGGGCCCGGTGGCTGTCCCAGGGCACTACCAGGTGCGGCTGACCGTGGGCGGCCAGAGCCAGACGGCGGACCTTGATCTGAAGCTCGATCCGCGAGTGAAGGTCAGCCAATCGGACCTGGAAGCGCAGTTCAATCTTCTGATGGAGACGCGCGATGAACTGAGCCGCGTCTACGACGCGGTCAACCAGATTCAGGATGTGCGCGGACAGCTGTCGGGGCTGAAGCGGCGCCTGCCCGAAAATGCCGGCGCGAAGACTATCGTCGCCGCAGCTGACGACCTGGAAAAGAAGCTGGTCGCGGTTCGGGACGGGATTCTGAACCTGGATATCAGTGCCAACGAGGACTCGCTGGCCTATCCGCCCCAACTGGACGCCAAGCTGGCCTTCTTGGCGATGGACGCGGGATCTGCCGACTCAGCGCCGACCGAGGCCGAACAGCGACAACTGGAGAGGCTGAAGCGGCAAAGCGGGGAATTGCTGGCAAAGTGGGAGGACCTGCAGCGGAGGGATCTGGCAGCGTTTCAAAAGATGGCGGCTGAGGGCAGTCTGTCGACGGTCATGGTGCCGCCGGCAGGGAGGGCTGCCGAGGAGCCTGTTGCCGCGCACTGACGCTGTAGTCTTAGTTCTTGGGGGTTAGGTGTTAGGTCTAACTCCCGAACCTCGGACCTCGGACCCTGGACCTCAGACCCTAGACCTCAGACCCTGGGTAAGACCAGCGCTGCGAAAAGGCGCTGCTTCCTCGAAGCATTACCGTTCCGGATTACTTCTATTACTTCCGTGCCACGCTCTAGCACCGTCGTGCCCTGTTCCTTCTTCATGCGCGTTGCTATTGTGCCGATAGAGCTGTTGAGGTTCCTCCCCTTGAGGTGAACGAATTGGCCGGAGTGGGGGAGGCATGTTATGCGAATGATGCATTTGTGCTATGCGGCAATAGGCTTTGCGGTGGCCCGCTGGATCTTCCGGCGGCAAGCATTGCCAGTCGTAGACCCGGTTACCCGTTTTCGGTCACAGGGCCTTTTGTAGACGGTTCTCGAAGCTCGGGCGCGCGCACCCGTTGCGCCTCCATTTCGTCCTACGCGCGCCCGACGCTTCCACCCTGGGTACTGTTACCAACGTTTGCCGGTATCATCCCTGTTTCATCCCACGCTCCATACAATTACTAAAGGAACTCTCTTCGGGGATCGTGATCCTCAGGGACTGGTCCGTTCAAGTCGTCATGTTTCGGTCTTCCGGAATTCGTCTGCTTCTTCTGATGCTTCTCCTGGCGCCTCTCGGGGCGAGTCGGGCGACGGCGCAGGACGATCCTGACCAGATGCCCTTGGGAGATGTTGCCCGCAGCTTTCGCAAGAAAGCTCCTCCGGCGAAGCCCGTTATTGATGACGACAATCTGCCCCAAGTCATGCAGCAAGTCGACAGTCATGATGACGCCGCCTCAAGGTTCCGGTTCCTGATGTCGCGCGATAGCCAGGGTTTTCAAGTGTCTGCGCCCGACGTGTCGTGTAGCCTCGCATTCACCGCGAACGTGAAGGCCCTGCTCTCCAGCCAGTATGACCAAATGGATCTGCCACCCACAGAAATGGCGAAGATCGAAGGAAAGGCTGTGGTGGAAGGGGATGCGTTAACCGTGCCTGTGTTCAACGGCACACAATGGCATTTGAGCGAGCTCGCAATTGCATTTACGGTGATCAAAAAGGCGAGAACGGGCGTGGTGCCTTGGAGCCATGAAGGCGTGAGTTCCGCTTCCGCGGATGTCACGCCGCGATTAGCACCTGAGATCGGAGCCGACGCGTTCCAGCAGGTTCGTCCCGAGAAGAGGCCAGATGTCGCCGTAATCTACCGGATGCGGGCCGCCGCGCTGCCGTGGTCCAACGCCGTCTTTAGCGCGCCACTAAAATTGGAACTCGATCCCGGTGAAGAATGGCACTGGGCCATTGTCCAGGCCAAGGGCTATCCGCCGGAGACATACGTCAGCAAAGACACACCGGCCGCGAAACGGGCGACAAATCAGGCGCTATCGCCGTCTGCGGTTTCGCTTTCGACGACGTCGCCAGAAAGTGCGCTTGCCCCCGCGCCTCAGAACGCCAAGTAATCCCGGTTTCGATCCAGTCCCAGCCTACTTTGTGTCTGACTTCAACACCACCGTGTTGCGCTCATCGCTCGCAATCTGGCGATAGAACTTTTTCAGTTCGTCGGCCTTGGCAATTGGCACGCTGAGCTCTTTTTGCTCGAAAGTTCGACTGTATCGAATCAGCTTGTTGATCACTTCGGTCTTTGAGTGATAGCTGGCGAAGGTGTAATCGGCGTCCACGGGCGGAGGAAGATCGTCGACAACATAACCGTCAGGAATCGCGATCTCAAATAAATCACTATCGCGAGCAGGGCCGTCGAACTCAATCGGAAAAATTCTGGGTTCCTTGGTCTCCAAGATACTCAGGCCTTTATTTCCCAGTACGCGCGGCCGTACCAGGAGCAGATTGCCCGCGTTTTTGGCGTAGTTTTGGGCCTCGAACGTGTAGTTCCAACCGAAAGGATGGTCTGTCTGCTGAAGATTCGAAACGCTGGCATGAGTGATCCGAAAGCCGGAAAGGGAATTGGAAAGCAGAGTCTCGATAGGCTTGATTCGATCGGTATTATTGGTTACAGTGAGCAAGCGATACCTCTCGGCACGGGCTCGATCGCCCAACCTGGTTTCCTCCACCTCACCCTTCAGCGTTCCGTCCGGAGCGAGGCTCAGCTTGGCAGTTCGCTGAATACTGTTCATGGTCGATGGTTGCTGGGGCAACTCGATCAATTCGCCACCATCGGGCGTCACCAGAAGTCCATAGTTGGCTTGGAGTGCGCCCCGGATCTGCCCGAGCGGCGTAATCTCATCGGTCGGATCGAAGAAGAGCAACTTGCCGAGCTTTGGATGTTGCACGGTCGCAATCAGCGACGCATCAGACACACCGTCAGGAATGCGAATGGCGTCGATCACATGATTGAACCCATGATAGGCGGGTGTGTCCGGATTGATCGCGCCACGCTCGGTGTAGATTGCGACGTGATATGCGTCGATTCCGATCTCGTGCAGCATCGATCGCAATAAAGTCGCCTTGTCCTTGCAGTCGCCATAACGTTTCGTAAATACCTCTGCGGCCGGGTGCGGTTGCCAGCCGCCGATTCCAAGTTCGATAGCAACGTAACGAACATCACGCTGCACAAACCGGGCGAGCACCTGCATCTTCTCCAGTGAGTTGGGCTTCGAGGCCGTTAGATCGGCGACTTGCTGCCTGATTTGTGGCGAGGCGTCCAGACGGGTGCTCACGAGATTCGAATACCACTTTCCCATTGTGTTCCAGTCTGCAAATCCGTTCAGGGCGGTGCCGCCAGGCGGAAAGAGAGACACGATCATCTGGCCACGAACGCCGTCGAAGGGCGGCATCATGGGTTCGCGCCGCAAGGCCTTCACATCGCCGATGGTCCACTGCCACTGATTTGTGCCTGCCTGTGTGGGTTTGACCTCGGCGTGATTGACCCAGGAAGCTTTGTACTCCCAACTTGACGGGAGTTGGAGAGTGTAGTGACTTTCCCGCACTGGCTCGGAGGACTGAAACTCCCACGCGTCCTGCAGGAAGTAAGGCTCGTCCTCGACTTCGTACTCGTACCCTACGATGTTGCCCGGGTCTGGCGCAGGAATGTGCAGAACTCTTGCCTTTACGTCCTGCACTAACTCAATCCCTGCAATCATGGGGGGAGAAGCTTCAAGCGCATCTTTGTCTTTCACCTCATAATCTTTGCCTTGCGCAGGAATGCACCAGCCGTGGAGGCTCCTAACTTTCCGGTGGGAGTTGAGATAGACCCAGACAGTGCCTCGCTCGCGGCCCTCCGGCCTCAGAATCTTGTACGCTTCCCGAACCTGAGTTTTGATCTTGTCGACGGAGAGCACGGTGACGTTGGTCTCCGAGTACAAAAGGATGGCGTCAGTCTTTTCGTTGTGTTCAGGTAACTGAACATTGGCCAGATTGTGCATCCATGACGGGGCATCGCCCGCCCGGGCGTGCGAGGTCAGGATTGCCGCCAGTCCAACGATTAAGAACAGGCGCGAACTAATTGCTAGCCGACGCAGCGGCCGGCTGAAGCACAATTTGTCCTTCATCTCCGCTCCTCACAGTCTGAAAGAAATTGCGAAGTGCTGGGTAGTACTTCGGCTCCAGCAGCAAAACGTCGAAAGTTAACTTGCGGGACACGTGCAGCACGCCCTGACTGTTGTCTACCGTCATGTTATAGACCACGATGTGACCATCTGCGGTCGCCGGTTTCGGAAGGCTGCTGACCTGCCATCCCGAGGGGAGTGCAATGCTGACGTCGTCAGATTTTTCGTAGGGATATTCAAAATAAATAGGATGAACCCGATGCTCCTGTTCAAACAGCTTCTTCTCGTACGCAGTAAACACGCCGGCGGGCAGCATGGTTCGCTTTCCCGCGTTCGAGGCCCAGCCCGGAATCTTGATCTCGAACTCCGCGACCAAAGGAGGTTCGGAGTGGCTCCAATCCGGCTTGTTGGTCAGTTGTGCCTCTGAGGCGCCCGCGATCTGTCCTTTGATCGTGTCTTCCAGAAATTTCTTGCGCGCAACCTCGTCTGCGTTGCGGTTTTCGATGCGATGGTACATCGCGGCAAGTCCGGTGTATGTCACCGTGAGCCTTCCTTCCAGGTCACCGCTGTCCGAGAGCGTTAGTGTTGCTGCGCGCTTGATTTGAGACTCAGAACTTGCTGGCAACGTGGTGGTGATCCATGTGCCGCCGTCTTTGTCCAGCTTCAACCCTCTGACTCCGGTTTCAGACCATGTAAGCAATCCATACGGAGTAAAAGCCCCGCCGGGATCGAAATAGAGGTCCTTGCCGTTGAGTTTGACTAAAACTACATTGGCATCGAGATCCTGACTTTCCATCAGACCCGGCTGGAAAAAATACTGGCGCCGATCAGCGACCCAACAACCATAAGCCTCCAACCCAGCTGCGCGGGCGAGCGCGAGAAAAAGCCAGGTAAGCTGCTGGCCATTACCGTAACCTCGTTTCCAGATATCCTCGACATTTTCGTTCACTTTTTCCTTGTCGCGTTTTTCCTCCTGCTGGGTCTTGCGGATTTCATACGAGGTGTTGCGCACCTGTTGCACCCGGTCGTAGATCTTGTGCAGCTTGGTTTCTGGCAAATCGGCCGGGCCCACGATCTGGGCCACGGCTTGTTCCATCGCCTTTTGCTTGCCGATGAAACTCTCCAGCAAGTCGTTCCGCTTCTTGCCTATTCGCTTCCAGAATAGATCGGGATCGCGGTCTGCCGTTTCGGTCTCATAGATGAAGTCGACCCTCGATTTCAATTCATTCGGCGGCGGCATGTAGTCTTCGGTTTGGAACGCCCCGATGTCCTTCGCATCCATGCGAATAACTCCTTGCGGGTCTTCTTTAGGCTGGCTGCCGGGCGGCAGGTTGTGCCAGCTCCAGCGCAGGTGTACCGGATAGTAGCGGCCGATGAATGGCTTAAGCGAAAAACGCGCGTCCTTGGTGTAAACCGACTCGCTCAGGATCCAGTGAGAGGAGTAGGCGTGCTGAAGATCGAGCGTGTAGCTGTATTCGATGATGCATCCCGGTTCGACGGCAGGAAGGGTGAATGTTTTTGCGAGAACCCTGAGTCCACGCGCTTTGACTAGAGATTTGTCGAAAACGTTACCGTCGAATAACACGATCGAACCGTCAGGCTTTATCGTCCGTGCTCGAATGTGGATCACATCATCGATACCCTTGACGAAGGGAATCTCGATGTCCGCATATTTTCGGCCTTCTTCGGTGAAAATCTTGATTCGGTAGTAGTTGTCCTCGTGTATGGTTCCGCTGCGGCTGTCGTCTCGATCGACTTCGCGGAACAGAATGATGGCAGGAGCCCCGGGAGCCTTAGGTTCGCTGGTCATCTTCAACTCTTCCTGAGACACCGGCTGGAAATCCACGGACCAGACCCTCGACAAGGGACTAATGAGATACACAAGGATGGCAAAGGAGAGAAGCGTTGAGCCCCAACGAGTGGACATGACAATTTTCACCTGTGGCGTTCCGATTCGCTGCAGAATCCGCCAGCCTGAAGAGGGAAGGGGGGCCAGGGTAGCTCTGCAGTGCTTGCTAAACGGCGAAGCAAGCACTCGACTATGGGTCGAGACAATACATTTAGACCGTGGACCTGTCAAGACTTTCTGAGGGGAGGGGAACATAGAACTGGCTTGTTGTCTGTGGCCACAATCACACTCAAAACCAATGCTTCCGCGATGACTTCCCGGGCAACCTGGCGCCAGATGGGGGTGCCCCTTGGGGTTCTTGATATGGTCGTCTTTTCAGCCGTGCTAGACTAAAAACATCCCAAGAACCTGGGGCATCCATGAAATTCGGCGTCATTATCTTTCCCGGTTCCAACTGCGATCACGATGCCTACTGGACCATCCAGCACGTTGCCAAGCAACCGGTTACGTTCCTCTGGCATGAGTCCCACGATCTGGAGAATTGCGATGCCGTCATCGTCCCAGGGGGCTTCGCCTTTGGAGACTATTTGCGGACAGGGGCCATCGCCAAGTTTTCGCCGGTCATGGAATCGGTGCGCCGGTTTGCGGACTCGGGCGGACTGGTTCTTGGCATCTGTAATGGTTTTCAGATCCTTTGCGAGTCGGGCTTGTTGCCGGGCGCGCTTATGCGCAATGTCGGATTGAAGTATGTTTGCAAGCCCGTACAGGTGCGGGTGGAGAATGTTGACACTCCCTTCACGAATACCTGTGGGGGCGGGGAAGTGCTGACCATTCCCATTGGGCATATGGAAGGGAACTACTTCTGCGAGCAGGAGACCCTGGAGAAACTCCGGCGCGAGAATCGAATCGTGTTTCGGTACTGCCAACCCTCGGGGGAGACAATACCCTCGGCCAATCCCAACGGGTCGCTGGACAATATCGCCGGAATTTGCAGCCCTGGTCGAAACGTGCTCGGCATGATGCCGCATCCGGAGCGCTCGGCAGAGCCGGAGTTGGGTGGGGTCGACGGGATCAAGATTTTCCAGTCAATGGTCGGCGCCCTCGTTTCGCGATAATCCCACGGTCACAAAATTTTTCTTGGTAATCAACAGCCTTTCGTTATATTGTCGTCGCTTCTTCCCCTGAGGCCCGGAACTTTACTTTTCGGCAAGTACACGCAGGGAGGCGTGTCTTCGATGACACCGAAGCAGATCCTCGATTCTTTTTCCGAAACATTAATGCGAGACGAGCGCATCCTCAGTGCACAAGAGCGCGCGCTGATTGCGAGTTTGTTGCAACACGCCAAGACCGCGGCGGGCGCCAACCCCGAGACGCATGAGGCAGTGAGAACGGTCATAGCAGCAGCGATCGGCGAGACCGTGGCGCAGCGCGCCTTCTCAGTGCTCGGCGGCAGCATTGTCGAACGAATTATCGAGAGCAGTTCGTTGCCGGCGGCCGAGAATGCTGGTGGAACTCTGTCGCCTGATAGGCCGCTAAGCACACTAGGCACACCGACGCCTCCGGGGCCGCAACCGGAGCACCCTGGGGTGAAGGCGCCGCGAAAAGAACCGCAGCCCCCGAGTCATAAGCCGACCCATCGTCCGCTGCGCGACACCCCTGCGCCTTCGCCACAGCCCCAGCACCCGGGTAGTCCGATGACTGTCCCCAGTCCCCCGACCGCGCCCTCGCAGCCCCAGCATCCCGGGGGCTCGATCACCCGGAAGGTAGTCACTGGAAGCAGCGTCGCGGCGGCGGAACGTCCTGAAGTGCTGCGGGCGAACTGCGTCGTTCTCGACGAATTCCTATCGCCCCAGGAGTTGGAGGAACTGACTCGCTTCACCATGGAACATGAGGCCGACTTTCAGAACAGCGAGGTCTACTCTCCCAGCGTGGACAAGGGAGTGATCAACGATGACTTCCGGCGTTCTCGCGTGCTGATGGAGTTGGACGAACAGCAGGAGATCATGCTGATGCGGATCAAGTCGGTACTGCCCCAGGTGCTGGAGCGACTCGGGATGGAGGAGTTCAGCATCGCGGATGTGGAAGCTCAGATTACAGCCAGCAACGACGGCGACTTCTTCCACTGCCATGACGACAATGGAAGCGAGGGAGTTGCCTCCCGGCAACTCACGTTTGTGTACTTCTTCCACCGCGAGCCGCGTCAATTTGAAGGTGGGGAACTTCGTATTCACGACGCGCATTTGCAGGACGCCGGCTACGTCAGCGATGGCAGCTACCAGACGATTGTTCCTCAGCAGAATCAGATCGTCTTTTTCCCCTGCGAACTGGTGCATGAAATCACTCCGGTGCGGTGTGGGTCTCAACTCTTCGCCGACAGCCGATTCACCTTAAACGGATGGCTTCGTCGATAAACAACTCGGCCTGGCTGGAATGGATGGCCCAGCTTATGGGAGGAGTGTCGCGGCAGACATGCGCCGCGACATTCCCTCCGGACTGCTTCTACTGCCTGCTCGACGAGTTGCCCTTTCACCTCGTGCCGCGACCGGCATTTGCGGTAAAACCCCGGGATGCCGGTCGCGACCTTTTCTTGAATCCAGAGTGCAGGCTCTGTGTCGGAGAAGAGTTGCCGGAAGAGCTTGCACCGCACAAGGAACTTGCGTCGGTGTTCGCACTGCAAGGAACCGTCGCATGGGTGCGAGACGCGAATACCGGTTTTCCCGTTCCGTTCTGGCTGGGACCGAAATTGGAGTCTGTAGTAAGGAATTTGCAACTTGAAGAGTCGATTCCAGATTCGGTGCCGGTGTGGATGCGATCTATTCTGGAGAGCGCTGGAATCCTCGTTTACGCGGATGCTATCGTTCATCGACGTATCGAGAGGGAAGCGGCGATTGGAAGGGCGGCAGAGCTATTCCAAAAGAAGGGATATGCTCCGCTGCATGGCCTGATTCATCCCTTTCACATAGCGGCTCTGCGACGCTACTATCGCTATCGAATCCGTACCCGTGCGATTCCACTTGGGGATGGTCAGAGCTCACGGCGCTACGCCGCTTACAATGATCCGGTGGCGCGGTTCTTTCATCAGCAAATCGCGATCCCTTTGAGTGCCGTTGCCGGAGAGCCGCTCAGGCCCTCTTACGTTTATCTCGCCTCGTACCTAAGCGGGGCGGAACTGAAAAAGCACATCGACCGGGAGCAGTGCGCGCTCAGCATCACCTCGTGCCTGGACTACTCACCTGAGCCGGACCTGGCCACTCCATGGCCCATCCGTCTGGACACCCCCACGGGTACTGCGACCGTTTACCAGGCGCTGGGAGACGGTTTGGCCTATCGCGGGACCCGCTTGCCGCATTACCGTTCGACGCTGGGCAAGGGCCAAACGTCCACTTCAATTTTTTTCCACTACGTGTCGGCGGATTTCGCGGGATTCCTCGACTAGGCGCCTCGAACTAGCGCAATCCAGAGACGAGGTATAGGACCGAAAGGGTCTGATTGTAGCTGTACGCGAAACTCTTGCCATCGCGGCCCACGACAACGGGCGCGATCGTGACGACGCCGGCGGGAGATAGCGGTTTGAGTTCATGGAGCGGAGTTTCCTCACCTGTTCCGACATTCAGGGCGTACACCTTACTCGGAAACTCTCCAGCATGATAGCCATATAGGGAAGACCCGTCCTCAGACCATTGCACCGGATTGAAGTTGGCCTTCCTGGCCGCGATTGCCTTTGGCGTGCCACCGTGCGTTGGAAAGGCCGATATCGCCCCGCTGTTCGCTTTGCCGATGATCAACCGGCCATCGGGAGAGATCGGACCGCAGACCAGCCCTTCGGGTGTCACCGCTGTTGCTCGTCCGCTGGAAAGGTTCACGATGTAGCATCTGGCGGCGTGACCTGCTTCATCTCCGCTGACAGCGAGTTGCTGACCGTCGGGCAGAAAGCGAGCCCAACCGCTATGCACGTGTTGAAGTCCGGTCACCTGAATCGTTCGCGGCTGGCCAGCGCCGACAGGAAGCAACGTGATTTGTGCCGGCTCACTGATCGACACAGAGGCCGCCCACTTTCCATCGGGAGACAAACTGCCAGAACTACCCTCTCCTAACCGGATCGGGAGTCCGCTGTCAACACGCCGGACCACGACCGCGTAGTTGGGGCCAGCGGCATCGCTGGCATCTTCGAACAGCACAGATCTGCCGTCGGAAGAGATGTCGCGGGCAGAATTCCAGTCGTGCCAGGAGAGGTCTACGTCCTCTTTATCGCCGGAGCGCGTGAAGCCCATGGCCAAGCGACTCGATCTGAGAGCAACAAGGGTGCGGCCATCAGCGGAAACGTCCTCCAGCACGACGCCCATGGGAATATCCAGCAGCAGGCGAACCTTGCCGGAAAGATTCACCGCCATCAGGTTCAGGTTGTTACCCTTCTTCGCTGCAGTAAACCAAATTTCCTTGCCGTCAGGGCGCCAGGCTAGGCCGCTCTCGGATTCCCAAGCTCCACACAGGGTTTGAACATGTCCGGACATATCGACCACAGAGACGACTCCGCGGTTATCCCAGAGCGCCGGGTGATCCATGAAAGCGATCAGGTCCCCGCGTGGCGAGATCCGAATGTTGCTGATCCATCCGCCGCTCTGGTAAAGAACGTTGCCGATGGGATATTCGAGCCGGCTCTGACCTTCCACGTAGTGAACGACGGCCAGGCCGCCTTTTTCGTCCCAGGCGGCCCACCGAACATCCGAAAGCACCTCTTTCGGAGCGCCTCCGGCCATAGGGCCGGTGGCCAGCATGCCGTTTGCAGTTTCCAGTTGCCCCGTATGCGTGCCCCCAACCACCAGCGCCAATTCGTTACTGCGCGATATGCCGAGTAAGACGGCGTCGGTGAATTCCAGAGGTTGCGAAAGCAAAGAATTGCCGACAGTGGTGAACAGCTGCACCGGCTTGTTGTTCCATGCGGCTCCGTAAACGATGGACTGTCCATCCGGAGCGAACCGTGCCGAGTAGATTGTGCCAGCTTCGAACGTCAACCGGCGATAGCTGGGAGGCACGGTTGGAGCGCGAAGCCACACGCCAACCGAAAGCAGGATCGTGGCCAACGCGAGGAGTCCTGCCACTACCCACGGCAGCGTCTTTGCTTGCGGTTGTTTGCGCGTGGAGGACGACGCAATCCTTACCGGCGAGGAACCCGAAACTGTCTGCAGCGCAAATACCAGGTCTTTCGCCGACTGGAAGCGATTCTCCGGCTCCTTCTCAAGACAATGGTGGACGATGTCCTGATATTGCGCGGGGATGGCAGCGTGCTCCAGATTTGAGTCGGCGGGTTCTTCGCGCAGAACGGCTGTCATTGTGTCGACTTCGGTCTCACCGTGAAAGGCGCGCTTGCCGGACAGCATCTCGTAGAGAATTGCGCCAAAGCTGAAGATGTCGCTGCAGTGATCGACCGTCTTTCCACGGAGTTGCTCGGGAGACATGTAGGCCACGGTGCCGATGACGGTGCCGTGCTTTGTAACCGTGGGAAGGTTTTCGGCGGAGCGCTGCTCCTCTGCCGAGGGTTGAAGCTTGGCCACTCCGAAATCGAGAATCTTAATGCGATCGTCGTTGGTGAGAAAAAGGTTCTCTGGCTTCAGATCGCGGTGCACGATGTTGCGAGCGTGTGCCGCGCTCATCCCCTGAGCGATCTGAAGGGCATATTCGGCGGCTTGGCGAACCGGAATGGGACTTTCGCCTAGTCGCTGGCGCAACGTTTTGCCTTCGAGTAGTTCTGCAACGATGTAGGGAGTGGTTCCCTCGAAACCGACGTCATAAATCGCAACAATGTTGGGATGATTGAGGGCTGCTGCCGCACGAGCTTCCTGCTCGAAGCGGCGGAGAAGATCAGGGTTGTCGCTAGAGGCGGGCCGAATCAGCTTCAGGGCGACATCCCGTTGGAGTCTTTCGTCGCGTGCCCGAAAGACCTCTCCCATTGCCCCTGCGCCGATCTTCTCGAGCACCCTATAGTGCCCGATTAACTGCCCGATCATAAACGGTTCCAACGGTTGTAGCTTGGAATGGTAGGGGCACAACTTTCACGCGTCAATAGCTTTGGAGTCTATACAACGAGCAACGATATTGTCGGCTGCGTGCTAAACTAATCGGCGCCATGGGCCAAGCTCCGACACCGCCGCCCGCGCCGCCTTTCTGCTCCGAGTGTGCGACGAAGACTCAGTCGGCCAGTGGCGGGCCTCCTGCGCAATCGGCATCGCGAATGTGGCGGTCGAGTGACGGAAAGTTTCGTCTGGACACCCCGACGACTAGCGTCATCACCGACCCAGCCTCACAGAAGACGATCCTTCTGGACCACGTGAAGAAAGAAGCTACGATTGTCCCGATGCCGCCCGCTGCTTCCGGAAGTGCGCAGCCGGGCTCACCGAAAATTCCGGCTTCAATGGGGCAGGTTCAACCGGTAAAAGTAGAGGACTTAGGCAAGTCGACAATCGAAGGCCATGAGGTGGAGGGCAAGCGGTTCACTCTGCCCCCGTTTTCACCTCCTTCCAAGCCTGAAATGCCGAAGGCCAAGATGCCCGGCGCCCCTAAGATCGGCCTGCCTGGTGCGCCAAAGGCTCCCGCAGCGCCAGGCGCACCTGCCCCGCCGCAAGCCCCCAAGCTGCCGACCGTTCCCAGCGTGACTGAGGTCTGGACAAGCGTAAAGCTGAAGGCGCCGGTCCTCACAAAAGTGACCACTTCCGCGGGGGAGCAAACGACGTATTGCAAACCCGTTTCCGGAGATGATCCCCATCCCTCGGTGTTTCACATTCCGCAAGCCTACAAAATCAAGCC
>Ga0210409_10004049_pt1 | contig 15975 bp, 14 predicted proteins | sample IncBWH17MmetaG_FD_161649 | JGI IMG/M metagenome (GOLD analysis project Ga0210409, IMG submission 161649) | Forest soil microbial communities from Barre Woods Harvard Forest LTER site, Petersham, Massachusetts, United States - Inc-BW-H-17-M | ecosystem: Environmental > Terrestrial > Soil >...
GTCTCAGCTTCGAAAGCAATGGTAGCGAATTTTCAGAGGAAGTGAGCGGACGTGTGATGTTCCTCTCGATGCGGCCCGAAGCTAGCACGCCTGCCAGGACGCCAACGCAAGAACCCGAGCCGCAATCTTCGGAAGGGCCGCCCAACGGGAATCAATAAAATCGCAACTGTATTTCCTCCAAGGTTCGCTGCACAAACACGGAAGGCTAAGTAGCGCGTTTTCTTCAGTACATGTGTACTTATTTCGAGGGATTCTACCCGGGAAAGCCCTTTTCCCGCAACGAGTTGAGCTGAATCGTTTTCGGGCGTCTGCAAGCTATAGATTTCGCAACAGTTACAGACGCTTCTAAACCATTCCTCACGCTTCCTCACTTGGCTTTGATCCCACGCTCTCCGCCACTCTCGTTAGGTGCTTCCCAATCCCGAAGACGACGGTTCCCTAGACCGTTGCAGGCACCAAATGGTCTCGAAAGGGCCTAACTTCGGACCTCTACCTAGTAAAGGTCGCGATGGCGGTTCCTCCTAAGCATTTTCAGACCGTGATGTTCCCTCGGTGATGTTCAGATGAACGCGTTTATCGGTTTGCACTTTTTGATCCTTCGGTGCTTGACTCTATACGCTAATGGCGTACACTAACGTGTATACGCTAGCGGCGTACAAGGAGCCGGATGGAATTCTTTGAAGCCCCCGCCTTTACCCGCTACGTTTCTAGCTATCTGACTGACGACGAGTACCGCGAAATGCAAGGTCGCTTGGCGAATGCGCCAGAGGCAGGCGACATGATTCCGGGAACCGGAGGATTTCGAAAGCTTCGTTGGGCGGACCCGAAGCGAGGAAAGGGCAAAAGGCGGCTTGCGGGTGATCTATTACTATTTTTGGGAGGAGCGACAGATTTGGCTCATCACGCTCTACGGCAAGAATGAAGCGTCGGACCTTACGCCCAAACAAAAGCAGGCACTGAAAAGTGCCATTGAAGATGAACTCCGGGTCCGGCAGACCGTTAGGCTCCGAAAGCGAACGAAATCGCGGAGGTAAATGCAATGACCAAGAGAAAGATTTTCGACGAAATGAGGGAAGGCGTCGCGGCAATGAAGGGCCACCGCGAGGGAAAAATCACGCTGCGCACCTATAAGGTCGAAGCGGCGCCACTCCCCAAGGTGGACTCGAAATTCATTCGCGACACCCGCAAGAGGCTGCACTGTTCACGAGCTGTTTTTGCTCGCCGCTTGCATATTAACGAGCGCACCCTAGAAAAGTGGGAACAGGGCCGCGCTAAGCCAAACCCCCAAGCTGCAGCCCTAGTCCTGTTGGTCCGTACCTTCCCAGACACTCTCGAACGCCTCGAACGGGTTGCCGTAGCTTAGCGATCCGCAGCGGGACGAGAATCAGAGGTCAACTTCCTATGAAGCGTCCAGCGTTTTGTTCCAAGGAACCGTTCCGGGGGGACACACGACGGGTTCCCTCAGTCGAACCGAATGTACCGAAAATGGTCCAAAAATCCGCATCTGCAAAAGCAGCGTAAATGGTTGAGGATAAGTGAGTCGGGGCGAGTGGATTAGAACCACCGACCTCCTGGATTCCAACAAGAAGGTCAAAAAATCCAAGTGCTTCATCTGGTGTCGCTTGGGAGCCAGAGTGCCATTCTTTCTCTCCCTCAGTTGTACCGAATTTGTACCGAACACCCAGGGCACACAGTGCTGTGTCGTTTCCCACCTTTTTATTTCCTGTCTTATTTTTTTTCCGCCGTTCCGTTCCAGAGGGTGCCCTAACTCCGGGTACTGATACCTAGTTTTCCGGTAAGCGCGTTACCACGCCCTTGGCTCGTTAACTGTGCGGAAACAGGGCTGAGGTCATTCCCGCTTGTCGTACTCGTCGTGCCGGCGCCACCAGTGGCCAGTCTCGTTGCGTCCTTTGGGAGCGCGGTCGAGCCACTACCACATGCCCCAGAGGCCATCCAGTCCGCGCGCATAGGTCGAATATGTGTGATAGACAACGCCGTCCTCGAGAACGAAGGCGCTTACTCCCGGTCTTTCGCGCAGGTAGCTTGCCCAATCGACTCCAGTTCCCCATACATTCTGATCATCGGCGGGGAAAGCCTTAAACTGGGCGCTGGAGGGCTTCTACGCGTCCTCGTGACGATAGTTGTATTCGATGCTTCCCTCGCGCTGATCTTCATCGCTGAACCCGACGCTATAGTCGGAATTGAAGTCGTTGCCGAACGACGACGCCCACGGGAAGGTCCATCCCATCCGCCGCTTATACGCTTGCAGCTTCGCGAGTGGCGCCCGCGAAACCGCCCAGAGCATCACGTCGTGGTTGGCGAGGTGGACGTGGAAGCCGTTGAAGCAATCGGCGATTGAGGAGCAGGACGGGCAGCCGGCTGTGTGATCCGGCCCGAACATGAAGTGGTAGACGAGGAGCTGCGAGCGCCCTCGAAAGAGGTCCGATAGCGAGGCATTTCCCCCGTCTGTCGCGAACCGGTACTCCTTGTCGACCCGAACCCACGGCAGTTCCTTCCGCTTCAGTGCCAATTCGTCGCTGCGCCGCGTGTGTTCCTTCTCGCTTTGAGCAGCTCGAGCCGCGCCGCGAGCCACTCCTTACGTGTTCCTACCTTATGCTTTACTTCCGTCGAACTCGTCTTCATATCGATATCCTGTTTTTCTCCATTTGACCTTATCTGGTTTCACCGGGGTGATAGCCCGTTTCAGCGATTCCCAACGGGATTTCATTCTCAGGCTTTTCCAAGAAATGCTTAACGACTGGGATCACTCTCTCTTGTTCTGAATATAGGACGAAGTGACTAGCGGACGGAATCACGGCGAGCTCGGCGTTGGGAATGACCTTAAAGGTTTCAACCGCGTGCTCAACGCGGACAAAATCGTGATCTCCGACAATGATGAGAATCGGCGCTTTAATTGAAGCCAACTCTTCCTTTGAAAATCCTTTCCACTGAATGCCGCCCACCTTGTCATAAATCTTGGGCCAGTAAATTGGATCAGGCGCCACTTTCTCGTAATTTTCTCTCTGAAACTGGATGTTCCTAGGCTCAGTGGTAGGCGGGTGCTCATAGCGAGTCGTCTCAGGGTTTAGGGCATTCTGCGGAGGACCAAACGTTGCTCCGTAGGTCGCCACTCGACGAACAAGCTCGGGGTAGCGAACTGCGATCATGGCCGCTGTGTTGGCGCCGTAGCTTTCGCCGAAGAAGTCGGCCTTTGAGAATCCAAGGTACTTCAATAAGCCAACCACGTCTTTGGCGTATTGCTCGATCGAAATCGGACGCTCCGGGATGTCTGCCGTGCGACCATTTCCTTGGAGATCGACCGTAATGACCGAATGATTTTGGACCAGCGCAGGAAATGATTCCAACCCCGCACATCCGAAGGCAGGAGGGATAAAAACGAGCAGATCGCCGGTCCCCTCGATTTCGTAATACATCCTCAGACCGTTGACAGGCACGTTCAGGTTGTGGATCGCTGTTCAGACGAATTCGGGATTCAGGGTCGAGGAAGGCTTGCCGAAAGGCTTCAATCGAGACATTAGACATTTTGATAAAGCAAGACGCACCGTTTTTTCGCAGATCATCTGGACCATTTACATCAGAGGCGTTGACTATAGCTACAACGCGGTTTCGTTTGTGCTGGCCGTCTTTGTTTTCTAGGATAGGTCGGATGTTGTCAGGAGCATCTGAAACTGGACCTGGCAGAGCACACGCAAGCAGATCCTCGGACTTCCAAGCGTTAATCCGAGATTGACCCGACAGCTTGGACAAGAGCCCTCCGTCACTGGCAACATGTGCCCCAACACAAATGGCTCCCCATTTCTTGGCGCTAACGAGCAGTTCACTGGAATCTAAAGTCCCCGTTGGGGAAGCTGCCTTGGCATCGTGAATACCACACTCACCAATGAATCGTTCCAGAACGTTGTCCTTATCCGGGTCAAACAAGCACAAGAAATGCACGCCGTCTTTGGTGACGGCCTCAAAGCCGCCTAATGCAAATAATCCAGCACTGCGAGCTGCACTTATCAGCGTTTGAGAATCGTGAACGCGATAGTGGTCGGTAACACCAATGACCTCGATGCCCAGTTCGTGGCAAGTCGCAATGATCGCTGCGTTGTATTCCGCTTCAGTGCGAAACGCGGTTTGCTTGTTATTGCGAGCTTGGTACGCGTAAGGGTTAATCTGCAGAGCACATCGGTAGAACCGCGCGCCATTTGGCAATCTCAGCGCGGTATCGAGAGGATGCGAAAATGTGGTAGTCGTCGTGGCTTGTCCTTTTGGCTGCATCTAGCTGCTCCAGGTTAAGGCCTTAGCGTACCTTGCCTTAGCCGGAGACGCCAGACGTGAAAACGTTGCCAAAAACCGTACTCTGACACGTGCCATCTTTCCAGCCAAATGGCGGGCTTTTTTTACGCTATTTGGCGCTCGATAGCGGCGGCGGATCAAGAATCCACGGCTGTTTACCGAAACGGTTCGCGACCGATTCCGGCCAAGGACGGGCATACGGGTCGTTGCGATCCTGGTATTTCCATTGGTTATTAAAAATATCGCGAACCATAGTTTCAGTCTCTTCATAGGAAGAAAGCCCACCTACGAAATATCTATCCCCGTCCGTGACGACTTCAAAGGAGCCGTTGCCCAGGACAACTCTAACATCGTCGATGCGGGCCGAATATTTGCCCTTTTTGCTGCGGACGAAAACGACGTGGGTTTCCTTAAGGTCGGGTCCACTTGCTTCAAGACCGGGTTTTTGGGGATTCATGCTTTGAACCTGGAAACAGCTGCGTAAACAAATAGCGTTGCTGGAGGGTGACATTTACCTCTGCTGATTTACGGAAAACAAGCCCCCTTGCCATGAGATTTAGAGAATGATAAAGGACGTTGTCATTCATAAAAACAAATAAAGGTGCTCCTGTGAGCCCCCCATAAGTTTCCTTGGCAGTTTCCCAGAACCCCGTTTGGTACCGTGGACGGGAACAGGCTTCCGCTCTTTCCTCTTCGGCGGGAAACCAATGCGAAGTTGCCGCCTGCCGCTTACATTTTCCGTTTCGATTGTTCGAACTTGAGCAAATAAAGGTGCCCACCAGCGTCGCCAGCGATCAGTTTGTAATCGTTGATGAAGGCACAGCAGTAGGCCACGCCATCTTCACGCTGGAAGGCCACTCTGATTCTGTCAATGGCGTGGCGGTGACGGCGGACGGGAAGCGGGCGGTGTCCGCGTCTCGGGACAATACGCTGAAGGTGTGGGACCTGGACAGCGGCCGGGCCCTGTGCACGCTGGAAGGCCACTCTGATTCAACCGCGACGGTCGCGATCTCGTCACCGAGAAGTTTAGCCACATTATAGGGTGTGGCGCCGCGCGCAAGCATGTCGACGGCAAAGGTATCGCGGAAACGGTGAGGATGCACATCTTCAATGCCCGCTCGGCGACCTATCGCTTTGCATCTCTGGTATAGCCTTTGTCGCGTCATTCGTCCGCGTTCGGAGTCGTACGAACAATCCATGAAGAGCCTCCTGGAGGCTCGGAAAACATGCCGATGACGTTCTGGTTACGACAACACCCCAGACGGCAAGGACACCGGCTTGTGGCCCGCTTCATCGCGGGTGAATTAGTCAAGGTGACCCGTAATTCTCCCAACTGGCTGAAACGTGTCTTCGGTCACGAATTGGGCTACGAGGGAAAACACCAAGAAGAGCTCGCGCGCGGACGTTAGCGTGGTACCAACTCAGCCGCGAACGTCACCGGTGGATTTTACTTGCGCTCCAACACATCAGTACTTGGTTGCGCGCCGGGGTGCGGGGCAACAGGATGGAACACACGCAAGAATTTGCCTAATTTACGTCCGAACTGCTTCCCACAGGTTATGGGACAGCGAGCGTCAACGTCGTGGTATGCGATCTGGGCCCGGACACGCCCGTGAGCGTCAGGGTGTAATTGCCGGCAGTCGCCTTTTGATTTACGTGGACGGTCACAGTGCTGTTCACCGAACTGCCGCTCAGACTGACTTGCGTCGGGGATAAAGAGCAGGTGGTATTGGCAGGCGCTCCACTGCAAGAGAGCGACACGCTGCCGGTGAAACCTAGGACGGGACTGACCGTCAGGGTTGTCGTGCCCGAGTGCCCGCGCGAAATGGTCAGAGATGCCGGGGATGTGGAAACGGAGAAGTCCTTGACATTTTGCGTTAGCACGGCCGAAGAACTCCCCTGGAAATTGGAATTGGTCGACGCGAACGTTGCGGTGACCGAGTGGGTACCGCCAGCCAGCGAACTGGTCGAGAATTGCGCGGCGCCGCTGGAAAGGGTAGACGTTTGCGCGGGCGTGGTGCTGCCGTCGACGTAGAAGCTGACGGTACCGCTTTGCGTGCCGCTGACGGCCGACGAAACGGTGGCGGTGAAGGTGACCGACTGGCCGAATACTGAGGGATTTAGGCTCGAAACGAGGGTAGTTGAGGTGGCCGCCGCGTTCACGGTCTGGCCCCAGGTCGCGGAACTGCTACCCGTGAAGTTCGCGTCGCCACTATAACTTGCGACGATGGAATGCGCTCCCGCGTTCAAGGCGGTCGCGCCGGTTGTAAACCGAGCGAAGCCACCGGAAACGCTGGCGCTGCCGATTTGCGTGCCACCGTCGAAGAACGTGACGGTGCCGGTCGGCGAGCCGCCAAATGATGTCGCGACACTGGCGGTGAACGTCAGCGCTTGTCCGTAAGAGGAAGGATTCACGCCGGAAGTGACCGCCGTGGTCGTGGGAGTCTGATTTACGGTCTGCGCCAGGGCCGCGGAAGTACTTGCCAAAAAGTAGTTATCGCCGCTGTACGTTGCAGTGATCGAATGGGAGCCGGCCAACAACGTGCTGACCGTGAATTGGACCACACCGCTCGTTGGCAGCGAGGCGCCTCCTAGGGAAGTTGAGCCGTCTAGCAACGTTACCGTGCCGGTTGGCGTGCCAGCAGAGGACGGCTGAATCTTCACGGTGAAAGTCACGGCTTGGTCGAATGCGGAAGGATTGGTTCCGGATGTCACTGTGGCGGTCGTGGAGGCCTGGTTAACGGTTTCGGTCAGCGTTGCCGCGGTGCTAGGCGCGAAGTTCGCATCGCCACTGTAACTCGCAGAGATCGCATGCGAGCCAAGAGCCATGTTGCTGATCGCAAATTGCGCCACGCCATTAGCAGGCAGCGCCGTGCTTCCCAAGGAGTTGGAGCCGTCCACTAAGGTAACCGTGCCAGTTGGAGTGCCGCTCGAAGACGACTGGACTTTGACACTGAAGACGACGGACTGATCGAACATCGCGGGGTTCGTTGCGGATGTTACCGTGGCCGTTGTCGAAGCCTGGTTAATTGTTTCCGTCAGGGTCGCCGCTGTGCTAGGCGCGAAGTTCGTGTCGCCGCTGTAACTCGCGGAGATCTGGTGCGCGCCAGGTGCCAAACTGCTGATCGTGAATTGCGCCACGCCGTTGGCAGGCAGCGCTGTGCTTCCCAGCGAGTTGGCACCGTCCAGTAAGGTGACCGTGCCCGTCGGGGTGCCGCTGGAGGGGGACTGAATCTTCACGCTGAATGTAACCGACTGTCCAAAAACCGCGGGATTGGACCCGGACGTAACGGTGGTTGTCGTGGCGGCTTGGCTGATCGTCTGCGTCAGTGTGACGGACGTGCTGCCGGTGACATTACTGTCGCCGCTATATTTTGCGGTAATCGAATGGGAGCCGATGGCCAACGAGGAGAGCGAAAACTGCGCTGCATTCCCTGATACCAGGCTTGAACCTAGAGCAGCCGCGCCATCCAGGAACGTCATCGTGCCCGTCGCGCTGCCTCCGAATGCTGGCTGTATCGTCGCTGAGAGAACAACGGTTTGGCCGAAGACGGCGGGATTTACGCTCGACGACACCGTCGTGGCACTCGAAGCGGCGTTTACACTTTGTGCGAGACCAGTGGACGTACTCCCCGTCAGATAGGTGTTGCCCGCATAGACCGCAGTGACGGTATGGCTGCCGGCCGCCAGTCCGGACAAAGTGAATTGCGCCGAGCCGTTGGAGAGGCTAGACGAACCTAGCGTTGCCGAGCCATCCATGAAAGTCACGGTGCCGAATGGATTGATTCCCTGTGGCGCCTGCACGGTAGCCGTTAGCGTGACCACTTGACCATACGTCGAAGGATACAGGCTTGAGCTAACCACGGTGGTGCTGGAAGCCGGATTAACAGTTTCCGTCAGCGCTGTGGAAGTGCTCGCCGAGAAGTTTGTATCGCCGCTATACACGGCGGTGATGGAGTGCGTACCAGGAAGTAGACCGCTGTACATAATGCGTGCTGGTCCACCAGCCGAAAGGGTCGCAGTGCTGAGGTTGGTCGTGCCGTCCATCAACGTGACGGTGCCGGTCGGAGTGCCTCCCGTCGAGGGAGAGACCGTAACGATGAAAGTGACCCACTGGTTGAACACGCTCGGGTTCGGACTCGCGGTGACTGTCGTTGTAGTCGGTGCCTGGCTGATCGTCTCCGTGAGAACGGCCGAGGTGCTCGGTGCGAAGTTTGCGCTACCGGAGTAGACGGCGGTGACGGAGTGGGTGCCGACGGTAAGCGTGGAGACGGTGAGTTGCGCATTGTTATTAGCCAGAGTTGCCGTTCCGAGCGAGTTGGTTCCGTCTACAAAAGTGATCGTTCCCGTTGCGGTGGAACCTGCAGGAGGCTGTACCGTTGCTGTTAGGGCAACAGCTTGTCCGAACGTCGCTGGATTTGTATTCGCAACAATCACCGTCGATGTTGCGACCGGGTTCACCGTTTCGACCAGCGCGGTGGATGTGCTACCGGCGAAATTCGAGTCTCCGCTATATTGCGCGTTGATGGATCGGGAGCCGGCGGCCAAAGAGGAAACCGCAAGCTGTGCGGTTCCGTTCGAAAGCGAGACCGTTCCGAGAGTTGTGGTGCCGTTCAGGAAGGTGACCGAACCCGTGGGGCCGGTGCCCGAACTAGCTTGCACGGTAGCGGAGAAGGTCACGAGTTGGCCGTAGGTCGAAGGATTCAAACTCGTAGAGACAGTCGTCGTCGTAGTCGCCTGGTTGACCGTCAGCGTTTGGCTCGCCGTCGAATTGCTCGCGCTAAAGTTGGTATCGCCACTGTACTTCGCACTGATACTGTGGGTTCCTGGCGTGAACGCCGAAGCCGTGAATTGCGCCGAGCCATTGGTCATCGCGCTGGTGCCCAAGGTTGTCGTGCCATCCAGGAACGTGACCGTGCCCGTCGGAGTGCCGGTATACGCGGCCTGCACGGTTGCCGTGAGCGTCGCGGACTGGCCAAAGTTGACGGAGGACGCACTGAGCGAAACCGACGTTGTGCTAGTGGCTTGGCTAACGTTCTGCGTGAACGCCGTAGACGTGCTTGGTTTGAGATCGTTATCTCCACTGTAGGTTGCGGTCAAAGAGTGTGCCCCAACCGCGAGTGTGGTCAGAGGGAAAAAAGCAATGCCTTGGCTCATCGCGCCGGTGGCGATCTGCGTTCCGTTGTCGAACAAGGTGATCGTGCCGCCGCTCGAAGTGAGGTGGTAGGTATTGTCCACGGCCACGTCGACGGTCACGGATTGTCCATAGGCGGAAGGATTCTTTAGCGTGTATACGGAACTGGTGGAGGCAGCCTGGGTTACGGTTTGCGACACAGCATTGGAGTTGCTCGGCGCGTAATTGGCATTACCCAGCCATTGCGCGGTGAGGGTGTGAGTGCCGGCGGTCAGAGTCTGCACCGACAACAAGGCCGGCGACATCTCGATGTTTTGTGTGCCTAGAAGAGTGGTTCCGTCATAAAAAGCAACCTGCCCAATGGTGATGCCCTCGACTGGGAATGACCCATAAGCAGGCGCAATCGTTGCGCTCATCGAAATGTAGGAACCATACACCGAGGGATTTATGCCGGCGGTGAGGGTCACGGTTGTGGAGCACGGGATGATCGTTTCCGTAGAATTTCCGGAACTGCTCAAGAAGTTGCTGTCGCCGCTGTATTGCACGCTAATGGCGTGAGTGCCGACCGTAAGCGTGGAAACCGAAAGGCTGGCCGCATTGCCGGAGACGCTGACGGTACCCAGCGAGGTTGCGCCGTCGTAGAAAGTGATTGTCCCTGTCGCGGGGTTATTCCCTGAAAACTGCAAAGATGCGGTGAAGCGAACGGGTTGTGCGAATCGCGCCTGAGTTGGGCTTTCGGAAATCGTCACTGTAGTAGAAGCCTGCGTGATATTCACGGAAACCAGCGAGGAACTGCTACCGGTACAATTGCTGTCGCCTTGGTAGGTGGCCAGGATGGTGTGCGGGCCGGCGGTTAGATTTGTAAGCGTGAGTTGGGCGGAGTTGTTGGAAACGGTCGCGGTCCCAAGCGTCGTCGAATTCGTGATGTCAATGAACGTGACGGTCCCGGTCGCGGGTGCGGGAGATCCTGGTTGGACGCTGGCCGTCAGAGTGACCGACGTTCCGTAAGAGGCGTTGGTGACATTCGAAGTCAACGTGGTGCTCGTCGGGGACATCATTACGGTTTCTGTTACGGCATTCGAGGTTGCCGGAGCAAAATTCGTATCGCCGCTGTAGACAGCCGTGAGCTGGTGCGTGCCCACTCCGAAGAAATACGTGGGCGGCAGCAGAAACTGAAACTGGTATTGATAGCCGCTCAATGTATAACTGGTGATCGCGGTAGAGCCATCGTAGAGCGTAACCGTCCCGCTGGGACCGGCGGGCGCACCCGGCGGCGGCATCAGCTGAACGGTAAGCAATGGGACAGCCCCGTAGACAAATGACGAAGGGTTGCTCGTCAGTTGAAGTCCCATGACCGCCGCTTGACGCAGGACCGAATAACTTCCCGACCGATTGCTGGCAATTATGTCCAGCCGTCCATCCTGATTGAAATCGGCTAGAACCACTCCGTCCGGCGCCGTTCCCGTGGAGAAAGTAGGAGAGTTTTGCGGCGGCACTACCGCCGTGAACGCGCCAGTACCGTTGCCAAGCAGCACCGTTACCATGTTTGCGGAAGCGTCGGCGACTACCAAGTCCAGGAAGCCATCGGCGTTTAGGTCGCCCGGGGCAATGGCAAGTGGGCCCCCGCCCGCCTGAGGCGAAACAGGCGCAGCGGCAAAGGTACAAGCTGCCGGCGCCACCGAGGGACAATTCTGGTTCAGGAGAATCGAAACGGTATTGTCGCTGGAATTCGCGACGGCAATGTCCAGGAAACCGTCATTATTGAAGTCGCCGATAGCGAGAGCCATGGGACCACTGCCGGTCGAAGGAGAAGCTGTCGCTGGTGTGAAGGTGCCATCCCCATTACCCAGGAAGACTGACAGTGTGTTACTGGTTGAATTGGCTACAACGAGATCAAGAATGCCGTCGCCATTTAGATCGGCAGCCGCGATGGCGTAGGGAATATTTCCGGTTACGAGTTGGGCCGGCGAAACTGAAAAGGTGCCGTCGCCGTTGCCAAGGAGGATGGTGACGGTGCCAGGGCCCAGGGGAGCTGCTTGGGGAAAGCATGGAGTTTGTGCGCCGCAAGTGTTGACTACTGCGAGATCCAGAATGCCGTCGCTATTGAAATCGCCGGCTACGATTCCAGTCGGAAAAACTCCTGGCAGGGATACTGTGCTAAAGGCCCGATAGGAGCCGTTGGTTCCGTTGGCGACAAGCAAGCTGATGGTGTTGTCGCTATTGTTGGTAACTGCGAACTCTGGCAAGTTGTCGCCGAGCAGAAATTCGCCGGTGGCAATGCCATAAGGCCGCTGGCCGGTGGTCACGAGGTAACCCGATTCGAACCCGCTGTAGATATCGAGTTCCGTGGAAACCGAGTCCGGATTTTGAGAAACAATCGCCAAACTCGGAAGACCGTTTGCCTGTAGGTCCGCTGCCACGAGAGCCTGCGGATTGCCAGTGAGGGGATTGGTCACGTTCTGGTTCAGCAGTACCGAAGGAGTCGTCGGCGTCTGCGGCAGATAGAAGATGTTTGAGGTCGTGGGAGCAGTTCCGTTGGGATTGGTGACCGTGACCTCCAAAACAGAGGGTGCTAACGGAACATTACCGGTAAACTGAGCCGTAATAACTGAGCCGGTGGAATTGACCGTCGTAGAGGCCGGGTGGACTGCTGTGCTTCCGGGAAAAGTCAGATTCACAACCGCATTTTGCGGAAAATTCGCGCCAAGAATGGTGAGCGTCGCGCTGCCCGGACCAGAATTGCCGGTGACCGGCAGACTCGGCGGCGTCACTTCGCTGATAAATGGGACTCCGTTCACGCCGCCCGGCGGGGTCTGCGCAAGTAGCGGACCACTCGAAGACAAAACTGCGCACACCACGGCGCAAAGAACAGGCCTGATCATGAGAGCCTCCGCCTCGCGGACAACGCGGCGCGAATTTGCTGAGTACACGTGGAGGCGTTTCGTAGCCACCACGGGGATCAAAACTTGCAGAAAGAGATAACCTGGGACCGAGTCGTATTATGACTCGGTCGTTTTGCGGGAGAAATGCTTAGCTGTAAACTTTGATGCTAATTAATTAACTGTACCACCTCAGAGTAAACCTGCACTAACGTCCAGCTCCATATTTCCTATGAGGATCGCGGACTTCATGTGAGTATTTACCTTGCCGGTGGGGATCGAACCCACCCCCTCAGTGCTTTTAGGGCTCATTGACTGCCTGGATTCCAACAACAAAATCAAAAAATCTAAGTGCTTCATCTGGTGTCGCTTGGGAGCCAGAGAGCCATTCTTTCTCTCCCTCAGTTGTACCGAATTTGTAACGAACTCGAATCCGGAGCACATCAGTACTGTGTTGTTTCCCACCTTTTACTTCCTGTTTTATTCCTTTTGTGCCGCGCTTCCGTTGCTTTGTTCACGTAGCTTCTAATAGTGGGGAGACCACCCATCCAAGCGTATTCGGGAAAGGAAAGTCTAGGAAATAATCTAGGGAGGAGCCGCCCCCGGAAGTTGGCCACACCAGTCAACACAAGCGCGTTTATGAGGACTAATCCTGCTGACTCGTAGGATCGTGCCGGACCTCAATGGTGAGTGGCCGAAGAGCTAGAGAGACGACGGGATTTGACGTCGCGCATGGGCGGTTCGCCGAAGGCGTTTGTATTTACGGGTGAACTGGCTTGTGCTCTCGTATCCGACTTCAAGAGCTGCTCTTGTGGCATCCAGCCCCTCTACGAGCATTCTTTCGCGCGCGCCCATCAGTCGAAGCTGCTTTTGATATTGCAGTGGACTGAGCGCTGTCGATGCACGGAAATGATGGTTCAAGGTGGAAACACCCATACGCGCTATAGCCGCAAGCTGGTCCGGCTTCATATAGTTTGCCCTCAGCCAGGCGAGGGCTTTTTCGGGAACAGGGAACTGTGCTAGTCTTTTGCCGAATTGACGGTAAGCGGTTATGCCCTCTCCTGCCTCACCAGCCCGCGTGCTGCGCTTCGACGCCTTTGAACTGGATGTCCGCGCGGGCGAGCTTCGCAAGAACGGCGTGAAAGTCCGCCTGCATGGCCAGCCGCTGCAGGTGCTGGAAATCCTGTTGAAAGGTGGCGGCGACCTCGTGACGCGCGAGGACATCCGCACCCAGATCTGGCCCGCCGATACGTTCGTGGATTTCGACCACGGCCTCCACAACGCCATTGCTCGCCTGCGGGAGGGGTTGGGTGACTCGGCCGAGACGCCGCGGTTCATTGAGACGTTGCCACGCCGGGGGTACCGGTTCTTAGCGCCCGTGGCGCCGAATGGAGTTGAAACGCAGGCGACTCCGGGTTCCGTCCATTCCGCCTCAGGCCCACAGCCCAGCGTGGCGTCGGATGGTCTGCGGCGAACCTCAGCGGTTATGGCCCTTGCGTTCTTGATTCTTGCCGTCTCGGGCCTGGCGTTTTGGAGGCTGCGAGCCTCCGCCGATCACGCGAGCGCCGCTGCACGCCCGGAGTCAATCGCGGTCCTGCCCCTCGACAATTTATCGATCCTTCGCAGGACTATTTCGTCGACGGAGTGACCGAGCAGTTGATCACCGACCTGGCGCAGGTCGGCTCGCTACGAGTGGTCTCCCGGACCTCCGTAATGCAGTACAAAGGAACCAAGAAGCGCCTTCCGGAAATTGCGCAAGAATTAAACGTGGACGCCGTTGTTGCGGGGTCGGTCATGCGCTCCGGCCAGCGCATCCGCGTTACCGCGCAGCTTGTGCAAGCATCCACGGACCAGCACCTGTGGGCGGAGACGTACGATCGTGATCTTGGCGACGTGCTTCGTTTGCAGGGCGAAGTGGCGCAGAGCATCGCCGAGCGCGTCCGTGCTCAGCTGACTCCCGAACAAAAGGCTCGGCTCCGATCTGCACCTGCCGTAAATCCGGAGGCTTACGAGGCCTATCTAAAAGGGAGATTTTACGGCGCTGGAGTTACAGGTACGCGGGCAGCTCTCAAACAGGCACAAGGCTACTACGAGGATGCCGTTCGGAAAGATCCCACGTTTGCGCTCGCATACGCGGGACTTGCGGATTGCTATCTGTATCAAGGCACTTTTCGACTGGTGCCCCCGCAGGACGCTTATAGGCAGGCCAGCGCAGCCATCCTCAAGGCTCTGCAGCTCGACAAAGCGCTCGCCGAAGCTCATACCTCGATTGGTATGCTCGATTGGCGATTTGAATGGAATTGGCAGCAGGCCGAGAGGGAGCTGCGCTACGCGGTCGAGCTAAACCCTAACTCCATGGAGAGTCACGAGGCGCTGGTTTGGTACTTGGCTTGGAGTGGCAGGGAGGCCGAGGCCCTGGCCGAAGTGGAAAAAATGCGGCAGCTTGATCCGGCCTACCCTTTCATACCGCAGCAGGAGACAGGCATCTACTACCACCAACGGAACTACAAATCGTTGCTCGAAGCCAGTGAGAAATCCGTTGCCGCGTATCCGAATGGCTGGGTGAGTCACTACTTTCTCGCGGTTGGCTACGAGGGCTCAGGTCGGCCAGCGCAAGCCATTCCCGAGTACCAGCGAGCGGTCGAGTTATCAGAAGGCGATACGGACTCAATAGCTGGACTGGCACACGCTTACGCGGTAGTGGGCAGCAGAACCGAGGCGGAGAAAATACTTCGCGAGTTGCAAACACGTTCGAAAACTCACTACATTTCGCCGTACATGATTGGGGTCATCTATGCGGGCTTGGGAAACAAGGATAAAACCTTCGAATTTCTGGAAAAGGCCTACAAGGAAAAATCTTCCGATATAGCATATTTCCTCAAAGCTGACTTCCGGATCGATTCTCTTCGTTCCGACCCCCGCCTTCAGGACCTCCTGGGTCGCGTGAATTTCCCCCAATAAATCGCGCTGCACGAATCCGGCATACAAAAATGGGGGTCAACTTCCGAGAAGTCTTAGTCGGCTTGTAGACAGTCATCGCCGCGCTTGACATCGTTGGAACTAATTTCTCGTTCGCGAGAACCATAGGTGCCACCCAGAATGGAAACTATATTGACTGCTAGATTCCAACAACAAAATCAAAAAATCCAAGTGCTCCATCTAGTGTCGCTTGGGTGCCAGAGACCCATTCTTTCTCTCCGTCAGTTGTACCGAATTTGTACCGAACTCCCAGTGCACACAGTACTGTGTTGTTTCCCACCTTTTACTTCCTGTTTTATTCCTTTTGTGCCGCCCTTCCGTTGCTTTGTTTACCTAGATTCGAATAGTGGAGAGGACCACCTATCCAAGCGTATTCGGGAAAGGAAAGTTTAGGGAGCAGTTGCCGCCCCTGGATTTTGGCCACACCAGTCAACACAAGCGCGTTTATCGCGACGAATCCGGAGGCATTACTTCCGCATAGCATTACTTCAACGCCACCACTCGGAGCGAATCTCCTGGCCCCGAACAGCCTCAGACGAGGTACCGGGCTCGGGGGACCAGAGCTTGAGAGCTTGGACTGCGAACATCGAGATTCCTGGAATCAACGACCTTGTTCTAAAAGCCGACGTGCGGTCCCACCGGCCGATAGCATCTGCACACCTGTGACGATGACTTAGATCT
>Ga0210409_10004050_pt1 | contig 15973 bp, 14 predicted proteins | sample IncBWH17MmetaG_FD_161649 | JGI IMG/M metagenome (GOLD analysis project Ga0210409, IMG submission 161649) | Forest soil microbial communities from Barre Woods Harvard Forest LTER site, Petersham, Massachusetts, United States - Inc-BW-H-17-M | ecosystem: Environmental > Terrestrial > Soil >...
TCGGTGTTCTCGCGGAACACGACCATGTCGGTGAGGCTGGCATCCGCCATCGGGCTCGCAACACCAGGGAAGTAGCGGATCGGACGCACGTTGGCGTACAGGTCGAGCTCCTGGCGTATGGCCACATTGAGCGAGCGCAGGCCGGTGCCGACCGGTGTGCCGAGCGGTCCCTTGATCGACACCACGAAATCACGCAGCGCCTGCAGCGTCTCCTGCGGAAACCATTCCCCGTAGAGCGCGTTCGCCTTCTCGCCCGCGTAGACCTCCATCCAGGCCACGTGCCGCACGCCGCCGTAGGCGTGTGCCACAGCGGCATCGACCACGCGGCGCATCGCAGGGGTTACATCGATGCCGATGCCATCGCCCTCGATGAAGGGAATGATCGGCTGATCGGGCACATCGAGTGAAAGATCGCCCGCGATGCGGATGCGCCGGCCCGCCGGCGGCACGACGATGTGCTGAAACTCCATGATCGACGGCCTCAGCTCGCAGAGGCTCCGCTGCGCCGATCGATGCGGCGGCCCTGGCTGCGCTCGGCGATGAGCATCGCGAGCTCGAGCGCCTGCTCGTGGTTGAGCCGCGGATCGACACTCGAGCGGTAAGCGCGCGCGAGATCCGCGTCGGTGAGTCCGCGGGCCCCGCCGGTGCACTCGGTGACGTCATCGCCCGTGAGCTCGATGTGTACGCCCCCGAGGTGCGAGCCCATGTCGGCATGAATGCGGAAGGCCAGATCGAGCTCGCGCAGGATGTTCTCGAAGCGTCGGGTCTTCAGCCCCCCGGTGGTCGTCTCGGTGTTGCCGTGCATCGGATCGCACACCCACAGCACCGACTGTCCGGTCCTGCGCACGGCCTCGATCGCCTTCGGCAGCGCCGCCGCGACCTCCTTCGCCCCGAAGCGGTGGATGAAGGTGAGCCGGCCCGGCTGGTTCTGCGGATTGAGCGTGTTGACGAGTCCCTGCAGCCACGCCGCGTCCATCGCTGAGCCGATCTTCACTCCGATCGGGTTCGAGATACCGCGGAAGTACTCGACGTGCGCGCCCTCGAGCGCCGCGGTGCGCACGCCGATCCATGGCATGTGCGTCGAAAGGTTGTACCAGCGGTTCTGGCGCGGAATGAAACGCGTCTGCGCCTGCTCGTACAGCAGGTGCAGTCCCTCGTGACTCGTGTAGAAGTCGACGAGCGTCGCTTCGTGGACCGGATGCCCGCTCATGCCTTCGAAGAAATCCAGCGCATCGCCGATCGATCGGACGATGCGCTGGTACGCGTCCTTGAGCGGCGCCTGGTGCACGAAGCCCAAGTCCCAGTATTCCGGGTGGTGCAGGTCGGCGAAGCCGCCCTCCACCAGCGCGCGCACGAAATTCAGGGTGAGCGCCGCACGCTCGTATCCCCGCAGCAGCAGCTCCGGATCCGCAGCGCGCGCTTCGGCCGTGAACTCGGGACGATTGACGAGATCACCGCGATAGCTCGGCAGCGTCACCTCGCCGCGTATCTCGGCATCGGCCGAGCGCGGCTTCGCGTACTGCCCCGCCATGCGGCCCACGCGGATGATGGGCTTCTTGAGCCCGTGCAGGAGCACGAGGCTCATCTGCAGGAGGATCTTGAGCTTCTTGGCGATCGTGTCCGACTCGCAGTCGACGAAGGTCTCGGCGCAATCGCCACCCTGCAGCAGGAAGGCCTCGCCGCGTTGCGCTGCGGCGAGCCGGCCACGCAATGCTTCGACCTCCCAAGACACGACAATCGGCGGCAGCCGGGAGATCTGCGCCACGATCCGCTCGAGCGCCTTTGGGTCGGCGTACACCGGCTGCTGCTGGGCGGATCGGGTCTGCCAGCTGGCGCTGTGCCAGGAGGTGGTTTCGGGCGCTCGCATGTCATTGATCCTAGCATGTATTTGTCGCCCATCAGGGCGCACCCGGCGACGTTCCCCGGAACCTCGCATATGGCTGGCGCCCGGCGCGCTTCGAAGGCAGAATGCGCCCCTTTTCACGAGGGTCCTATGCACCGTGTCTTGATTCTCGGCGCCGGCAAGATCGGCGCACTGATCTCGGGATTGCTGGCTGAATCCGGCGCTTACAGAGTGCAGCTGGCGGACCTCGACGGCGCCGCCACCGAGGCAGTGGTGCGCGCGCACGCCAGTGCTCACCTCACCCCGGTCACACTCGATGCGAGCAACGCCGCGGCGCTCGCGCACCACCTCGCCGCTCATCCGGTCGATGCGGTGATCTCGAGTCTTCCCTATCACTGCAATGTCCGCGTGGCTGAGGCGGCCCGCAAGGCACGGGTGCATTACTTCGATCTCACCGAGGATGTGGAAGTGACGCGCGCAGTGCGCGCAATCGCCGCCGGCGCCGGGCAGGCCTTCGTGCCACAGTGCGGCCTGGCTCCTGGATTCATCAGCATTGCCGCCGCCGAGCTCATTACCCACTTCGATGAGCTGCGCGCGGTGAAGCTGCGCGTCGGAGCGCTGCCGCAGCACCCGAACAACGTGCTCAAGTACTCCCTCACCTGGTCGACCGAGGGGCTGATCAACGAGTACGGCAATCCCTGCCAGGCAGTGAGCGACGGAAGGCTCATCGAGCTCGCACCGCTCGAGGGACTCGAGGAAATCGAGATCGACGGCATGCGCTACGAGGCCTTCAATACCTCGGGCGGTCTCGGCTCGCTCGCCGAGACCCACGGCGCGCACGTCGAGTCCATGAATTACAAGACCATCCGCTATCCGGGCCACTGTGAGCAGATGCGTCTGCTCATGAACGATCTGAAGCTCAACCATGATCGCGCGACGCTCAAGCGCATCCTCGAGAACGCGGTACCGCAGACGCTGCAGGACGTGGTGATCGTCTACGTGGCCGTCACCGGCGCGCAGGATGGCCAGCTGCGCGAGGAGAACTACGTCAACAAGATCTACCCGCAGGTGATTGCCGGCCGGCTATGGTCGGCGATCCAGGTGACGACCGCGGCGGGAATCACCGCGGTGGTGGACATTGTGCTCGAGAGCAACGGCCGCTACAGCGGCTTTATCGCGCAGGAGCAGTTCCGCCTCACGGATATCCTCGCCAATCGCTTCGGACGCTTCTACGCCCCCGGCGGCAGCAAGCACCTCTCCGGAGAGCTCGTCGTCGCGGGCAACGTAGGTCATCAACGCCGCGCAAAGGCTGTCAACGCATGAATACTGATACGGATGCACTGCTGCGCCGCCTGGGTCTCGGCCCCGTCAACCCGGGCGCCTGGTCAGGATCGCGCGGCTGGTCGAGCACCACTGACGCCGCGCTCCTCAACGTTCGCAATCCAGCCAACGGCACACTCATCGCGCAGGTGCGCCCCGCGAGTGTCGAGGATTATGAGCACGTCGTAAGCTCAGCGGTCGAAGTCGCCGCGCGCTGGCGCGAGATCCCGGCGCCGAAGCGCGGCGAGACCGTACGGCTCATCGGTGAGGAGCTGCGCCGCCACAAGGAGGACCTCGGCACGCTGGTATCGCTCGAGAACGGCAAGATTCTCGCCGAGGGGCTCGGCGAGGTGCAGGAAATGATCGACATTGCCGACTTCGCGGTCGGTCAGTCGCGCATGCTGTACGGGCTCAGCATGCATTCGGAGCGCCCTCAGCACCGCATGTTCGAGCAATGGCATCCGCTCGGGGTCGTCGGCATCATCTCGGCCTTCAACTTCCCGGTCGCGGTGTGGTCGTGGAATGCCTTCCTCGGCGCGGTCTGTGGCAACGCCTGCGTCTGGAAGCCCTCCCACAAGACACCCCTCACGGCACTCGCCGTGCAGCACCTGTGCAACCGGGTGCTGGAGGCCGCCCACCTGCCCGCGGTGTTCCAGGTGTTCGTCGACGGAGGCACCGGACTCGCCACGCGGCTGGTCGAAGACCGGCGCATTGCACTCGTGTCCTTCACGGGCTCCACCGAGGTCGGCCGCAAGGTCGGCGAGCGGGTCGCCGCGCGGCTCGGCAAGAGCCTGCTCGAGCTCGGCGGCAACAACGCAGTGATCGTGGATGAGACCGCAAACCTCGATCTGGCGGTGCCGGCCATCGTGTTCGGGGCCGTTGGCACCGCCGGGCAGCGCTGCACCTCGACTCGTCGCGTCTTCGCCCACAAGGCGATCCTTGCTGAGCTCGAGCGGCGCCTGGTGCATGCCTACCGGCAGGTGCGCATCGGCGATCCCCTCGAGAGCGGCACGCTGATGGGACCGCTCATCGACTCCAAGGCCGTCGAGAGCTATCGGAGCGCGGTGAGCGCCGCGCGCAGCGCGGGCGGTGAGATGCTGTACGGCGGCAACGTGCTCAATCAGCCCGGCACGTTCGTCGAGCCGACGATCGTCCGTGCGCGCAACGAGTGGCCGATCGTGCAGACCGAAACCTTCGCGCCGATCCTGTATGTGATCCCAGTCGACTCGCTGAGCGAAGCGATCGAGCGGCAGAACGCCTCGGCGCACGGCTTGTCCTCGGCACTGTTCACCGATCGGCTGCAGAGTGCGGAAACCTTCCTGTCCTCCTGCGGCAGCGATTGCGGCATCGCGAACATCAATCTCGGTACCTCGGGGGCGGAGATCGGCGGCGCGTTCGGCGGTGAGAAGGACACCGGCGGCGGGCGGGAGTCCGGCTCCGATGCCTGGAAGGCCTACATGCGCCGCCAGACCAACACCGTCAACTGGAGCCGCGATCTGCCGCTCGCGCAGGGGATCGAGTTCAAGGTTGAGTCGTAGCCGGCCCGGTGACGCGGGTCAGCCCTCTGCGGCGCAGTGAGCGCGCCGGGGCTGCGCAACGCTCCCCTGGCAACGCTCCCTCCGCGCCACGCGCCGCCTCAGCGCCCGGGCAGCCGCACCGTGAATCGGGCGCCGCCGAGCGGCGATGCGTCGATGGAGAGCTTTCCGCCGTAGAGGTCCACGGTGTCGTGCACCATGGCGAGCCCGAGGCCGTGGCCCGGCACCTTCTCGTCGGCCCGCACGCCGCGCTGGAGCACCCGCGCACGATCTACGGCCGAGATTCCCGGCCCATCGTCCTCGATCACGAGCGTGAGCCGCTCGCGCGGCACCGCGCTGTCATCGATGCTGCCGCCGAACCGCACGCGGGTGCGACACCACTTGCAGGCATTGTCCAGCAGGTTGCCCAGCAGCTCGGTGAGATCGCCCCGGTCACCGATGAATTGCGCAGCCGGCGCGGCGGCAAGTTCGATTGCCAGATCCTTACCGGCATAGACACGCAGCAGCGTGGCACGCAGCTCCGCGCCTACCTGCGCCACCTCCACCGGCGCCTGCCCGAGGAGCGCCCCGCCGGATGCGGCCGCGCGCTTGAGCTGATGCTCGATGATGCCGCTCATGCGGTCGATCTCGGTGCTCACGGTCGCGCTCGCGCCCTCAGCGCGCATCACGGCGAGCGGTGTCTTAAGGCTGTGAGCGAGATTACCGAGCGTGTCGCGGTAGCGGGCGACGCGTTTGCGCTCGCCGATCAGCAGCGCGTTCAGATTGCCTGCGACGCCGGAGAGCTCGCGGGGGTAGACGCTGCCGAGCCTTTCGCGGCGCCCCTCCTCGACCTCGTGAATCTCGCGCTCCATGCGCCGCACCGGTTCGAGCACCCAGCGCAGCAGCGCGGCGAGCGTCAGCAGGAGCAGCAGCATCAGTGCGACGAACCAGCCCCCGAGCTTGCGCCGGAAGCGCCACAGCTCCTGCTGATAGGGACTGAGGCTCGTGGCGACACTGAAGGTAAGCGAGCGTGCTGCCGTCGGGTCGCCCTCGAACTGGATCGAGCGGCTCGCGATGGCGACCCGGTCATCCCCAAAGGTGGCGTAGGAGAGATTGCGCTCTCCGCCCGACAACAAACGCCCGAAGTCGCTGCTGAGCCCCGCAGTCGATGGTGAGCGCCACTCGTGCCCCGCAGAGCGGATCTCCGCGTACGCGCCAGAGCGGGGTGTCTCGAGGCGTGGATCGAGCGTGTGCGGAGCGGGTGCGTAGCCACCATCGGGCTGGGGCTCCGCCGCGGCGATCAAGGCGACCATCTGCCGGTCGAGCTCATCCTGCAGAGTGCGCTGCGCGACTTCACGGAAGCCGGTGTCGAGCACCAGCATCACCACCCCGCAGAAGAGTGCGATCGGCACCGAGACCGAGATGAGCAGTCGCCGGCTGAGCGAGTGCACGCGGCGTCGGCCCCCGCCGCCGCTTCAGGTCGCCGCGTCCCGCGGCAGCGCGAGACGATACCCGCGACCGCGTAGCGTCTCGATCGGGCGCAGATGGTCCTCGGGGTCGAGCTTGCGGCGCAGCCGCCCCACCAGCACCTCGATGACATTGCTGTCGCGCTCGAAGTCCTGGTCGTACAGGCGCTCGGTGAGCTCGCTCTTGGAGATCACTTCCCCGGCGCGCAGCATCAGGTGCTCGAGAATGCGGTATTCGAAGGTGGTGAGCTCGACGTGAGCGCCATTCACGGCGACGGTCTGCGCGCGCGTATCGAGCACGATGGGCCCGCACTTGAGCTGGGGGCTCGCCCAGCCACCCGCCCGCCGCAGCAGCGCCTGCAGGCGCGCCAGCACCTCCTCGAAGTGAAAGGGCTTGACGACGTAGTCGTCGGCGCCTGCCTGCAGCCCCTCTACTTTGTCCTGCCAGTTGTCGCGTGCCGTCAGGATCAGGATCGGATAGGTCTTGCCCGAGGCGCGCAGCCGCCGGATGAGGTCGAGACCGGAAAGTCCCGGGAGACCCAGATCGATGACGGCGACATCGAGTGGATACTCGCGCCCGGCGAACAGGCCCTCATCGCCATCGCGCGCCACATCGACCGTGAAGCCCGCTTGGCCGAGACGTGCCTGCAAGCTCTCGCGCAGCGACGCCTCGTCTTCGACTACCAGTGCGCGCATGCCGCTCCCCGGGACGCCGCTGTCACTGCACGGAGCCGCTGGAGGCGTCGATGCGTACCGTCCACACCTTGCCCGCGTCGTTCAGCAAACGCAGTACGTACAACGTACGGCCCTCGTCCTGCTCCGTCTGCGCCTTCACCACGCGTGCGTGGTAGCGCTCTTCGACCATCCTGACCGCCTGGTCCATGGACAGGCCGCTACGAGGCATCACGAGAGGACTCGCCGCAGGAGGAGTGGCGGCAGACTGCAGCGTCGCCGCCACGGCGGACACGAGTAAGGCGGCCGTGGCGGCAGCCGCCGCACTCAGGAGTACCGGGGTCGTGAATCTGGCACTGCTCACAACAGTCAAGCCTAACTCATTCACGTGTTGACCGGCGACTGTCAGATTGCACGCGGACTTTTTCAGCTGGCGTTCAGTTTCGCCTCGCTCCAGAGCGCCTCCCACTCGACAGCCGAGAGCCGGGTGAGCTCGAGCCCGCGAGTCTGCGCGAGTGCCTCCATGTGGGCAAAGCGGCGTTCGAACTTGTCATTTGCCGCGCGCAACGCCGCCTCGGCATCGATGTGCAGATGCCGGCTCCAGTTGACGATCGTGAACAGCAGATCTCCCAACTCGCCGGCGAGCGCCTGCGGCGGTGACGCATCTTCCGTGGCGGCGTCGCTGCCCCCGAGCGCACTGTCGACTTCGTGCAGCTCCTCCAGCACCTTGGAGCGCACCGCGCGTGCGTCCTCCCAATCGAAGCCGACACGTGCCGCGCGCCGCCCCAGCTTCGCCGCGCGCGTCAACGCCGGCAGCGCGCGCGGCACACCTGAGAGCACCGTGCTCGCTCCGGCCGCCGCCGCGCGCGATTTCGCAGCGGCGCGCTCCTGCGCTTTCTGCTCTTCCCAGACGCGCACCAGGTCCTCCGGGGCGAGGTTCGCTCCGGCGAACAGGTGCGGATGCCGTCGCACCAGTTTCTCGCGAATGCCACTCGCCACGGCGCTGAAGTCGAACCAGCCCTGCTCCTCCGCCATGCGTGCGTGAAACACCACCTGGAACAGCAGATCGCCGAGCTCCTCGCGCAGGTGCTCGCGGTCGCCGTGCTCGATGGCATCGGCGACCTCGTAGGCTTCCTCGATGGTGTAGGGAGCGATGGTGGAGAAAGACTGCGCACGATCCCACGGGCAGCCGCGCTCGGGATCGCGCAGCCGCGCCATGAGCGCGAGCAGTGCTCCAACGGCCCGTTCGGCCTCGCTCATGGTGCCTGCGGCCCGGCGCACAGCCGATAGAGCGTGTGCAACATCCCGGCCGTGGCGCCCCAGATGGTGCGCTCGCCGAAGGGAATCTCACGGAACTCGACCTGCTCGCCCGCGACGTCGTCACGGCGCCTGAGGCGGTGATTGGCCGGATCGAACAGGTAACCGAGCGGCACCTCGAAGGTGTCCTCGACTTCCTGGCTCGCGAGCGCGAGCTCGAAGCCCGGCTGCACGAACGACACCACCGGTGTGATGCGAAAGCCGGTGATCACGACGTGATCCGGAAGATAGCCGATGACCGATACGAAGCGCTCGTCGAGTCCGATCTCCTCGCGCGCTTCGCGCAGCGCGGCCGCCGCGGGGCTGCTGTCGCTCGGCTCGATACGGCCGCCAGGGAAGCTGATCTGCCCGGCGTGGTTGCGCAGCTGCGTGGCGCGCTGAGTGAACAGCACGGTGAGGTCAGGCCTTTCGACCAGCGGAATGAGTACCGCCGCCGGCACCGGCTCGCGTGGCAGCAGGCGGCGCCCATCGCCGGGCTGGAAAAGTCCAGGAATCATCCAGTCCTCCGGGGCGTGCCGTGGAGCGGTGCCCGTGAGGCGTCTGCGGATGATGCCCGCCCAGTCGCGATGCGCTCCGGGTGTCCCGCGCTCGCCTTCCTTGGGTGCCTCCTGCATGGGTGCGCGTCGCGTCGGGGGCTTCAGCCTCCTCCACCGCCTCCTCCCTTGATGCCGCCGGTGGTGAGCTCTGCGGGGTCGAGCAGTTTCTCGAGCTGCGTGGGCGGCAGATTGGTCATCTGCGCGGCGACCTCGCGGATCGGCCGTCGCTCGGCGTAGGCCTTCTTGGCGATTGCGGCGCCTTTCTCGTACCCGATCACCGGATTGAGAGCCGTCACGAGAATCGGATTGCGGTCGAGTGCCTCGGCGATGCGCGCCGTGTTCACCCTGAAGCCCGCGATGGCGCTGTCGCCAAGCACGCGCGCCACGTTCGCCAGCAGGCGGATGCTTTCGAGCAGGTTCTGGGCGATCAGTGGCAGCATTACGTTGAGCTGAAAATTGCCCGACTGGCCAGCAAGGGTGATCGTGGTGTCGTTGCCGATCACCTGCGCACCCACCATCATGGTGGCCTCGGGTATCACGGGATTGACCTTGCCGGGCATGATGCTGCTGCCCGGCTGCAGTGCCGGCAGTGCGATCTCGCCGAGCCCGGCCAGCGGTCCGCTGTTCATCCAGCGCAGGTCGTTGGCGATCTTGATCAGGCTCACCGCGATCACCTTGAGCTGACCGGACAACTCGACACCGGTGTCCTGCGCCGAGAGCGCTTCGAAGTAGTTACTTGCCGGCACGAACGCCACGCCGGTGAGCGCCGCCAGCTCTTCGCAGAAGCGTCGGCCGAAATCGGGATGGGTGTTGATGCCGGTGCCGACGGCCGTGCCACCCTGCGCGAGTGCCAGCAGCCTGGGCTCGACGCTTCGCAGCCGCGCCATGCCGTTCTCGATTTGCGTGCGCCAGCCGGACAGCTCCTGCCCGAAGGTCACGGGCATCGCATCCATCAGGTGCGTGCGGCCGGTCTTGACGATGCCGCCAATCTCGCGCTCCTTGGCCTTGAGTACATCGCGCAGGTGCTCGAGCGCTGGCAGCAGCAGGCGGCGCACCGCGAGCGCGGCACACACGTGAATGGCAGTCGGGATCGAGTCGTTACTGCTCTGTCCCATGTTGACGTGGTCGTTGGGATGCACCGCCCGACCGAGCCTTCGGCTCGCCAGCGCCGCGATGACCTCGTTGGCGTTCATGTTGGTGCTGGTGCCCGATCCGGTCTGAAAGATATCGAGCGGAAAGTGCGTGTTGTGCTTGCCGGCGACCACCTCAGCCGCCGCCGCATCGATCGCCTGGGCCACGGGCGCATCCAGCAGGTTGAGGCCACCGTTGGCGCGGGCGGCGGCCTGCTTCACCAGGGCCAGCGCGGAGATGAACTCGCGCGGCATGCTGACGCCGCTGATGGGAAAGTTCTGGATGGCACGCTGCGTCTGCGCACCCCACAGCGCCTCGGCCGGTACTTTGAGCTCGCCCATGCTGTCACGCTCAGTACGGAAGGAACTCGTCATGCGTGCACTCCGCGCGGCTGGGAACGACGGCCGAACGACCGTATGCGTTATGATAGTAGCGCATGTCCGGAAGCCCCAGCGATTGCCTGCCGGCGCTCGAGGCGCTCTCGCCGGTCGATGGGCGCTACCGCGCCGCCACCGAGCCACTGCGCGGGCTGCTGTCGGAAGCCGGGCTCATCCGCGAGCGCATCCGTATCGAGGCACAGTGGCTGCTGCATCTCACTGCAGCGGTGCCGCAACTTCCCGGCTCGAAGCTCAGCCCGGCAGTCGCCGAGCGCGCCCGCCAACTGGCGCGTGCGCCCGATGAGTCCGCGGCAGCGGCCGTCAAGAGCATCGAAGCGCGCATCAATCACGACGTCAAGGCGGTCGAGTATTACGTGCGCGGGGAGCTCGGCGCGGCCGGGGCTTCACCCGCCACTCTCGAGCTCGTGCATTTCGGCTGCACGTCCGAGGACATCAATAACCTCAGCTACGCCTGCCTCCTGCGTGCGGCACGCGCTACGCTGCTGGCGGGTCTCACCGCCCGCGCACACGAGCTCACCCAGCTCGCCCACCGCTATGCCGATACCGCCATGCCCGCGCGCACCCATGGGCAGCCGGCAAGCCCGACGACACTCGGCAAGGAATTCGCGAACTTCGCCGCGCGGCTCACCCGTGCGCAGCGCCGCTGGGCCGCGGTGAGCATCCTCGGCAAGTGGAACGGAGCGGTCGGCAACTTCAATGCGCACGTGGCCGCCCTGCCCGGGGTCGATTGGCCGGCGGTCGCGCAGGCGTTCGTCGGCGAGCTCGGCCTCGACTACAACCCCTGGACCACCCAGATCGAGCCGCACGACTGGATCGGCGAGTACTGCGACGCCATCGCAGCCGCTAACGTCGTATGCACCGATCTCTGCCGCGACCTGTGGGGCTACATCTCACTCGGTTATCTGCGCCAGCGCGCAGTGACCGGCGAGGTGGGCTCCTCCACCATGCCGCACAAGGTGAACCCGATCGACTTCGAGAATGCCGAGGGCAACTGCGGACTCGCCAATGCCCTGTTGCGGCACTTCGCCGAGAAGCTGCCGGTTTCGCGCTGGCAGCGTGATCTCACCGATTCGACCGTGCTGCGCAATCTCGGCGTCGCGCTCGGCCATACACTCATCGCCTGGCGGGCGCTCGGGCGAGGCCTCGACAAGATCGAGGCGGACCCTGCACGCATGGCCGCGGACTTCGCGAGCTCCTGGGAAGTGCTCGCTGAGGCCGTGCAGACCGTTTTGCGTGCGGCCGGGGTACCGGATGGCTATGAGCGGCTGAAGGAGTTCACGCGCGGCCGGGCGATCGACGCTGCAACGCTCGCTGCGTTCATCGATGGCCTGCCACTGCCCGCGGCCGAGAAGGCGCGGCTGCGGAGCCTGCGGCCCGAGGGCTATACGGGCCTTGCCGCGGCGCTCGCGCGGCAGGTGTGAGGCTCGAGCCCGCCGCCGACCGGGTCGCCGCATGGCCCGCGGGCAGCCAGGCGGGCACCCCTTTCGGCCCCTTCGGTGGCCCCCAAAGTGCGAACCAGGCCTCGCTTTTGACTTACTGCGGCCGACCCAGGCCCCCAAACCGTGACCGGTTCGGCAAGGAAAAACCCGTAGTGGTCACTAAGATCTCCCGCAACCTGCCTTCCGTGCAGGTGATGTAGGACCAAGAGTGGCCATAGGCGGGGAACTTGATCTCAATAGCGCCCTGGCGCAGCTCGCCAACGCGCGCTATGCGCCCGAGTCGGCCAATGGGGCCGCCGGCGCAGCCAGCTCGCGGCAGAGCGCCGAAACACTGACGGTGCTGACCTCGCTCGCCGAAGTCCGTGGGGCGGTGAATGAGATCGCAGCCACCGCGCAGCGGCTGATCTCCATCTATACGCCCGATCTCGAGCCGGATCTGTACGATCAGACGGCCTTTCTCGATGTCATCAAGCATTTCGTGCTGACGCGCAGCTTCTCCAAGGTACGCGTACTGCTCGCCGAGCCGACGCGGGTCATGCGCGACAGCAACCGCTTCGTCGCGATGGGACGCCGGTTGTCGAGCTGCATCGACATCCGCTACGTCACCGCCCAGAGTCCGCAACGCGCCTCCAGCTATCTCATCGCCGATGACCGTGCGATCGTTTACCGCATGCGCGCCGACACGTGGGATGGGGTGGCCGACATCAACAATCCGGCCGTCGCGCGTGTCTACCTGCAGGAGTTCGACCAGGTCTGGAACGCCAGCGCTGCCGAGCACGGCCTGCGCGCCGCACGTCGCGGCTGAGTTTGCCGCACCCGTCGCGGACTGCCGACGATTCCGACTCCCACTGCCGACCGCTACAATCCTCCACATGGGCAGGAGGCCTGATGTCACCGTCGCGGCGATTGCCGAGACCGACGGTCGTTTTCTGGTGGTTGAGGAGCGCATCAACCGCCGCCTGTTGTTCAATCAGCCAGCGGGGCACGTCGAGCGTGGCGAGACATTGCTCGCCGCCGTGGTGCGCGAGGTGCGCGAGGAGACGGCGTGGCGCTTCGAGCCGCATGCTCTGGTCGGTGTCTACCTGTGGCGCAACCCCAAAAGCCACCGCGAGATCCTGCGCTTCGCCTTCACCGGACACGTAAGCGATCATGACGCCGCGCAGGAGCTCGACCGCGGCATCATCGGCACGCACTGGCTGACCCGCAGCGAGCTCGAAGCACGTAAGGAACGGCTGCGCAGTCCACTCGTGCTGCGCTGCGTGCACGACTATATGGCCGGGCAGCGCCGCGCCCTCGATGGTGTCGCGCGGCTCGATCTCGAGTGCGCCGCTACGATCGGCCAGCGAGCGGCCGCGGCGGACAACGGCGCGACGGTCCGCGCACTCGATATCACAGCGTAGCGGCAACGGCGTCGCCGATGCAGGCGCATTACAATGTGCCCATGCCCTCCCCGTTCTCACCTCCACACCGCTGCACCCGGGTCATCGTCGGACTTTCGGGGGGCGTGGATTCCGCAGTCGCGGCGCTGCTTCTGAAGGAAGCGGGCTGGGACGTGCAGGGGCTCTTTCTCAGCAACTGGGAGGAGGAGGACGATGATGCCTACTGCACCGCCGCGCAGGACTTCCAGGATGCCCGCGCGGTGGCCGCCGAGCTCGGCATCGTACTCCATCGGGTCAGCTTCGCCGCCGAATACCGCGAGCGTGTGTTTGCGCACTTCCTGCACGAGCATCGCGCGGGACGCACGCCCAACCCGGACGTGCTCTGCAACCGTGAGATCAAGTTCGGTGTGGCGCTCGAGTGGGCGCGCCGCCTGGGGGCCTCGCACTTCGCGACCGGACATTACGCCCGGCTCGAAGCGGGAGCTGACGGGCCGGTGCTCTGCAAGGCGCGCGACGCCGCCAAGGATCAGAGCTATTTCCTGCACGCAGTGGCGCGGGACGAGCTCGCCGCCACGCTGATGCCGCTCGGTGAGCTCCACAAGAGCGCGGTGCGCGAGCGCGCCCGCCGCACCGGGCTTCCAGTGTTCGACAAGCCGGACAGCACCGGTATCTGCTTCATCGGCGAGCGTCCGTTTCGCGAGTTCCTCGCGCGTTATGTCGAGCGGTCACCCGGTCCCATCGAGTCGGCCGACGGCGAGCCGCTCGGCACTCACGAGGGGCTCGCCTTCTACACTCTCGGCCAGCGCGCCGGGCTCCACATCGGTGGCCGCTGCGGACGCGAGCAGGCGCCCTGGTACGTCGCGGCGAAGGACGCCGCGCGCAACGCCTTGATCGTGGTCCAGGGCCACGATCATCCGCTGCTCGAGAGCCGCGCCCTCACCACCGGCGCATGGCACTGGCTCGCGCCGGCGCGGCGCGAACCCTTTCGCGCCGCCGTGAAAGTACGCTACCGCCAGAGCGACCAGGCGGCGCGGCTCGAGCCGCGCGCGGATGGCACCGTGCACATCGTGTTCGAGGAGCTGCAGCGCGCGGTGACACCCGGTCAGTACGCCGTCGCCTACGAAGGCGAGCGGTGTCTCGGCGGTGGTGTGATCGAGTCGCTCGTGCCCTCCGAGCGACTCTCCGCCGCTGCCTGAACCAAATCCCCGGGGCTCAGGGCGGCAGGCAGCGGGTGCGCCGCGATATAATCGCGGCACACCGCGGAGACATTCATGAACAACAGCTTCCGGGCACGCTCGACCCTCAAGGTTGGCGATCAGAGCTACGAGATCTGGAGCCTTGCCGCGTTGCCGCAGGAGAAGCTCGCACGCCTCCCCTACTCGCTGAAGGTGCTGCTGGAGAATCTGTTGCGCTACGAGGATGGCGTCAACGTCACGCGCGCCGACATCGAAGCGCTCCTCGAGTGGAATCCGGCCGCTACGCCCTCGTACGAGATCGCCTTCACGCCCGCCCGGGTCATCCTGCAGGATTTCACCGGCGTGCCCTGCGTCGTGGACCTCGCGGCCATGCGCGATGCGATCGTGCGCCTCGGCGGCAGCGCCGATCGGGTCAATCCGCTGAACCCTGCGGAGCTCGTGATCGACCATTCGGTCCAGGTGGATGAGTACGGCTCACCTCGGGCGCTCGCCGCGAACACTGCCATCGAGTTTGCGCGCAATCGCGAGCGCTATGCGTTCCTGCGCTGGGGCCAGACGGCGTTCCGCAATCTCGCCGTGGTGCCGCCGAGCACCGGCATCGTGCACCAGGTGAACCTCGAGTACCTGGCGCGGGTGATTTTCGACGCGCCGAGCGATGGCACGCGTCGTGCCTACCCTGACACGCTGGTGGGCACCGACTCGCACACCACCATGATCAACGGCCTCGGCGTCCTCGGCTGGGGCGTCGGTGGCATCGAGGCCGAGGCGGCAATGCTCGGGCAGCCGGTCACCATGCTCATTCCGCAGGTGATTGGTTTTCGGCTCGAGGGACGGCTGCAGCCCGGTGCCACGGCTACCGATCTGGTTCTCACGGTCACGGAGATCCTGCGCAAGAAGGGAGTGGTCGATAAGTTCGTCGAGTTCTTCGGCGACGGTCTCGCCAACCTGCCGCTCGCCGATCGCGCAACCATCGCCAACATGGCCCCCGAGTACGGTAGCACCTGCGGCATCTTTCCCATCGATGCCGAGACCGTGCGTTATCTCGAGCTCTCCGGTCGCCCGCGCGAGCGGCTCGAGCTCGTGAGCGCGTACGCGCGCGCACAAGGCATGTGGCGCAACGCAGGCGCGCTGCCCGCCAGCTACACCGATGTGCTCGAGCTGAGCCTCGGTACCGTCGAGCCGAGCCTCGCGGGACCTCGCCGTCCGCAGGACCGGGTGCCGCTCAAGAGCGCGAAACAGGTTTACGAGCTGAATGCCAAAAAAGCGGCCGAGGAGCGTACCGCGCGCGGCGCTGGCGCCCGCGGCGTGGCCTCCGCAAAGCTCAACGGCGGGAACTACGAGCTGAAGGACGGCTCGGTGCTGATCGCTGCGATCACGAGCTGCACCAACACTTCCAATCCCTCGGTGATGCTCGGTGCAGGACTGCTGGCGCGCAAGGCGCGCGAGCGCGGGCTCACGTCGAAGCCGTGGGTGAAGACGAGCCTTGCGCCGGGCTCACGGGTGGTGACGGACTACTTCACCAAGGCCGGCGTGCTGGAAGATCTCGAGGCGCTCGGCTTCGATCTCGTCGGCTATGGATGCACGACTTGCATCGCAGCCGGGACCCCCGTGCTGCTGGCCAATGGCACGAGCCGCAGGATCGAGCGCCTGCCTGCTGCAGGCGGCGCACGACTGTTCGGTCCCACCGCGGACCGCCGCCTCGCGATGGCCACTCAAACCGAGATGATGGTGCAGGGCGAGCGTGATTGCATTTCGATAGTGC
>Ga0210409_10004052_pt1 | contig 15966 bp, 13 predicted proteins | sample IncBWH17MmetaG_FD_161649 | JGI IMG/M metagenome (GOLD analysis project Ga0210409, IMG submission 161649) | Forest soil microbial communities from Barre Woods Harvard Forest LTER site, Petersham, Massachusetts, United States - Inc-BW-H-17-M | ecosystem: Environmental > Terrestrial > Soil >...
ATCGGCAAATTTCAACAGCGTCATCGACTGGTCGTCAACCTCAGCGCCCACCGGAGAAAGCTTGGAAGCCATTCCGCTCGCTTCCACCACCTCACCGCCCAGGTAGTGCAGCACGTCGAATTGGTGAATGGCCAGTTGCGAAAGCGGCCCGCCCGGCGCCTTGTCCTTGTACCAGCGCCACGCTTTTGGCGTAAGCTCCAGCGCCCGGTTGTTGGAAAAATTTGCTTCGATGAACGCAACCCGTCCAAGCTCCCCTCTGTCGATTGCTTGCCGGATTTTGCGTATACCGGCCATCAAGCGCGCGCTGTGACCGACAGTAACGGTAACTCCGTATTTCTTTTCCAGTGCCGCGATCTGCAGCCCCTCCACCAGCGTGCTAGCAATGGGTTTTTCTGTATACACGTGTTTTTTGGCTTTCGCCACCTGCGCGGCCATTGGCAGATGCTGTTCATTCGGCACCGTCAGGATCACACCCTCAATCGATGGGTCCGACAGCATTGCTTCCATGCTTGCTGCAGCAGGAACCGAGAACTCCGCCTGGAAGGATTCGCGCTTTTCCTGCGACCGGCTATAGCCCGCTACGATTTTCAACTTTTCGGACTTAGCCAAAGCACGAGTCAGAACTTTGGCCCAGCGGCCCAGTCCTACAATTCCAACTTTTACGGGAGAGTTCACGCGGTCCTCGCGGTTTCTACGAAGGAGAATCGGCTTGCATCAGGAATCATGTAGTAGTACCGTATTACGAGAATATGGTCGAGTCAAGCCTTTTGCGCTCCAATTCTGCTCTCGCCGCCATTCCCAAACTGGCCGCGCCCCTCCGTCAGCAAGTCCTCGACGAGCTCCGCCAGTCCATCATTGCCGGTCGCCTCAATCCCGGCGAACGCCTCATTGAGCGCGAGCTGATTTCCATGATGGGTGTCTCCCGCACCGTTATCCGCGAAGCCCTTCGCCAACTCGAGTCCGAGGGCCTCGTCGCGATCGTTCCCAACAAGGGTCCGATTGTTCGCACTTTAACCTTGGAAGAAGCCCACGATCTTTACGCCATTCGCGCCGTACTGGAAGGATTGGCCGCGCGCCTTTTTGTCGAACAGGCGGACGATCACCAAATCGCGCGCCTTGAAAAGGCATTCGCCTTTCTCGAGACCGCTTACGAATCTGCCGACGCCCCCAAAATGCTCGAAGCAAAAAACACTTTCTACGAGGCCTTGTTCGAAGGTGCCAAAAGCGCGACTCTTTCCACCATGCTGGGCATGCTCCACGGCAGAATCTGGCGCTGGCGTGCCATGGGGCTCACACATCCAAACCGTTCGATGCAGCGTGCGCAGGAAAGCACCAGGAACCTTCGGGCACTGCTGCACTCCATCCGTGCACGCGATGCGGCGCTCGCAGAGAAGACCATTCGTGATGAAGTAAGCAAAGCTGCCGATGAAGTCCATCGCCTTCTCGGGGATGGAGCCGTTCAGGCTCCGGGCAAAAAACCGGTCGCCAGTTGAGTTTCCAAATTAGAACTCGTTGAGGTCCTATAGATGCAGACGCATTTTATTGTTCACGACAAAGCGGACTCGGTAGGCGTGATGGTCGTCGAAAACGCGCAAGCCGGCCAGGACCTGACCGGCTGGATCATGGAGACTGACGAAACCATGACGCTCAAGGCTCTCGACGCGGTTCCCTTGGGCCACAAGATCGCTCTCCACGACTTCAAGCCTGGCGACACGGTTCTGAAGTACGGCCATGATGTCGGCCGCACCGTCGCTACCATCGGCAAAGGAAATCACGTTCACGTCCACAACATGAAGACGAAGAGGTGGTGAAAATGGGACCCTATCAGTTTTTTGGTTATCGCCGCGAAAACGGAAGAGTAGGCGTCCGCAATCACGTCGTAATCCTTCCTCTCGATGACTTGTCCAACGCCGCGGCCGAAGCCGTGGCCAACAATATCAAGGGCACCTTGGCATTGCCACACGCCTACGGCCGTCTTCAGTTTGGCGAGGATCTTGAGCTGCACTTCCGCACCCTCATCGGCACCGGTTCCAATCCTAACGTCGCCGCTTGCGTGGTTATCGGTATCGAGCCCAGTTGGACCGGGCGAATCGTAGACGGCATTGCAAAAACTGGAAAGCCAGTAGCCGGGTTCGCCATCGAGGGCAACGGTGACATCACCACCATCGCCAACGCGTCCCGCAAAGCCTTCGAATTTGTGCAATGGGCCAGCGAAAAACAGCGCGAGCAATGTGACATCGAGGAGCTCTTCGTCTCCACCAAGTGCGGCGAGAGCGACACCACTTCCGGCCTCGCCTCGTGTCCCACGGTCGGCAATCTGATCGACAAACTCGATCCTCTGGGTGCTACCACATGCTTCGGAGAGACTTCCGAACTCACCGGCGCCGAAGTGGTCTGCGCCAGCCGCGCCGCCACAAAAGATGTGTCCGACCGCTTCATGCAGGTCTTCCGCGCCTATCAGGAAGTAATTGAACGCCACAAAACCAGCGACCTCTCCGAATCACAGCCGACTAAAGGCAACATTAGCGGCGGCCTGACCACTATCGAAGAAAAAGCCTTCGGCAATCTGCAGAAAATCGGCAGGAAGGCTAAATTCATCGACGTCCTGAAACCCGCCGAGGCCCCGGCGAAGGGCCCGGGTCTGTATTACATGGACACTTCTTCTGCGGCGGCGGAATGCGTCACGCTGCAAGCCGCCGCTGGCTTCGTGGTCCACCTTTTTCCCACGGGTCAGGGTAACGTGATCGGCAATCCGATTGAACCAGTCATTAAGCTAACGGCAAATCCAAAGACAGCTCGCACGATGAGCGAACACATTGATCTGGATGTCTCCGGGATTCTGCGGCGGGAAATGACCCTGGATCAGGCTGGCGACCAACTGATCGACATCCTGTTGCGCACCTGCAACGGACGGCTGACGTGCGCAGAGGCGCTGGGCCATCGCGAATTTGTAATGACCAAACTGTATCAGAGCGCCTAGCTGGAAACTTTTCGCCTTCGTACCGAGCGCCTTCTGAGGCGGCGTTCTTGGCGTTTTTCTCTATAGGAGGCTGCGGCATCAGCCCCAGCGTAAGTCGTGCGCTCTCAATCGGGCTTTAGCCCCTGAAGAAAGTTTTTCGCTGTTTGCAGCATCCTGCCCGCTACTCGATGCGCGTGTTGAAGCTGAAGAGCATCTGCCAGCGCGCCTCGCGTTTCACCCACATACGTGTATTGAAATAAGCTTTCGCGCCTTTGCGCTGTTCGTGCGCGATCATCATCACCGTTTCGCCAAAATCAAACATCTGCGCGGAGAGCAATTCCGGCGGCGCCGAATGCGCTCCACGTGATTTCTGCTTCTCGATTTGCGCCAGGCGATCGGTTTTTGTATACGGCAGGTCATGAAAGGTATCCGTGGCGGTGAATTCCTCGGCGATCAGCGGGGCGTAGGCATCCGCATCGTTCGATGCCATGGCGTTCATCACGCCCTGCCAGGATGCGACGGCCTCTTTTTCTGACTGCGTTTGCGGTTGAAAGGGAATGTTTTTGCACGGGTTGTCGCATTCATCGGAGGCCGCACCGCCCGCGGGTTCTGACTTCTGTACCTGAGTGACTTCCTGATACAAAATGATTTGCCATCGAGAATCATTCTTTACCCAGATGCGCATCACGTGAACTTGTCCAAGGTCTGCGCGAATAACCGCCACATTGCCGTAGACGCGTTGCTGACCAACTACATCGCCATTCGTGGCGCCTGGCAGGGTTTCGAGAAACTCCGCGCGTGTCATGCGTTTGCCGCGGGAATCAATCCACGAGAAATCCGGATGCAGCAGTTGTGCTGTGGCAGTTTTGTTCTTGGTCGCGAGGGAGTCAATCAAGGCACGGTCCGAGGCGATTGCCCACGGAGTATCGGCGGCGACAAGTAGGAACGAATTCTTCGATGGTCCGACAATCAAAGTCGGCGCGCCGACCAAGAAAAGCGCCGGCAAGCCGACATGGAACAATATTAAGAGAGCGACCCTGCTTCGCATGTTCGATCGTTCGTTAATTCGACAGGCTCGCGCCGCTACGGTTACTTTGCGGTGCTCGCCTGAATCGCTGTCTGGTAGCTGATGACCATTACCCAGTGGCCATCGCGTTTAATCCACAGACGGCTCACATGGACTGGTTTGCCGGAAAACGGTTGATGCAGGCAAGTCATGATGACTGCATCGCCAAAGTCGAACATCTTCGCGGAAACCAGCGGACTCGGCGCGGAGCCTACCCCACTTTGCTTCTGCTTGTTGAGAGCTTCCATGCGCCCGGACTTGGAAATCGGATGGTCGCTGTTCGAACTAATTTGCACAAACTCATCGGCAATATGCGGTGCCCAGGCCGCTGCATCGTGCGCCGTCACGCCGGTCTCGAGAGCCTGCCATGAAGCAATGATGTCTCGTTCCGCCTGGTTTGCCGGCTGATACGGCACAGTCTTGCAGGGATTCTCGCATTCCTTCACGCCAGAGCCCGCGCTCGTAGAGGGCTGATCGAGCTGCTTCACTTCGTGGTAGACCAGAAGCTTCCAGCCCTCAGCACGTTTCACCCACAAGCGAAGCACATGGATCTTGCCTTGGCTCGCGTTGACAGCTCCCACGTCGCCATAGGTACGCTCGGCCACTTCAACGCCGGATTCGTCGCCCAGCGAATCTTTCGGAACGGAGCGCGCCACCTCGGCGGCGCTGAGAACTTGTCCGTTGGAATCGCACCACGTGAAGTCCTTGTCGAGCAGACCGTTCAATTTTGACGAATCACCTTTCGCAACGGCCTCAACGAATGTACGGTCCGCCTGTAAGACAGCCTTATCCATATCGGCGGCACAAATGCGCTTCGAGAACGTTGCAAGAGCGAAAGCACTGAATACGACCGTGAGAACGATGCTACGGAAGCGAACCTGCATTGTCGAAGAATCTCCCCATGAATTTGTTTGAATCAGTGAAACAAAAAAGGGCCGGAATCAACCCGGCCCCTTTTTGGGTTGCAATTCTTGAGTAGCGGACTAGAAGAGGAACTTCAGTCCGAACTGGATAGCGCGCGCGCCGCCGGAACCAAGCACCGGGTTCACTGACGCGGTGTCGGGAGTAGCGCAACCGCAGCCGAACGGGCCAACGGAAGGATCAGCCGTTGCGCCGACTCCCTGGCCCGTGGCCCCGCCGAAGGGATTCGCAAAGTTGGGATGGTTGGTTATGTTGAAAAATTCGGCGCGGAATTGAGTCGTGAGCCGCTCGCCAAATTTCCAGCTCTTCGAAACGGAGAAATCCATGTTGTGGAATCCACCGTCCCGGAAGATGTTGCGGCCAGAATTGCCGAAGGTGCCAATCGACGGCGGAAGTAAGAAGGATTTTCCGTTGCGACTCACGAAGCAGCCGCCGGTGCCGCCGGCGGTTGCTATAGCAAGCGAGGTAAGCATCCCTGGAGTTGCGTGCGCCAAACATCCGGACCACATCGCAGCGGTTTGCTGATCTGAAAAGAAAACGGTTCCAGCGGGACTGCTGTAGGAACAACCGTTATGGACACCGTTGACACATTCAGGAATGGAGTCTTGGCCGCCAGATTTGAAATCGGCAGGTGAACCGAAGAAATCCCAACGGTCGGCAAGCTCACCGGTTCCGCTGAAGTCGTTACTGGAGTCAAAGGCTTGCCACGGCTGGCCGCTCTGCAGCGTCAAGATGCCATTGACCTGCCAGCCTTCCAGCATCTGTGCATAGCCCTTTTTGCTGGGGAGGGAATAGGTGAGCGAAAGAGTGAAGCGATGCCGGATGTCGAAATCGCTGTTTCCGTATTCGCCCTGAGGATTGGTACTGTCCTTGGGTAAGTACTGGTTCCAGTTGTAAGACTGGTTGTCGATTGCGTGCGAATAAGTATAGCCGGCGACAAAATCCAATCCATGGTAGCTGCGCCCTGTCAAAGTGACTTGCAGGCCGTTGTAATTCGATCTGTAAATGTTCGAGTAATAATTGATGAATCCCAGGTAGGGATACTGGCCGTTTGCAGTGTAAGTCCGTGCAGCCACTTCCGCACCCGAGTCGACCGCTCCGGCAGCAATCGCGGCCGGCGTCCAACCCGAACCAACGGGCGGCTGGTTAATGTCCTGAATGCCCGTTAGCCTCGAACCATGATTGCCGACGTAAGCGGCGTCCAGTGATACCTTGCCAGAGAAGGCGTGTTGAACACCCAAGGTCCAAGTGGTGACGTAAGGAGTCTTGTAATTGCGATCCATGGCAAAGGTGTCGCACGGGCCGGCGTCGGTACCGACGCCGTCTCCGCACGTAACCTGTGACACAAGGTTGGAGGGATAAATCCCCGCTCCACCTACCGCAGAGCCATTCCAATTGAGTTGGGAGGCTCCGAGGGTGATGCCAGAGGCCACGATAGTCCCGATCCCCGGTGTGGTCACGCCATTGAGTTGAATCGCAGCGCCTGTGGGAACCACGTTTGCTCCCAAGGTGACGGTGTTGTTGGTGTTCTGTTGAGACAAGAAAGTGCTCATGGAAAGCAGGTCGTAAACAATGCTGACGCCTCCCCGCACGACGGTGGTTCCATTGCCGGTGACATCCCAGGCAACGCCGACCCGCGGAGCGAAGTTGGTGGCATCTTTGTTATAGAGCGAACCGATATTCTTGCCCACTTGTTCCAGCCCGACAGAAGGCTGGAAGTTACCAAGTTGATTGTTGGCATCACTCGGAACGCCTTGTAGTTCATAGCGCAGCCCCAGGTTCAGGGTCACTCGCTTGGCTATACGCCAATCGTCCTGGAAAAAAGCTGCGAATAGATTTTGGGTCATGTGGCGGACCGGGTCTCCGGCCAGGATGCTGGCATTGTGTACGTCGCCGGCCAAAAAACTCTCGAGCGCGGTCGAATTCGGGAAGGCACCGCCCGTTCCAAATACGGGACGTCCCCTGGCTCCGCGGAAGGTACCTTGGTCAACTTTATCGATGCGAAGCTCACCGCCAAATTTTAAGGCGTGTTTCCCGCGCAAATTCGATACCTGGTCGACAAAATCGTAGACGTTGTCGGGTCCCACCAACTTGGGAAAGTTATGAAAACCACCCAGCTCGGTGAAGCCGCTAATTCTGACGTTCGGCAGTCCCCCGACAGTGGCAACGACGGAAGGCGAGAGGCCGGTGTTGATCTGATAGACGGTGCCCACGTTGGCGGGGACGATAGTGAGGTGATAGCGCGTATAGCCGATCCTTAGGTCGTTGGCCCATTGCGCGCTCGGCGTCCACGCATAGTGACCTGCTACGGCCTGCGCCCGCGAGTGAATCACTGTGCCGTATTCCGGGAGTAGTTCGGGTGAGTCCTCGGCCGTGATGTTGTCGTTGCCGAAGAAATAGGACCCACTTAACGTATTATGTTCGTTGATGTGGTAATCCACTTTGCCAATAGCATTCCTTGAGGAATCTACGTCTGGAAAGCCCCCAGTGATGCTTTTACCGCCGGTCGCGTTCGGCCCATAGGTGCCGCCCGTACAAGAAGTGTATGGCGCGGTAATGTTTGCCGGGCAGCCCAGAAGATAAAGGCTTTGTGCGCTAAAGGGAATGCCGTTGGCAGCAAGCGCCGTAAGTGCGTCCGGAACGCTGACGGACGGGTCCGGGCCCCCGGTCGCGGAAACGGTCGTCGGTGCATTGACTCCAATCGAATTGCCCACCGTGTAATTGCGAAATTCAAAACCACCAAACCAGAACAGCTTGTCCGGAATGATGCGCCCGCCCGCGGTGGCTCCGTACTGCTCCAGCTCGACCGGAGTCTTTGGAGTACCCACCTGGTTGAAATAGTTTCGCGCATCGAACGAATCCGAGCGGCCAAAAGCATACGCGGAACCATGAATCTGATTGGTGCCGGACTTCAATCCCACGCTGGTGATTGCTCCCGGCTTCCAGCCGAATTCAGCCTTGGGGTTGACCTGCGTGTTGAATTCCTGAATCGCGTCGATCGGCAAGATCGTCGCCGCATCGCCGGCGACAGCGGCCGCGTTCGTCACGCTGAATCCCATGAACGCTTCGTCATTGCTCAAGCCGTCCACAAGATAGCTGGTGTCTTCTGGGCGCGCGCCATTCGTCGTCTGCGTCCACGGTCCACCTCCCGGGTACACAGTCGTGCCAGGGCGGAGCGTCAGCAGGTTCTGGTAATTTCGCCCATTGAGTGGCAAGTCGTTGATGATTTCATTGCTGATCGTGCCACCAAGGGTCGTCGAAGTGGTGTCCACCATGGGCACCTCTTCGGTGATGGTAATGGTCTCCGTCGCCGAGCCGGTCTGCAGCACCGCATCAACCCGCAAATCCTTGCCGACTTCGATTTGAATGTTTTTCCGTTCGAAGACTTTGAAGCCTTTCACTTCCACGCGAACCGTGTAGGTTCCCGCCACGAGATTGATCGCGACGTATGCCCCGTCCGAGTCGGTGATCAGATTCTGCGTGACGCCGCGTGCTACGTCCATCACGGCCACCGTTGCGCCGCCAACATAGCCGCCGGACTGGTCGGTGACCGTTCCCAGAATGCGTCCGGTGTTTCCTTGCGGGAAGGCTGGGTTCAAGGCCAGAAGGCAAAGTACCCCTAGAATTCCCATGAATTTGATGATCTTGTCAGAATTGAACATTGCACACCCCTGTTAAAAGTAACCCGATCGAAAATCATCCCCACGAAATAGGTATAGTCGCTATACCATCATACGAAGACCGCTGTCAATCAAATCCTTCATTCATCGCAGAAAAGAACGTGATAACAGGTCCCCTGAAATGCCACTGGTACAATGGACAGACCAGCAAATTCCCCACAAAATGCATAGATTTCGGCACCAACCCCACGCCTCTCGACTGCACCGGGCGATCCACCGAAAGGCTATCTGCAATTCCTATGAGCCTAATTTGTTCTTTAATTGGAGCTAAGTATATGTTTCTGCTATCACGAAAGTGGGTCAATAATCGGCTTTGGCTACTAATCGGTCAACGTACTAGAACCCCCGATTCAGGTAGCCCTGCAACCGAAGAATTGCAGTCTAAAACGAGCCGAATCGCGCAGATGATCTTTCCGTTTAGGTGTGGAATTCGACATTAAGCAGGTCAATCTTGAACGGTATAAATCCAGATTTCAGCCCCACGATCGGCACGCGCTGGGACTCCCAGGAAGAGTCGGTCAAAGCCTTTATGGCCTTTGCCAAAATAGCCGGCTGTCCGCCCGCCCAGCGTCGAAGTTACCTTGGCCAAAAGATAATAATGATCCGGATCCTTTTGCTGAAAGACGCTGAGGTAGCCTTCGCCGCCCGGAACGTAAATGCGTTTTCTGGCGGAATCGAAAGAAACTTCGTCGGCATCCTGAACACAAGGCAGCGCGGCAATCTGGCGGCCCGAATTGGTGTCAAAAACCGCAAGGCGCGCAGGTTGGTGCGTTGCCACAAAGAGCCGGTGATGCTCTTCGTCGAGGGCCATAGGGAAATTGTGCTCCAGGGTCATCGGCCAGCGCGCAATGGCGCGCGTCTTACGATCGATAACGCCGATTTGCTTTAGATCCGGAAGATTCACATAGATATGCGGGCCGGCAGATTCCAACTGAAACGCTTCGGGATGCGCTCCTAGCTTGTACTCTTCCGCGAGGCGCTCGTTGGTGGTTGCATCCACCATGGCAATGGCGCCTGTTTCATCTTCACCGTAGCCCACGTAGACGCGATGCTCGGCGGGATCGTAGCGCAGGTTGTCGACATCGCCGTGGAAGTCGATCTCCTGAATGAGATCCAAACTCGTGCCATCAAAGATGCGCAATTTGCCTTTGCTGCTGGCGACGAAGAGCTTCTTCACGTCGGGCGCGTAGACTACGCCCTGGGGATTCGGAATTCCGGTGATGCTGCGAGTACGAACGCGGGCGCTGATATCGATGACCTCGACGCTGTTGTTCCCCAACGCGGAAACGAACAACTGATTCTTGCCATCGAACCCGAAATGGTCGAAACGCCCTTGCACACCCGGTATGTTAATGGCTTCGGTTAATACGAGCGGCTGGGGCTTTTCGGTTGTGGGAGCCTTCTGCGGTGAGGAGGGCGAGCAAAAGACCGCGAGCAATAGGGCGAGACCAAAACCCCTCGACATTGTAGTCAAAGATAGTTCTCCTCTGAAGGTGGGTGGTTTCGCTAGCCGCTTCGACTTTGAGCGGCACATGGTAGCGCAAATCGCTTGACGAGGCAAAAGGTCTGATGGTAGAACCACATCCCGCCAGCATTGGGTTCCAGTTCCTCCTGCTGCGATTGAGGCCTTCATGCGCCATTGTTGTCACGGTGTCCTTATGGTTCTGAGCGTTTCGTTTGCTTTGTGGCTCTTGACTCCATCTCGGTATGTAGTCGCTCGTGGCCAATCGGTCACGGGAAACACGGCTGCCGAATCGATTGCGCCGCACGGCTATGTCCCTGGCACCAAGTCGATTAAGGGCTCCGCGCTTCCCGGAGAGTTGACCTTCGTTTTGACCAGGGACGAGGTCTATGTCCCGATCATCGTGCGCAAGCCCAAAGGTGACGGGCCCTTTCCGGCCGTGACCATGGGATGGGGCGAAGGCCGCGAGGGCATGAAGAAGGTCGAAGAACTTGCGGATAGCTTTTCCCAACTGCAGGACCGCATGCTCGCGAGGGGCTATGTGGTGGTCACGGTCAACTATCGCAATGAGATTCCCTATGCCTACGAGCAGTCCAAACCGCCGCAGAATCTGCCTGACAGCATCAGCGGCGGGCAACGCATGCTTAAGTCCGGCCCAACACTCGATCACGAAGATTTGATTGCGATCCTGCGCTACGTACAATCGCTGCCGTACGTGAAAAAAGACGCCGTCGGAGCAATTGGCGTGAGTCACAGCGGCGAAATGATCATGAAAGCCGCGAGCGAATATACATTCGCGGCGGGCATATGCGTCGAACCCGCGGATCACGAATTTCTTACCGTGAATACCGGCCCGAACGCCCCGCGAAAAGACAACGAGATCCAGTACAACGATATTGAGGTTGCACGAAAGAACGCCAACAAAACGGAAGCGATGGAACGCATTGAGCGAATCCACACGCCTATTCTGATCTTCGGGCGTGACACCGATCATCAACAGGGGATCTTCAAACTGACGTACGAATGGATGAAAGAAGCGCACAAGGATGTGACTTGGACGAGCTTCGATCATCCCGTCCACGGATATGTTCTGATCCGCAACCAACCTGATGGCTCCTACAAGCCGGATGAGATCCAGCAGAAGACATATGCAATCTTCATGGACTATTTTGACAAACACTTGAAACGGTAGAGTACGCAGAGGCTCGGTGGCGTCCAGCAATTCGCTCTCGAAACCAGCAAACGTTCGAGACCAGAGGGTGTTAGAGATTTTCCAGAGCAGGCGTAAGGATTGTGCGGGCGCTAGCGTCGCGCTGGGCTTCGAGGAGGAATTGCATGCAAGTGGGATTTGCAGGTCTGGGAGATATGGGACAAGCGATTGTGCCGCGCCTGATTGCCGCTGGGCATACGGTGACCGGATGGAATCGCACCAAGGAAAAGGCGGAGCCGCTTTTCAAGCGGGGCATGCGCTGGGCGGATTCACCCCGACAACTCGCTTCGGGATCCGAGATAGTTTTTTCGATGGTAACGGACTCGGAAGCGGTAAAGGCCCTGGCGCTTGGCGACAACGGAATCATCTCTGGATTGCGTAAAGACGCCGTATATCTGGACATGAGTACGATCGACCCCGAGGCGAGTCGCGCGGTTGGCGCAGAGTTCGCGAAGGCCGGCTTGACCATGATGGACGCGCCGATCTCCGGAACTACGTTGACGCTCGGGCAGGGCAAAGCGTCGCTGATGGTGGGCGGCGACAAAGAAGCGTTCAAACGTGTCGAGCCGGTGCTCCTCGCCATTGGACCTAAGGTGACATACATCGGAAAGCAAGGACTGGCGGTGCAACTGAAAGTCGCCATTAACCTGACGTTAGTGATCGAAGTAATCGGTTTCTGCGAAGGCGTTGCGCTGGCGGAGAAGGGTGGTGTGGCGCGTGAGGTAGCCGTGGACGCCATGTTGAAGAGCGTTGTGGCTTCGCCGGTCATCACCTACCGCGCACCGCTGATTCTGGAAGGGCACATTTCGGATGCCACCTATGGCAGCGTGAATTTACAGCAGAAGGACGTGCTGCTGGCGCTGGGCTTGGGACGAAAGATGGGTGTGCCGGTGCCGCTGGGAGCCGCCGCAAACGAAATGCTAAACGCGTGCCGCGGACTGGGGCTGGAACACAACGATTTCGTGACCGTCTACGAGGTGTATCGAAAGTTGGGAGGAATGTCGAAGTGAAACCTTATCGCACAAATCTACGAGATGTTCCTCATGTAGCCGGCCTATCCCACGACGAGGGCTGGATCAACATGCAGGTGCAATTCTTGATCGATCAGAAGACCGCCGGCTCCGACAAGTTGCTGATTGGCTGGACAGTTTTGCCGCCGGGTGCGCGTCACGACAAACACCGTCACCCGAACGTGGACGAATTTTTTGTGGTAATCAAAGGAAGCGGACACATCTACACCGATACGGGTCGCGAGCCTTCGGGACAAGGTGACGTGATTTTTACGCCGCGTGGGCACTGGCACGGCTTCGACAATACCGGTACGGAAGAGGTTGTCCTGGTGTGGGGATGGAGCGGTGCCGGCTCGCTGGAAGCTGCGGGCTACGAAATTCCTCCCGAAGGATACTGACCCAGATGGAGCGGCTGTTTTGAACGCATACGCAGCTTGGACCGACAAGCGCATAGACCTCGGAATGAGGCAGCAACTCAGGCAGCGGAAAGAGCTCATACTCGCTGGGCATAATCCGTTGGGTTGGAAACTTGCGTTCGGCGGACCGGCCGCGATGGAACGCCTTCAGATCACGGCTCCGCTCATCGGATTCTTGATGCACGACGCCCTGCTTCCCTCAGGTCGCACAATTTCGATCGACAATTGGACAAAACCTGCCGCCGAGCCGGAACTAGCGGTGTATCTCGGGAAGACTTTGCCTCCTGGTTCGGATCGTGGCACAACTATGCATGCCATTGCCGGCCTGGGTCCAGCCATTGAACTGGCCGACGTGGATCATCCTTCTGAAGACGTAGAAGGAACATTGGCGGGAAACATTTATCAACGGCATTTGGTCACTGGACCGTGCCAAATTCTTTATGCCGGAGGAGTCCTTGAGGGATCGAGGGCGCGCGTCGAGCGCGGCGGCGTCGAAATTGCCGATACGACCGATCTGGAGGCTTTGACAGGAGAACTCATCTCCATCGTTCAACATACGGCGAACCTGCTTGGGTTCTTCGGCGAAACCCTCGATGCAGGCCAAATCATCATTGCTGGCTCAATCACTCCACCGATCTGGGTGCAGCCGGGTGAGGAAATCGTCTTTCACCTGTCGCGTTGTGAGCCGATCTCGATTCAATTCCCCGTAAACAAAATGGAACCAAAGGATTCCGATATAATCCAGCGCCTATGAGCGAAGCCCCCATGGAACTAGTTGAAATTCAGCGAACGAGCGACGTCTTGTCGTTTACGTTGAACAACCCCGATCAAGGAAACCAAGTCACCGGATCAATGTTCGATGCCATGTTGGCCGCGCTTCGGTCGGAGTCCAGGAATCCCGTTGCCCGCGTTTTGAGGATTCGCGCTCGCGGCACTGTTTTCTGCACGGGCCGGGAACGCGCGGGTCGCGACGCCGAGAGCGTCCGGCTCGAAGCGGCTCGCTTGATTGAATTCAAGCGCATGATTCGAACGTCGTCTTTGATCAGTGTCGCGGAAGTCCAGGGAGACGCCTTTGGTTTTGGATTGGGGTTGGCGATTGTCTGCGATTTCGCCCTGGTAGCCGGTCACGTTTCACTTTGTTTTCCGGAAATGCGCTCTGGCCTGGCTCCTGCGGCCATCATGGCCTATCTTGGCGAATATGCATTACCGCGGTTCGCTTTTCCGCTGGTTCTCTTTGGCGAGCCTTTCACTCCTCATCGAGCTCTTGAAATCGGATTGATTTCGCAGGTGTGTGATGCGAATAGTCTTTCCAGCGAAGCCGATGCGCTAGTTGCACGCATCCTGAAACTGGATCCGGGTGCGACCCGCCGCTGCAAGGAGTTTTTTGTCACCGCGCAGAATAATTCCTTTGAGGAAAACTGCAGCCTTGCCACGGAAGCCCTTATCCAGGGCACCCTGGCCGCCCTCGGCAGGAAAAAGTGAACCTCGTGAGTGTTAATGCAGGCGCGCGCCTCGACCGGCTTCCCATCTCCGCATTTCATCGGCGCATCCTGACGCTCATTGCCATCGGAATGTTCTTCGATGGTTATGACGTGTACGTCGCCGCGACAGTTCTAGGTGCCACGCTGAAGAGCGGCTTTTCGACTCTCGCGCAAAACGCACAGTTCGTCTCGGCTACGTTCGTTGGCATGATGATCGGATCGTTTCTGACCGGTTTCCTTGGCGATCGCTACGGGCGCCGATTTACGTATCAGGCTAACCTCATCATCTTTGGTTTAGCATCCATCGCTTCTGCGTTCGCTCCCACCATGACCATTCTGATCCTGTTGCGCGGCGTGATGGGTGTGGGGCTGGGTGCGGAATTAGTGGCAGGCTATTCCGCGATGGCGGAATTTCTTCCGCCGCAGGCGCGCGGCCGCTGGTGTGGCATCTTGAACGCGGTGGTAGTCGCAAGCGTGCCGATTAGCTCGCTTGCCAGCACCTTGCTGATTCCGCGCTTCGGCTGGCGCACCATGTTTGTGATTGGTGGAGTAGGCGCGCTGGTCGCCTGGTACATGCGTAAAGCCATGCCGGAATCGCCGCGTTGGCTGGAATCCGTAGGTCGTTACGAGGAAGCCGAGAAAATGTTGCGGGAGATTGAGCGCGAGGTCGCTGCTCTTCACCCAACCCTACCCGAGCCGACACCGCCGCCCCCCGCAGCCTTGGATCGGAGTTTTTCTGTTTTGTTCCGGCCCGGCCTATTCTCGCGTTTGTTTGTTGGCTGCATATGTTTGATCGTCGCAAACACGCTCATCTATGGATTCGTCACCTGGCTGCCCACATTCTTCGTTCAGCAAGGGCTGAGCATGGCGAATTCCTTCCGGTATTCCTTTCTGATGAGCATTGGCGCGCCAGTTGGTGCCGCCATCGGTGCGTCTACCGCGGATTACGTTGGGCGCAAACTGGCCATCATCAGCGCTTCCATGCTGGCAATCGTTTTTGGAGGAATCTATCCGTTCGTGCGTGACCCAATCTTGCTTTCAGTGACCGGATTTCTGCTGGTGGTTTGTATCTACATTCTGGTGGCGCTGCTTTTTGCTATCTATATTCCCGAGCTGTTCCCCACCGCCGTGCGCATGCGCGCTGTCGGCTTGTGCAATACACTTGGACGAATGGCGACGATTTTTACCCCGTTCCTGGTGGTGTTTTTGTTTCGATCTTACGGTGTGGGCGGAGTGGTGAGCTTGATGATCGGACTACTGGTCGTGCAGATCCTGGCCGTCCATTTTTATGGAATCGAACCGAAGATGCGGAGCCTCGAAGAAATGCACTGACCAGTCGGACATGGTTGCCGGGCCCGCCGCCACGGCCACGCACACTAGTTGCAATAGCTCCGTCGATGCCCTGGATTCTATTTGTGACGAATGTCCACGGGGGCTCGCGTCCGGTCAAGCGGAAACACTTGCAATTGCCACTTTAGAGGGACCGACGTCGGCACATAGCATATCGTCTTGTCGCACGCCTGATACTCGAGCTTTCCAGTAATCGTGAACGTTTTTCCATCTTTCCCCAGCGAGCCCCAAAACTCTGCTCCGGTGTTCACCTGCAGATCCTGGCTGATGCGAAATGTCCCTTCAAATGTGGGTACCTGCTCCTTGATCGCCGGCAAGTACAGCGTTTTCGACGGCGGGTAAACCGCTGGCTTCAATTCCAGTTGCGAAACCGGGTCCATCACCAGCCTGATCGGCTTATATCCCTTTGTG
>Ga0210409_10004053_pt1 | contig 15964 bp, 14 predicted proteins | sample IncBWH17MmetaG_FD_161649 | JGI IMG/M metagenome (GOLD analysis project Ga0210409, IMG submission 161649) | Forest soil microbial communities from Barre Woods Harvard Forest LTER site, Petersham, Massachusetts, United States - Inc-BW-H-17-M | ecosystem: Environmental > Terrestrial > Soil >...
AAGTAAAAGAACGCGTAATCATGCAATTCGCGCTTGCTGATTTTTCCGGTCTTGTCGAATTCGGTTTCTTCCTCGCTGCGGCTGCCGGCGTAGTTTTCCTTGAGCTTGTCGATAGCCTTCTGGTTGTCGTCGATCTCTTTGAAGAGCGCTTTCAAGTCCGGCAATTGCACTTGCGACTTTTTGGGGAAGTCAAAGACGCGTTCGCCCACCGCGCCGTTCACCTCGGCTCGCGTCACGGTGATGTCATACGAATCGGTTCCGCGACGGAGTTCGATTTTGTAGGGGAGTTTCACCCCACTAACCGGACGATAGTCGTCGTACAGAATCTCCTCATCGATTCCGCCTACGGTGGCGGCTTCCTTTACGATAAGGTGCGTCTGAGGGTCGAAGAATACGTGGCGCTTCGCGCCGGTCATGGTGGTGGCCTCGATTTCGAGCGCATCGCGGCCGCGGACTTTAGAGAAGGCGGCAAAGCCGAGGCCGATCTTATTTTTCTTGGCGTAGACGAGGTGTGAATTGTAGTACTGCCCGGCGGCTTCGAGCTGGCTGCCTTCCGCACCGACCATAGTGGCGTACTCGCCGTTGGCGGTGCGGTGCCACGCGGACTTACCGTTGTACGCTTCGATCAGGTTAGTGTCCCCAGCGACGAGCTCGGAGTAGTAGCGATTGGGAAAACGAGTGTTCAGAGTGTAGGTACCGGTTTTGCCATCGGGCGAATGGAAGGTGCCCTCGATGACTACTGTTCGAGCTTTGGAAAGGGCTTTGGAGCCGCCAACTGCTTTGATGTACTGATCGACGATCTTCTGCGGGTCTTGGGAGCTTGCACTACCAGCAAAAATGGTCAGACAAAGTGCGGCTGTCAGGGTGAAGTCGCGGGTAGACATGGTGTTCATAGCTAGGAACGCAATTGTATGGGAAAAGTTTCGACTGATTTGCAAAATCAACCTCGCCTATTCGTAGCGCAAGGCGACGATGGGTCGACCCGAGTGGCGCGTCGCGCGGGAAAGTAGGATGCCGCGACGCTGACCAGCGTCAGGAGGAGCGCTACAGCTGGAGCAGTGGCCGGGCTGGAGCATCTATTGCGCTTTGGGCCGATTGAGATATTTCTCGTAGAGGGCTTTGTGCTTATTGTCGAGCGATGTGAGCTGGCCCTTGATGAAGAGGTAGCGCACCTCGGTGGTGAGCTCGAGAGGGTCACCGTTGGTGACGATAATGTTGGCGATTTTGCCGCTTTCGAGCGAGCCCACTTGATCCGCAAGACCAAAGATTTGGGCGGGATACAAGGTGACTGCTTTCAGTGCTTCGTCGTAGGGGAGGCCGTAGGCAACCGCGTTTGCGGCTTGCTGGCCGAGACGCCGCGCGAACGAGTTGTCGAAGCTGCCGAAGGCAAACTTCACTCCAGCGGCCGCCAGTTCCGCGGGCTGAGTGAGCAAGCGATCGTAGGGATCGTCTTCTTCGCGGGGCAGAGTTAGCGTGGGGCCAAGAATTACGGGGATGCTTTTCGAGCGCAGCAGGTCTTTTACCTGGTAAGCCTCGGCGCCGCCGGCAAGAATCATTTTCAGCTTTTGTTTATCGCAGAACTCCACGGCATTGCGAATGTCGCGCGCTTTGTCCGCAAACACCAGGACCGGCAGTTCGCCTCGCGTAACAGGCACAAGCGCTTCCAGCTTGAGGTCGCGCTGAAAATCGCCGGCACCGCCATGGCCGAGCGCCTGGGCATAGTGGCGGGCACGGTCGAGCCATTCCGTAAGCTCGGTCACTTGCTTTTCGTATTCTTGCTTGGCGTCTGGGAACGATTTCTGTTTTCTGGAAAAAGTGGAGAAATCAAACGTCTGCGTTTGGATCTCCGGCCAGTTGAGCACCATGGCGACGCTCTTCTTGAGGAGCATGTCGTTGATGGTCCAGCCGGACAAGTGGATCGCAGAGGCTTGGCCTCCTAGAACGCCGGTCGCGCCGCCGGAATCCATGCCTCCGCTCGCGGGCACTGCCAGCACTTCGGTGATCCCCGCGGCACGCGTGACGGGAATATGTTCACTCGATGGCAGCACGGCCTCCGCGGCGACTACGTCCGGATTGAACGCGCCAGTTTCGGAGGAATCGACGGTGGCATTGACCGCACCGATTTCGCGCAATCCCATCTGCGTAACCGGATCGAACAGTCCGGGATAGACTTGCAGGCCTTTGCCGTCAATAACCTGCGCACCCGCGGGGACTTCTACGGCGGCTCCGACATTTGCGATTTTGCCGTTCTGAATCACGACCGTGCCGTCGTCAATCGCGCCGCCGGAGAGAGTGAAAATTTTCGCGTGGGTGATGGCGTAGGTGGGTGACTTCTCCTGCGCCCTCGTTGTTTTAGGGAAGTAAAGGAGGGTAAGGATGCAAAAGAGGGAGAGGATGGGGCGCCGCGAAAAGAAAGGTTTCACCGCGCACCTCCATTGTCGGCGTCGGCTTGCGGTGGTTTAGGTTTGTCTTCCGTTTTCTTCTCGTCTGGCTTCTTCTCGCCGGGCTTCTTAGCTGCTTCGGCCTCGGCCTTCTTTTCTCCGGCCTTCTTTTCTTTCTCGAGCAGCGCTCTCTTTTCCTTCTCGCGGGCGGGGCGGTCTGCGATGTCGCGCTGGCGGTCGAAGTACACGCGGCCATCGATCAAAGTTTTCTGGACGACGGCGTAGGCGCTAAGGGGATCGTGATTGTAGATGGCGAGATCGGCGTCCTTGCCGGCATCTATCGTGCCGACGCGCTTATCGATGCCGAGTTGAATCGCGGGATTCAGCGTGACGAGCTTCAACGCTTCGTCATGCGTAAGCCCGCCAAACTTCATGCTCTTCGCGGCTTCTTGGTTGAGATGCGTGGCTTCCTCGGCATCGTCCGAATTCACGGAGACGACGACGCCACGGCGCGTCATGAGCGCGGCGTTATAGGGGATAGCTTCGTAGGCTTCCACTTTGTAGGCCCACCAATCCGAAAAGGTGGAGGCTCCTGCGCCCGATGCGGCGATCTCATCGGCCACTTTGTAGCCTTCCAGTACGTGCTGGAAGGTACGCACCTTGAAGCCAAATTCCTTGGCCACGCGCAACAGCATTAGGATTTCGTCTTCTCGATAACAGTGCGAGTGCACGTAGCGTTTGCCTTCGAGCACTTCGACGAGAGGATCGAGCCGCAAATCGCGGCGCGGCGGGATTAGATTCTTTTCGCCCGCGGCGGTCCGCTTGTTGTAAAGGTCCCACGAGGCTTTGTAGTCCCGCGCTTCCGTGAAGGCTCCGCGGATGGTTTCCTCCACGCCCATGCGCGTGGTGGGATAACGCGCCGTGCCGCGGCTGAAATTGGAGCGCTTGGGATTTTCGCCCAATGCGAACTTGATGCCCGGCAGCGCGCCTTCGAAGGGGAGCTTCGAGGCGGGCTGGCCCCAGCGCAGCTTGATTACGATGGTCTGTCCGCCGATGGCGTTGGCGCTGCCGTGCAGCACGTTGGCCACGGTGACGCCGCCCGCGAGGTCACGATAAATATCCACGTCATCGGGATTGAGCACATCGGCGATGTTAACGATGGATGATACCGAGACGCTGCCTTCGTTCACGCTGCCGTCGACGGCGATGTGCGAGTGGCAGTCGATAATGCCGGGGATGACGAACTGGCCGGACGCATCGATTACTTGCGCATCTTTCGGCGCCTTTACCGATGTGCCGACCTCCGCGATTTTGCCATCTTTAATCAAGATGGAGCCGCGCTCGATGGTGCCGTGGCTGACGGTCAATATAGTGGCGTTTTGAATCAAGATGACGGAAGAAGGTTCAGCAGCGACGGCTGGAGACTTAGCTGTGCGCGCCGCGACAGATGCCGGTAGCGCGAACAGGGTGGAACCGATAAGAAGTTTCGCGCAGCGGTTCAGCGTGGCCCTCTTCATCGGGCGCCTCCCGCGGTTGTCTTGCGGCTGCCGGGCCTGGTTCCGGTAAAGTCGATGTCCGTTCCTAGCACACTAATCGTTCCTTTCATGGAAGTGCCATCAAATGTGCCGGTGAAGAGCACGTCCGTCGGCGAACCCTCGATGGGAAGGTTGATCGTGAAGCTGAACTTATCGGCGCTGAGGTAACCGCTGATGATGTTAGCGTTGCCGCGCGGACTGGACAGCGAACCGGAAAGCGCGCCGTCCTTGGCCATTACAATTTCCGCGGTGGACTCTTCCGGCCCATCCGGCGTGGTGTAGGAAAGCTTCCACTTTCCAGTAAGGTCACCCTTGGGAGGGTCTTTGGGCTTTTCCGGTTCGCGGACGGTGAATCTGCGCCCGTCGACGAAAACGAATTTGATTTTTGTTTTTTCGTCGAAGATGTCGCCATCCGTGACAACCAGGTTGGCAATTTTGCCATTTTCGATGGAACCGAGCCGGTCCGAAACGCCAAAGATTTCCGCCGGCGCCAGCGTGAACGCGCGAAGCGCCGTGTCTGGCGAAAGGCCGGCGTCGATCGATTTTTTCGCAGCTTTCAGAATGTCCTTCGGTGCGGTAATCGCGCCAGAATAGAACGCGAACTTTACCCCCGCTTTGGAGAGCGCCGCGGGGGAAGAAGGCGCGCGATCTCGGAAACGCAGAGTTTTGAGGGACGGAGTCTCGTCCGGGTCAGCGTCCTTGTCCGCCTCGGGCCATTTCAGATCGACGAGAACAGGAAGTTTCTTGACGGCGATTTCGTTGGCCACTTCGTAACTCATCTGGCCGCCGTAGAGCACTCCGTTTAGGTGCCAGCGGTCGGCGAGATCCAGCGCTCGACGAATCTGCGTAGCGTTGTTCCCGGGGATGAGCACCAGCGCATGGTCCTCGAGTGCCTCGGCGAGAACCTGTTCGGTGCGGTCGAAGCGCGGGCGCGCAACGCCGCGCGGATTCTTCTCGTAGATAGCTTGGGACTTGGTGCTCCAATCGGTGTCCAACCAAACTTGTCGCACGTAGGCAATCGAGCCCATGAGCGCCCCAGGGAAGCTCGCGAAGCCGCCGGAGGGTTGCAGGGACACGGGAATAGCCACAGGCGTTTTTACCACCATGTCGCCATTGCGTTCGCCAGCGAGGTCCAGTAAGGCCGCTTGGCCGGGAAACATTCCACCCTTCGGAGCGGAAACGACGGTGGTGAATCCAGCGGAGCGCCAAGTTTCGACGCGCTTGTCGCTCAGGCTGGCCTCGTCCGCCGCGCTCCGCCAGGGTGTCGACCCGGGGCGATCTTCCGGTCCATGCGAAATGGGTTGTTGCGGGCGCGAACCTCCTTCGCTCCCCGACGGCGCGGATTCAGGGAGAATGCCGACGTCGGTGAACGAATCAATCAAGCCTGGGTACACAATCAATCCTTTGCCTTCGATGACCCAGGCTTCGTCCGGAATCGCGGCGTCCTTGCTGACCGCTCTGATTACACCGCGGGAGAGAACGATCGTGGCGTTTTCCAAGCGCGGCCCGGAGACAGGAACGACCGTCGCCCCCCGAATGGCGAAGTATTGCGGCTCGCCTCCCTGCGCATTCGCGCGCGCCGCCCCAAAAAAAGTCGCGCCGATTGCCGCGACTGCCCCCAGCGCAAACCTCAACCACTGCCACGAAGAATGCATTCGCCACTCCTTAGTTTTGGATAGCGCGAAAGGGCGCATCCAGCCGCCGACGCTCACGTAGACGCATGAGGCTAGTGGGAAGTTGCAGAAGAGTCAAGAGATAGGCCGTAGGTTCTGCGCCACAATCATAGCTCGCGACTACTTTGTGTCCTTGGTTTGGATCGACAGCAGCTCAACCTCGAAAATCAGCGTAGCGTTGGGTCCGATCTGTCCGCCAGCTCCGCGCTCGCCATAAGCCAATTCAGGAGGAATGAATAGCTGCCACTTTGACCCTACCGGCATGAGCTGCAGCGCCTCCGTCCAACCTTTGATCACCCCAGTGACCGGAAACGTGGCTGGCTGCCCGCGTTTGTAAGAACTGTCGAACTCCGTATTGTTCAACAGCGTGCCGCGGTAATTGCACACGACCGAATCAGTGGCCGCCGGCTTGGGGCCAGTGCCCTCCTGCAGAACTTTGTATTGCAACCCGCTTGGGAGTGCCACCACGCCGTCTTTCATTTTGTTGGCTTCCAGGAATGCAAGCCCCTCTTTTTGGTTAGCCTCTCCCGCCACCTGGGCCAGCCCCTGTTGCTTTTTGCGGATGTCAGCCTGCAATTGATTGAGAACGGCACGCTCTTCCTCCTCGGTGAGGAGCGTTTTCCCATTCGAAAAGGCATCCCTTAAGCCACGGCCCATGATTGCCGGGTCGATGTCAATCGATTGCTTCCGCAATCCCGCCCCGATATTCATGCCCATCGCATAACTCGTTTTGTCTTTTGGTGTTTTGAGGGTAAGCGGCGGCCTGGCCTTCACTGCAGCTTGCGGACTCTTAGGACCTGTGCTCGATGGTTTTGGCGGAGCAGCCCCCTGCGACGAACCAGCGCTTTGCGTTTTAGCGGGTGGCGCCTGTTGCGCCAAGCTACCGGAAAGCACGGCCGCCACGATCAAAAAAAGAAAAGTAACGCGGAATGAATTTTGCATACAAACATTGTGTCATGGCCACAATGCTTGTCAAAACAGTTGCCGCTCGATCACTGAGGCTTTTTCTTCTTGAATAAACCGCCCAGCGCGTTGATCGGATTATCGGGATTTTGCTGTTGCTGTTGCGGCGCCGCCTTGGCCTGTGACCCGCCTCCGAAGCAGCCCAGTTGCGATTTCAACATGCCTGCCGCGACCCCGCCGACGTCAGGAATGAACGTGGGATCCTTGGTTGTCCCTTTGATCTGGAATGGAAGCGTCGGCCCGCTGCCCCCGCTTGCATTTTTGCAATTCCCTAGCAAGCCTCCCGCCGCGCCTGCCGCCCCCGTACTTCCGGTCACTTTTCCGAGCAGGCCACCAACGGCGCCGCCAACGGCATTAGAGGCAGCCCCGGTTGCCGCGCTGCCAGCAGCGCCCGCAGCCCCACCGATGGCGTTTTTCAGTGTGGCCGCCATTTTGAGGTCCAAATTATTCTTGGCGTCGATGGTTCCGTTCCCAACTAGCGTACCCAGCGACGTTACCACCGCTTGAAACTTCTGCACTTCAATCCCGGTCGGGGCCATACGCACATCGCTAGTCATTTTTTCAATATCCAGATCCTTGCCCGTATTGAGTCCGACAAGTTTGGATACAGCGGAAAGTTTTGAGCCCAAGTCAAAGCCGGCCAGTTTTGCATTGAACATGCCCACGTTTCCAGTCGTTACAAGTTTGTTCGTGGGACCGCTCAGTTCCAGGTTGGTATTTAGCGCGCCGGACTGCAGCGAAGCGCCGCTGGGCATGTGGATTCCCAGTGCGGGAAGGAACGTTTCCAAATCCTTCGCTGGCATGTTTTGCCCTTCGACTTTGACGTGCAAGACCACTGCGTCGGAATCCGCGGGAACATCGTAGGTTCCGTTGAGGTGCGCCGTCGCGCCTCCGATTTTCAACGCCGAAGGCTCAAGAACGCCGTGGTTCTTGCGCAGATCGTATTTCGTGTTGAAGTCCACCACCACAGGAACCGACGCCGGCGACCCGCCGGCAATCAGCAAAGCCTTGGAAAGTTTGGCGCTGCCGCTCACCGTCGCTTCGCCGTTTTGCGAAACGAGAGTAGCATTCAGATCGAGCAAGCCGCCGAGCCCCGCGGACGGGTCAAGCAAACCGGTATTGGCCAGGTTCAGGTTGTTGACCGTGAGCTTGGCATCCACCGGCGTGAGCGCGGTGTTTTCCTGATCGAGTGGCCCCGCATTGCCATCGACATTGAGGCTGCCCCCGCCAGGAAGCTCGGCGGTCAGCGTCACTGGAAATTTCGTGGTCAGCGAAACGTTGGAGGCCGTCAGGTTCACCTTGTCATACGTGGTGCGCTTCTGGGAGTTCGTCGAGCCGATCACCACGCGCCCGTCACGCAGCTCCAGCTTCTCAACGGAAAACTCGCCCGCAGAAGAGGGCGTTTCTGTTTTTTGCGCCGCGGGTGGAGGCGTTCCCTTCGCCTGCGACTTCGCAGCTGACGCGCCAAACGAAGAATAGTTCCATTCCCCGTTGGGACTGCGCAGCAACGTAACTCCCGGACTATCGATAACGATGCGTGTAATGTTCAGATCTTTGTGCAAGATCAGCGGCAACAACTCGACGCCGACCCTAATAGATTTCGCTGTAAGGAACGGAGAGCTGCTGTACTTCGGATCATCGGCAATCGCCAAGTTGTCCGCAGCCAGCGAGCCGCTGAACAGCGAGAGGCTCAGGTTGCCCACATCCACTTTGCGCCCCAGCGCGGCCGACGCCTTTTCCTCGATCGTCGGCCGGAACTGGTTGACCGGGATCAGAAACGGCGCGACGAGCACAAGCACTACGAGAACGGCAATGACGATGAGTAGGACGCGAAGCATACGGGACATGAGCAACCTCCAGGTTGAAAGGGATGGGAACGTGACGCGAACACGTTGCGGCGACGCCGATGATAGCACAGGCATCGCGAATGCCTCCTACCAGGGAAACCCGATAAGAGGTACCTTGTAGCCGCGCATCCACGCGCTCCCAAGCGGCTGGAGCGGCGGGGCATACAGCAATTCCCGTAGCAAAGAATTAGTTTGAAGCTAAATTCCCAAACAGGTAAGGTATGCGCACCTTATTTTCCCAGAGATTCACGGTCGGACATCGCTCTCGAAAGATGTGGACAAGGACGGGCCACGTGCAGCCATTCATTCAAGCTCCCCACCTAAGCGCAGCGCTTTTAGCCACTGCGTTGCTCGCCGTGCTTGCAACCCCCGGCCCTTGCCTAGCTCAGCAACGCGTCGTTGCCAACCTTCCGGACGCTCCTGCCCCCAAGCAACAACCGAACGACGCCGGGGCAAAGCAGAAAAATGGACTCTCCAAAACGACCGTCGCAATTCTCAGCCGGAAATCGTTCTTTTTTCCGGATTTGGCCTACACCAACAAACCGCTGACCAGCAGCCAGAAGTTTTTGCTGGCCGCTGATGTAACCATCGCGCCCTCCGCATTGATCGGAACCGCGACGAGCGCGGCGATCTCGCAAGCAAAGGACTCCTGGCCCGGTTACGGCCAGGGCTGGGAAGCTTACGGCAAACGCTACGGGGCGACGATGGCCCTGAATGCTTCAACGAACCTGTTTGGAACCTTTCTCCTGCCTTCCGTACTCCACCACGATCCTCGCTATTTTGTCCTCGCGCATGGCAGCTTCGGGCAGCACATCGGGCACGCGTTGAAGCGCATGGTTGTCACGTCGACGGACGTGGGCGGAGAGGCAGTAAATGTCTCCGGCATTCTCGGCCCGTTGGGCGCCGAGGGTTTGTCCAATACCTATCTCCCTGATGCGGAGCGGACCACCGGTAAGACATTTGAACGATATGGAATTCAGATGGCCATCATCGCCGGCGGCAACATCGCTAGGGAGTTTTGGCCGGCGATCTTCAAGACCCTGCGAATTGGCAAGGTAGCTCCCGGCACCGCCCCGCAGGCCTCACGGCCATAATTCTCCTGTGGCAATTCTCACGTGGCGACTCATGTACCCGCCACCTTCAAGTGGCCGAAAACGTTCGCAAACCGTACCGATGAAATAATCCCGCCTACTGTACGCCCGCCGCCCCAGCCGCGGCCGATCGAGCCCCTATCGGCAGAGGTGGCGCGATCGCCGGCAGAATAGCCGTAACGACCGTCCCCTTGCCTTCGCCCGCCGAATGAATCTCCAGCGTTCCGCCAAGCTGACGCAAACGCTCGCGCATCCCCCGTATTCCCACGCCCGGAGTGCCTGTGGCGGAAGCCATGATCTCCATCCGCTTCTGCAAGGGAATGCCACTTCCCTTGTCTTCCACCTCGATGCGCACCTGCCCGTCGGTATGCGCGATGGTGATTCGCGCGACGGAACTGCCCGAGTGCCGGTGAATGTTCGTAAGGCACTCTTGCGCGACGCGAAAAATTGCCGTCTCCAGGTCGCGTGACAATCGGCCAAAATCCTGCGGAATCCGCAGATCGACCTCAATTTTGCTGCGTTCAGAAAATCCCTTTACGTACCATGTGAGCGCGGACGCCAACCCCGCCTCGTCGAGCAATGGCGGGTGCAGCAGGTACGAAATCGTCCGTATATCCGTGCTCATATCATTCACCAGCGCCGTGCTGTCGCTGATCGTCGTCGCCGTCTTCGCCAGACGCTCGATGTCCGCTCCAATCGCCGCAAGATTCATCGACAGCGCCGCCAGCGTCTGTCCCACGCTGTCGTGGAGTTCGCGCGCAATCCGCCGGCGCTCTTCATCCTGCAAACGTAGCAAACGCGCCGAAAGTTCGCCCAAATTGTGATTGGCGGCCTTAAGCTCGGTCGTGCGCTGCTGCACTTTCTCTTCTAAGTCGTTCTGCGCCCTCTGCAGAGTAAAAGTATCGCGGCGCACCATTTCGCCGATCGCAATGATCGCTGCCGCTCCAGAAGCGAATGTCAGTAAACCCGCCAATTGCGGCACGTCGGGAATTGCCAGCGAGTACCTCGGATAAACAAAGAGATAGCGCGCGGCGATGAGTCCTGCGATGGTGAGAATCGCGGAAGGCCCTACGCCGCAACACCACGCCGCAAACGCGACCGCCGGATAGAGTGTTACGAATGGCAGATAATCGCCAAGCGCGGGATTTAGCGCCCAGCGCACGGCGATGGCGACAATAGCCGCGCACAAAACGACCGTGTAGCGCGCCACGGCATTGCTGGAAATGCGGGCGGAGATTGCGACCAGCGAGCCCATGTTTCGCCTTTGTCGTGCATCGGCCGGAGAACTGCGAAAAAAAATCTTAGTGCCGCTCCTCGCGTACAGTCAAGCGAATAAGAACAAATGATTTAGCCTTCGCCCTCGCGAACTTCGCGGATCCTACAGCGAATCCTTCCCCCGGACGGACCCCATTCTGAGGCGCGGCCAGTCCGTCACGCACGTTCTACCGAAAGTGTGATATCCTCGGCCCATTCCTGGCCTCCTTCACAGGGGAGGGCATGCAAACCGCGGAATACGCCCACGTTTTTCTATTCAGGTGCCCCGGGTGTCACGGCGCCTTGACCTCGGTTTGTTTCAAACCTGAAAGCAATTTGGAAACGGCTGACGCACAACTGTTTCGGGTTACGTGCGATTGTCGCTGGACAGGTGAGTTACTGGGTTTCATGGCTATCCGACATTGGGTGCAAGCTTGGGAGTCGCTCGGAATAAAGGAAGCGCCGGAAAGCTCATCGCAGGCCGCCTAGAAAATATGAAGAGCCACCGCGGTTCGCTCCTTGTGACCTGAAAATAGGCAAGGTTGGCCGCATTTTTATGCTTTGCTCGGACGGAGTGAGTGATAGTCGGTTCGCGCCCACACGACCCGGAAATGGTGGGGCTGGCGAGAGTCGAACTCGCGACACGCAGTTTAGGAATTGATTAGTCTCACGTAGGCTCGGGCGTTTTCAATAGGTTAGCCCGTTCAAGGAAGGTCCGCGCAGCGATATTCGGGCACATTCGGCAGCGAGTGTGCAACTGATTGTGCAACCCGGATCAAGCCAGCAATTCTCTCCACCCCAAAGGGTCCTAATTTCCGCACATCTAGGTAAACTCACTCGTAGTAGATACCTCTGTCTAGACTACGGACAACAGCTTCCAACCTGACTTTGAACACATCGCAAATCCTCAGCAGAGTTGTCATCGTAATCGGGCGACCCGCCTCGATCTGTTGCCAATGGCGAGCGGAGAATCCGAAGGAAATCATATCTTCTTGGCTGTGGCCGCGCTTTTTGCGTAATTCCTTCACTCGTTGGCCAAGTGCCTTGAAGAATTTGGCGTGATCCACCACGCCGCGACTTTTACTGTTACCTGAGCAGAAACACCACGAGCAGATTAGCGGGTCTTTCTACGCGTCAGCTTTCATACTCATATTATGGAAAGTGCTTTGGCCGTCGGTCCTTGCTGAAGACCGCCGGGAGTCATTGAATGACCACACTTGTTTGGGTTCTGATTGCAGTCACGGTTGTTGAGTTCTTTTTTGCCTTAGACTGCTTCAAAAAAATGCTGAAAGCCAGGAGGGACTTCGAAGGCGCGCAGGCAATGTTCGCAGCCTCCATCAAGATCGTTGAAGGTAAGGAGGCGGAGCTACTCAACGTGCGAGAATTGTTGAGGAGCAAGGTCGCAGAAAACAATTATCTTCGTGGGCTTCTCGAAGACCAGGGCATCGAGTGGGAATCGGGATGGCGGAAACTGCCGTAATTCGATAAGCGTTCAGAAAGAATGACCGTGCCTCTTACTTGCTCCTAGGTGCGCTGCTTGAGAAGTGCAGCAAGTCTACGCCCGCGATTTGTCAGGCGAAAAATGGGTCCACCGGCTGCGACACTTGGAGAATTGTGTGGCATCTGCGCTGCTAGGCCGAACCCAACTAATCTAAAGCAGTAGGAGTAAAAATCCTCTGTGAACAACTTCTCGCGTTGAGCGTCTTCAATTATCGACTGTAATGGGAACTCAGGCTGGCCCGCTTTTTGCGACACGTCTGCAAATTGAATTGCAAACGCGAGCGTAGAAGCAAGCTGTCCCAGAACTTGAATGTCGCCTTCGGACAATTGAGACACGTCGTGGATAAATGACGTGAGATCGTCGTCACTCGAAGGCTCAAAACTTGGGTCGGACCCATTTGCTAGTACGTTTGCGAGCCGGTTGACTTTTTCACGGTTCGCGGTTCTGACCACTATCTCAGCCGCCGAAGCTAGGGCTTCAGAAAACTCTGGCGAATTGAGTTTCTTAATTATCGCTTCGAGTCTCTCCCTGTCTCTTACAGTTTGGTCCTCTAGCGCTTGGAAGCGAGCTTTCAAAACGGTCAAAAAATCTCGCATACGGTCAATGCGTTTGGCGGTCGAGAAATGCTCAAAAACCGAGTTAAAGAGTTCTCCGCCGACAACCCCAATGGGACCACACATGGCACCGCCCAATCTGATAGCGATTTCGAAAGGTGCATTCTCAGGCTTGCTTAGTAGTTCCTTCATGGCTACGTCTAGGCGGTCGTCAATTCGGTCCATAATTGTGTCTAGCCTAGCAGGTTCGGCGCAGGTGAACTGGCCGAAATAGCGCATCTGTCTTGCAAAGATCACGCCTTGAAGCTACCGCTCAAGATCACCGGAATCACTGCACAGAAAACATCTGTTTTCAGGACGGCTTCGAAAGGCCTGCTAACTAGCTATGACTGCAACACTGCGAGGCTTGCCATTCGCCAGGGTTTTGTGGACTAGGCTGCGGGAATAGCCCAACTCTTCCGCAATCTCTCGTATGGAGCAGCCCTGGACACGCAGACGGCTAATCCTAGCGGCATCTACTGCAACTCGCGGCCTGCCTAGCCTCTTTCCTTTGGCGCGTGCGTTCCTTAGACCGGCTCGAACGCGCTCTACAATCAAGCTCCGCTCTAACTCAGCCACGGCTCCCAAAATCGTGAAAACCATCTTCCCCGCTGGCGTGCTTGTGTCCATCTGTTCCGAGTAGGAAACGAAGTCGATTCCCAGAGCTTTGAAGGTTTCGAGCGCCCGGAGTAGGTGAGAGACAGATCGGGCGAACCTGTCGAACCGCCAAACGCAAACCACGTCGAATCGCCGCTTATGGGCATCGGCCATGAGTCGATTCAATTCTGGCCGGGAATCCTTCGCGCCGCTCACTCCCGCGTCGATGTACTCGTCCGTGATCTCCCAACCGCGTGCAGCCGCAAACTGGCGTAGCTCTCGCGTCTGCATGTTCACGTCTTGGCCGTGATTGAGTGTGGAAACCCTCGCGTAGATCGCTACTCGGATTTTCATGGCTTTTTGCCTCAAAGTGCCAGAAGCTCAACATCCAATCGCATGAGGCAATCTCGCACATTGTTGCGGGAGTCTTTCGCCAGACGCTCGAAGTCTGGAGCGTTCCCGTTACCGCCCTCAGCGCGCCACACTTTGCTGAGATAGGCTGTGATCTCGCCGGACATGCCGTAGCTGGAGAAATCCAGCATCTTGCACCGTGAGAGGAATCTACGCTCTAGCCTCTCGGTGTCGTTTGCGGTGAAAATCCAGATCGTGTTAGGCGCGGGGTCCACGCTATCTAGCTTGCTGAGTAGCTGTAGCTGTGCTGCATTCGACATCGCATCTGCCTCATCAGCGAGCACGACATGGAATCCGCCCGGAGTCATCGGTGCGTACCAGCAATGGCGTACAACGTCCTCGATAGCTGAAGCAGTACATTTCTGCGAGGGAATCTTGTGTAGCTCAGCCTGCAATTCATTCGCCAGGGCTAACGCCATTGTTGACTTGCCAACGCCAGAAGGCCCGACAAACAACCACGCGCCAGACGTAGGGCGTTTGCAGAATGCGGACAGCACTCTCTTGGGGCGTTCTAGGCCGACAAAATCGGCGATGGTCTGCGGTCTATACTTCTCGCTCAAACTTTGGGGAAAATTGAGTGCTGATTGACTCACTTTGTATCCGCCTTCCAGTCATCAAAGCGATGCGTGTATTCGGTATCCAAAACGTCGAACACTCCGCGAAGGTAAGACCACATCTCTTGAGCGGTACAGGTAGGCGAAGCGTTCGACTGGCCACCACCCTCACTGCACATGACAGCGAGCGTGTAGCGAGTCCAGCCGTCACCCGGAGAGTAAGTGTCCAAGTGAAAGTGGCCGACGTTCGCGGTTAGCTGCCCGTCTTTGCGAGTCCATCCCGTCAGCGGACGATTGAGAACAGTATTTAATCGCTCGACGCGGGAATTGAGCATTGCGCGTGTGGCTCTCAGCATTAGCGTCCCCCTTTCAATTCTTCTGTCTGGGAAACGTGAAACACTGTGGTCGTCCACGGACGCCGGAAAATCTTGCGTTCGCCTGTGTCGGAGTCGATCTCTTTGCCCTTGGATTCAATGAAAGTCGTTACCTTGACGCCGTGCTCGCCTCTGCGCACGACTCGGCCTAACGCTTTCCACGCCTGAAACGTAAACACGTTCTCTCTTGGCTTGATCTCAGACTCCGCGATTCCCTTCGCGGCAAATCCTTGGAAAATCGCGGGGAAATTGCTGAAAGATTGGCCGTGAACAGCCCTCTTGAGTGATTCCAATCGTGACTGCGATATATGAGCCGTTGATCCATTGGCTGTAGTTTCCATCGAAGCCCTCTCCATCGGCAGAGTGGCGCGTGTAACTGCGCCCATTACTAGAAAAATTCTCTAATAATTTCGGCTTCATGGACTGCTAGTCGAGTTCTTGTATGAGGGAGATGCCCGCCGAGATTTTGAAAAATCGAAAATTGAGTCAGCATTACTTGCAGTCGTTCAGGAAGATTCAAGTGCGAGTGAAGCGGATGCGATCCTGTGGGGCACCTTCATACCACCCTGAAATGGGTCCCGTTTAAGGGCTAGGACGTAGCCCTTTCAAGCCGCGATACAACCCCTCCCCCGCCGAAAGCTGTCGACTCCCTCTCTAAATAAAAGAGAGAATCGCGGTAGACTCACCATCATGAACATCATCAAGAGAGAAGACGCTTTACTCCTATTCGATAAGTGGAAGAGCGAGCAGACTCCGATGGTCTTATGTTCCGTAAATCCGCTCTTTGTGATGGTGTTATCCAATTTGAATGTTGAGCAATTTTCTTCGGACACTGTCGCACTAGCGTCGAGTGGCAATCACGTAGGAATTGATATTGCGAACGCGGTGCTCTCGTACGGTGAGCCGCGTGAATTGCGCCCGTTGGAGGATTACTCTGTCCATCTAAGCCGTTTCACTTTTGACGAATGCGTGCGGATCGACTTTCCGAAGGTGGATTATAAGTTCCTGCTGATGTCCGAATCGAAAGCAAAAGAAGATCACTTATGACACAAGTAGATCAGAGCGGCCAACGCTTTATGATTTTCTTGTCGTCCTTCAGTGTCGAAGCGAAATTATCGTCGTCGATTGCACGCAGGATGGCCAAGCGTAGTGTCATTTCCATCGCCACGTAGAGTGTTCGGTCAGGTTCC
>Ga0210409_10004055_pt1 | contig 15958 bp, 15 predicted proteins | sample IncBWH17MmetaG_FD_161649 | JGI IMG/M metagenome (GOLD analysis project Ga0210409, IMG submission 161649) | Forest soil microbial communities from Barre Woods Harvard Forest LTER site, Petersham, Massachusetts, United States - Inc-BW-H-17-M | ecosystem: Environmental > Terrestrial > Soil >...
TCTAAGGATGTTCGTCGAGTTCAGTCTCAACTGCTTCTCAGTATACTTGGCTCACCTCCAGTTAAATCCCCGCAAACAACACTATTTCTTTTCATAGACTTGCATCGCGGCCCATCTCGAGCCGCTAAGCAACAGCCCGCGCACGCTTCGAATAGCCCAGCCGCGTTCCTCAGGCTTTTGCCGGGCTGCGTCCGGCGGAGTATCATTCCTTCGCTTGCGGACCGAGAATTGGAGCGAGTCTGGTGCGGTCGAAAAGGAGAACAGGGAATGTCTTTGGTCAGCTTTGTGGACACGCCGAAATTTGAGGATTACAAGAAACGCTTTGCGGAGCACTACAAACTGACGCGGCGCCCGGACGGCGTAATTTTGGCGGAGGCCCATACCAAGGGCGGCTCCATACAACTGAGCGTGGAAAATCACCGTTCCGTGGGGCAGCTCTTCAAGACCATTGGCGCCGATCCCGAAAATGAGGTGATGATTTTCAGCGGCACTGGCGAAGACTTCATGATGCAGGCCGATCCCGAGGGATTTAAGTTGGAGCAGGAAGATCTGCAGCACTGGGCCTATGAGTATGCCTACAAAGATGGACGCATCAATGTCAGCTCGCTGGTGAACGACCTGGAAATTCCCACCATTGGCGTACTGAATGGTCCGGGCTTTCACACCGAAATTTGCCTGATGTGCGACCTCACCATCTGCAGCGAGGACGCCATCATTTTCGATCTTCACTACGACATCGGCTCAGTGCCGGGAGATGGCATTCACAGCTGCTTCCTGGAATTGCTGGGAGTGAAGCGCGGCGCGTACGCGCTGCTTACCGGGCAGGCCATCGACGCAAAAACGGCGCTGGAATATGGATTGGTCAACGAAGTGGTGCCGCGTGACAAGCTCCTCGATCGCGCCTGGCAACTGGCCGACCACATCATGACCCAGCCGCACATCACCCGGCGCATCACCACGCAAATCGTCAGGCGCCCGTGGAAGAAACGCATCACCGACGACCTCGACGGCGGATTTGGCATGCAGATGTTTGCGCACCTGGCCAAGAAGAAGTCCATCCACAGCAGGAAGCACATCGATGAATCGGTGGCCTACGTGAAGCAAGGCAAACGGAATAATTTTGAGTGAGAGTGTGCCTTGGGCTGCGTTACGAGTTGAAGCCGGAAGGGGCTGCAGGGAATGTTGATGCTGGGCAGTGACGAAAATTGGATTCGCGCATGACCAAGCCATGACTAAATATGTCGCGCTGCTTCGCGCCGTAAATGTCGGTGGCACCGGCAAGCTCCCGATGACCGAGCTGAAAGCCATGTGTGATTCGTCCGGATTTGTGAATGCGCGCACTTACATTGCCAGCGGCAATGTAGTGTTTGAAAGCAAGCTCGCGGAATCCGCGGTGAAAGCCAAGCTGGAGAAATGCCTGGCCTCGTACGCGGGCAAGCCCGTTGAAGTATTAGTGCGCACCGGACCGGAAATGGCCGCGATCCTCGCTAAAAACCCTTTCAAATCGCGTGCGCCAAACGCCACCGTGGCGATTTTTCTTGACGAACGGCCGCCCAAAGACGCGCTGAAGACCATCACTGGCCAGGCCGAGGAAGAAGTAGCGCTTGGCACGCGAGAAATCTACGTGCACTACGGAGCCGGGATGGGCCGTTCAAAATTAAAAATCCCAGCCGCAAAACGCGGCACGGCGCGCAACATGAACACCGTCGCCAAGCTCGCCGACTGGGCCAGCGAATAGGAGTTCGCTCTTATCGTATTCATCAAGTGGCGCGATAGAGTAGAATAGCCGGTAATGTGCAACCCCTGCGGTAACGGGGAGATCAAAAATGGTGGTCGCAAGATTTCATGCCAGTCACGTCCATGTACTCGCAAAACGATAAAGCAATACTGATGCGCTGGCAGGTCGCCAAAGTGCGCTCGGACTGGCGCGTGTTGGCGAAGCCCGGGCTGCGCGATGATGTTCCGCCGGAAGACAAAGCCATTCAGAAGGAATACTATGCGGCGCGTGACGCACTGAAACATTTTGAAGATAAAGAACTGGTCGCGCTGGCCGAGCAAGCGCATCCGCAAGTGCCGGACGTAAATCTGAACACCACTGAGGGCTATCGCCGCTGGTGCCAGGTGCAACAAAACATCATGGAAGCAGAATTAAAACTTCTCGCGATCAGCCGCGAAATAGAAGACGCTTTCCCGCATCTAAAAATGCGCGCGTAGTAATTTTTCCCCGCAAATACTTGTTGGGTGCTTTGAATCGCGCAAGAGACTCACGCGCTCTAATGCGCCTTATTTAGCTGTGATGAGCGTGCTGGTAGTTACTACGCACTGCCATGCACCATTCATCTTGATCCAGGTATCCACGAAGCGCTCGCGGCGCGTATAGGGTCTACCTTTTTCCGTACCTTTCACGCGAAATATGCCCACAACTACTGCGGCGTCCCCGTAGACCTGCACCGTGGATTGCTCCGTTACTGCCTGGGAGGGTTGATAGTCAGGTGACTTGATGCTAGCCAGGAATTCGTTTCTGGAGGAGATGCTCCCATCGATGTCGACGGAGACCATGGTGTTGGCGAGAAGCATGTCCAAAGCTTTGGTGTTTTTTTCTTCGAGAGCGAGATTCCAGGCCTTTTCAAGCGCGAGCACGCGCCCGCCCTCATCGCTCATGTTCTGCTGCTGCGCGGCCGGCAGAACGCCAGTAAACAGCAGGATCACGACAGCCGACATGATTTTTCTCATGGTTCTCTTCTCCGGGTTACGCTTTGCCAGCATGACCGATCGATTTCACCTGGAATAAGAATACTGCCGCGAAGCGATTACACTGTGGCAAGTTTCCTGCGCTGCACATTGCGTATTTAACTTCTTGCGCGTGGCGGGGTGATTTAGAGCTAATGGAGAACGTACTTCGCTGGCGCGTGGTTTTTATTTTCGGGCGGTTAGGCGCAAGGTATATTGATGGCTTGTTGGAAGGAAACTGATGACGACGGCTGTGCTTTCGTTGGGCTCGCAGAGGAAAACGATGTGTTGTATTGGTTTGGTGATGGCCGGCGGGATTTCTTGTGCCGCGGGGTTTGGCCATGCGCAACAAACGAAAAGTGCTAAGCCAGCCGCTAAGAGAGACACTGCCATTCGCAAGATGCAGCCCGCGGATGTTGCGGAGCTGCCCCCTGTGTTCGTCGAGAAGCTGAATACGCGCGGGTGTGTTATTCCTCAATTTGGCGAGGTCGGACGCGCTGGTGCCACGGCAGGCGACCCTGCCCAGGCAGCCGGGCTGACAAATGTTATTCATGGCGAGTTTGCGCGGCATGGCCAGGAGGATTGGGCGGTGCTGTGTTCCAAGGGCGGGAGTTCCACGATTGTGATTTTTTGGGGGAAGACGACGGCGTGTCCGGCTTCGCTGGCGAGGCTGGAGGATGCGCATTACCTGAAGCGCGGGGCTGATAAGAAGATGCGGTACTCGCGATCGATTCGAGCGTTGGGGAAGAGCGAGCTGGGCGACCGTGCGGGCATCGCGGGACTCAAGGACTTTTCGCATCAGGGGATTGATGATCGATTTGTGGGGAAGTCGTCGGCGTTTTTTTATTGCAGCGGAGGAAAATGGAAAATTTTCCCGGGCAAGGATTCGAGTAGCGAATGACAACGCAACTGCAATTTAATTTGATGCCGGAGCGGCGGGTATGGTCGGTTACGGAACTGACGGTAAAGATCCGCGACCTGCTGGCGCGGAATTTTACTGATATTTTGGTGGAAGGGGAAATTTCCAACTGCCGCGAGGCGACCTCGGGGCACATCTATTGCACTTTGAAGGATGAACGCACGCAGATTCGCTGCGTGTGTTTCAAAACGCAGCTGCGGACGATGAAATTCCGGCCGGAGGACGGCTTGCGTGTGACGGTGCGTGGGTCCATCAGTGTTTACGAGGCGCGGGGCGATTACCAGATTTTTGTGGAGAGCTTCGAGCCAGTCGGCCTGGGTGCGTTGCAGCTGGCGTTTGAACAATTGAAGAAGCGGCTGGAGGCCGAAGGGTTGTTTTCGCAGGAGCGGAAAAAACCTTTACCGGTGCTGCCGCGCTGCATTGGATTAATCACTTCGCCGCGTGGGGCAGCGGTGCGCGACGTGGTGCGCATTTTGCGGCGGCGATTTCCTAATGTGCAGCTCACGTTGTATCCAGTACGCGTGCAGGGGGAAGGAGCGGCGGGCGAGATTGTGCGCGCGTTGCAATTTTTCAACCGGCGGCAAAGCGTGGATGTGGTGATTCTGGCGCGCGGCGGCGGGTCCATGGAAGATTTGTGGAGCTTCAACGAAGAAATTGTGGCTCGGGCCATTGCGGCGTCGAGCATCGCGATTATTTCCGGCGTCGGACATGAGACAGATTTCACGATTGCGGACTTTGTGGCGGATGTACGGGCTTCGACACCTTCGGCAGCGGCGGAGCTGGTGGTGCAGACGCGAAGGGAATTCGACAAACATATTTCCGAGCTCCGCGACAGCCTGACGAGTTTAATTCGCTACCGGCTGAGCAATTCATCGCGGCGCGTGCATGAATTGGCGGCGCGGCGCGGGTTTCGCCGGCCCGGGGATTTGTTGCGGCAGCAACGGCAGCGAGCGGATGAAATGACTTCGCGGCTGGCGCTGGGGTTGGGGGCGCGGTTGGAACAATCGCGCAGACGCTTCAACGTGACGCACCTGCGCATCGTGTCGTTTGATTTTCACAAACAGATCGTGCGGCTACGCAATCGCACGAATGATTTTGCAGCGCGGATCGAATTGGCGTTACGCGCGCGAGTCGGGCAAGCGCGGCGACGCTACGGCGCGGATCATTTGCGGCTGGTGTCATTTGATTTTCGCCGCAAGGTCTCGGCGTTTCGTTTGCTGCTGGAGCGACGCCAGACGGAACTGGCTGCGCGCGGTGAGCGATTATTACGGGCAAAGCGCGAGCGGCTGGAGCGGTTGCGTTTGCAGTTGGAGGAGCGCAGCCCGCTTCGCGTGCTGGAACGCGGCTACTCTATTGCGACGGATGCGGCCGGCAACGTGTTGCGCGCCAGCGATCAGGTGAGTCTGGGCGATACCGTAAACGTGCAACTGCATCGCGGACGCTTGGTCACGGAAGTAAAAAACAAAGACACGTAAAAGTTTGCACGCTTCAAGAATGACTAACACATAAACGACCAAAGACCGGTTCAAACTCAAGTGCGAACCCGGGGCACCCAACCGCAACGTCAAAAGAAGGACCCACCCTACAAATCGAGGGTGGGGCACCCTCCGTTTTTTTTTTGCGGGCGAGTTAAACGATTTTTTTTCGGGCTGGAACAACGAACGACAGACTACTCGTCGTCGGAGGAGGCGACTTTGAGGACGGCGAGGAAGGCTTCCTGGGGGATGTCGACTTGGCCGACGCGCTTCATGCGTTTTTTGCCTTCTTTTTGTTTTTCTAGGAGTTTGCGTTTGCGGGAAATGTCACCGCCGTAGCATTTGGCTAGGACGTTTTTGCGGATGGCGGCGACGGTTTCGCGGGCGATTACGCGGCTGCCGATGGCGGCTTGGATGGGAACTTCGAACATCTGGCGTGGGATTAGTTTTCGCAAACGGGTGACGAGATCGCGGCCGCGGTCGTAGGCCAGGTCGCGGTGAATGATGAGCGCCAGAGCGTCGACCGGCTCGCCGCCCACTAACACATCCAATTTGATCAAGTCGGATTCGCTGTAGCCTGCGAGGTGGTAATCGAGCGAAGCGTAACCGCGCGAAACGCTTTTGAGGCGGTCGTAAAAATCGAGCACGATTTCGTTCAGCGGCAGCTCGTAGGTGAGCATGACGCGCGTGGGGGAGAGATATTCAAAATTTTTCTGGGTGCCGCGTTTGTCTTGACAGAGCTGCAAGATGCCGCCAACGGAGTCTTCGTTGGTGATGATCATGGCCTTGATGATGGGCTCTTCGATTTTTGCGATGTCGCTGGGATTGGGAAATTTGGCGGGGCTGTCGACTTCCATGACGGCGCCGTCGACGCGGGTGATGCGGTAGCGTACGCTTGGCGCGGTGGTGATGAGATTCAAGCCAAATTCGCGTTCGAGGCGCTCCTGCACGATTTCCATGTGCAAGAGGCCGAGGAATCCGCAGCGAAAACCAAATCCCAAAGCCACGGAATTTTCCGGCTCGTAGAAAAATGCGGCGTCATTCAATTGCAATTTACCGAGGGCGTCGCGCAAGGGTTCGTACTCGTCGGCGAGGACGGGGAACATCCCGGCGAAAACCATGGGCTTGATGGCTTCGAATCCAGGAAGCGCGGGAGCTGGGCGAGAGGCGTCGGTCACGGTGTCGCCCATGCGGGCTTCGGCAACGCGCTTGATGTTGGCGACGATGAAGCCAACGTCGCCGGCTTCCAATTCCTCGAGCGCGACGGGCTTCGGTGTCAGGGTGCCAAGCGTCTCCACTTCGTAGACTTCGTTGGTGTAAACGAGGCGAATTTTCGTGTGCGGCGTGATGCGGCCTTCCATCACACGCACAAGAACGACTGCGCCGCGATAGATATCGAACCAGGAGTCGAAAACCAGCGCCTGCAGCGGATTTTCTGCACTGCCTTTGGGGGGTGGGATGCGCGCGACGATCGCTTCGAGAACATCTTCAACGCCGAGACCGCTTTTTGCACTGATGAGGAGCGCGTCGCTAGCCGGAATAGCGAGGACGGTTTCGATCTGCTCTTTGACGAAGTCGGTTTGAGCGGCGGGCAAGTCGATTTTATTGATGACCGGGAGAATAGTGAGGTTGTTGCCAGCAGCGAGGAAAGTGTTGGCGACGGTTTGCGCTTCAACGCCCTGGCTGGCGTCGACGACGAGCAGCGCGCCTTCGCACGCGGAGAGGGCGCGGGAAACTTCGTAAGAAAAATCGACATGGCCGGGCGTGTCGATCAAGTTGAGGCGGTAGGTGTTTCCATCTTTGGCTTTATAGTGCAGGCGAATGCTCTTGGCTTTTATGGTGATGCCGCGCTCGCGCTCCAGGTCCATGGAATCGAGCACCTGCTCGTGCATTTCACGGGAGCTGAGCGCACCGGTCATTTCGAGCAATCGGTCGGCGAGCGTGGATTTGCCGTGGTCGATGTGCGCAATAATGCAAAAATTACGTATGAACTTTGGATCCATTTAGGCTTATAACGGCAGGAGAGTTTGGTCGCTTGGCGCCGGGCGCGTGCTGGCCTGGACACTCGCCGGTCACGCTACAGCCGCGCAAAAACCATGCCGCGTAAACATTGAGTTTGCCACAAAATCGGAAGGCGCGTCAGCCTGGGGACGAAATGAGTTGAAAAGTTTAATGTGGGAGCAGGGCTCGATAAAATCGGCACGACAAGAGAGAATAGTGTTATGGAAACGCGATGTGCGCGTTGCGATGCAGCCATGAGTTGCAAGCCCGAAGGTGGTTGCTGGTGCGCGGAATTGCCGCCCATGCCGATGCCGGCATTAAAAGCGGGGGAAGCAGTGGGATGTTTGTGCCGGAATTGCCTTGAGGCGCAACTGCGGGAGCTTCAACGCCAAGGAAAAAGTGCTGAGTAGTTTTAGTAGTTGAGGTTTGGCGGGATTTCGGAATTGATTGCGGTGAATAGGAGCTGCGTGAATATTCCCGGAAAAAGCAAGACCCACCCTACAAATCGAGGGTGGGGCACCCTTCGCATTTTTTTGATTTGCATGGGGATTTGCTCGCAGATGTGCAGTGACTCTTTGAGGCATGGATTTGGCCGCGCTCTGCCAGCGGTATATAGTTAAAGAGGCTGATAAATCTGCACGCAGGCTGTCGAGCAAACTGCATAACCGATTACACCGCAAAGGCAACCCTCTCTGATGGCCGGAGACGTAAACAAGCATCTTGACCGGGCAAAGCGCTTCCTCGAAAAAAATCGGGTTGCGGACGCTATTGCTGCTTATCTGGCGGTGCTGGAGGGAGCCCCCCAGCACCAGGAGGCGACACAAGCGCTGGGCGATCTGTATTCACGCACCGACCAACCTGATCTTGCGGCGGTTTATTACGGATTGCTGTTCGACATGCTGATCGATCCGCGTGATGAGAATAAAGCGGTGGCGATTTATAACCGGTTCCTGCGCAGCGGGCGGGTGGAGCAGCCGCCAGAACGCATCGCGCGGTACGCGTTTCTGCAGCAGAAACAAAATCACGCCGAGGAAGCGATCGAGCAGTACAGCAAGGCGGCGGAAATGTTTACCGCTGTTTCGCGGGATGAAGACGCGCTGTTTTGCCTGGAACGCATCGCGCAACTGGATCCGGAGAATCCTGCGCGGCAATTGCGGCTGGCGGAAGCGGCAGAACGCATAGGGCGGCGGGCGCTGGCGGCTCGAGCCTATTTGCGCGCCGGGCAACTGGCCACGGCGCATGGGGAACACGAGGATTCGTTGAAACTGTTGTACCGCGCATATGTGCTGGCACCTCAAGAACGCAGCGTGGCGCTGTTGTACGCGGAAGCCAAGTTACGCGCGGGGATGGCCACGGAAGCGGTAAAGATTCTCGATCCGTTCGCAGGAAAGGAGAGTGACGCGACGTTTGTGGATGCGTTTGGGAAAGCGCTGGTGCGCGCCGGGCAATTGGATCGCGCACGGGAAATACTTGAAGGGTTGTTGCGCGAGAAGAACGTAGGAACGATGCCGCTGTTCGAACTGGCGGACGCGTACGCAGCTGCGGGCAAAGAGCGCAATGCCGTGGATGTGCTGCTAACGCTGAAGCGGCGGATGTTTGCGGAGAAAAAGCAAAATGAGTTCGCCATGCAAATGGACCTGGCGGGCGAGAAGAATGCGCAATCGCAAGCGGTGCTGGAACTCTGGGCGGCGCTTTACAACGAGCTGAACCGGGAATCGAAATATTTCGAAATCATGACCAAGCTGTTCGAGGTTTACGTGGGGGCCGGAAATATAGCGAAGGCCGCGGAAACGCTGGAAAGACTTGTGGACATCGACCCTTACGATCCAGGTAATCAGGAGCGCCTGGAAAAGTTGCGAAACCGGGTGGACGATGCGTTGTTTAAGCGGATCGCGGTGCGGCTGGCAAGATCGACGAGTTTGAGCGCGGGTTCTGCGTCGCTGCAACATTCGAATGCAGGGGAGATTGTCAGCGCCTCGCAAACGACCACTGAAGCGGGGCGTGAGAAGCAAACACTCGAAGACTTGATTGTGCAAACGGAAATATTTTTGCAATATTCGCTGCACAATAAAGCGCTGGACCGGCTGCAAAAAATCGGGGTGATGTTTCCGGGCGAAGAAAAACGCAACGCGCGACTTTCAAATTTATACCAGCTGGCCAATTGGTGGCCGCCAGGAGCGCACCGCCAACAGCCGACTGCCGGGGTCGCAGGAACTGGTGCCGGGGCAGCGCCGTCTCCACCGATAACTATGTCGCCTGCGCCCCAAGCGGAATCGCAGGCTGCGAGCGGGGCAGGCAAGACCGGGGTATACACGGCGGAAACACTGCGAGACCTGTCGAAGATATCGGAGGTAAACCAAAAGATATTCCGGCAACAGACGCCGCGCGCGATGTTGAACACTGCGGTGAATGAAGTTGGCACATACCTGAACGCAACACGCTCGCTGGCGGTTGTCGGCCCCGCAGGGCGCCCACCGGAGTTGACGGCAGAATTTTGCGCGACAGAAGTGAAACCGGCGACGACCGCGCAGGTGGTGCTTTTATTGGCGCTGATGGAAAAAGCCGAGCCGGACGAGCTTGGGGGACTCATGGTGGAGTCCTCGGACAGGTCGATACTGGCGGAGTTGGGCCTGGAGAGCGCGCTGGGCGTGATTATCACCGACAAAGAAACTCAGGTGCCCGCGGGAATGTTGATGGTTGGTCATGCGCGGCGGCATAAGTGGCGGCCCAACGAAGCGTACTTTCTGCAAGCCATCGGCGACCAGATGTTGATGAGCGTGAGCCACACGCGGTTGCGGTCGCTGGTGCGGCGCATGGGCGTTTCCGACGAACGGACCGGGCTACTGGGCCGGACCTCGTATCAGAGTTGTTTGTTGACGGAAGCGGATCGCGCGCGCACGCAAGGCACGCCACTGGCGCTGGCCATCCTGCAAATTGATCGCGGTTCGGATATTTTGCGGCAGCAGGGGGAATCGCCGATGGAGCGATACGTGGAGCAACTGGCGCGTTCGCTGCAAGCCATGCTGCGGCAGAACGATGTCGCGGTGAAATATACATCGTGGTCGCTGGCGTTTATTTTGCCGGACACTACATTAGAGGGGGCGCAACATCTGGCGGACAAATTGTTGCGGGCCGCGGGTGATCTGCGTCCGCCGTGGAATGCCACGCAGATTACGCTGAGCGCGGGAATCGTGGAAGCCGCGGCGAAGCCGGAGTATGACAGCGAGGATATTGTTACGGATTTAATCAATCGCGCGGAGTTTTCGGTGGAAGAAGCGCGCAAACGGGGCGGCGGAAGTGTGATCGCGCTGGAGAGCCCGGTAGTTTAGAGAGCAATTCATAAATTCAGAGAGGAATTTTATGTTTCCCACAGACGTTGTGATTGTTGCAGGGGCGCGGACGCCAATGTCGCGGTACACGGGATCTTTCTCGGAGGTGTCGGCCATTGACCTAGCGGCGCATGCGTCGAAGGAAGCGATTCGCAGGTCGGGGGCCGACCCCCCGGATTTCGATCACGCGATTTTTGGAAATGTGATGCAGACGAGCGCGGACGCTTTGTATGGCGCGCGGCACGTGGGGTTAAAGGCAGGATTGAAAATCGAAGCGCCGGCAGTGACAGTGAATCGTTTGTGCGGATCGGGCATGGAGTCGATCGCGCAAGCGGCGCAGAGATTGTTGCTGGGCGAGGCGACCATGGTGTTGGCTGGCGGCATGGAGAATATGACGCAGGCGCCTTTTGTGATTCGCGGCGCGCGGAATGGATTGAAACTTGGGGGCGGCGCGCTGGAAGATACGCTGATGGCGGGACTGACGGATTCGTATTGCGGATTGCCGATGGCCCTGACGGCGGAAAAGCTTGCGGAGCAGCATGGCATTACGCGCGCGGATGCGGATGCGTACGCGTTGCGCAGCCAGCAAGCGGCGGATGCAGCCTACAAAGCGTGCCGGGTGAGGGATGAATTGGTGCCGGTGGAAGTGAAGCACGGGAAAAAATCGATTACGGTCAGCGAAGATGATCATCGCAGGCCGGAGACTACACTGGAGACGCTGGCGAAGTTGCCGCCTTCGTTCAAGAAAGATGGGATCGTTACGGCGGGTAATGCTAGCGGGATCGTTGATGGCGCGGCGGCCGTGGTGGTTACTCGGGAACAGACTGCAAAAGAACGCGGACTGAAGCCGGTGGGGCGCATCGTGGCGTGGGCGGTGGCTGGCGTCGACCCCAGCATTATGGGGATCGGCCCGGTGCCGTCTTCGCAAAAAGCGCTGAAGCTTGCGGGATTGAGTTTGGAGCAGATGGATCGCGTGGAAGTGAACGAAGCGTTCGCGGCGCAATACCTGGCGGTGGAAAAGGTGTTGGGATTAAATCGGGATAAAACCAATGTGAATGGCGGCGCGATTGCGCTCGGGCATCCACTGGGAGCTACTGGAACGCGCCTGGTGATTACGATTCTGAATGAATTGCGGCGCAACAATTTGCGTTATGGATTGACGACGGCATGCATTGGCGGCGGGCAAGGCATCGCGATGATCGTTGAAGCGTTGTATAACTAACTGCCGTTTGGCGGCTACTTTGCGGGGCACTTGGCGAGCACGTTTCGAAGAATCCACGAAAAGAAATTCTTAAGAGGAGCGGATGACGATTCAAAAAGTTGGTGTTGTGGGCTGCGGATTGATGGGCTCGGGGATTGCGCAAGTGGCAGCGGCGGCAGGCTTTCACACGGTGGTGCGCGAAGTGAGCGGAGAAATTGTGGAGAAGGGGTTGAAGAATATTGATAAGAATCTCGCGCGATTGGTGGAAAAAGGCGCGCTTGATGAAAGCAAGAAAGCGGAGATCCGAGGGCGGTTGAAGGGGACCACAGCGCTGGATGATTTGAAAGATTGCGACGTGGTGATTGAGGCCATCATTGAGCAACTTCCGGACAAGCGCGAATTATTTAGTGCCCTGGATGCGCTTTGCCCGGTTTCGACAATTTTTGCCAGCAATACTTCGTCGTTGACGATCACGGAGATAGCTACCGCTACAAAACGGCCGGAGCGATTTGTGGGGCTGCACTTTTTTAATCCTGTGCCGGTGATGAAATTGGTTGAAGTGGTGCGCACCATTGCGACCGATCCGTCGGTGTATGAAGAGATGGTGGCGTTTGGGGCGAAATTGGGTAAAACGCCGGTGCGCGCGCACGACAGCACCGGATTTATCGTGAACCGGCTGCTGGTGCCGTACCTGCTTGATGCCATTCGCGCGCTGGAAGAAGGCGTGGGATCGATTGAGGACATTGATAATTCGATGAAGTTGGGTTGCGGGCATCCGATGGGGCCGCTGACGCTATTGGATTTTGTGGGGTTGGATACCACGTACTATATTGCGAACATCATGTTCGATGAATTTCGCGAAAGGCGGTTTGCTTCGCCGCCGCTTTTGAAGCGCATGGTGCTGGCCGGGTGGAATGGAAGAAAATCTGGACGGGGCTTTTACGATTACAGTGATCCGCAAAAACCCAAGGCGATGAAGTTTTAGTAGTGCTACAGGAACGACGAAAGAGTTGCGCTTCAAACTGAGGTCTGAATGGTTCCACGCTACGGACCCCACCCTACAAAACCCTTAGGGTGGGGCACCCTGCGTTAGCGCGGAGTTGTAATGGCTTCACGAATCGGGTATCGGGAGATGAAGTTTTAGTATTGTTACGGAATGACGAAAGAGTCGCGCTTCAAACTGGGGTCTGAATGGTTCCACGCTACGGACCCCCACCCTACAAAACCCCTGGGTGGGGCACCCTCCGTTAGCAAGGAGTTGTAATGGCTTCGCGAATCGGGTAGAGGTATCAAATTTCTTTTAAGGATAACTTCTCGAGGCGGAATGGCTTACGAAAATTTGCTGTACGAAAAAAGGGATGGCATTGCGTATATCACGCTGAATCGTCCCAAAGTTTTGAACGCGCTGAATCGCAAAACGGTGGAAGAGCTGCAGCAGGCGTTGCTAGATGCGCGCGGGGATGACGCCGTGCGGGTAATTATCCTGAGCGGTGCAGGCGAGAAATCGTTCGTTGCGGGGGCGGATATCGGGGAGCTCTCGCAGCAAACGCCGGTGAGCGGCAGGGAGTTTTCGCTTTTTGGGCAAAGTGTTTTTCATATGCTGGAAACCATGGGGAAGCCTTCCATTTGTGTCGTTAATGGTTTTGCTTTGGGCGGTGGTTGCGAGTTGGCGCTGGCATGCACGATTAGAATTGCGAGCAAAACCGCGAAGCTCGGCCAGCCGGAAGTAAAACTGGGAATCATTCCGGGTTACGGCGGGTCGCAGCGGCTGGCGCGGCTGTGCGGCAAAGGCGTCGCGCACGAATTGTGCCTGACAGGAGAAATGATCAGCGCGGAGGAAGCGCATCGCATCGGGCTGGTCAATCATGTGTACGAGCCGGCGGAACTGATGCCCGCTGCGGAAGCGTTGGCGAAGAAAATTATTGCCAACGCGCCGCTGGCGGTGAAGTACACGATGGAAGCCATTGAGCGCGGGGTGGATATGGGACAGGAAGAAGGAATGTTTCTGGAGGCCACACTTTTTGGTTTGGTATGCACCACGGAAGATATGCGCGAGGGAACGAAAGCGTTTTTGGAAAAGCGGTCGGGGCAATTCAAAGGTAAGTAACGGCACACCAGACAAGACAAAGAGCGAATGGCCAAAAATCTACGATCCAAAACGATACAAGCGAAGCTGGATGGCGGCGGCTTGCGCTTTGCAATTGTGGTGAGTCGCTTTAACAACGTTATTACCGAACGGTTGCTGAGTGGTTCACTGGAATCGCTGAAAAAGTCGGGTGTGGCAAAAGCGGATATCGAAATTGTAGAGGTTCCGGGAGCCTTCGAATTGCCGCTGGCGTGCAAGACGTTGGCGAGCAAAGGCCAGTATGACGCGTTGATTGCGATTGGGTGCGTGATACGCGGTGAAACTTCGCACTACGACTATGTATGCTCTGAAACGGCGCGAGGACTGCAATTGGCTCAAATGGATACTGGGGTGCCGATTATTTTTTGTGTGCTGACTTGCGAAACGCAGGAGCAGGCGATGGCGCGCGCGGGCGGCGACCACGGGAACAAGGGATTCGACTCCGGACTTGCGGCCATTGAGATGGCGCGACTTTCACAGACGCTGAGCGGAAGAGTGGCGCAGACGGCGCCTTCCGCGAGAAAGCTTCGGCGCGCTTAGTGTCCCTACGAACAAAATCCCGCGAGTTTGCGATGCAGATGCTGTTTCAGTGGGATATGAGCCGTCAGGATCCCGCGAAACTGGAAGCAAAATTCTGGCGCACTGCGAAAGCGGCGGATAACACGCGAGCGTTTGCCAACAAATTGTTTGAAGGTGCGGCCAAAGGCGCTGATGAGCTGGATGCGCTGATCGTGCAGCATGCGCAGAACTGGCGGTTGGAACGCATGGCGATTATTGACCGCGCCGTTTTGCGGCTGGCGATTTATGAGCTGCGAATCGCGGAAACGCCGCCGAAGGTGGTGCTCAATGAGGCGGTGGACCTGGCGAAGAAGTTTTCTTCCGAAGATGCGGGGGCGTTTGTGAATGGAATCCTGGATGCCGTTAACAAGGCTTTGGTTGACAAGGCAGCGGGCGCGAAATAACTTCTCTGCCGTGAATGCTATTTTTGGCAATAATATACTTGACTAACCAAGTGTCTTTTGGCTAAGATTCTCGCATTATGGACGCCAAGCCAAAGACACTGCAACAGGCAATTAAGTACTTCAGCAACGAACAAGTGTGCATCGACACCGTAGCGGCTCTCCGCTGGCCCACTGGCCCTGTCTGCCCGAAGTGCAGCGGCACTGCGCACTATTACCTCGCCACACAGAAACGCTGGAAGTGTAAGAATCCGAAGTGCGCCAAGCAATTCACCGTGAAACTGGGCACTATTTTTGAGGATTCACCTATCACGCTGGACAAGTGGCTTATTGCTTTGTGGATGCTGGTGAACTGCAAGAACGGGATTAGCTCCTACGAAGTTGGCCGCGATCTGGGCATCACTCAAAAGTCGGCATGGTTTGTGCTACAGCGGCTCCGTTTGGCTTTGCAAGCCCGCTCTTTCGTGAAGCTGGGCGGCGAAGGAATGGGAGTTGAAGTAGACGAGACTTTCATTGGTGGCCTTGCCCGAAATATGCACAAAGACGTTCGCAAAAGAAGGATTGATGGGACTGGCACCAAAGACAAGACTGCCGTTCAGGGCATTCTTGAACGCGGTGGTGAGGTTCGCGCCACTGTCGTCAGTAATCGCAAGAAACATCTTCTGCAATCCAACATTCGCGCTCACATCAAGGCGGGCAGCGCAATCTACACCGATGCGCTCATGTCCTACATGGGACTCAAGCAACAGGGCTTCCAGCACCAAGTTATTGACCATGCCGAGAAATACGTTGACGGACAGGTTCACACCAACGGAATGGAAAACTTCTGGAGCCTGGTCAAGCGCGGATTGAAGGGAACCTATATCAGTGTGGAACCATTCCACCTATTCCGATATTTGGATGAGCAGGTGTATCGCTACAACAATCGTGGAAGCAAAAATAATCCAATGCATGACGGCGAGAGATTTGAATTAGCCTTATCGCAGATAGCGGGAAAGCGGCTCACTTTTAAAGAGGTGACCGGCAAGGTGGGAGAAACGGCGGCCTTCTAATCCCGGCCGTTTGAAGCGCGGGAAGCGGAAGGCTTCTTAGTTCGCTTCCGCTTTGCTGCATCAAGTTTAGATTTTAATTGGGAGTGCGATACAGAAAGTACAGACTTTAGTGCGTTTTCAAACGTCGCATATTCGTTCTGGTCATTCTTGCCGGAAGTCTCAGAGCG
>Ga0210409_10004056_pt1 | contig 15957 bp, 14 predicted proteins | sample IncBWH17MmetaG_FD_161649 | JGI IMG/M metagenome (GOLD analysis project Ga0210409, IMG submission 161649) | Forest soil microbial communities from Barre Woods Harvard Forest LTER site, Petersham, Massachusetts, United States - Inc-BW-H-17-M | ecosystem: Environmental > Terrestrial > Soil >...
GCGTACAAGGGTGACGCTTGCCTGATCCCGCCTAACTCGTTCGCGCTAGCGCGGTCTGTGGAATATTTTCGCATTCCGCGGAATGTGCTGACGATTTGCTTGGGGAAGTCCACGTATGCGCGGTGCGGAATTATTGTGAACGTTACGCCGTTCGAGCCGGAGTGGGAAGGGTTTGTGACGTTGGAGATCAGCAACACGACTCCGCTGCCCGCGAAGATTTATGCGAATGAAGGGTTGTGCCAGGTGCTTTTTTTCGAGTCGGACGAACCGTGCGAAGTCAGCTATAAGGACAAGAAGGGAAAGTATCAGGCGCAGGGCGGAATTGTGCTGCCACGCTTGTAGAGCCGGGAGTAATGACAAAAAAATCCTCGATGGCTGATCTTCTGCGGTTTATCGGTTGAGGTTCTTCGGGCATCCTCGTCGGATGCCCTCACAATGACAATTTATCCTCCTGGGAATGCTACTTGACGGTGGGCACCGTCGCAGTCGACGTCAGCGTCGCGGAAATTTGCGTGAGGGTGGCGTTGTGGACTGGATAGCCGCGCTCGCGCCAGGCATCGAGGCCGCCTTGCAGCGGGCGAATTTTACGTATACCTCGATTTCGAAGGAGGAGCGCCGCACGGGCGCTCGTAGCTTCGTTTGGTCAAGTGCAGTAGAGGATGACTTCGCGGTCGTGGGGCAACCGGTTGTCCTTTTCCTCTAATTCCTGAGCATCCATGCGAAAAGCGCCGGGAATGGTTTCGGGATCGGCTTCAAAATCCAAGGAGTGGCGGAGATCGACGATGACCAGTTGCTCTCCGGCGTCGATTTTATTTTTCAGCTCGTCCGCGGTGATGCGGCCGATGCGCAGTTGGCGCATGAAGCGCTGGCGGGCGATAAATTTATAGGAGATGTAGGAAGCCAGCGCGCCGATCAGGAGAACCAGGAGCCCGCCGCCGAGGTTCAATGCATGCTCGGCGATGCGTTCAATCTCTCCGCTGAAAGCGAAACCGAGCCCAAGAAACGTGCCGGCCCAGAGGAGCGAACCGCCGCAGTCGAAAACCAGGAAGCGGCGCAGGCGCATGTGAAAAATGCCAGCGAGCGGCGGCGCGACGGTGCCCAGACCGGGGAGAAACTTGGCGATCAGGAGCGAGCGGGCGCCTTGCTTGGAGAAGACACCCTCGGTACGGCGGACGCAGGAATCGGGCTCGAGCGAAATCTTGCACAGGAACTGAAGGACTTTGATTCCCTTGATGCGACCCATCGAATACCAGATGGAGTCCGCGGCAACGGCGGCAAGTACACAAAGGAAGAGCGAGAAAAAGAAGTTGAGGCGGTGCGTGCCTGCCAGCGCGCCAGCCGCCAGCAACAGCGGCAGCGAAGGGACTGGCAGGCCGATCTGCTCCCCGAAGACCCAGGCCAGGAGAACCACGTAGCCGTGGCGTAGCAGAAATTCCAGAGTGTTGTGCATGGCTGGGGGCCGGGGTTCCTCGCAACTAGTTACTTGGACACGAAAGAAGCAGTATGCCCCCACGCGCCCGTCATGACAAATTCTGAAAGTGGCTTGCGCACCCTCGGGGCCAACTCCCGTTCCCGCAGTTTGTCGGGCAACGAAGAAGGATCGCCGGGGTAGCCGATGGCGATCGCGGCGACTGCGTCCCAGCTGTCGGGGATGTTGAAGACCTGGCGCGCCTTGTTGGGGTCGAGGCCTGCCATTTGATGCACGTAAAGTCCCCGGCTAACGGCTTCCGCGGTGAGTTGTGCGGAAGCGCTGCCCACGTCGTGAAATGCCCAGCGATTGGCGGCGCCATCCTTGGGATTCTTTACCTGCGCTATGGAAAGAGCCAGAACGGGCGCGTATTTTGCCCAGGCTTGATTGAATTCCACCAGCGTGCTCAGGACCTTGTCGAAATTTTCCTGGTTGTCCTTCGTGCCCACGATGTAGGCCCACGGCTGGAGATTCGAGCTAGACGGCGCCCATCGCGCAGCTTCAAAGAGGCTGTGCAACACCTCGGGCGAAACTGCTTTGTCGCTAAACGCTCGCGGACTCCATCGTTCACGAACGATTTCATTGACCGGCACTTCGGTAGGTGCAGGATTCTTCATGATCTCGACCTCAGTTAGTTCGTGGCGTATGCACGTGATGGCTAGACATTAGATGAAGCTGGCCCAGCGGCGGATACGAAGATCACTCGCTGGGCCCGGAGCATGCATCGATCGAGTGAATTTTTCAGTCACCGGACTTGGTGGCGTTCTTCTGCACCATTTCGGCGTCGATGTTGATCGAGACGTCGTCGCCCACCACCACGCCACCGTTATCCATGGTGGCGTTCCACTTCACGCCAAAGTCCTGGCGGTTGACTTTCGTGGTGGCGCTGACGGCAGCGCGCTGATTGCCCCACGGATCTTTCACCGGCGCGGTCGGGCCATCGACGTCGAGCACCACTTCTTTCGTGACGCCGCGGATGGTCAGATCACCCGTGACCTTCAACTTGCCGACGCCGTTCTGTTCCACCTTCTTGGATTTGAAGGTCATCGTCGGATAGTGTTCCGCATCGAAAAAATGGTCGCTCCTGAGGTCTTTATCGCGATTTGGTTCGCGGGTGTCCACGGTGGACACGTCAATCGTGACGTCCACGCTCGACTTGCTGACATCTTTGTCGTCATAGACAACCGTGCCGGTCACCTTGCTGAAGGCTCCCCGTACCGTGGAGATCGCCAGGTGCCGCACCGAAAATTGTGCGGCCGAGTGTGCCGGGTCGATCTGCCAAGTGGAAGTGGCTCCGGAAGCCGACAGCGAAAGAACGGCTGCGAGGCCTGCGGTCAGTGCGATGCGAGTTAGAGAATGGCCCATGGTGTCAATCTCCTTTTTGATTTGATTTGATGGTCTGACTTTCGAAAATTCGACCCGCCCTTGCAAATTCCTAGTCGGCTTCGCGGCGAAGAACTTGATCGAGCAACTCGGCGAGCGTCTTCAGCCGCGCGGCCGGTATGTGCTGAAATTGCCGTTTATGGACTTCGCGTATCGGTTCGTCGAGGCCCGTCAATAAATCCAGGCCTACGGGCGTGATGCGCGTTTTCACTACGCGGCGATCGTCTTTTTGACGCTGGCGCGTGATCAGGGCGCGTTTTTCCATGCGGTCGAGAAGGCGCGTCATATCGGGGTCGTGGGAAATCATGCGTTCGCTGATATTGCTGCAGGCGAGCCCTTCCGGCTCGGCGCCGCGCAGGATGCGCAGCACGTTGTATTGAGCAGCGGTCAAGCCGTGGGTTTTTAGGAGTTGCTCGACTTCCTGTGCAAGGGCGTCCGCGATCTTCTGGAGAGCAATGAAAACGTGCGCCTCCAGCAGAACGGGTGGGCGGGTGGAGCGTGGTCGAGAACTCATGATCATACGATAGTCGTTATAACAATTATTGTCAAGAGGAAAAGTTTCGAACCGTCAGAGCCCGCGGAAACCGTCCGTATTGCGCTTCTGGCCTCAGACCGGCCGACGAGCGGCTCTCGAAACAGGTGGCTTTGTCCCCTGGTGAAGAGCGGGAAATGCCTTCGCGCAGATAAGGCTTGAAGGGGCTACTTGGATTCCGCCACGCTAGGCGGCTGGTTCAGCACCAGCCAATAGAGGCCGAGCTGGCGGCTGACTTCCATGAACTGATTGAAATCGACGGGCTTTCGCACATAACTGTTGGCGCGCAGACCATAACCCTTGATGCGGTCGCGGTCTTCGTTGGAAGAGGTAAGGATGACGACCGGGAGGAGTTTGGTGCGGTCATCGGCGCGTATGCGGCGCAGCAGGCTCAAATTGCGCCCGAGGTGAATGCCTTCCGCCAACAAGTAATCAAGGGACTCGACGCCGTTGCGCGCAACCGCGAACCGTTCTAAGCGCCTGGTTGCGTCGGATCGCTTTACAATGACTGTTAACTCTTTGCAGTTTGGCTTGAACGGCCGACGAACTTCTCAATGCTATGAAACGTCCCTTCCAGGTCACGATGCTAGGTTGGCTGTTCATAGCAGTGGGGATCCTGAGTACGGTCTATCACCTTTTGAAGGGTTCGCTCGATCGTTGGATCGTCCCTATTTTGCTCGTCGGAGCCATCGCTATCGTGGCCGGCGTCTTCTTGCTCCGGGGTGCAAGATGGGCTCGCTGGTTGGTTCTAGCCTGGCTTGCCTTTCACGTGGTCGTGAGCGCATTTAACTCACTGTCCGATGCCATGGCACACCTCGTGCTTCTTTTGGTCGTTGGCTATGTCCTGCTAGGGCCGCCGACTTCCAATTATTTTCAAAGTTCGCAACCAGAATGACGCGGTTCTGCGGGATCGCTTGCAGAAAGTGCTCCAAATCCTGCCAGGTGTTGGCTACCGGCGGCTTGGCTTGTAACCAAGACTTGGCCGATCGCGTCCATCTCATTGGTAGAGTCTGATACTCCAAAAAAGGAATGCTTCGTGGGGACGGGGCAGCTTTCTCAAGACTGGGAGGAGCTCATGTCTATCGGCAACCGCGTCGGCTTTCTTCTACTCGTGGCCTTGCTTTACAATCCCGCAACTTCGGCACAGCAGGACAATTCCGCAAACCAGCAGCGCCCCAATAGCATCTATCTCGACGTTGTCGTTACACCGAAGTCCGGATCGCCTGTAACCGGTCTTTCGCAGCGAGACTTCACTCTGCTGGACAACAAAGCCCCTCAGACAATTACGTCCTTCCAAGCACTGGGTGGCGGCGAGGCCCCCGCCGAGGTCATCGTACTTATCGACGCGGTCAACGCTAAGCCCGAAGCCATCGCTTACGAACGCAATCAAATCGAGAAATTCCTCACCGCCAACGGGGGTCGCCTTCCGCATCCCACTACCTTTGCCATTTTTACGGATGCAGATACTCACATCCATCCAGGTTTCACGACCAACGGCGACGTACTCAGCGCCTCGCTGAACGATGCGATCGTCAGCATCCGCAGAGTAAGCCCATTGGCCGGTTTCGAGGGCTCGACTGATCGTGTTCACCTCTCCCTCAAGGCCATGGAAACGATCGCGGCGTTTGAGGCCCCGAGACCGGGACGCAAGCTGGTACTCTGGATTTCTCCCGGCTGGCCCCTTCTCTCACGCGAGGTGATTCAGTTCACCTCGCTGCAACGGCAACAGATGTTTGCAAGCATTGTCAGCCTCTCAACGCAACTCCGGCAGGCGCGCATAACGCTCTACAGCATCGATCCCTTAGGCACTCGGGATATCGGTCTGCGCACATCTGCCTATGGTGCTTATCTGAAGGGTGTCAGCAAGCCTCAAGATGTCGAGGCGGGGAACATGGCCCTTCAGGTGTTTGCGGTTCACAGCGGCGGTTTGGTTCTAAACTCTGGGAACGATCTTGCCGAGCTCCTGCAGAAATGCCTCACCGATACCCAGGCCTATTACGTGATCTCCTTCGAGCCACCGCCAGCCGGTCAGCGTGACGAATATCATCATCTGGAGATCCGGGTCGCAAAACCCGGGCTGAGTGTCCGCACCCGGCAGAATTATTACGCTCAGCCTGCTCCTGCGACGACAAACACTGCATCGATTGGCACACCTCAGAGATGAACAACGCCGGAAACGCGCGCTAACTGCCGATAGATCGTGTTACCCCACAAGTGGGTCTTATGCATCGGCTTTTTGTCTGGGGAGATCGATTCTCACCACGCCATTCGTTAAGCCTTCCGCAACGGCCGCACGTGGATCTCGCTGAGGAAACTTTGCGGACTCTGGGTGACCACCATGGCCACGGCATGCGCCACGTCGTCTGGTGTGAGCGCCTTCGAGGGGTCTTTGGGTCCGCGTCCTGAAAATTCCGTGGCTACGCTGCCGGGGCAAATTACGCTGACGCGGATTCCGTGTTCACGCAAATCTTCCGCCATGCAGGCGGACAAGCCTTGTACACCCCACTTTGACGCGCAGTAGAGTCCTCCTCCGGCGAACGCATTGCGTCCCGCAAGCGAGCTGATATTGATGATGTCGCCGCGCTTGCGGCCAATCATCGAAGGCGCGACCGCGCGTGATACCAGAAACACGCTCTTCAAATTGGCATTCAGAACGCGATCCCAGTCCTCCTCCGATTTTTCGTGAACCGGTCCGAAGACGCCGATGCCCGCATTGTTGACGAGAATCGAGATCGGGCCGAGCACGGTCTCGGTCTTCTCGATCAGCGTTGCTACATCGGACGAACGGGTGACATCCGCGGCGTAAGCAAACACGCGCGAAGCCCGCAGTTCCAATTCCGATGACACCGATTTCAGCGCGGTAGCATCCCTTCCACAGATGGCCACCGACGATCCGAGGGCTGCCAAGCGGAGAGCAATCGCCCGGCCGATCCCACGACTCCCGCCGGTAACGAGGGTCACTGATCCAGAAAGGGGGGCATAATCTCGTGCGTCTGCCTGTGTTTCAGTCATCATTGCCATCGGAATTCTTCCTCGTAGAAGCCCCAGATTTATGCGACACTCATCCTATCAACATTCGGAGCGAGAGGTATTTTCGCCTCAATGAGACTCCGAGTGTAGTCGTATGGGCGCACTCAACTGACAGGTGCATGGACAAATACCCGTAGATACATAGTTCCCTGTAGGGTACTGCCTTGCGATGGCACCCAGCTTTCCCTATAATCCCGAAGTTTTAGCTAGCGGAGTAATTCCCGGGTGTTCCGGGTTTAATAGATGTACACAACATCTGTACATAACATCGGCTTGGAGTTCGAGCGAGGGAGAATCGGAATGAACGGATCACGGAGACTGGCGAGCCTCGCGATGGTTGCGGCGCTTTGCCTGATGGTCGGGAGCTTTGCCAGCGTGCGGGCCCAGGCACCAGCGGGACAGGATGCCGGCGCGAAGCCCCAGTACACCATGGCGGAATACAACGCGTACACCGCCGCGCAATCCACGAGGGATCCAGCGCAGCAGATCAAGCAGCTCGACGATTTTGTTGCCAAGTATCCGAACTCCGCGCTACTGATTTACGTTTATCCGCTCTATTACAATGCGTATAGCCAGCTGAAGAATTATCCGAAGGTGATCGAGTACGCCGACAAGCTCCTCGCGCTCGGCGACAAAATCGAGCCACCGGTGAAGTATCAGGCGTACTACGCGCGCGCCTTTGCTTACAGCAACCTCAACCCTCCCCCGACTGACCCCGACATGCCGAAAAAAGCGCGGCAGGCCGCCATCGACGGCTTGGCCACGCTAAACGCTCTGAAGAAGCCCGACAATATGAGTCAGGAGGATTTCGAGAAGCAGAAGAAGGCGCCGGCGATTTTGTTCAATTACACCGCCGCCAATGCCTCCATGGCCCTGAAGGATTATCCTGCGGCAGTCCAGTTCTACAAGGCGGTTCTCGCGCTGACGCCCGATGACGCCATTACCGCTTACCACATTGGCCAAGCCTACATGGCCATGAACCCGCCTCAGCAAATGGATGCATTCTGGTATTTCGCGAAGGCCACCAAGAACCCGAACCAGGCGCAGGCTAACCAGGTGAAAACGTATTTGCGTAAATTGATCCAGAATTATCAGCAGGCCGCGTGCGACAACCTGATCGATGCCGAACTGAATGAGCTGATACAGCTAGCGGGTAGCTCGGCCGATCGTCCATCGACCTACACGCTGCCCAGCTCCGCTGACCTTGATGCCGCGCGCAAGGACATGACCATCGCCTCAGTGATCACCGACCTGAAAGCGGGCGGCGACAAGGCAAAGGTCACCTGGCTAGCTGCCTGCGGCTTGGAATTTCCGGATGTGCCGGGCAAGCTGATCGAAGTCACTCCTACGGGCGACGGCGCACAGCTGAAAGTTGCCTTCGTGACCAGCGACGCCGAGTTTGACGCGAAGACGACGCCGGACATGGATGTGAAGGTGGTAGGTCAGCCGGAAGCCTCGAAGCTCGAGAAGGACAATCCGGTGCGTTTCACCGGTACGCTCGTAGCGTACGATCCCGATCCCGCGTTCATGTTGCACTGGGATAAGGCCAAGGTGAACGCCGATGACATCCCGAAGGAGAAGGAAAAAGGCAAAAAGAAGCGGCCTGTTACGAAGAAGCAGTAAAGCGGGTCGATCTGCTACGTGGTTCCAAAAGGCGCTCCGGTTTTGCCAGAGCGCCTTTTCTTATTTTCGATGACGGGATTCTATTTGTTTTCAGATATTTAGCGCCCCCACCCCTCACGCGAGGTTGTTGGGCAAAGTCGAGCTTTTGACCTCCCTAAATCTTTTACAATCAACATTTATGAAAGTGTATCAAAACAGACGGCTTTAACCTGCTTTTGAATGAACACTTGCGTAAATACGCTACGGGCCGGGGTGTTATGGTTAACCAATTTCCGCTTTTCACCAAAACGAGTTCAAAGTGCTCGGTAAGACGCACAACGAGGCCCTCAGCGCGACGTGCGACGCGGGTGAACGAGCTTATAGTCGACGAGCTTGCGGCTCAGCGTGTTGCGGTGGATCCCCAGCACGTCGGCGGCGCGCGAGCGGTTGCCTTGTACCCGGTCCAGCACGCGCTTAATGAAACGCTTCTCGAATTCTCCCACTGCCTCGTCAAATAAAATGCCGTGCTCCACCATCTGACTCACAAGGCCTTCCAGTTGGTCCTTCACCGTTTCACGCTCCAAAAAAAGCCACGCTCCAGAATGCGAACGCGGTCGATTCTACGTGGCCCACTTCTAATCTAGTTCGCGTCCCACCAGGATGCGGTAGGCTTCCCGATATTTTGCTCGGGTCGCCGCTACGACGTCGGGCGGCAATTCTGGGCCCGGCGGAGTCTTCGGCCATTGGATTCGCTCGAGATAGTCGCGCACAAACTGCTTATCGAAAGAAGGTTGAGGGCCTTCGGGCTGGTATTGCGCGGCGGGCCAGAAGCGTGAAGAGTCCGGCGTGAGCGCTTCGTCGATCCAGATCAGTTCGTCTACTCCGGCAGAATTTTTCAGCAGGCCGAACTCGAATTTTGTGTCCGCCAGCAAGATTCCGCGCGGCTCAGCATATTTCGTGGCTCGCTGATAGATTTCGATGCTCATGCGGCGGACTCGCTCGGCGAGTTCGCGCCCGATCAGGGCTGTCGCTTGCTCGAAGGAAATATTTTCGTCGTGGCCGGTTGCGGCTTTCGTTGCGGGTGTGAAGATCGGCTCGGGCAGCCGGTCGGATTCTCGCAAGCCCGAAGGCAGCGCGATACCGCAAATTTTTCCGGTGGCCTGGTAATCTTTCCAGCCGGAGCCTGAGACGTAGCCGCGGACGACGCACTCGATAGGGAGCGGTCGCGTTTTGCGCACCACCATCGATCGACCGGCGAGTTCCTCACGGTACTCCTCAAAGTTGGCAGGAAATTCTGTCGCGCTCAGCACATGGTTTGGAACGACATCGCGTAGCAAGTTGAACCAAAAAAGAGAAAGCTGCGTGAGCACGCGTCCCTTATCGGGAATGCCGGTGGGCAGCACGACATCGAAAGCCGACAAGCGGTCCGACGCGACGATTAGCAAGCTGTCGCCGAGATCGTAGATGTCGCGCACCTTACCGCGGGCGGCAGGTGTAATGCCGGCAAAATTCGTTTCCCGCATGACGCGCATAGCTGCACCAGAAGGCAAAGCGACTTCCCCTGACGAAAGTGAAAAGTGAAACGATTCTAGCGCAGCAAAACGCGAAGTCAATGGCCCTCGCGTGTGGAAAAAATCGGAAAAGAAAAATCCAAGAGTAAAAATTTGGACGTTGCGTCGGATAGCAACGATTAAATTTCCCGTACAGCTAAGTACCGACGCAACTGAAATAGGTTAAAACGGCACACGGCTACGCGCCGCTACACGCGGCTCTTGTAGGGGCAGCAACGTTGTGCCCGTCTGGCCAGGGCGCCCACAAAATAAACGAGGCGAGCGTAAGCTCGCCCCTTCGGAGAAATTAAATTTTTCTTATGCCGCGGAAGCTGCTGCGGCGCGCTGTTTCTTCTGCGGCGCTTCGTCGCCTTCCCAGCGGACGCTAACCAGCTTGGATACGCCGGGCTCCTGCATGGTGACGCCGTAGAGCACGCTGCCGGTTTCCATGGTCTTGCGGTTGTGGGTGACGATGATGAATTGCGTTTGGCTGCTCATCTCGCCCACCAGGCGCGTGAAGCGGCCGACGTTGGCTTCGTCCAGCGGGGCGTCCACTTCGTCCAGGATGCAGAATGGGCTCGGCTGGTACTTGAAGATGGCGATGAGCAGGGCGAGCGCGGTCATGGCCTTTTCGCCGCCCGACAGCAGCAAAATGTTTTGCAGGCGCTTGCCTGGAGGCGATGCCACCACATCGATGCCGGCGTCGCCCGAGCTGTCTACCTCGGTCAGACGCATCTCCGCGGTGCCGCCGCCGAAGATGGTGTGGAAGGCATTTGAGAAATTGTGATTGATGGCGTTGAAGGCCAGCTCGAATTTTTCGCGCGATACGAGATCGAGCTCGGTGATGGCTTGCTGAGTGTCGGCGATGGATTGCAGCAGGTCATCGCGCTCGCGAGTGAGGAAGGCGAAGCGCTGCTCGCACTCGTTGAACTCTTCGAGCGCCATCATGTTCACCGCGCCCATGGCCTCGACGCGCGCCTTCATGTCGCGGTAGTTGGCTTCTGCCATCGCCAGTTCTTCGCCGGAAATGAACGCTGTTTCGGTGGCAATCAAATCTTCGGGTTGTGCGTTCACTTCGGACATGCACGTTTCGCGCAGGTGCTGGCGGTCGGAATCGTTGCGCGCGCGATCGACTTCCGCGTGGCTGCGCTGATCGCGCAACTCGTGCAGCGATTGGCGTCCCATGCGCAATTGGTCTTCCATTTGGGTTACGCGGGTCCGGTTGGTCTCCCACTCTGCTTCCAGCGCGCGCTGGCTGGTTTCGAGGCGTGCTTTTTCCGCGCGCAGGCCTTCGAGTTGCTGAGCGAGTTGTTCGCTCTGCGCGGCTAATGCAGTGGATTCCTCATCGATCGTAGATTCCTGGTGGCGCAGCAGGGCCTGGCGGCGCTCCATTTCTGCGCGTTCCTGCTCCAGACGGGCGGCCACCGCTTCGGCGGCGGACAAGCGCTCGTTTAACGCGGCAAGCTCCGCGCGAGCCACCGCAAGCTCGTTTTGTTCCGTCTGAATCGATGCGCGGAGCTGAACGAGTTCCTCGGCCAGCCTCGCGCTTTCGGCCTCTGCTTCCGCTCGCGTGGTATTGGCCGTGGCAAGCTGGTGCTTGGCGCGTTCCGCGCGAGATCGGGCGTTGTCAACATCCTGGCGGATGTGACTCAACTCGCTCTGGCAAACGGTCAACTCCAAACCCAGCCGGGCAAGATCGGCCTGGGTCTGTTCGTGACGATGCTTGGCGGAGAGAACGTCGCGCTCGGCCGCATGCTGCTGCGCCGAAACTTCTTCGAGGGATTGCTCAGCCGAACGAAGCTCGCCACCGACTGCTTCCAACACAGCGCGCGTTCTGTCCGCGCTCAGCTCCAGCTGGGCTACTTCCTCGTCCAGTGCCCGCAATTCGCGCTTCATCACCAACGGGCCCGCTTCATCCGCGCGGCCGCCGGTGACCATGCGACCTTGATAGCAAGTGCCGTCCGGGGTTAGGAACGCGAACTGTGGATTGTCGCGAGCGAGTTTCTCGGCGGCGGTCGCGCTGTCGGCCAAGTACGCGGACTTGAGGCGCGGCAAAAACTGCTTGGCGGCCGCGCCCAATGGATCGCGGAACTCCACTAGCTTGTCGAGCCGCGACACGACGCCTTGTTCCGGGCGGAAGTGAATAATCGGTTCGTACTCGTCGAGCCGCAAATTTCGCAGGGAATCCACGAAGAAGGTGGCGCGGCCGCCGACTTCATCGCGCAAGAGCGACACACCCGCCCGCGCATGATCGAAGGTTTCCACGACGACGTACTCCAGTTCGTCACGCAAAAACTGTTCGATCGCCGCTTCGTGGTCTTCCTCGACTTCGGCGTAATCGGCCAGCACGCCAACGGCGCGGAAATCGTGGCCGCTACCACGTTCGTTGGCCGCGAAAAGCTTTTGCACCGCATCCGCGGTGTACGAGCGGTCGTTCAAGACTTGCGTCAGGGTTGAGTGCCGAGCTCGCGTCGCCGAGAGCGAGTCCCGGAGCGTCTCCGCCTCCTTCGCGGCTGCTTCGCGCTGCTCGCGCAGGCCAGCGATGCAGGTTTGCAACCCCGCCGCTTGTTGCTGTAGCGCGCTGAGTTGTGCGTGGGCCGCTTCCCGTTCGTATGCGGCGCGCTCGGCACTGTCGCGAATCTGAATCGATGACTCCAGCAGCGCAGCTTCGTTGGTTTCCAGCTTTTGCAGCGCGGCCGCCTGATGTACCAGCGCTTCTTCAGCCTGCTTCTGCTCACCGTGCAAACGCAACAAGTTTTGACCGGCTTCCGAAGCGCATTGTCGCAGGGCGTCGATGCGCACCTCGGCTTCGTGAATCTGTGTCGAGCGCGTCTCGGCACGCACCGTCAAGCCGTTCACTTGTGCGGTGAGCGTGGTCGATTCGGCGCGCAGCGAAACCACGGCCTCTCTCTGCGTAGAGTTACGCGATTCCCATTCCGCAGCCTGCGCCGAGGCTTGGGTCATTTCCGTGGCGATCTGCCCGCTACGTCCGGCTAGCTCTTCGGCGCGCTGCCGATTGAAGGCAATGCGGTTCTCGCTGCGGTCTACTTCGAGAGCGGTCAGGTTCAAGTGGTTCTGGTTCTGGCGTATGCCGGCGTCGAGTTCGTAGATGCGCTGATTGAGAAGGTCGTGCTCGCTCTCTTGTGTCTGAATGTTCTGGGCGTGTTGTGCCTCCGCCGCGGACAATTCTTCCAGTCGCTTGCCGACGCGCTCGGCTTCGGCATCCAGCTCGCGCGCTTTGCCAGCGAGCATTTGGCGCACAATACCGCGCATCTGGTCGCGAATCTCGGAGTAGCGGCGCGCCTTGGCTGCCTGACGCTTCAGCGAACCGAGTTGCTTCTCGACTTCCACGACGATGTCGTTGACGCGCGACAGATTCACTTTGGACGATTCGAGCTTAGCCTCCGCCAGGCGCTTCTTGGTCTTGAATTTCGTTACGCCTGCGGCTTCTTCGATGATGGCGCGGCGCTCGAGAGGCTTGGTGGAAAGAATCAGGCCGATGCGGCCCTGTTCGATGATGGCGTAGGAGTCCGGGCCAAGTCCGACGCCCATGAACATTTCCTGGATGTCACGCAGGCGCGCGACGCGGCCATTGATCAGGTACTCGCTCTGTCCGGAGCGGTAGAGGCGGCGGCTTACGACGACTTCGCCGGGTTTGGTAGCGAGCGTCAGTTTGTCGGCGGATTTCTTCCGGCGCTTGCCTTTCAGGAACTCGGATTCCGGCACCGCTTCGGCGGGAACTTCGGGGATGGCATCCTCGCTGGGGGTTTTCGACATTTCCGCAACCGGGGCCGCATCGATTACTGGGATCTCGGCGGTGGCGGGTTCCGTGATGAGTGCAGAGGTCGATCCGGCGCTTAGCTGAGCCGCTGCGTCATCGGCCCCTGTGGCTGCCGCCGCGCCTTCCAAGACAAAACGAGCCGCCTCGGCTAACTCTGGATCTTCTAGAGTAATGGTCACTTCCGCCAGGCCCATGGGTGGACGCTTGGTCGTGCCGTTAAAGATGCAATCCGCCATGCGTTCCGCGCGCAGGGATTTGTGGCTTTGCTCGCCCAGGACCCATGAGATGGCGTCCACCACGTTGGACTTGCCGCAGCCGTTGGGGCCGACGATGCACGTCGTGCCAATACCGCTGAAGGTCACGACCGTGCGTTCGCAAAAGGACTTGAAACCAATGATTTCGACTTTTCGCAGCTTGAGCAAGTTATCCCCTTTTGTTAGTCCCAGTTGCGGTGCTGCCCCCGGACTTGCCGGGTTCTTGCACGGTCAAGCCTGCACCAGCCATGGCGGTACGGCCCTGCAGCACAAAACGCGAAACTAGACCACGACGTGTTTTTCGAGGGGAAGGGGCTTGAGTCGACCGGGTCTCGGTCAATTTGGACACATCAACCGGTTCACGGTCGCCCGTCAAAACGTATGGCAGGTTCTCGATCAGAGGCCCAGCCGCCTGGCGCACAGGATGGCGGTACGGGAAATGACGGTAACACGATGCGTCGAAGCTGTAAAGACTTACGCTAAGGGTGGTGGGCTTACTCTCAACAGCCACAAGAACCGCGTTTGCCGGGCCGAGTCCCGACTGGCAATCTCATCAAAAACTGAGTGACGATGGGTGGTTCGTTTTGCCCGGTTCAGACGTTATCGTCTACTGGATGCCGCCCAGCTCGCTCGGGTGTAGTATTTCCGTCAAGGGCATCGGATCTGAAAAACTTCAGTCCCATCCCTTTGCTTGTTATTTTGCTGGGTTCCTCCGCCCTTTTTGCAGCCCCGCAAACCACTCCTCAAGCGCCGACCGCCAGGTCACCGTTGTCGCAGCACCCGAAACGGCCCAAGGTAGATAGAAAAGCGCTTCTAGCAAGGGCACGGCGAGGCGACGGAGGATCACAGATGTGGCTCGGTGCCGGCTACGAGCAAGGTTAGTTCGGGAAGCCTAATTTCACGAAGCGCTAAAGTGGTATAGAAAAGCAGCAGCACAGGGCGATCCTGATGCGCAAAACGGGTTGGGCCAAATGTATGAGGATGGCGAAGGTGTCCAACAAGATTACATAGAAGCTGCCAAATGGTATCGAATGGCAGCCGAGCATGTCCTTGACCTTGGAGGCGCCGGGCAGGGAAGGAACAGCTTAGGGATGCTCTACCTGAACGGCAATGGCGTGCCAAAGGATTATGTTCGGGCTTATATGTGGTTTAAGCTGACACCCAACGATACGAATCTCTCCGATGCCGAAGCTCAGATGACCCCTGCACAAATCGTGGAAGCGGAGCGAATGGCCGCGGAATGGAAAAACTCTCATGGAAATAAGTAACCTAAGAATCCACTGGTTACGAATTCTGCTAGGCGGGCTGCTCGCCGAAGTGGCTCTCATTCTCGCGATTGTTCCTCTCGGCCTGCGTCTCGGCGAAACTTTCTTGCACTACACTGCTCCCCCGGGATCATTCGTCATGTGTTTCCTGGGAGCGCTCTGGGTGGGTCGGCGGATCGAGTCCCGTTTCATCCTACATGGGACATTGGTTGGTGTGGTCGCGGCACTGATCTACGTCGCGTTGACGCGCGCGCAACCTGAACCCTTCGCATACCTTGTGGCCCACGCGTTGAAACTCATGGGCGGTGCATGCGGTGGCTTTGTCGCCCAACGGCGGCGATTACCTTCTGCGGCGCAACCCGTTCACCATTGATTCCGGGCTTCCCGCAGTTCCAATTTACCCTTTACGAGAATTCTCTTTTGGGTGTGCGGAGCTTTGGCTTGATGCTACGGTTCGCCAAGAATGGTCATCCGGCGCGACCGATCGGGGGAGATGGGGTGCTGTTCTGCATGCGGTACCTTTCGCGTCACCCGCTACCTACAAACTCATGGTTTGGGAGGCCGTCTGTTGGAGAATCCAATGCGGAGACCATATTCCACGTGCGTCACGTGGTTGTGCCTTGCGTATTGCTGGGAGGGATTCTGTTCGGCTGCCATACGTCGCGTGATTCCTCATCCACACGCCAGCCTCGGGAAGCTGCGGTACTGATCCAAAAGGAACCTGTCGTTTTTGCCAGCCGCACGTTTGACCCAGCCGCACCACCGGCTGATATGCCACCCCTTCCACCGGGGGAAAGCGCAGAGTGCGATTCCGATTTTTTGTCGAGAGCCAGCGTCCGCGGGCAGCCTCGAAGAACAGATGCGACGCACGCGACGCTCACGATCACGCAGGTCATCGTGACGCTGCAACTCCGCCTCAACATCTGGCTGCCGGCTGGGGCAACTCAAATTTTGGCCGAGCACGAGGACGGGCATCGCCAAATCGCGGAATACTACTACCAGACCGCCGACAAACTCGTTGAGCAGATCGCCTCCACATACATAGGCAAACGACTCGAGGTCACTGGAGCGGATCTGGACGCCGAATCCGCT
>Ga0210409_10004058_pt1 | contig 15956 bp, 16 predicted proteins | sample IncBWH17MmetaG_FD_161649 | JGI IMG/M metagenome (GOLD analysis project Ga0210409, IMG submission 161649) | Forest soil microbial communities from Barre Woods Harvard Forest LTER site, Petersham, Massachusetts, United States - Inc-BW-H-17-M | ecosystem: Environmental > Terrestrial > Soil >...
AGGCCTATCCGGGAATCTCGATTCGTCCGCGTTCGCGCAGCTTGTGGGCGCGGCTGATGCGCTGGCCCGCGGAGTGCGTCCATCTGGAGAACGGACACCACTGGATGGCCACGTTCATCCCGGATACGCTGTACCTTCGCGGGAAACCCCGGTTGCGCCGCAACCCCGCGAGGCCGGAAGTTTCCGTTTGCTACGATTGCCTGGCTGTCCTGCTGGAGCCGGAGCTGGCGTCTTCCCCGAGCCGCGTTGTGGCGTTTGAGCCGGACGGCGGGAGTTTCACGCAATATTTTTTCCTGGGCCGCGAGGATTTCGCGGCGGCCGGCCTGCGCTCCGAAGTCGCCGCCGCGATTCTGACCCGCCTCGAAGAATTGGAAGGCGAGTGCAGCGAATGCGGCAAGCCGGCAACCTGGCTGTGGATTTCGCGCCGTGAAGTTTCCAGCCTCGACCAGACCGAGCGGATCGCGGCATCGCCCGGAGCGCTCTTCTGCGCCAAGCACGGCGGCGCGAAATTGTGCGAGGTCCTGGGAGAAATCGCGGAGGCCAATCTGTTTTACGTCAACGCGCCGTACGGGGATTCGGGCACGTACGTCTGGATCTGAAGCCGGGTGCGGGCTGTACTTGTTCGCCCCGAGTTTCGAGGGGCAGCCCGCCATAAACAATGACCCTGCGGATAAAGTATTTTTAGCCGTCGTCCCGAAGTCGCCGCGGCGACTGAGGGATCTCTCCGGGTTTGGACCAGGAAACAGAGAGATTCCTCGGCACGCAGCGTGCCTCGGAATGACAGCAATTTGTTTTTTACGCGGGTTGATAAAACAATGACTCTGCACCAAATTGTCGACAAATATCTGGCCATTGCGGGCGGCTTTGCGTTCCTCGCTCCGCTTGTGGATTTTGGCCTGGAACGCAGCGAGGTCGAGCGCATTTTCGGCGCATTCGACGACGATTACCATATCAGCCGCTTCTTTCACTTCAGCCAGGTTTCCGGCCCCGCCTACAGCATCAACGGCTTCGACCAGACGCACATCTCGATTGACGAGGAAATTCAATCCGTTTTGTAGGTAGGACGGGCTTTTTACCCTGAGAACCTCGAAGGGTAGCCTGTCAGGTTTTGATTTTCGCTCAGCCAAAAGGCAGACAGGCTGAAGCCTGTCCTACGAATGCCGCCGCCACAGCCAATAGCCGAGGCCGCATACGAGAAGGATCGGCAGGGCGCTCATGACCACGGTCATTCCGAAGTAGGTGGCGGCGGTTTTGGGGTCGCCGACCATGCAGGCGGGGCAGGCCCAGGCTGCGCCGGGAATCAGCGAGGCGGCAGCCGCGCTGATGACTAAACGTTTTGCAAGATTCAGGCTATGCATCAATCCTCACAAATATACGCGCAAGTAGATTACCGGCCATAGCAGGACGACGAAATACCAGAACACTTGCGTGGCCGCGAACGTCGAAGGAGCAAGCGTCCCGCGGCGCATCGGGAAATAGATTGCCGTCAGTACTGCGACGGCGACCACGGCGTGGAGCGCATGCGCGCCGACGATCAGATAAAAAAACGCGCCGTGCGTGCTGGATTGCATCGTCAGGCCTTCGCGGAGGAGCGCGACCCATTCCACTCCCTGCAGCAGCACGAAGGCGATTCCCGTGGCGATAGCGCCCGCCACATAAGCGCGCGCTTTTTCGTAACTAATGCGCGCCCGGCGATTGGCGATGAGCAACAGCCCGCCGCTCAGCAGCAAGATGGCCGTGTTGAACGCGGTTCGTTCCACCGGCAGCCGCGGCTGTCCGGCGGGAGGCCACACGCCTCCCAGCGCCGTGGCGCGCGCGATGGTGTGTGCGCTCATCAGCGCCGCGAAAAACATGATTTCGGCGACCACAAAAATGATCATCGCCAGGACGGAGTTGGGCAGACGATTCCCGGTATCCGGCGCCGGACACGCCATTCGAGGTTCCAGGGTTGTAGTCGGACTATTCACGTTTCGCCGCCGCTCCCGATTCCGCCGGGCGATGCGCAGAAGGGTTGCTCCAATTCAGGCCGCTGTGATTCATTACGTCAGGGGCTACGCCCGCGAATAAAATTGCGATGAAGAGCAGGCACATGATCAAAAGATACGGCACCCAGCGCTTTTCAACATTGACGTGCATGAAATTCTTGGCCACGAGATACGCCTTGACCAACGCAACTCCGAACGCCGCGATCAGGAGCACTACGCGAACATGGGACATGGAGCCGACGAGGCTGACAACGAGCAGGGCGACCAGGATCGCCCAAACCTTGACGTAATTGGGATGCTGAACGTGAGCTTCAGTCGTCATGATTCCTCGTCATTGATCTCTCCATCGCAGGCTCCTCACCGCGCTATATACAGCAACGGAAACAGGAAGATCCACACGATGTCCACAAAGTGCCAGTACAGCCCGATACATTCCACGCGCTGCAATTCCTGATTTTTCGCCGCGTCCGCCGCCACGATCAGCATAATGATCATTCCCGCAAGGACGTGCAGGCCGTGCAGCCCGGCCAGCGTGTAATAGAACGACCAGAAGCCGCCGGAGGAAAGCACGAACCCTTCGCGGATGTCGATCGTCCATTCGTAGGCCTTGACGCACAAGAAAATCAACCCGCCGAGAGAAGTCAGGCGCAGTAATTTCGCGGCACGCGGACCGTCATGCGCGTCCGCAGCCTTGTGCGCCAGCACAGCGCACAGGCTCGACGTGAGCAGCACGAACGTGTTGAACGCGCCCGCCCAGGTCAGCGTGTGCGAAGCGGATTCAGCCCATTCCGGGTGCCCAATCCGGTGCATCACGTAAGAGGCCAGCAAGCCGCCGAAGATCACAATTTCCGAGGCGATCACCCACCAGGTAATCAGCCGCGCGGTGGGAATTCCCGTGGCGCTTCGAGTATTGGCAATTGGCTTGACAGTTGCGCTCATGAGTCCTGGTCTCCGAAGGCCTAATCGGGAACGTTCTGCGGCAAAAAGTCGTCCGCGCGGCCCGGCAAGCCGTATTCGTAGGGGCCGCGGTACACGGTCGGCAGTTCGGCAAAATTGCCGTGCGGCGGCGGCGAGGGAACCGTCCACTCGAGGGTATTCGACCGCCACGGATTGGCGCCGGCGTTTTTGCCTTTGCGCAGGCTCCAGATAAAATTAAAGAGAAATACAAATTGAAATGACAGCATGACGAGCAGCGCGATCGTGGAAGTGGTGCGCAGATGTTGCAGCGCGGGCCGCGATTGTTCCGCGAACTGGGCATAATTGTAAACACGCCGCTGGTCGCCGGCGATGCCGGTGATGAACAGCGGAATGAAAATCACGTTAAAAGGAATGACCGTGCCCCAGAAATGTATCTTTCCGAGCGTTTCGTTGAGCATGTGCCCGAACATTTTGGGATACCAGTAAGTCAGTCCGGCAAAAACGGCGATGATCGCGATGGGGACAAATGTGTAATGGAAATGCGCGATCAGGAAATACGTGTCGTGCAGATAGATGTCCGTGCCGGAGGAGCCCAGAAAAATTCCGGTCACGCCGCCGATCATGAACTCGGCAACGAAAGCCAAAGCCCAGAGCATGGGCGTGTCGAGATGGATCGATCCGCCGTAGAGCGTCGCGATATATAGAAACACCATTTCCGTGACCGGGACGGAAATGAGCAGCGTGGTGATCGAAAAAATATTGGCCATGCGCGGGTCAATCCCCGCCACGAACTGGTGGTGGGCCCAAACCACAAAGCTCAGGAAACCCACGGCCCATGCCGTATAGAGGACGGTCTTGTAACCGAAAATTTTCTTGCGCGAGAACACCGCGATGATTTCCGCCACAATGCCCATGGCCGGAAGCAATACAACGTAGACCTCCGGATGGCCAAAGAACCAGAACAAGTGCTGCCACAAAAGCGGGTCGCCGCCGCGCGTCGGATCAAAGAAGCCGGTGGACATGGTCTGATCGAATAGAAGCATCACGGCGCCGGCGATCAAGGGGCCGGCCGAGGCCATGAAAATGACGTTGGCCAGGATAATCATCCAGATCAGAATGGGGATGTCGTACATTTTCATGCCGGGCGCGCGGCTGTTCATGGTGGTGACAGTGAAGTTGATCCCGCCCAGCAAAAACGCGACGAATTCCAACGCCACCGCCAGCAGCCAAAGCGTGGCTCCAATCGGCGTAAGGTTATAGGCGCCGCTGGCCGAGAGCGGAGGGTAGGCAGTCCATGCGCCGCCAAATGGCCCGCCCTTCACCAAAAAAGAAGAGAGAAGAACCAGGACGCTCAGCAGGAAAACCTGATAGGAAAGCCGATTGATTCTCGGGAACGCCATATCGTCGCATCCGAGCATCAGGGGAATCAGGAAATTTCCGAACGCAGCGATCAGCACAGGCATGGCTACCCAGAAAATCATGATGCTGCCATGCATGGTGACGAGCGCGTTGTACCTGCCCGGCGTTACGATTCCATATCCCGGAACATATTGATTGGGAAAACCCAGCTGCATGCGGAAGACGTAAGCGAAATACCCGCCGATCAAGGCCATCGCCATCCCGGTAAACAAATACTGCATGGCAATGATCTTGTGGTCGGTGGCCCAGAGGTACTTCTTAAAAAATCCCGGCTCGGCGTGTTGGACTTCCGTGCTCATTGCCGCACCTCCGCCACGTTCACGGCCGCATCCATAGCAGGCGCGGGCGGGGATTGCTGCTCGGCCACGGACGGACCCGAATTGCGCAACAACCAGGCGGCGTGATCCTGCTGGGTTTCGACAATGACCCGGCCCGCCATCAGCGCATGGCCGATCCCGCACATCTGCGTGCATTGAATGTCGTAGGTGCCGACACGATTGGGACGAAACCATCCGGTGATGGTGCGGCCGGGCAGCGCATCTTGTTTGAGGCGGAAGGCGGGAACGGCAAAACTGTGTACCACGTCCCGCGACATCAGCTCGAAGTGATAGGTGGTGTTCACCGCCACGTGCAGTTCGCCCACCGTGCGAATATCATCGGCCGTATCCAGGACGCCGTCAGGTCCCGGCAACTGAAAGCTCCAGGCCCATTGCTGCCCGATAACGCGCACCGTCGCTTCCGCAGCGGGCAGGACTTGCTTGATGTTGTACCACACCGTGATCGCGGCGATGATAATGACGATGTCGCACAGGATGACCAGAAAGTGGGGGATTGAAATCCACCGCTTGAGATGTTTTTCATCACCGGTGATGTACTGCGTTGGACGCCCGTCCTTGGCGCGAAACTTGAAGACCAACCCGAACATCATGCCCTCGGCCACTATCAGCCAAAAGCCTACGATCACAGCGATCAGGATGAACAAGTGATCGATACTGTGCGCGTAGGTCGATGCAGCTGTAAAATACCGCTCCAGCATAAAGGCTCCAGTTACCGGATTAGAAGCAATACACCCGCGATAAAAGCCAGCGTGGAAATCGCGATGGTCCAAAAAACGACCTTGGCCACTTGATCGGGCGATGTCTCGGCATGATCCATGGAATGATTATCCTTCCTGATTCGGGCCTAGGGTTTCAGCGTCTCGGCGTAGGCGACGACATTGCGAATCGCGTCTTCCCCGGGAAGCGCGCGCGCCATGGGGCGCATCAACCGGCCCCCAGTATCCTTGGGACTCGTGCCACGAATGCCGCTCCTGAATTTTCGCAGCTCCGTGGCGAGATACCAGTCGTCCACTCCGGCGATCCGCGGCGCTTTCAAATCCTGATTTCCGGCGCCATCGTCGCCATGGCAGGCCGCGCACGTCGCAAATAGAGCCTGGCCGGCTTTCGGATCGCCGGGGAGTGACGATGCGTGCCGAACGGGGGGAAGTGTCTCGACGTAATGAGCCACAGCCTTGACGTCCTCATCCGAGGTCAAGCTAAGCGCCATCGGCCTCATGCGCATGCCTTCGACGTCGCTAAAATGCGCGCCGCGAATGCCAGCTCGAAAGTCCTCCAGTTGTTCTTCGACGTACCACTCCTTCATCCCGGCAATATTCGGCGCGCCGACGGCGGGATTACCCGATCCATCCGCGTTGTGACAGGGGACGCAGGTCTCGAAAACCTCGCGGCCTCGAGTGGCGGCATCCGTTGCGCCCAGGCGGCAGCCCGAGAGACATAGTCCGCCGATCCAGAACAGCAACGGACAAAACGCGAGTCGAAGGGGAACGAGTGTGTGAATTTTGCGCATGCTCGACCGCAAAGGCATTAGTAAGACGCGGATATTAGCAGTGGAAAAAATCAAAGACAAGCTGAACTTGGATGAAATACGGATTTAACGTTGGCGATTTGACTTATCAGGTTTCAATTTGAAACGGTTGTGCCCGTTCGCTGGCACATTCAGTGACCTACCGTCAACACTCGAGCCCCTATTTTGGAACGGCGGCCGTATGCTGGAGGCGCTCGCCGAGGAGATTGTGTTCCTCGCGAATCTCTTTCGGCAAGCGATCGCCGAATTTCTTGAAGAAATCCCCAGTGTCGGCATGTTCCTTAGTCCAATCCGCGGTCTCGACGCGCAGCAGTTCGTTCATGGTTTCGCGTGGCACGTTGATGCCGTCGAGTGTAATCGCATTGGGAGCGGGCACAGCGCCAATGGGAGTTTCCGTCGCCGCGGCCTTTCCTTCGATGCGTTCGAGCATCCACTTCAGGACGCGGGCATTTTCGCCATAACCCGGCCACAGAAATTTTCCATCAGCGCCCTTGCGGAACCAATTCACATGGAAAATCTTCGGCGGATGAGGAATTTTCCTCCCCATTTCGAGCCAGTGCCCGAAATAATCGCCCATGTTGTAGCCGCAGAAGGGAAGCATGGCCATTGGGTCGCGCCGCGGGACGCCCACGGCTCCGGTGATCGCCGCGGTCGTTTCCGACGCCATGGTCGCCGCGACGTAGACGCCGTGCTGCCAGTTCATCGCTTCATACACCAGAGGTGCCAGGCGGGCGCGGCGGCCTCCAAAAATGAACGCGGAGATGGGCACTCCGGCCGGATCCTCCCAGCGCGGAGAAATCGAAGGCGCCTGAACCGCCGGCACGGTGTAGCGTGAATTGGCCTGCGCGGCGGGGCCATTCGATGGCGTCCACGCGCGGCCCTGCCAATCCTTCATGCCGGAAGGCGCATCGTCACTCATGCCTTCCCACCAGGGCTCGCGTTGCAGAGTCAGGCCAACATTCGTGAAGATGGTATTCTTCCGCAGCGCCGTCATCACATTGGGATTTGTCTTTTCATTCGTGCCGGGAGCCACGCCGAAGAAACCGGCTTCGGGATTGATCGCGTGCAGGTAGCCGTCCGGGCCGACCTGCATCCAGGCAATGTCGTCACCCACGGTCCACACGCGGTAGCCTTCGTTTTCCAGCGCCGAAACCATCATGGAGAGGTTGGTCTTGCCGCAGGCGCTCGGAAATGCGGCGGCCATGTAAGTCACTTTCCCGGAAGGCGATTCCAGGCCCAGGATAAGCATGTGCTCGGCCATCCAGCCTTGTTCGCGGGCCATCCAGCTGGCGATGCGCAGGGCGAAACATTTTTTTCCGAGCAACGCGTTGCCGCCGTAACCGGAGCCGATGCTCCAGATCAGTTTTTCTTCCTGGAAGTGTGCAATCAAGCGGCGATCCGGACTCAAATCACCCAGCGAATGCAGCCCGGGAACGAAATCCGAGGAATTGCCCAGGCGGTCCAGCGCAACTTTTCCCATTCGGGACATGATGCGCATGCTGGCGACGACGTAGGCGCTGTCGGTGATTTCGACTCCGATGCGACTTTGCGGCGAAGCGGCGGGACCCAGGATGTAGGGAACAACGTACATCGTCCGGCCCTTCATCGAGCCGTCGAATAATGCGCTCATCGTCTGTTTCGCTTCCGCGGGAGCAATCCAGTTGTTCGTTGGTCCAGCGTCTTCGCGGTTGCGTGTGCAGATGTACGTCACTTTTTCCGTGCGGGCCACATCGCTTGGATCGCTGCGGTGAAGCAGGCAGTTGGGGTAAGTCTTTTCATTGAGAGGAAACGTGCTGCCCTCGCGAACCAATTGAGAATCGATACGGCCCGCTTCCTCTTCCGACCCGTCGCACCACTGAATTTTCCCGGGGCGCGTCATGCGCGCTACCGAATCCACCCACTGTTCAAGGGGCGTCGACACGTACCCTCCTCCAAATTTTTCGGTATGCCAGCGGAAGACTATAAGGCTGGAACAGGACTGCGCACCGATTCAAATTCCAAATACACACCGAAGAGAAAATTCTAAGGCAGGGGAGAAGCAAACGCAAGTTATCGGCATCGCCATTGTGCCGCTGGACCATATACCGATTTTGTGCGCTTTCGAGTCTGCCCCTGGTAAAGCAACTGTGGTAGGAAGCCGATGGAAGGAAACGAGCGCTAAATTTCATTTCCGGCATGCCGCCAAGGGGGGGTAATGTTTACACGTGGGCGCGCTATGGATATGGCATGGAACGTGTCGTACGGCCTTGGCCGCCGTACACCGGCCATTTGTGATGCATGTCACAACCGCCTGTGTGGCTCGTCACAGATGAAATACCAGTACCTGTGCCAAAAATGACCCAGCACGCTCTAAGGTTTGCAATTCTCAATACTTTGCGAGGGAAAAATGTTTGAAAGAATCACCAAAAAGCACAGAGTTTGCGCCATCGCATTACTCCCGTTGTTTCTGTTCGCTTTCCCTCATTTGGCGGCGGCGCAGTCCGACGCCCAGAAACTTTTTGACACCAACTGCGCCAAGTGCCACGGCCCTGATGGAACCGGCAATACCGTCGTCGGCAAAGCGGTCGGAGCGAAGGATTTGGGTGCTCCCGAAGCCAAGAAGCTGACGGACGCCGAAATACACATGCAAATTGAACAGGGGAAGGGGAATATGCCTCCTTTCGGAGGAACCCTGAACAAGGCGCAGATCGATAGCTTGATTCCCATCGTCCGCGGGTTTGGCAAAAAAGCAGCGGGCGCCAAAAAGCCAAGTTGAAGCTCGTGTAAAGGGCGGCCGTTGAACTAGCCGACATCATTCCGAAATGAAGGGCGCGTGCGGGCGGGCCGACACAACGCCCACTCGGCCCCGGCCGGCGGCTACGGAGGCGCTACGGTAGGCTTGTGTCAATTCTTGGGACCTGGAACGAGGAAAGGAAAGGGGAGAAACAAGCATGAACGATCGAAACATATACTTCCGCACAGTCACTATAGCCTGTTCAATCGTCGCAATTCTTTTCAGTCTATTCCTGCAAGTGCCGACCGCCTCTGCCATCCCGAGCTACGCGCGGCAGACGGGGTTTCCGTGCAAGTCCTGTCACTATATGCCGCCGGAACTTACCCCGCTTGGGCGCGCATTCAAGCTGAACGGCTATACCATGACCGGGAAACCAACCGTTACTTCCCCCGGCAAGGGAAACACAAGCGGCCTTAGCATTTTGGAGTCCTTCCCGCTTTCGGTATTATTCGACGCTTCCTTCACGAATTTGAAATCTCCGCAACCAGCCGCCCAGAACGGGAGTTTTGAGTTTCCACAGCAAGCCTCTCTCTTTCTCGCCGGCGCTTGGGCCACGCATGTAGGTAGCTTCGTGCAGGTGACCTATTCCAGCCAAGGCGACCACTTCACCTGGGATAACTCCGACATCCGCTACGCCAATGCGACCAAGCTATTCAAAAAGGACCTCGCGTTTGGGATCACCTTGAACAACAACCCTACCCTGGAGGACCTCTGGAACAGCACTCCGGCATGGGGCTTCCCGTGGGTGAGCAGTGATTGGGCTCCGGGACCGAATGCCGGCGCAATTATCAACGGAGGCCTGGCGCAAGACGTTGCCGGACTCGGCGGGTACGCTATGTGGGACAACCATCTATATATTGCCGGAACTATCTACCGCTCGGCGCACATTGGCGCGCCGCAGCCCAATACTGGAGCGGGCGCAACCATCAACATTCGTGGCGTAGCACCCTATTGGCGCATCGCCTGGCAACAAAATTCGAAGAACAACAACCTCGAGGTCGGTACCTACGGAATACATATGAAATCGACACCAGGCGCCATCACTGGATTGGAGGACGGTTATACCGACTGGGCTTTTGACTTCCAGGATGACCTGACGATTCCTCAGTTCCGTGGCGACGTGCTCTCGTTCCGTGGCACGTATATCCGCGAAAATTCATCGCTCCTTGCGACGGCCAGCATACCTGTGACTCCAGGGGCCGCTTTCGTCCAGCATCACCTCAATACCGTGCAGGCCAACGCTGAGTATCATCTCGGCGACAAATACTCGGGCACAATCGGGTATTTCAACGTCACCGGGACGCCCGATCCCTTGCTTTTCCCGGCGGGCACGCCTGTAACCGGCAATTTGAACGGCGACCCGCGAAGCGCTGGAATCATCGGCAATATCTCGTGGTGGCCGGTTCAGAACATTGGCCTCACGTTACAGTACACCGGTTATACGCGCTTCAACGGCGCCGCCACGAACTATGACGGAGCCGGACGCAATGCCGGTTCCAACAACACTCTGTACTTACTTGCGCGATTTGTTTTCTAGAAGGTTCGAGAAACAACCACAGGTTCCTCGAGTCTGACTCAAGAACTCAATCGTCTGGCCGGGCCCGGGTGGCCACCTCACCGGACCCGGCCTCTCTGAGTTTCCGTTGGACAACCCCCCTTCCTATTGCCCCAGCGAATTAATCGATATGGCGATGAATAGCGTCCATCAACTGTTTCAGGCGTTCGTTGCTCCCGCCATATTTGTTTCGGCCGAGGGCCTATTGCTCCTCTCTCTGAATGTGCGCTTGATGGGGATCGTTAGCCGTCTTCGAGCGTACCTTCATGAAAAGCACCACGCCGTGAAGCAAGGCCGCCTGGTTCAGTCGGAGGCCTACGCTTCCCAGATCGCCTCCATTGAAAAGCGGGCCGAAATGATTCGCCGCGCTTTTGTGCTGACGCTGTATTGTCTGATCGGGACAATCGCCGCGTGTTTATTGTTGGGGGCTGGCTTGTATTGGCAATGGGCTGATGGTGCGGCCGCTATTATTTTTGTCGTTTCCATACTTAGTCTATTAGGGGGCATGGTCTACTACGCGCGAGAAGTTCAAGTGGCCCTCAGCTCGGTGCGGGAGGAAGCCGCGGATTTGCGATTCATGGATCTTCAGGCCGACACCGAAGGTTCCGAAGAGGTGGAACCGCCACGCGGGATTTGAGGATATTCCCCTGGGAACGCCATTCTCCTGAATGGCGTCCGCCAATCGGGAGATTGGCGTTCCCAGAAAACAATTGCGCCCCCTCAAACTCCGCCTGAATTTACCTCGGAAGTTTCCTTGCCGGATTTGGCCGCAATCGCGGCGCGGATTCTGGGCAGCGCGGCGCGAGCGGCCGTTTCGCCCGCGGCGATCAATTCGGAGGTCCTTTCAAAATCATCCCACAGAAAATCCTTCACCACCGGCTCAATGATGATGTCGGCCCTGCGCCTCCATTCGAGGTCCGCGTGCCGCTGTAAAATGGCAAAGGAAAGGCCGATCACGTCCACAATGCTGGAAGGCTTGCGGCTGTTGGCCGCTTCGAGAAACACGGCGATTACAATGTCGGCGCCAATGCTCCGCGCGGCATCGACCGGAACAGGCGCGGCGAGGAATCCGTCCACCAGCATGCGACCCTCGATTTCGACCGGCACAAACATGCCGGGATACGCGCACGACGCACGCAGAGCCGGGCCCAATTGCCCGTGTGAGAAATAAACCGCCTCCCCCGTGGCCAGGTCGGTTGCCGCGATCGCCAGCGGAATCTTCAAATCCGCGAACGTGCTCACGCCCAGAAATTTGCGGGGGTAGTGTTCCAGCTTTTGGTTCGAGGCCAGCCCCAGCCAGGAGAGTTTCCAACTGCCGAAATCCTTGAATCGGGTGGCCCGCGCCTGCCGCACGATTTCCGGAATGGTGTGGCCGCTCGCAAAGGAGATGGCCAGCAGCGCCCCCGCGCTGGTTCCCGTCAGATAATCAACGGGGATACCTTCCTGCTGGAGCACGCGCAGGACGCCCAGATGTGCGATTCCGCGCGCGAAGCCTCCGCCCAGCGCGACTCCGATCCGGGGCCGCTCCGTCGGCCCAGCCGGCTCGGCATAGGCGAATTCGCGAACGCGCCCCACCGCGCTCTGAATCCAGGTCAGGACCTTCTTTGTATTACTTTCGGGCATTGTTGGAATAATACTAGGTTAACTCTAAAATGGGTGCCCGGCGTTTCTCGTTGACCCCGGATTGTCGCTTCTGTAACCTGCATGGACGCCCGGGTCGATTCGATGCGCTGTAGGACAGCCACTCTTGGCTGTCACTGCGACCCCGGCAAGGTGAAAGCGGACAGCCAGCCCCTCGCAGGGGCTCGGGATAAAGAGTGGCTGTCCTACAAAAACGCGATCGCAAGCGAATTGACGGACCACTTCACCGAGCCTAACCTAACAGATATGGTCAAGAGAGCGATCGAAAAAGTCGTGGTCCTGGGCGCGGGCACCATGGGCGCGCGCATCGCCGCGCACATTGCCAATGCCGGTGTGTCTTGCGCTCTGCTGGACATCGCGCCGGCGGACCTCACGCCCGAGGAGCAGAAGCGCGGCCTGGCCCTCGCGAGCCCTGAAGTTCGCAACCGCATTGTCCGCGCGGGCCTTGCGGCGGCCGTGAAGGCCCGGCCGGCCGCATTTTTCACGCGCGGCCTCGAGAATCGCATCGTTACCGGCAACTTCGAAGACGATTTGAAACTTTGCGCCGACGCGGACTGGATTATCGAAGTCGTTGCCGAAAATCTCGAAATCAAGCGCGCCCTGCTTGCGCGCGTCGCGCAAATCCGCAAGCCCGGCACGATCGTCACTACCAATACTTCCGGCCTGCCCGTGCGCAGCATCGCGGAAGGCATGCCCGACGAATGGCAGCAGCACTGGGCGGGGACGCATTTCTTTAACCCGCCGCGCTATCTGAAGCTCGTCGAAATTATTCCGGGAACGGCGACGCGCCCCGAGGTGATCGAAACGCTCGCCGATTTCTGCGACCACAAACTGGGCAAGGGCGTGGTGGTCGCCAAGGACACGCCGAATTTCATCGGCAATCGCATCGGCACTTTCTCCATGTTGAATGCTATCCGGCTGATGAACGAACTCGGCATGACGTTTGAGGAAGTGGACGCCTGCACGGGGCCCGCGCTGGGATGGCCGAGGTCTGCGACCTTTCGCCTGGCCGATATCGTCGGCATCGATGTCCTGCTGCATGTGATCCGCAACATCCACGAAAATATTCCCAACGACGAATCGCGCGAACTCTACCGCGTGCCGCCGCTCCTCGAGGAGATGGCCCGGCGCGGCTGGATCGGCGACAAAACGGGCAGCGGCTTCTACAAGCGCGTGAAAAAGTCCGGCGGCGAATCCGAGATCCTCACGCTCGATCCCGCGAAAATGGAGTACCGCCCGCAGCAGAAGGCGCGCTTCGCTTCCATCGAAGCAGGAAAGGCCATCGAGGACACGCGCGCTCGGCTGCGCATGCTGGCCGGCCCCGCGCTCGAAGGAAAGGAAGGCGACAAGGCGCAGAAATTCATCTGGGGAGTGATCTCCGGCATGTGCGTTTACGCCGCGCGCCGCGTGCCCGAAATCGCCGACTCCATCGTGGATGTGGACCGCGCCATGCGCTGGGGATTTGTCTGGGAACTCGGGCCGTTCGAGGCCTGGGACGCCATCGGCGTCGAGCCCATGGCCAGGCGGCTGGAAAAAGAGGGCCACGCGCTGCCGCCGCTCGTCACGGGACTGCTTTCTTCAGGGAAAAAATCGTTCTATCAATCGGCGCAGGGCGCGACATCCTATTTCGATCTTGCCGGCAAGGATTACAAACCCTCGCCGCAATCGGATGGAATCATCCTTTTGAAATCGCTCAAGGAGCGTTCCAGGGAAATCGAGAAAAATTCCGGCGCGAGCCTGATCGATCTGGGCGACGGCGTGGTGTGCTGCGAATTTCACTCCAAGATGAATGCCATCGGCGGCGACTTGCTGGCAATGATCCTCAAAGGCCTCACCCGCCTGCGGGCCGATTTCGACGCCATGGTCATCGCCAATCAGGACGAGAATTTTTCCGCCGGCGCAAATTTAATGCTCATCCTGATGACCGCGCAGGAGCAGGAGTGGGACGATTTGCATCTTGCCGTGCGGCAGTTCCAGAACACCACGCTGGCCATCAAGCACTCGCCGAAGCCGGTAGTCGTCGCGCCGCAGGGCCTCGCGCTCGGTGGCGGCTGCGAAGTCGTGCTGCACGGCACGCGCATCCACGCCTCGGCGGAAGCTTACATCGGCCTCGTGGAAACGGGCGTCGGCCTGATCCCCGCCGGCGGCGGCACCAAGGAAATGATCCTGCGCGCCAACGAACGCGCCGAAGGCGAAGAGGACATCGACCTCTTCCACGCGCTCAAGCCTGTGTTTGAAAACATCGCCATGGCCAAGGTTTCAACGAGCGGTGAGGAAGCGCGCGAGCTCGGCTACCTGCGCCGCGCCGACCTGGTGGCCATGAACCTCGATCGCTTAATCGCCGACGCCAAGCAAACCGCGCTGGGCCTGGTCCGCGGCGAATGGCGGCAAACGGCGCCCGCGCCGGGCGAGCCGTCGATCCGCGTCCTCGGCGAAGAGTTCAGCGCCGCCGCGAAACTCGCCGTGCACATGATGCTGCGCGGCGAATATATATCGGAATACGATGCATTGGTCGCGCGCAAACTCGGCCACATCCTGGCCGGAGGCGCGCTCACTTCCTCGCAACTGGTCAGCGAACAGTATCTCCTCGACCTCGAGCGCGAAGCCTTCGTCTCCCTTTGCGGCGAACGCAAAACCCAGGAGCGCATCGCCCATACCCTCAAAACCGGAAAACCACTTCGGAATTAATGAGTTTATGGTTGTTTACTTTGAGATCTTCAGACTTGATCTAGAAGTTCGAGGTAACGGTCTCGCGAAATCTTTGCGGTGCGCAGAACGTTCTTGATGATGAATACGGGCAACTGATCGTAACGTGGAACAACGGCGGGCCGTTCAATTCCGGATTTCGTGAACACCATGTGGTCTCCGCGTTCGCGCGCGAGCATAAATCCTTCCACTTCCAATATGCGCACAAGCTTGCGGTAGTGAACTGGATTGATACGCGGCATGCGCAGATTCTTAGGAAGCGAGCGGAACTGCCAGCCGGAATTTCGCACGGGCGATAATCCGGCGCGGGCGGTAGCTCTTGCCGCGCTTCTCAAAACCTGATTCAACCAGAATTGCTTCGAGCGTTCCTCTCTGGGAACACTCTTCCAGGAACAAGCTCACCGCCTCACGTAACCGCGCACGTGCTTCGGCGACGGAATCGCCGCAACTCGACACATCGAGTTCGGGAGAATAGCTCACGAAGGTCGGCCCTTCTTTCCAAACTTGGGCAGTAAAGTCAATTTCAGGTAGCCGGCTCCGGTTCTTGGATAAGAGTCCCGACATATTGATCTAATTCTAGCCCTTCCCAACGCGATCTCAAAGCTGGATCAATCCTCTGGTCACAAATCATCATCGGCGAGGAGCCGGCCGTGTCCGTTCGATTCGAGCCAATGGTAGAGGTGGACCTGGTAGAGGTAGGAGGCAACAATTTCTTCGCCGAGTTCGTGCGTTTCAACGCACAGGAACGGCACACGCAGTCCCGCAAGAGTGGCGATCAGCGACTGCGTGATCTGGTTCGGGTTCGCGGGACTGTGTTCGTAGCGCGATTTCACCTGGCTCAGAGCGGCGGTGATGACCAGCAGGCGGTCGGGAAACGCGCTCATGCGCCGCAGGCGCGCGACGAAGACGGGGCGTTCCACGTGGAACGAGCGCACCAGGTCGCTCAGATCCTTGCGCTCGACGATGCACGTATCTTCCAGCCCGGCAATCGAGTAGTCCCCGATTTCCAGCGGCCTCTTTTCGATCCCGGAAAACCATCCTCCGAAGCGTTCGAACGAAAACGGATTCTGCTCGCGAGTGTCGACCACGATTGCCG
>Ga0210409_10004059_pt1 | contig 15954 bp, 10 predicted proteins | sample IncBWH17MmetaG_FD_161649 | JGI IMG/M metagenome (GOLD analysis project Ga0210409, IMG submission 161649) | Forest soil microbial communities from Barre Woods Harvard Forest LTER site, Petersham, Massachusetts, United States - Inc-BW-H-17-M | ecosystem: Environmental > Terrestrial > Soil >...
AGATCGCTTCCCAACTCGCCGAACATGCGGTCGATGACACGCTGACCTTGCGAGAAATCGATGTCCTGCGCCTGCTTGCCGGCGGGAATGCAAACAAAGTGATCGCTGATCAACTCTCGATTACCGAGGACACAGTCAAGGGCCACGTCAAGAACATCCTCTCTAAACTTGGCGCGAACGACCGCACGCACGCCGTCACGATTGCACTGAAGCGCGGAATCATTGAATTGTAACCACTCGAAAGAGTCGGACCTTTCCCCCTCGTTTTGGAGTATCGAAACAGCTTAAGCGTGTCTTATCTTTTTACGTTGAAGACAGGGGGCTGTCTGCAACGCCTATTTTCAATGTTTCCCTGCGGCTGGCCTGGGAGGGGACTTTTCCTTCTACGGATAGTTGCCGGAATCCTCCCGATTTACGACGTCATCACCAGACTGATGGGGGAACCCTACCATGAATCGCTTGCGCTGCAAATAATCGCGGCCGTCGCAGGAATCTTTCTACTCGCCGGTCTGTGGACGCCGGTTGCCGGCGCGCTTCTAACGGTCACTCAAGTCTGGATCGCTTTCTCAGGCACTGACCACCTGAGAAGTAGGATCCTGTTGGCGGCGGTGGGTGCTGCCATCGCAGTTCTGGGACCGGGCACCTGGTCGATCGATGCCCTCCTTTATGGAAGGAAGCGCCTCGATATTTGAGCGCCCCACGGGGTTGTCTTCAACTTCCGCCATCCCAAGATTGGCGAGAAGGGTTGCGGCGGTCGCCGCAATGTTCTTGGGGGTGGCCTTGGGTGCGGTCGTCATACATTACTCGATCTCAGCGGCCCTGTGGCTTTCGACTGCAATCTCCGCCGTGTGCGGTGTCGTGTTATTTCGCTCCGGGCCGACGCCCGATCAGCGCTGACACAGGACCTGACTCTGTCTGTTTCCTAGTTCAAAATTGAAGCTTTAGTGCCAGCTGAATCGAGCGCGGGCCGCCAATTTGATAGAGCGGATTAAGGCCTCCGCCCTGGCCTCCGCTTCCCAGGTAGCTTGCCAGCATCATCGTCGATTGCCCAAATAGGGGATTAGGCACACCGGGAGATGAATCGAGATAGTTGTTGGGGTTTCCAAAATTGGGGTGGTTGAAGATGTTGAAGAAGTCCGCTCTCACCTGAAGAGACAGCCCCTCCGTAAATCTGAACTGCCTCCGCAAGGTTAAATCGAGCTGCGTAGCGCCGAACCCACGTAGTGCGTTGCGTCCCAAGTTTCCTTGCCCCGCAGCGGGAATGCTGAAGGCTGCCGCATTGATAATCTTTCCGCCGGGTCCATTCGATTCGTGAACATAGAGCGGCACTCCCGGCACCAGATTTGGTCGCGCTATGCCGAAGGCTCCGCCCAGGAAACCTGTGTTGAAAGGATCCAGCCCGGTCACAACATTTACCGTGGGAGCGCTTCGCGCGTAAATGATCGAGTCTGTCGACCAGTTTCCAAAGATCGATTTCCAAATCCCGTTGCCAGGTTCCAGTATGTCGTACGAAATAGCGCCGGAAAATGTGTGCCGAATATCGTAGTCGGAAGGACCCCGCTCCTGACCAGAACTGGTATCACCGGGTGGAACGTTCAAGAAATAAACGTCGGAAGACACGTCATCGATGGAGTGCGCCCACGTGTAGGACAAAAGTGTTTGCAAGCCGTGAGCCATGCGATGGCGAAACTGAGCTTGTAGCGCGCTATAGCTGGACGTCGCGCCATTGTGCATGTAATCAAACTCGCCACTGAATTGTGCTGGATTTGGCGCATTATAAAGATCCTGTCGCATCAATTTTCGACCGCCTGCTCCCAGATACGTTAGGGTGAAAGCATCCGCCTTTCCCAAGGTCTGTTCGATTGCTGCATTCCACTCATAAGTTCTGGGTAAGACGTGTCTTGGATCTATCACGGCAGTGTACGGAGATGGCGGGGACGTAGTGAAAGAGGGCGGAGCCGCCTGAGTTGCACTTAATGGAAAGGAGGTGCTAAACACAAAGCTTTCCTGAACATATGGGAATGCGATCATTGCACTGGCTACATCGGAATACCCGAGGTCGTAGAAAATGCCGGCCCCAGCTCTCAGAACAAGATTTGAGCGCGCTTGCCAGGCAATACCCAGACGCGGAGCGAAATCATCTTTCTGTGCATGCCATAGAGGCGTGCCCTGTGGGGCCAATTGTGAGGTCGCCAGATTATCCAGGCCAAGCACCGTCATGGGTAACGTTCCGTTGGGCGACGACGGCGCGGCATTGTAGTCCCATCGCACACCGTACGTGATCGTTACGTTGTGCGTTGCATTCCAGGTGTCCTGGGCGAAAAGGCTCCAATTGGAAATGACCAACTGCACATCGGCTGTCCGTGAAGCCACGTATGCAAAAGGAACCGAGTTTGCCAGAACACTGGCTAGAGACCCGAACTCGTATTCCAACTGATACGTCAGCGCCCCCTCTTCCGGACGCAGGCGCCGATAGTCAAGCCCGAACTTGAGCTGGTGTGTTCCGATGACCTTAGAAATATTCTCGGTCAAGTTGAGCTGATTCTGGAGGTTGTCTGCGATCTTTCCGCTGTAAAAACTTAGTCCGAAGGGATTGAAATCGCCATAGAACGCAAAAAAACCGTCATTGGAAGAAGCAAACGAAGGGAATATCGCCAAATCCAGCGGAGCGGTTGCGCCCCCGAACTCATCGAGCGTGAGGAAGCTCTCGCCTTTGCTTTGGCTATAGTTAAAGCGGAACTCGTTTACTAAACGCGGTGTGATCGTCTGATTGCTTCCCAGAGTTAAACTCTGGAACCTGTTTTTTGTATGCAAGATATTACTGTATGTCGTCTGAAAGTGGCCGCCGCCACGTTGAGCGAGGCTTGAGGGCGCGTCGCTATATCTCGCAAAAATGGTCACTCTCTGGAAAGGTAGGTAATCGATCCTGAGGCTCGAAACATTCAACGTCGATGGATCGGAGTATCCCTCGATGAATGCTGCAGTGCCGTCGCCAAAGTCCTTTCCGCCGGGAGTGGGCTCTGGAAAGGCATTGAGCAAGGGCTGAACAGCCGTTGGTGCGCCTGCACGTGTAACCATGGTGGGAACATATGTATTCGCGGTTTGAGGCTGGCGCACCCTCGCCCCTTCATAGGAGCCGAAGAAAAACAGCTTGTCTTTTAAGATTGGGCCTCCAAGCACGCCGCCGAAATCGTTCTGTCTAAGGGCGGCCTTCTTGAGACCACTGTTGTCGGCAAACCAATCGTTGGCATCCAGTATCTCGTTACGGAAATACTCGAAAGCGGCGCCGTGAAACATGTTTGTACCGGATTTTGTCACTACCGACACTTGCGCACCCGGAGTTCGCCCATATTCTGGCGCAAAGGTCGACGTCTGAACTCGGAACTCTTCCAGCGCATCAAGTGGTACCAGATTACTCGTTCCGCCAAATGCGCTGGTGGCCGGAAGCTGGCCGGCTCCGCCCTGCCCGAAGTTGCCGCTTCCCGATCCCAGGTTCGCACTCACTCCATCGACCACAAAGTAATTTGCATCCGCGCGTTGGCCATTGACGCTGAACTGGCCTTGTTCGTACGTGTTGGCAGGCGTCAATACGACTCCTGGCGTCAAATCCAGGAGTGAACTGAAGCTTCGCCCGTTCAACGGCATGTACTCGACGAAGCGGTTGTCAATCAGAGTGCTCACGGCCGCGTCGGTTGCATTCGCAATGGCGTTGCTTGCTTCTACTGTGACGCTCTGCGACGCGGCGCCAAGCGTCATCTCGAAGTTGATTTCGAGAGCATCCTGGACGTGAAGGGAAACATCTGGCTTGATCAGCTTCTTGAAACCGACCTTTTCGATTTCGATGCGATAGCTGCCGGGAGGCAAATTCGTTAGGTAGTACTCGCCGGAGCCGTTCGCCGCAGTTTCATAGCGGAAATTCGTCCCCGCGCTAATGGCGGCGACTTTCGCACCCACAATGACCGCCCTGGAGGGATCAGTCACACGGCCCGCGATTGAGGCGTTGGTGGATTGAGCGCAGAGGACAGGGGAAAACGAAGAGAGGAACAGCAGCAGGAAAGCGGGGACACGCATAATCTCACCCGAAGGAAACGCGGAGGCCTGAGCGTACTCTGGGCCTGCTCATTGGGTCAACGCCCAAAAGTGTCGCTCAATAGACTCTCAAAGGGGTCGCCTCCCTACACCTCTAAAGAGGGATGCAAGTGGCCCCTCCGCTGAGATAAAGGAGAGTAACATTTGTGTCCTATGGGAAAACCCCACGGGCAAGGACGGTACGCGGGGCTGCGCCTTGCGGTAGCTGGTTTGCGGACAGTCCAGCTAAGCACCTTGCTGGTAGTCATGCTGCTGGCGTGCTGCGCGTGCGCGTTCGCATTAGATCCCTCGCTCGACGTCAGTCAGTACGCGCACACTGTATGGAAGGTTCGAGATGGGTTCACGCGAGGCGCGATCTATTCAATCGCGCAAACGCCTGACGGTTATCTGTGGCTAGGAACCCAATTCGGCTTGGTTCGCTTCGACGGAGTGCACGCCATCCCATGGCAGCCACCAGGAAATCAGCATATTCTCCCCGGGGCCGTCTACAGTCTGCTCGTTGCGAGAGACGGAACACTGTGGATAGGCGCCAAAGGACTCGCAAGTTGGAAAGACGGAAAGCTCACTGAATACCCCGAGCTTGCCGATCAATATGTCTTCAAACTCCTGGAGGGTCGTGAGGGCACGGTATGGGCTGGCAGTTCGCAAGTTCCTGCTGCTGGAAAGCTATGTGCAATCCGCGGGGGCACAGTCAATTGCACTGGTGGAGATGGCAGCCTTGGCGTTACCGTTTCCGACTTATACGAAGACAGCAAAGGCAATTCGTGGGTGGGAGTTGTAGGTGGGGTATGGAGATGGAAACCTGCTCCGTCGAAATTCTATCCCCTACCCGGTGAGAGAAATGGGATACAAGCATTTGGGGAAGATAGCGACGGCGCACTCCTGTTCGGGTGGAAGGGGGGGATCTACCGGCTGGTTGACGGCAAAACGGAGCCGTATCGATTACCAATTTTTTCGGCTCAATTCCAGGCCAAGAGTATATTTCGGGATCGAAATTCTAGTCTATGGATTGCAACCTTCAATCATGGACTGGTGCACGTTCATGAAGGAAGAACTGATGTATTCTCGGCCGTCGACGGCCTCTCCGGGGATGACGTTTCCGCCATTTTTGAGGATCGTGAAGGCAATATCTGGATATCTACGCTCGATGGACTCGACCGCTTTCGTGAGTTTACCGTCGCAACATTTACAGCGAAACAGGGTCTGACCAGATCTCTTGTCACTTCGGTTTTGGCAGATCAGAATGGCGGCGTTTGGCTGAGCACTTATGGCGGATTAAATCGATGGGATCACGGACAAATCGCTATCCCAGGAACCAGCAGCACCAAGCAGGCCGGAATGCTCAATGGGTTCCCCCCCGAGTCTCTTTTTGAGGACAATCACGGACGCGTTTGGCTTTCCACGACTCGCGAGCTAGGTTACTTCGAGAACGACCGCCTCGATTCCATCAAGGGCGTTCCAGGGGGGCAAATACTTTCGATCATCCAAGACGCTTTCAGCAATCTATGGGTGATCAATGAGCATGTCGGCCTGTTCCGCATATCAGCCCTTAACGAAGTCCGACTAATTCGATGGTCGGAGTTAGGACATGACGACCATGCGAGCGTTCTGGCTGCCGATCGTACGCAAGGAGGAGTTTGGGTTGGATTCTTCCGGGGGGGAATCTCCTATTTCTCTGATGGCCACATCCGCACATCGTACACAGCCGCCGACGGACTTGGCGCGGGCCGCATCAGCGACTTTCAACTGGATGATGACGGAACGCTTTGGATTTCCACTGAAGGCGGCCTCAGCCGATTGAAGAACAATCGCCTTGCAACGCTGACGAGCAAAAACGGATTACCCTGTGACGCCGTTCACTGGAGCATCGAAGATAACGAGCACGCGATGTGGCTCTACACAGCCTGTGGCCTGGTGCGAATTGTCCGTTCCGACCTCGACGCATGGGCTGCCGCTGTGGACAAAAGCCAAGATACGACCCAGGCAGCCCAAGTCACGGTTTTTGATAACTCCGACGGCGTCAGGAGCCTTTCCAGTCCCGGCCACTATCACCCACAGGTTGCCAAGACGCCCGATGGAAAATTGTGGTTCCTACCCTGGGATGGCGTGAGCGTCATCGATCCGCGTCACCTCCCACTCAACAACATTCCGCCTCCCGTACACATCGAGAAGATCATCGCCGATGATAAGTCTTATCCTCTATCGAACGACGTACACCTGCCAGCGCAAATTCGCAACCTCGATATTGATTACACGGCGCTGAGTCTGGTCGTGCCGGAGAAGGTGCGTTTCCGCGTCAAGCTCGAAGGCCAGGACAAGGACTGGAGAGAGCTGGTAAACCTTCGCCACGTGGAGTACACGAACCTGCCGCCGAAGCATTATCGGTTTCGCGTGCTTGCCTGCAACAACAGCGGCGTGTGGAACGAAGAAGGCGCAACACTGGATTTCGTGATCCCTCCGGCGTGGTATCAGACGAAGTGGTTCCTCGCCGCATGCGTGGCGGCATTTCTGGCGATGGCGTGGGGAATGCACGAACTGCGGGTGTGGCGACTGGCGCATCAGTTCAATATGACGCTGGAAGCGCGCGTTAGCGAGCGGACCCGCATCGCGCGCGACCTGCACGATACCCTGCTGCAGAGCTTTCAGGGGCTGATGCTCCATTTTCAAACTGGCATCGACCTGCTCCCGGGGCGTCCGGCGGAGGCCAGGAAAACACTTGAGACCGCGATTGATCGGGCGGATCAAGCGATCGCCGAGGGCCGGGACGCCGTACAAGGGTTGCGTGCATCCACCGTCGAGACGAATGACCTTGCCTCGGCGGTAAGGATTCTCGGAGAAGAACTCCGGGCTGAAGGCACCAACCCGAATTCTGCCCTCTTTGAAATGGAGGTGGAAGGCACGCCGCGGAATCTCCATCCGATCCTGCGGGACGAAGTCTACCGGATTGCGGGCGAAGCGTTGCGCAATGCTTTCCGGCACGCGCGGGCGCAGCGCATCGAAGTGGAAATCCTATATGGCGAACGGTCATTCCGATTGCGGATCCGGGATGACGGAAGGGGCATTGATCCGAAGCTTCTTAGCGGAGACGGGCTCGCCGGACACTACGGCTTGCATGGCATGCGCGAGCGCGCCAAACTTGTGGGTGGCAGGCTGGCTGTCTGGAGTAAGCTCGATTCTGGTACGGAAGTGGAGCTGAGCATTCCTGCCTCCACTGCATACGCAAAGCCCGCTCGCCACCGTTCCTGGTTGTCTGAGAAGCTCGCCGGGCAAAGGACGGATTTCAAAGAGACCGACGTGAAAGAGACCAAGACGAAGTCATGAGCGCCGAGGGCGGTTCGATTCGGATTCTGGTGGTGGACGATCATTCCCTTGTCCGCGAGGGGATCGCGACCTTTATCGCTGGTCAACCGGACATGAGGTTGGTCGCCGAAGCCTCGAATGGGCGCGAAGCTATCCATCAGTTCCGTGAACACCGTCCCGACGTAACCCTGATGGATCTGCAAATGCCCGAAATGAACGGTCTCGATGCGATCATCGCGATTCGCAACGAGTTTTGCGAAGCACGAATCATCGTCTTGACCACCTACAAAGGGGACGTTCAAGTTGTACGGGCTCTGAAAGCCGGTGCGCGGGCTTATTTACTTAAAGGTCTTTTGCGGAAGGAACTCCTGGAGACGATTCGCACCGTCCATGCCGGAGAAAAGCGCATCGCGCCTGAGATCGCTTCGCAACTCGCCGAACATGCGGTCGATGACACGCTGACCTTGCGAGAAATCGATGTCCTGCGCCTGCTTGCCTGCGGGAATGCAAACAAAGTGATCGCTGATCAACTCTCGATTACCGAGGACACAGTCAAGGGCCACGTCAAGAACATCCTCTCTAAACTTGGCGCGAACGACCGTACGCACGCCGTCACGATTGGACTGAAGCGCGGAATCATTGAATTGTAACCCCCCCGAAAGAGTAGGATCTCTCCCCCTCGTTTTGGCGTGTCGAATCTTCTTGGGCGTGCTTATCCTTTGACGTTCAAGATAGGGGATTCCCTGCAACGCCTATTTTCAATGTTTCCCGACGGCTGTCCTGGCTGTGGGCTTCTCCTGCTACGTATAGTTGCGGGAGTTATCTTGATTCACGACGGCGTCGCTGGGCTGATGGGAGCGCCTCATCGTGAACCGCTTTCTCTGGAAGTAATCGCGGCCATCGCAGCCATCTTCCTCATCGTGGGGTTGTGGACGCCGATCGCGGGCGCAGTTGTGACAGTCACCGAGATCTGGATCGCTGTTTCTGGAACCGACCACGTGCGCGGAACCATCATGTTGGCGACGACGGGTGTCATCATGATAGCTCTGGGACCCGGCGCTCGATCGGTTGATGCCCTCCTCTTTGGCAGGAAGCGTCTCAATATTTGAGTGCTTCTAGAGTTGCCTTCACCTCCCTCTAAAGTTGTGTCACCCTCCCTCCCTGCCGGGCAGGCGATCAACCCTTCCATCTGGGGTTGTCCCGCTGGCGGAAATTGCTCTACAGTCCGAGTCATATTCAAAAGAAATTGTGAACGGGGAAACCACAGTGAATTAAGGAAGGGGTAAAAGTATGTCAGCGCAAACAACCTGGGTAAGCGAAGCTCTAAATCGTACCGCATCCTTTGAACTTCCAGCCGGGTTGCCTGCGAATACCGGGTTCGATGGCGACGAACTCTCCGACAGAAGCTCGCCGAGGATTGTAGGTACCAGTGCCGCTCTACGGTACGTTCTCGACATGGTTCAGGTCGTGGCCGCAACCGACTCGACCGTTTTGATCCACGGGGAAACCGGATCTGGCAAGGAGTTGATTGCCCATGCCGTTCACAACGCCAGTCAGCGCTTCGGCCGCCCATTTATAAAGCTAAATTGTGCGGCCATTCCGCTGGATCTCCTGGAAAGCGAATTGTTCGGTCATGAGAAGGGCGCCTTCACCGGAGCCATCGCGCAGAAGATGGGGCGCTTCGAAATGGCTGACAAAGGTACTTTGTTCTTGGATGAAGTGGGTGACATCCCTCCTGCCTTGCAGCCGAAGTTGCTGCGTGTATTGCAAGAACAGGAATTCGAGCGATTGGGCAGCGGTCGCACGCACAAGGTGGATGTCCGGCTGGTAGCCGCGACCAATCGGAATCTCGTCAAGATGGTCACTCGCGGGCAATTTCGCAGTGACCTGTACTATCGTCTCAACGTCTTCCCCATTGTGCTGCCTGCGCTGCGAGAGCGACGGGAAGATATTCCTTCACTTGTTACGCACTTCGTGAATCTATTTAGCCGCCGCATGGGAAAGAAAATCGATAGCATTCCTCAGGAAACCATGACTTCGTTCCAGTTGTATTCCTGGCCGGGCAACATCCGCGAGTTGCAGAACTTGGTGGAACGCTCGGTTATTCTTTCGCGGGACGGTGTCCTCCAAAACCCACTTCGAAAAGACCAAACAGAGGTCATGAACCCCACTCCGCATCACACTCGAACTTTTTACACATCGAAGACCCTGGATGACTCCGATCGCGCTTTGATTTTGGAAACACTTGAGCAAACCAGATGGCTGGTCGGTGGACCGCGCGGCGCCGCAGCCAAACTAGGATTGAAGAGAACCACATTGATCGCCATCATGAGAAGATTAGATATCTGGCGACCTATTCATCAGGAAGGAACAGACGAGCGCGGGATGGCATCAGAGACCATACGACCGGAAAATGCTCATTCTTGAAATTGTGCCCACAGCTCAGAACTTTCGATCCAACTCGACTGTCCTTTAGCTGTCCAATAACGATTCCTTAACACCACTTACAAGGTTTTTCGAGGGCCACCCGCGTCTTGTAAGTTATTGACAATACTAGTCGTGTTGGGCTCATAACCTCACGCTCCCAAGGATTCCTTGAAGTTCCCTCGGACATCCTAAAGAGCTTTGCAAATTGGGCGTCCGGCGCAGAAATGCACCGAAAGATCACTCCTCAAAGTCGGTGGAACCTACGTCGCGTCAGCGATAGGGCAATACTGAACCAAGCCCCCTGAATGGTGGGGGAAGGCGTAGAGACTGGATGGCGAGCATCCCATGTGGATGAAGGTACAGTCCGACTCATCGAAAGGTGAGTCAGATCGCATAACCCAAAGGTCGGCGGTTCAAATCCGCCCCCCGCAACCATGGACGCCACTGCCGAAATGCAGTGGCGTTCGCCTCTTAGTCGTGTTTACTCTGCGTAACCCCGAAAATGTGAAAGTATAAACATCACCCGCGACTCGGGGTTGTAGTAGTCATAAAGGAGCGATGGCGCGGTCTCTGCTGACATGCCAAATCGCGACCCGAATCGGAAGCTGAAGACAGATCCGCCGGCCTCCGGCCACATGTACAGAATGACGCGGTCGGGCAGCACGTCGTAGCGGTAAACGGCATAGTTTTCCTTGGAGAGCATGCTCTAGGCTTTCACGATCCCATCAGCTCCAGGGCGGCAAGGCCACCTCGCGCCCAGAATCATGCCGTAGCTACGATATCCTAGGCGTTCCGCGAACTCGACATTCATCTCCGTGGTCCCCATTTGAGAAGGTTTGGGGTAACTGGCTACTGCTACCGGAAGCAGTAGATGGCCGTCGCGAGCAGAGCGCGATTTCAGCGATCAGTCTGCTGGAGTCCGTCGTTTCCTCGGATTCCCGCAAAGTCGACTCCGAAACGTGCCAGATACTTGCGGAGCCGATCCGCATCATTTGAGAAGGTTTTTCGCGCGCGAGAGGCGCCGAACAATGTCCGACCAGCGTCCGACAGAGAGCGACTACCCCTGCACACATCCACGACGAAGGCCAGTTGGGCGCGATCAAAGAGGTCCAGCTCTGCCAGTTGCCGCTCATCAAGGAATTCCTGAAGACCGACTGGGGAAGACGACGCGTCAGGGGCGGTCCACGATGCCCGCAGCCTCTTAATCTCTTCTTCTACGATGTCGGTAGAAATTCGACCGCCCGGTGCTAATGTAGCCATCCGAGCGACCGCCGCGTTCAGGTCGCGGAAATTTCCGGACCAATTGGCGGTGGGAGAAAGCGCAAACACAAGGAATGTGGCCCGAGCTTCTTTACTGAAAGTGACTCGTCGCCCTGCTTTCTCGGCGAAACGATCTAGTTCAAAATCGAGGTTTGGCTCTATGTCTTCTGAACGATTCTTGAGCCCTGGGAGCGAGAACGTCCACAGGTTGATGCGTGCCAGCAGATCCTCACGAAAGCTGCCTTGGCGCACAGCCGCAAATAGATCTCGATTCGTTCCTGCAAGTAGCTGAAAATCGCTGTGCGCTTCATCGTCCGAACCTAGAGGAAGAAATGTCTTTTCTTCCAGGGCCCGAAGCAGCATCGCCTGTTCATCAAGACCCAGTTCTCCAACTTCGTCCAGAAACAAGACTCCCTTATCCGCAGCGCGAAGCAAGCCGGGGCGATCCTTCTGAGCTCCGGTGAACGCCCCTTTCACGTGACCGAACAACGCAGACATGGCGGCGTCCCCACGTACAGTCGCACAATTCACTTCGACAAAAGCTCCCTCTACGGCTCGGCGGTTCTTTTTCAATTCGTAGATTCGTTTTGCCAACAGCGATTTGCCGGCACCCGTAGGGCCCATGAGGAGGAGAGGCTCGCGAGTCGCGATGGCAACCTGCTCAATTCGATCGATTAGGTGGTTGAATGCGGTATTGCGGGTATCAATCCCACCTTTGAGATAAGAAACGGCCTCGCGTTGCTCTTGTCGAAATCGCGAGGCGATCCGGTCATACTTGGACAGATCCAGATCGATGATCTTGATGGTTCCTGGTGAACTGCGATCCCGCTCGGGCGAACACTGCACCAGTCTGCCCGGCATGTACCGTGACTCGGTCAAGAGAAACAGGCAGATCTGCGCGACGTGGGTACCCGTCGTGATGTGGATGAGATAGTCTTCCGATTCCGTATCAAACGGGTACTGACGAGAGAACTTGAAAAGCGTTTCGTAGACTTCCTCAAAATCCCATGGGTCGCCGAACTCCATCTCGTGTTGACGGACTTCCGTTTCCGGCGAAACCGTTCGCATGTCAGCTCGCACTGTTTTTGCTAAGGACGAGTCGCGCTTGCCATGCAGCAGTTCAAAGCGCCGGACAATAAGGTCAGGCTGTCGACAGAGAGAAACGGAAGGACGCCAGTTCTGCCAGCGATCAGGGTGTTTGCCCATGTCGAGGGTGGTGCCCAGCAAGCCGATAACGACTACACTGAGTTGAGTCTTATCCATTGGAATACTGTTTTATCTTATAGTATAAACAACCGGACATCAGATCACGAGCTATTTCGTGCAACACTCGATACTTCAGCAACTTGCAGAGAAGCCTGTTATGGCCCAGTACTTGCTTTTCTCTATCGCGGAAGGAGACCAAAATGTCAGGCGAAACCTACAACGTAATTCACAACGGACAGGGCGTACCGATCAAGGCCTGGACGAAAGGCGTCCAGTTGGAGGATCAGGCGAAAGGGCAGTTGCTGAATGTCGCCCAGTTGCCGTTCGTCTTTCGTTGGATCGCCGCGATGCCTGACGTGCACTGGGGAATCGGCGCGACTGTTGGAAGCGTGATTCCGACCAAAGGAGCGATCATTCCGGCAGCGGTGGGTGTGGATATCGGTTGCGGAATGATGGCGGTGCAGACTTCACTGAACGCTCGTGATCTGCCGGATAACCTGCATGGAATCCGCGAAGGGATTGAGCAGGCTGTCCCGCATGGCCGTACAAATCACGGCGGGGCGGGAGACCGAGGTGCTTGGCACGAAATTCCCGCCGACAACCAGGAGGCATGGGGAGGTCTGAAGCCTCGGTACGACGCCATCCTGGCGAAGCACCCTAAGCTGGATCGTGGAAATCACGCGAACCATTTGGGAACGCTGGGCACGGGAAACCACTTTATCGAGGTCTGCTTGGATGAAAGCGAGATGGTTTGGTTCATGCTTCACAGCGGTTCGCGAGGCGTGGGAAACCGCATGGGATCGTACTTTATCGAGCTGGCAAAAAAGGACATGGAGAGATTCTTTGTCAATTTGCCGGACCGTGATCTTGCGTACTTTCCCGAGCACACGGAACACTTCGACGACTACGTCGAAGCAGTCGAGTGGGCGCAGGACTTTGCTCGCGCGAACCGCGATTTGATGATGCATCAGATCGTGGATGCGGTTCGCGGTAGCGGTCTCTTGCCGGAGTTCACTGCCGAGCTAAAGAGCATCAACTGCCACCACAACTATGTGGCACGCGAGTCTCACTTCGGCCAGAACGTTCTCGTAACCCGTAAGGGTGCGGTACGCGCGCGCGAGGGAGATATGGGAATTATCCCTGGCAGCATGGGTGCGCGCTCTTACATCGTGCGCGGAAAGGGCAACGCGGAAAGCTTCCACAGCTGCAGTCACGGGGCAGGTCGTGCAATGTCTCGTCATGAAGCGAAAAAGCGCTTCACGATTGAGGACCACATCCGTATGACTGAAGGAGTGGAATGTCGTAAGGACGCAGACGTGATCGATGAGACGCCAGCGGCTTACAAGCCGATTGATGCAGTTATGGCGGCACAGGCTGATCTGGTGGAAATCGTGCACACTCTGCGCCAGGTGGTTTGCGTGAAAGGATGAGTATGCCTAAAACGGAAGTTGTGAAGGCAGAAAAAACGATTCGGATCGACGGGTCTTTCGGTGAAGGCGGCGGACAGGTTCTGCGCAGTTCACTCAGTCTGTCGCTCGTGACCGGAAAACCGTTCCGAATCGAGAACATTCGCGCAAATCGGCAGAAGCCTGGACTGCTGCGGCAGCACCTGACAGCAGTCCAGGCGGCGGCGGAAGTTGGCACCGCAGAAGTAGAGGGCGCCACGCTCGGTTCCAAAGCTCTGACATTTGTGCCTGGCAAGATTCGCTCTGGAGAATTTCGTTTTGCGGTTGGCACGGCGGGCAGCGGCACTCTTGTGCTTCAGACGATTTTGCCGGTGCTGATCACAGCTGAGGGGACAAGCCGGATCGAAATCGAAGGTGGAACGCATAATCCGGCAGCTCCACCGTTCGATTTCCTTCAACGGAGTTTCATTCCGCTGATCGAGCGGATGGGCCCGAAAGTGAAATTGGAACTGCAGCGATATGGTTTCTATCCAGCGGGAGGTGGCCGCATCGTCGCCGAAGTCATTCCAACCGATGTATTGAAACCGATCGAACTGGAGGAACGAGCTGAGATCACAATGAAACGTGCGACGGCTCTTGTAGCGAACTTGCCATATCACATTGCCCGACGTGAGCTGGATACAGTCGGGAAGCTACTGAACTGGGACGCGGAGTCGCTGCGCTGCGAGGACACAAAGAACTCGGTCAGTCCCGGCAACCTGGTGATGATTGAATTAGCGAGCTCAACTGTGACTGAGATATTCACTGCATTTGGGAAGCTTGGGGTGAGTGCAGAAGATGTCGCCAAAGATGCAGCCGAACAGGCACGTGCATACATGCATTCGACTGCAGCTGTCGACGAACACTTGGCCGATCAGCTTCTCCTGCCTCTTGCTCTGGCTGGAGGAGGTTCATTCTCGGCAGTGAATCTCAACATGCACGCAAAGACAAATATGGAAGTGATCCGCCAGTTTTTACCGGTTAGCTTCCAGGTAACTGAAGTAGAAGGGCACAATCGCGTTTCGGTATCAACTGGAAAGCCAGATCCGTATGTTAAGTAACTCCGTTGACACGACACGCTCTCGACATATGGAGGGCGTGCTAAACCAGGCGCTTCAGAAGATGCAATCTAACAAAGTTTCTTATTGCAAAAGATGCGAAGTCATGGCATGTTAGGTCATCTTCTACGAAAGGACGCCCAAATTGGTGGATTTCGAAAACAAATCGCAAAGCGGGCAACATCAGCCGATAACTCGACTGAGTTGCTATAGGGCGTCGTTCCGGTCGCGCTAACCGATCTTCATCGGTTCAACCAGGCGCTCTTTCCGCACAAATTAGCTGGGTGGCGTGGGTTGCGGTTCCTTCGACTGTGAATCGACTATACCGCTACCGCTTATTCCCCCAGCCTTGCTTACTCGGTCAGTGGTGATTGGCCACGGATACTTCTCTTGGTAGAAACAGCCTTCGGGCTGGGAGGTTCGACTCCTCATGGGCGCAAGCCCTACCCGTGACCGCATGTTCCCTGACCAGGAAATGCAGTGGCCGTACAGTCTTGTCCGGCCACAGAAGCTCGGGCAATGGCCCTTAGATTGGACTAAATATGAATCCGTTGGAACGCGCTTTCGCAAGGATGGGAGCGCGAGTTGAATTTGGACAACTTATGCGAAGGAACAGGCTGTCGGGCCGAATGGTTTCCGACGACCTCGCGCTCGACGTGCGTCAAGATCGGCACGGAGAGTACTTCCTGATTTCTCGTGCACAGGCTTCCACAACTGAATTGCTGGTTTTGGATGTTCAGCCGAGAGATCGTCACTTGCTATTGCTGAGCCGGAGTGCCGCTGAAAAGCACCGTTTCTTGCTGGGTCACGATGAGCGTCATTGGTTTGTTGCCGGTATTCCAGAAAGTAAGCCGGTGAGTCGCGTTCGAGATGCGAAACAGGCTCTCAAGCCCGATCTTGTGCAAACAAGTGAGCGCGGAGTTCGGACGAAGTATCGCGATCGGCGAAGCAACGCAGCACGCATTCGCCAGGGTGAATGGTTTTTCGTACCAGCGCCTCAGGTGCGAGTGGAACTGCTGCTTGTCCTAAGGAACGAGCCGATCGCGCGTGGAGGAGGCAAGCCCCATGTCTGTGAAGAGCTTTATCGCTTTGGCGGGGAGACGGTTTATGTCAGCCCCGGCGCACCAAATGGTCTTACAGGCGAGCAATACCAGGCTCTCTCGGAGGGC
>Ga0210409_10004060_pt1 | contig 15954 bp, 13 predicted proteins | sample IncBWH17MmetaG_FD_161649 | JGI IMG/M metagenome (GOLD analysis project Ga0210409, IMG submission 161649) | Forest soil microbial communities from Barre Woods Harvard Forest LTER site, Petersham, Massachusetts, United States - Inc-BW-H-17-M | ecosystem: Environmental > Terrestrial > Soil >...
GATATTCCCTACGGCGAAAACGAGCGCGATTTCCAGGCATATCGTCGCGGACGCTATGTTGAATTCAATTTAGTGTATGATCGCGGCACTTTGTTCGGTCTGCAATCCGGGGGACGTACCGAGTCTATCCTGATGTCGATGCCGCCCGTGGTCAAGTGGCGCTACAACTGGCAACCGGCGGCAGGAAGCCCGGAAGCCCGTTTATATTCCGATTTCCTGATCCATCGCGAGTGGGTTTGATAAGCAAGTCCGCAATGACATCCAATCATTCTCCACGCTCCAGGCAGTGCGTAGCAGTTCTCGGCGGTAGTTTCGATCCGGTCCACAATGGCCATGTGGCGCTGGCGAAATATTTTGTCACTTTGCTGGCGCCAGACGAGTTGCGTGTAATTCCTGCCGGCAACCCTTGGCAAAAACACGGGCTGGAGGCCAGTCCGGAGCAACGGGTCGAGATGGTGCAGCGCGCCTTCAGCCAGCAAAGCGTGCCGCTGGTCATCGACCGCCAGGAAATCGAGCGCAAGACGGCAACGTATACTATTGATACATTGCAAGCATTACGGTCCGAACTCGGGCCGCAGGCGTCTATCGTTTTCCTGATGGGTGCGGACCAGTTGCAGCATCTGAATACCTGGCAAGGCTGGGATAGGCTGTTTGACTATGCCCATCTGGGCGTGGCTTCGCGCCCCGGTTTCGCCATGGATGCGTCGCAGGTGCCAGCCGAGGTCACGCGCGAATTTACACGCCGCGCCGCCACCCCGGAGCAGATACGCCAGAGTGCGCATGGCTTGACCTATCTGGCAAGGAATCTGGCTATAGACATTTCGGCAACAGAAATTCGTGCCGCGCTGCACAACGCAAAAAGACCCGACACGCTGGTCCCGGCCGCAGTACTGGACTATATTGAACAACATCATCTCTATAAGAATTAAATGGATATCAAAAAACTACAAAGTCTCGTCATCGATGCTCTCGAAGACGTCAAAGCCCAGGACATCCGCGTCTACGACACGGTCCATCTGACCGGCCTGTTCGACCGCATCGCGATTGCCTCCGGCACCTCCAACCGCCAGACCAAGGCGCTGGCCGCTTCGGTGCGCGACAAGGTCAAGGAAAACGGCGGCAACATTCTCAGCGTTGAAGGCGAAGACACTGGCGAATGGGTGCTGGTCGACATGGGCGACATGGTGGTGCACATCATGCAGCCGGCGATCCGCGCCTACTACCGCCTGGAAGAAATCTGGGGCGACAAGGAAGTCAAGTTCGGCGCCGCCAAGCGCGTCTCGACCCGTACCGCAGCGGAAGAAGAAGCGCCGAAGAAGATCTCGCGCCATCTGACCACTTCGCAAGCCTTGAAGCCGGAAGACGACACCCCGAAGAAAGCGCCTGCGCGCAAGAAGCCGGTCAAGACTGATGGCGCCAAGAAGGCCGTCGGCAAGACCATCAAGGTAGCGCCGTCGAAGAGCTCGGTGCCGCCGAAGAAGGCTGCAGCGCCTAAGAAGGCTCCGGCCAAGAAGCCAGCCGTCAAGCGCGCGCCGGCAAAAACCAAGGCAGCTGAATAAGCTGCTGCAGGAACAGCCTCAGCAATGCAGCTCATCATCGCTGCGGTCGGCCACAAAATGCCGGCATGGATCGAGACCGGCTTCGGCGAGTATGCGAAACGCATGCCGCCGGATTGCCGCGTCGTCCTCAAGGAAATCAAACCCGTCGAACGTTCCGGCAGCCATACGGCCGCTTCCGCCATGGCGCTGGAGCGCAGCCGGATTGAGGCGGTGCTGCCGAAAGGCGTACGCATCGTCGCCCTCGACGAGCGCGGCAAAGACCTCACCAGCGTCCAGCTCTCGCAGCAACTGACCCAATGGCAGCGCGACGGCCGCGACGTTGCCTTCATCATCGGCGGCGCCGACGGCCTCGATCCTGAATTCAAGGCCAAGGCTGACAGCCTGCTGCGCATTTCCAGCCTGACGCTGCCGCACGGCATGGTCAGGGTGCTGCTGGCGGAGCAGTTATACCGCGCCTGGTCGATTACCCAGAATCACCCCTATCATCGCGTCTGACCCTCGCCTGGTGAGCGCTTATCTCCCCCCAAAACACCCCCGTCAGACGCGTAACTCTGTAATAATCGCTGGAATCACGACGCATGCCGCCCAGCAATGAAAAACCCTTACCAGAAAATCTATCTTGCTTCGAAAAGCCCGCGCCGGCGCGAGCTGCTGCGCCAGATCGGCGTGGTCTTCGAATTGCTGCTGCTGCGGGATCAGACGCCGCGCGGCCCCGATGTCAGCGAGGATGTGCTGCCGGACGAACTGCCGCAGCACTATGTCGCCCGGGTCACCATGGAAAAGGCCCGCGCGGCGCATCAGATGATGGTCTGGCGCAGCCTGCCGGCACGGCCTATCCTGGCCGCCGACACTACCGTCACGATCGACGGCCTGATCCTCGGCAAGCCGGCCAGCAGGCGCGAGGCGACCGAGATGCTGCAAATGCTGTCCGGACGCACGCACCAGGTGCTCACCAGCGTCGCCGTCATCCATCAGGAGCAATCCTGGCAACTCACGCAAGTTTCCGATGTCTTATTCCAAAGCTTGAGCGCTGCCATGATCGACGCCTACTGCGATACCAGCGAGCCGTATGACAAAGCGGGCGGCTATGGCATCCAGGGGCCGGCAGCGATTTTCATCGAAAGCATACGCGGCAGCCATTCCGGCATCATGGGTTTGCCGCTTTTCGAAACCGCACAATTACTTCAACAGGCAGGCATCCGCATTTTATGAGCGAAGACATCCTCGTCAACATCACGCCGCAGGAAACCCGCGTCGCCCTGATTTTCCAGGGTGCGGTGCAAGAGCTGCACATCGAGCGCACTTTGTCGCGCGGCCTGGCCGGCAATATCTACCTGGGCAAGGTGGTGCGCGTGCTGCCAGGCATGCAATCGGCCTTCATCGATATCGGCCTCGAGCGCGCCGCCTTCCTGCACGTAGCGGACATCTGGGAAACCCGCGCCCACGATGGCCAGGCGGCGCAGCAGACGCCGATTGAAAAACTCTTGTTCGACGGCCAGTCGCTGACCGTGCAGGTGGTCAAGGATCCTATCGGCACCAAGGGCGCCCGCCTGTCGACCCAGATCTCGATTGCCGGCCGCATGCTGGTGTATCTGCCGCAGGACCGCCATATCGGCATTTCGCAGCGCATCGAGAACGAGGCTGAACGCGAGCTGCTGAAAAATAAAGTACAAAAACTGCTGCCGCCGGAAGAAAAAGGCGGCTTCATCATCCGCACCATGGCCGAGGATGCGCCGGATGCGGACCTGCAGATGGATATCGAGTACCTGCGCAAGACCTGGTCTTCGATCACGCTGCTGACCAAGACCAAGCCGGCGCCGACCTTGCTGCATCAGGACTTGAGCCTGGCGCAGCGGGTCCTGCGCGATTTCGTCAACGACGAAACCACTACAATCCAGGTCGATTCGCGCGAGAATTTCCAGAAGCTGCAGGAATTCGCCGCCAGCTACACGCCCTCGGTCACCGAGCGGCTGATGCATTACACCGGTGAGCGTCCTCTGTTCGATCTCTACGGCGTGGAAGAAGAAATCCTGGAAGCCCTGAGCCGCCGTGTGCCGCTCAAATCCGGCGGCTACCTGATCGTCGACCAGACCGAGGCCATGACCACCATCGACGTCAATACCGGCAGTTTCGTCAACGGCCGGAATTTCGACGACACGATTTTCAAGACCAACCTGGAAGCGGCGCACGCGATCGCGCGCCAGCTGCGCCTGCGCAACCTGGGCGGCATCATCATTCTCGATTTCATCGACATGGAGAACAGCGAGCACAAGCTAGCCGTGCTGGCCGAGCTGCACAAGGCCCTGCTGCGCGACCGCACCAAGAAATCGGTGTCGGAATTCTCGGCGCTTGGCTTGGTGGAAATGACCCGCAAGCGCACCCGCGAATCGCTTGCCCATATCCTGTGCGAGCCCTGCCCTGCCTGCAACGGCAAAGGCCAGGTCAAGACCGCGCGCACCATCTGCTACGAAATCCTGCGCGAAGTGCTGCGTGAAGCCAAGCAGTTCAACCCGCGCGAATTCCGCATCCTGGCGTCGCAAGTGGTGGTCGACATGTTCCTGGAAGAAGAATCGCAGCATCTGGCGATGCTGGGCGATTTCATCCGCAAGCCGATTTCCTTGCAGGTGGAAACGGTTTATCCGCAGGAACAGTACGACATCATTCTTATGTAAGGTTTGCATGAACAACTCTTTACCGACTTCTCCGGCGGACACCGCGGTGGACGATTCCTTCCACATTGCCTTTTGCGTCGACGACCACTATTGCCGCAGCATGGGTGCGACTATCGCCTCCATCATCGCTAACAGCCCGGGCGTGCAATTCACCTTTCATGTATTCGCCTTCAAGCTCTCCGACGACAACCGGGCGCGCTTCAAGAAGCTGGAACAGATGTACGGCCTGAAGACGCACATCCACATCATCGATCCGGATGTCTTCAAGCCGTTTGCTCACATCTCGCAGTTTTCCTACTACTCGCCGACCATCTTCACCCGCTTGCTGATTCCCTCGACCTTGCGCGGACTCTGCGACAAGGTGCTGTACCTGGACGCTGATATCCTGTGCGTCGGCAGCATGGCCGAACTGCTCAGCATGGAGTTCGGCGACAGCGCGGCGATTGTGGTGCCCGATGCGGACGAAACCACCAGAAGGCGCTGCGCGGCCTTGCAGCTGGCGTCGGGGAAATACTTCAATTCCGGCGTGATGTACATGCATGTCGAAAACTGGATGGCGCAGGAAATCACCGAGAAAACCATCCACGCCATCCTAGAGAACGGCAAGCACTACCGCTTCCCTGACCAGGATGCGCTGAACGTAGTGCTGGAAGGAAAAATTCAGTACATCCCGCGCAAATGGAATTTCCTGTATGACCTGATCCACGACCTGGAAAAAGACAAACGCCAGATGCGCGACATCGGCGACGTCGTCTTCATCCATTTCGCCGGCGCCGTCAAGCCGTGGAACGACTGGTGCCTGCATGCCTCCCGGGACCTGTTCGTCAAGTACCAGGCGCTTTCGCCTTGGGCCGACCTGGCGCTGGACAAGGCGCCGCGCAACTACAAAGAGATGCGCATGTATTCGCGCTTCCTGATGAAGCGCGGGCAAGTGCTGGATAGCTTCAAGTGGTACCTCAAATATCTTTCCGCAAGGTAATTTATTCAAGACGTAACTATCCGTTATAACTTGACCTGCTAGCGCAAGGCCAAGCTACAATTCTGCAAACTTACAATCAGTTCAGCAACACCTGATCGAAATATGGCAATAACAAGCTCACATGTCTTAATATGCCGCACCGACAATATAGGCGACGTCATCTTGACCTTGCCTATTGCCGCATATTTAAAACAGCATTTCCCGGCGCTGAAAATCAGCTTTCTATGCCGCGCCTATGCTGCCCCCGTGATCAGGCACTGCCGCAGCGTCGACGAGGTAGTGGAACTTGAAACATTCCTGGATAATCCTGCTGCCTATTTTGCACATGCCAAGGTTGACACCATCATTCTGGCGCAACCAAACAAGCGTCTGGCGGTGATAGCTTTCAAAGCCCGCATCCTCAATCGCATAGGAAATGCACGCCATAAGCTGTATCAAATGCTTTACTGCAATCGCAGGGTGCGATTCAAGAAAGGAAATTCGGAACTGCATGAAGCACAGTTCAATTTCGAGTTCCTGCGCCCTTTCGGATTAACCACCATTCCGGAACTGTCAGAAATTATTACGCTGTATGATTTCGACATTCCAGAGGTTCCGGCAATAGCGCGCATGTTCGCGCCGCATCCTTTCAATCTGATTCTGCATACAAAATCAAATGGCCACGGCCGCGAATGGCCCATCAAGCATTACACTACTCTCGCCAGACAGCTGGGCAGATATCCGGATATCCGGATATGGCTCACCGGCAGCGCCGCCGAAGGAGAATGGCTGGCCGCATATGGTGCAGAATTATTGCAATTACCAAATGTCAGCAACGTCTGCGGCAAATTCACGCTGGATCAGCTGAGTTCGTTCATTAAAGCGGCAGACGGCTTGATTGCGAGCGGTACCGGACCGCTCCATGTTTCCGCGGCGCTGGGACAGCGCACGCTAGGCTTGTTCCCACCCACCCGGCCGATGCATCCGGGCAGATGGGCGCCATTGGGAACCCGGGCTCAGGCGCTGTGCCTGCCGATCAGCTGCGCGGGTTGCAAGGATGTCGACGCCGCCAGTTGCGCTTGCATGGAGAACATCACACCCGATAGCGTCGCAGAAGTTGTCTTGCAATGGCGCCAGGATAGCGGCGCTCATCTCACCAGCCCCGAGGAAGCAGCTACCGTTAGCGCAGCGCAGCGATAACCTGCTCGACCGTAATTGCCTTAACCCAGTCTCGGCGATTTGCCGTGGTTATCACGATACTGTTCTCCTGGTCGATAGGCGCCCACTCAGGATTTTTCTGGCGCATTAAGGCGATCACCGGGACGTGCACGGCATTGGCCAGGTGCATCACGGCGGTCTCGACCGAGATGATCAAATCGCACTGGCGCAGCATCGCCGGTAACTGAAAGAAATTATCCTGCGCGCTGAACAACTGTATGCGGGCTATCGTATAAGCGTCGAAAAAGGCTTTAGCCCGCTGCATTTCCTCGGGCACCACATTGACTATAAAGCATGTGTCTTTGTAAGTTTCCTGTGCTCGCAATGCGGAAACAAGGTCGACGACACGCTCCAGCGGCCAGCAACGCTTCGGTGTCTTGGCATAGGGATTAATGAAAATCAGCCGCGCCCGGTGATCCGCCGGATTTCCGCCGGCGCATTCAAAATGCCATGCTTTCAGCTGTTCTTTAGCGTACGTCTCCCATTGTTCTGGGATCTGCACGAAAGGCAGGCGCGAAAATGACGTACTGTCGATGCCAAACAAACGATTGAACCAGGCCGCATAGACCGCACTGATGTGCACTCCGCGCTCGGCGACACGATCCGGATCAAACGCGGCATCCAGTTTTTGATAGGCAAGACACTTATGCAGCGCAAAGATGCTCGCCGGTTTTTTCATGCCAGCAACAAAACCGCGCGGGCTGATCTGGCGCGCAAGTTTCGCATACATTGGCGGCCGCAAGGTCGCCAGCGACACGACGAGTGAATAATCCTCCTGTTGCGCCTCGACTATCGATTGCTCAAATAATGCGGGGCTGTAAGTCTGCTGGTAAATCTTGGCAACGAACGGGCATTCAGCCAGCCAGTCATACAAGGCGTATTTCTTCAAATACGGCCATGCTGCAGTGTTGTTGGTGCGACGCACTTCATCAACCCAAATATGGATTTTGATATGCGGAAAAGCATGTGCAAAAGCCTGAAAACAGTTTTGCAGATAAGTGAAATCGCCGAGTGCGAGATGGGCAATGAACAGGATCTTATCTGTTTTTTCCAACAAAGCGGCAGGAGCGAGTTGTGCTGTCATGAGATTTTCTATTGATTTTCTTGCAGACTGTATTTTCAAATGCGGCAGGTTGACGAGATCAAGACCGCTGCTCAGGGCCGCTCGCATCAGCTCTCTACATTCACCACTTCCTTGGAAAACTGCAGGTGATACAGATTTGCATATGCGCCTCGCTTGCCAAGCAATTCATCATGGGTGCCGATTTCCACAATGCTGCCGTTCGAGAGCACGACGATGCGGCTGGCGCGCTGAATGGTTGACAGCCTGTGCGCGATCACGAACGTAGTGCGGCCCTCCATCAACTGGTCGAGCGCTGCCTGTACTGCTCGCTCGGATTCGGTATCTAGCGCGGATGTAGCCTCATCCAGGATAAGGATCGGGGCATCCTTGTAAATCGCGCGCGCCATCGCCAGTCGCTGACGCTGGCCGCCGGAGAGACGTGAGCCGTTATCACCTATTTGCGTCTCGTAGCCGTCCGGCAAAGCCGCAATCATCTCGGACAGATGCGCAGCCTTGGCAGCAGCTTCTATCCGTGCACGGTCGGGATTACTGTCGCCATAGGCGATATTGGCCGCAATCGTATCGTTGAACAGCACCACATTCTGGCTCACCATGGCTATCTGGCAGCGCAAGCTGCGCAAAGAGATCTCCTCAATGGGCAGATCATCCAACAGGATACGGCCTTCAGTCGCCGAATAAAATCCAGGAATCAAATTGACCAGGGTCGACTTTCCGCCTCCTGACATGCCCACGAATGCAATCGTTTCCCCCGGTTCGACATTCAGGTTAATATCCATCAACGCAGGCTTTTCCTGCCCGGGATATGAAAAACCGACATTGGAAAATTCAACTTTCCCGGTGACACGCCGATCCAGCGGTATACCGTCGGCGCGCTCAATCGGACTATCGATCAGCCTGAATACAGCTTCCGCCGCAGCCATGCCACGCTGCAGCGGGCCGTTCACCTCAGCCAGCTGCTTCAGCGGCACCTGTAAAGCGATCATGGCAGCCAGAAACGACACGAAATCACCGGCGGTGAGCTGCGCATGACTTGCCTGCACCAGGCCCATGGTGATCATGGCCGACATCGCGCAAGCCATCATGATTTGCGTAACAGGTACGGTAGCGGCGAAGGTACTGGTCATGCGCATGCTGTAGTGCCGGATATGCTCGGCCGATTCTTCGAAGCGTTTTTTCTCGTATGTTTCTCCGCCAAACACCTTGATGACCTGCTGGGCACGCGTGGTTTCTTCGATTACCTGAGTCAGCTGGGCATTGACGTCGAGTGCATCCTTGTTGAGTTTTTTCAGGCGCTTGGCAGTCGTGCGGACTACCATGATCATCAAAGGCATCAGCACCAGCGCGACTATCGTCAGCTTCCAGCTGATAAACAGCATGTATCCGAGCAAACCCACTACCGTCAGCACACAACGCACAATCGACGTAAACAGCTTGCTGATCATTTCTATGATCTGCTGCACTTCAAACATGATCGAATTGATCACCCGCCCTACCGTATGAGTGGCGTGAAAGTCGATCGACACATGCAAGATGCGATTGAACATTTGCTGCCGCAACGTATTCAACACCCGAGTGGAAACCCAGTTAGTCATGTATGTCGTCAAGAAGGTTGACGCGCCACGTGCTACAAATGCACCGATCACTGCAACCGGCACCAGCCACAGAGGGAAAGTCGGCTTTTGAACAAAACCGTTATCCAGCAAAATTTTAAAAATATAGGCAACCAACGGTTCTGTTGCCGCCGTTACCACCATCCCGAGCAATCCGAGAAACAGGCGCTTCTTGTATGGCCGGTGCAGTATCGCCAGGCGCTTGAAATAAGTTGTGTAGGAAGATGAGCTCATCAGTCAGTCTGCTTTAAGTTCTTTTTTACGCTTAATTATGATGGCAAGGAATGTCGCAACGCTCATGCAATAAAATCCGCCAAGAACCGTCCAGAAAAACATCAGGTCCGTAAGGCCGAAGATAAAGAAACCCAGGCACAGGAGTATCCCCATTCCCGCCGCCACTCGAATGTCCCGGTCAGGATGATGTATCTCCCTGGAAAAATAGTATGCTGGCACACAATAGATCGACAAGTTCGCAAGCAGTCCGAATATCCCCAATATGGTCAGATTGAACAAAAGCTCATTATGAGAATGTGCAAGAGACGCCGCGAGAGGAGTAATCTGGTTTTGCGCAGACAGGGTTTCCAAGCCGATACCGAAGTTCTCCCGTCCGATCCCGAAAACCGGGCGTTCCTTGAACAGTTCCCACGACGCCCGCCAGAGCTGAAGTCTGATACCTAGCGAAGTATCAACATTTTTTCCATGCAAATAAAGAGAAATATCCGATTTAGCTTCCGTCACCCTGGTTTCCACAGTACCACTGAAAGTAAACACGGATCCCACCACCACAAGAGAGAAAATTGCCAGCATCAACTTATGGCGCAGCTGGATTCTTCTCCAGGAATGGACTACGAAAATCACAAAAAAAGGAATCGCTATCCAGGTACCTCTGGACTGTCCCAGAATGGTGATGTACAGACTGGCAATAAAAATGATGAATTTCAGGGCCATGATCATTTTACTGCGGCGGCTGTTCCAGCCGATCGACAGCAGTGTCATGCAACCCAGCAACAGGGCAATATCAGAAAAAGCAATGATCAGCAGAAATCCGATATTGCCTGGCCGGGATACTCCCCCATCCGTCACCAGATATATCTTGATCGTTGCTGCAATGATTCCGCAAATGAAAGCCCACTGCACATACTTCAGATATTTAAGGGGTGCCGCCATCACTATCCAAAAGACTGGCGCAAAGATGGCAAGGCGCAGAGCGCGATCATATTGTTTAGCGTCAAAAATCCCAAGCGAAAACTGATTGAGAATGACTGCAATGAACAAGGATGCCATGGCAAGATGAAGCGGCCAATAGTCTTTCAACATTTGACTGAACGTGATGCCCATGGGCTTACAGCGCAAGATCAGTGCGGCTATGCTGCAAATCAAAAGCACGAATAAACAGGCATTGCCAGCATTGTGCAGCACTATGGATAAGGCAGGAAACAACAGAATGGCCAGAATTACAGGCCATTTAATATAAGACAAATTTCTTCTCCGGATTTAAGTTAAATGGTGAAATGGCTCTGGTAAATTGCACCAGTTTAATATTCCACCGCGACCGCTTCCGGGCCTATTTTTTCTGACAAGGCGAGCTGCAGGCCGTCGCTAGGAGACATCCTCCATTCATCGCCGAATAAGATTTCGCACGCGATGCCCTCCCCGGTGTAACGCAACGTTATCGGCAGGCCTGTTTCTGAACGATGTGACGACAGCATCTCCCTAAGCTGCAACGCATCGACTTTCTGCGAAGGAGACGATAAAGACAGTACAATTTGACGCCCATAGTGAATCCGCGCAGTAGCAATATCCATCACCTTTTCTGCCGACACCCGCAAGCCGCCATTGAAGCGGTCTTCCGAAACCTTGCCCTGCACTACCAGGAATTCGTCTTCCTTGAAAAACGCCTTGTTCGGTTCGAACTGCTCGTTATAGACGGTGACGTCAAGCGTCGCGCTGCCGTCGTCCAGGGTAACGATCATCATTTTTCCGCGCTGAGTCATCTGGGTCCGCAAGCTGGAGATGATGCCGGCCAGGGTGCGCGGCTCGCGCGATGGTTCCAGGCTGCCTAGCGGCGTGCGCGCAAAACGGCGCGCTTCGGCAGCGTAGGCGTGGAACAGATGCCCAGACAGATAGAAGCCGAGCGCACTCTTCTCTTCCGTCAGTTTCTGTTTATCGGTCCAGGGCGTCGCCTGCACATATTCGATCGGCGCTTCCAGGTCGCTGTCGTCACCGCCGAACAGGCTCACCTGATTGGCAGACGCCAGTTTCTGATCGGCGGCTTCCATCGCACGCGGCACGGAAGCCAGCAGGATGCCGCGGTCGACCTTGAAGCAGTCGAAGGCGCCGGCACGTATCAGCGACTCGATGGTGCGGCGATTGATCTGACGCTTGTCCACCCGCAGGCAAAAATCGAAGAGGTCGACGAAGGGCTTTTCCTGGCGGGCGGCGATGATGGCTTCGATCGCGTTCTGTCCCGAACCTTTGACGGCGCCCAGGCCGTAACGGATGAAGGTTGCTTTCTTGCCCGGTTCGCCTTCCGGCGTGAAACGGTAGTCCGACAGATTGATGTCCGGCGGCAGCAAGGTCAGCTTGCAGATGACCAGCGAATCTTCCACCAGGATCTTGATCTTTTCCGTGTCGTCCATCGCCAGCGACAAGTTGGCGGCCATGAACGCGGCAGGATGATGCGCCTTCAGGTAGGCGGTGTGATAGGACAACAGAGCATAGGCGGCGGCATGCGACTTGTTGAAGCCGTAGCCCGCGAATTTTTCCATCAAGTCGAAAATCTCGTCGGCCTTGGCTTCGCTCAAGCCGTCCTTGGCCGCGCCGTCGCGGAAAATCTGGCGGTGCTCCGCCATCTCTTCCGCCTTTTTCTTACCCATCGCCCGCCGCAGCAAATCGGCGCCGCCGAGCGAGTAGCCGCCGACCACCTGCGCCATCTGCATCACCTGCTCCTGATACACCATGATGCCGTAGGTTTCGGACAGGATACCCTCAGTGCGCGGATCCGGATAATCGAAGCGCTCGCCATGCTTGCGTTTGCAGAAATCCGGGATCAGGTCCATCGGACCCGGGCGATACAAAGCCACCAGCGCGATAATGTCTTCAAAGCGGTCGGGGCGCGCATCTTTCAGCATGCCTTGCATGCCGCGGCTTTCCAGCTGGAACACGGCGACCGTTTTGGCCGCGGTCAGCAGTTCATAGGAAGCACGGTCGTTGAGCGGCAGCTTTTCCAGGCTGAAATCGGCCATGGCAGGATCGAGCTGCTTGATGTAGCGCACCGCCCGGTCGAGGATCGTGAGGGTGGTCAAACCCAAGAAGTCGAACTTCACCAGGCCGACCGCTTCGACGTCGTCCTTGTCGTATTGCGAGACCACGCCGGCATCGCCGCCCTGGGTGTAGAGCGGGCAGAAATCGGTCAGCTTGCCTGGAGCGATCAGGACGCCGCCGGCATGCATGCCGATGTTGCGGGCGATGCCTTCGACCTGCTGCGCCAGGTTGAGCAGCTGCTTGACCTCTTCCTCGTTTTCGAGGCGTTCGGCCAGCATCGGTTCCTCCTGGATCGCATCGGCGATGGTCACATGTTTGCCCGGCTTGAACGGGATCAGCTTGGAAATGCCGTCGCAAAAGTTGTAGCCGAAGTCGAGCACGCGGCCGACGTCGCGGATCGCGCCCTTGGCGGCCATGGTGCCGAAGGTGGCGATCTGCGATACCGCATCCTTGCCGTACAAATCCTTGACGTGCTGGATGACGCGGTCGCGCCCTTCCTGGCAAAAGTCGATGTCGAAGTCGGGCATCGATACCCGCTCCGGATTGAGGAAGCGTTCGAACAGCAGATTGTATTTGAGCGGATCGAGGTCGGTGATCTGCAGCGAATAGGCGACCAGAGAACCGGCGCCGGAACCCCGTCCCGGTCCGACCGGCACGCCGTTCTGCTTGGCCCAGCGGATAAACTCGGCAACGATCAGGAAGTAGCCGGGGAAACCCATCTTGATGATGGTGTCGGTTTCAAACTTGAGGCGGTCCTGGTAACGCTGGCGCTGCTGCTCGCGCTTGGCCTCATCCGGGAACAGGTGCGCCAGGCGCAGCTCCAGGCCTTCCTGTGATTGCTGGATCAGGAATTCGCCGATGGTCATGCCGTCCGGCGTCGGGAAATCGGGCAGTTGCGGCTTGCCCAGCTGCAGCGTCAGGTTGCAGCGCTTGGCGATTTCAATCGAATTCTGCAAGGCCGCCGGCATGTCGGCAAACAGTTCCGCCATCTCGGCCTGGCTCTTGAACGATTGCTGGACATTGAAGCGGCGCACGCGGCGCGCATTCGCCAGCATCTCGCCTTCGGCGATACAGGTACGCGCTTCGTGCGCGATGAACTCTTCCTTGTCCAGGAACTGGGTCGGGTGGGTAGCCACCACCGGCACGCCGAATTTCGCCGCCAGCGCCACTGCCTGGCGCACATGCGCTTCCATGTTCGGCTGCTCGGCGCGCTGCACTTCAACGTAAAAATTATCCGGGAAAATATTCATCCAGCGCTGGATGCAACGCTCGGCCGCTTCCAGGTTGCCGTTGTCGATGGCCATGCCGATATCGCCGAAGTGGGCGCCCGACAAGGCAATCAGGCCGTTGCCGCTGCCATTCCCGTGGTCCTTGAGAGCGGCCAGCCATTCGGCGCGGATTTCGGCGCGGCCGCGGTGCAGGTTTTCCAGCCAGGCGCGCGACAACAGTTCACACAGCTGCAGGTAGCCGCTGCGGTTCTTGACCAGCAACAGCAGACGAGACGGCTTGTCGCGTTCGTCGTCGTTAGTGATCCAGACGTCGCAGCCGATGATCGGCTTGATGCCCTTGCCGCGCGCGGCCTTGTAGAATTTGACCATGCCGAACAGGTTGGCGAGGTCGGAAATGCCAAGCGCGGCCTGGCCATCGCTGGCTGCTGCTTTCACTACGTCGTCGATGCGCACCAGGCCATCGACGATGGAATACTCAGAGTGGAGGCGGAGGTGAATAAATTGCGGTGTCGTCATGGGCGGTATTTTACCCCGAGGCCTGTCAGACTTTTAGCAAAATTGGGCAAACCCATGCCTGCCGTTTATAATACTGATAAATCAACGACTTACCGAGAAATTTCCCATGCAGTCCAGTCACTCTTTTGTCAATATTGCGGCCTACAAATTCGTCACTTTCATAGACACGGAGCAGAAGCGCCCAGAATTTCTTGCAATTTGTAAGGAATTGCAACTAAAAGGCACGATCTTGCTCACTCCGGAAGGCATCAACCTGTTTCTGGCTGGACAACGTGCGCAAATCGACCAGTTTCTGGCCTGGCTACGCGCCGACGAGCGCTTTGCGGACATCGAAGTCAAGGAAAGCTATTCCGATAAACAGCCGTTCACCCGCATGCTGGTCAAGCTGAAAGCGGAAATCATCACCATGAAGCATCCGCTGATCAAGCCGGAACTGGGGCGCGCGCCGGCAGTACAGGCGCAGACCCTGAAACGCTGGCTGGACCAGGGCGTTGACGACAACGGCCGGCCGGTGGTGATGATGGATACCCGCAATGCCTTTGAAGTCGATGTCGGCACCTTTGAAAACACCATCGACTACCGCATCGAAAAGTTCAGCGAGTTTCCCGCGGTAGTGGCAGAGCACAAGGACGAGCTGGCCGGCAAGACCATCGTTACCTTCTGCACCGGCGGCATCCGTTGCGAGAAAGCGGCAATCCACATGCAAGACATCGGCTATGACAGCGTGTACCAGCTGGAAGGCGGCATCCTCAAGTATTTCGAGGAATGCGGCGGCGCCCATTACGACGGCGATTGCTTCGTGTTCGACTATCGCACCGCGCTCAATCCGCAACTGCAGGAAACCGCCACGGTGCAATGCTACGCCTGCCGCGCGGTGGTGACGCCGCGCCAGCAATTGTCGCCGCAATACGTTGCCGGCAAGTCTTGCCCGCATTGCCTGGCCGAGACAGTTCCGGCCGAAGCGGCAGCGCCATCGGACATCAGCACGGCGCATTAATCGCGCAATTCAGCCCCATGAAAAAGCCCGCTGGCAGTTGCCGCGGGCTTTTTGTTTTCCGAGCGGAGGGATTGCGCCCTCCCGTCAAATCAATTACTTCTTGAACTTCTGCGCAGTCTCGGCAACGCGCTGGCCGAACTGGCTGGCGGTTTCCAGGTCGCCGGCTGCAGGACCTTCCTGCGGCGACGAATCGGACGGGCTTTGCGCCAGGGCGCCGGAAAAGCCGCCGACGAAATTGACGTCGTTGCGCTGCGCTGCCTTGCTGTTGGCTGGCATCAGGCCGGTGCCGACCCACACCATGCTGTGCTGCATCGCGAACGTGATCAGGTAGCTCATGGTGGTGCCCTTGTCACCATTCATGGTCGCCGAATTGGTGAAGCCGGCGGCGACCTTGTCTTTCCATTTCTGGCCAAACCATTGCTTCGACGAAGTATCCGCAAATTTCTTGAACTGCCAGGAAACCGTGCCCATGTAGGTCGGCGTGCCAAAGATGATGGCGTCGGCAGCTTCCAGCGTGGCCCAGGCGGCATCGCTCAGATTGCCTTCGGCATCGATGGCGATCAGCTCAGGCGTCGCGCCTTGCGCGCGCAATACGCCGGCATGCACTGCCTCGGCCTGGTTCTTGGTATGGCCGTAGCCTGAGTGGTAAACGATAGCAACTTTGGTCATGACAATGCCCTTTTGATGTAAAACTCAGTTAGCAAAATAAAACAACGAGAAGTAAGTGCCCCGGGTAAACTAAATTCACGATTATGAGTCTGAAGGCAATCTCAACTCGAACCGATGCTCATGAAACTGAAAGTTGAACTGACTGAAGCGGAGAAACGAACCTTGCAACAACTGTCGC
>Ga0210409_10004061_pt1 | contig 15953 bp, 10 predicted proteins | sample IncBWH17MmetaG_FD_161649 | JGI IMG/M metagenome (GOLD analysis project Ga0210409, IMG submission 161649) | Forest soil microbial communities from Barre Woods Harvard Forest LTER site, Petersham, Massachusetts, United States - Inc-BW-H-17-M | ecosystem: Environmental > Terrestrial > Soil >...
TCGATCAGTATACCCGACGCGCACCACCCACCCCCGCCCTCAGTAGCCGAATCGGTAGCGCAGCTCGGCGTAGATCTCGCGCGGGTAGTTCCAGTGGTAGCCGTCGAAGGTCAGGCTGTTGTCGACAAGTAAGTGCTTGTCCGCGACGTTGAGCACGGTGAGCGAGCCACTGAGGCGCTTACTGAAGGTCCTCGCCAGGCTGACATCGAGCGTCACGCTGCTCGGCAGGTGGCTCGGCCCGGGGGTGCCGTTGGAAAAGCCCGAGCCGGCATAGAGATTGAGCGCACTCGTCATTTGCCAGGGAAGTTCGGCCTCGAGACCGGCGTTGAGCGTATTGCGCTGGTCATGATCCAGTGCGTAGTAGCCCTTGGGGGGCGAGAAGTCGGTGAGCCCGCCGGTGATCGCGCCGGTGCCGTCGGCCGTCTGGTTAGAGTACGCCACGTACACCTGAAACCCGGCCGAGAAGCGCGGCGAGCGCACCGTCACCTCGGTGGCCTCGATCAAGGCCCCGGTGATGGTGATCGGCAGAAACACGTTGGAGTTGCCGATGGGGTTATGGTCGAAGAAGTTCTCCGCCTTGGTGCGGAAGTGATCGATGTCCAGCGTCCAGCCCTGTAATGGAATCGTGATGCCGAACTGCAGCTCCGTGTCGCGCTCGCCGTGCAGCGGCAGGAACGACAGAGCGCTCGCCCGTGCGAACTGCAGCAGGGGACCGGAGATGGTCTCGAGCGGCGGCGCCTGGTAGTACTTGCCCCAGAAGCCACGCAGCACCCAGTCGAGCTGCGGAATCTTCACGGTCAGGCCGAAGCGCGGGTCGGTGGCGCTCTCGGTGACCAGCCCGTCGAAATGCGTCTGCCGCACGCCGCCCGACAGGGTGAGCCACGGCCTCAGCCGATAGGTATCCTGCAGGTACGCCGCCTCGAGGTTGCCCGAGGGTCGCAGAGTCTGCAGCACGGGCGGGTTGCTGCCGTCGTTGAAGAGCACGTTGAAGAACTGGTTGTCGCCCTGCGCGATTGCCGAGAGGCCCGCCTGCAGCGTGTTGCGGCCACTCTGCAGGCGCAGGCTCTCCTGACCGCCGAAATAGCTCGAGGCGTGCTGGTAGGTGGTGCTGATCGGATTATCGTCCGCCGCGCCGTCGAGGTCGGCGCGGTTGTAGTGATAGAGCACCGAGCTGGTGAGCACCAGCTGGCTGCTGAAGGTGTGCACCCACGAGAGGATCCCGAACGCATCCGCTTCGCGCTGCACGTCGTCGGCCACCTGCCCCGGAGTGTTGGGAATCTGGTAGGCGTCGCGGCGCGCCGAGCCGATGAAGCGCAGCTGATCGTCCGGGCCGACGTTGTAGATGAGAGTGGTGAACAGCCCGAAGCCGTACGCGGCGTCGTGGACGATCTGCGCCACGGGCGTCATCAGCCCGAGCTCGCTGCGGTTGCCGTTGGCGCTGACATAGTAGGCGAAGTCGTCGCTGTGACTGCCGACGCTGACGGCATCGTTGGTCTGGCCGTAGTTGCCGCCGCTCGCCAGCAGCTCGCCCTGGTTGTCGCGCTCGAAGCCGGTGCGCGGCACGACGTTGAAGACACCGTAGGTGCGATCGCCCTCGTCGGCGCCGTAGCTGCCGCGCTGCACCTCCAGGTAATCGATGTCCTTGGGATCGATCTGCGGCCCGAGATTGCCGGCGATGTTGGTATTGGGAATCTCGACGCCGTCCACTTCCCAGCTGGTCTGATGCCCGCCGCGCACGTGCAGCTGGTCGTGAACCTGGTACGCTCCGGGTACGAAATCCGTGATCATCGCCAGGCTGTTGCTGCGGTCGGCTCCCGGGGTCTGCTCGATGTCGGTACGGCTCACCAGGGTGAGCGGCGTGAAGCTATCCGCGGTCGCCGGCGCGGCGGCGCTCACCGTCACGGTGGCGACCGTCTCGGGGGCGGCGGCGAGCTGGAGGTGCGTCGACGGCATCGCGCCGGAAACCACGGTCAGCTGCGCTTGCGCCGGCGCATAGCCGCTCGCGGTGACCCGCAGCACATAGTCGCCCACCGGCACATTGGGAAAGCCGAACGTGCCCGTTTCGCTCGAGCGGCTGCTCGCGCTCCACGCGGAATGTGCCGCGCGCAGCTCCAGTTGCGCGCCACTCACCGGCCGGTGCCCGACATCGTGGACGACGCCGTGGACCGCACCGAACCCCGCTGCCAGTGCCGCATGCGGCAACAGAAGCGCCGCGAGCACCAGAGCGATGTGCGCTGCCCGCCCCGATCGATCTTTCATGGCAATGATCCTTACGCGCGAGACCCGCCGCCCGCTGGAGGAGGTCGCGAACGGCCGCGGTGCGCGAACGCACCGCACGAACGGCTCTATTTTTTTCTAGCCCCGCAGGAGTGGCGGAGCACGCGGGGACTGCGCGCGGAGGATGCTGGGAACGAAGGGACCTGCGCTCAGGTCGAGCGGATGCGCGTCGCCCTCGGGCGATTGAGGCGCGAGCAGGACGACAGCGGTGGGCGCGGGGGCGAGCGTGGCGCTCGCCGCAAACAGGCACGGCGTGTGATGCGTCGCGGAGGTTGGGTCGCGGCCGCCGTCCGGAGAATGGTGGTGACGGTGATGCGCGTGCGCAGATGCGAGCGCGATCCCGGGCGGTAGGGGAGCAGCGCCAGGACAGAATTCGAGGGCGAATCCCTCCTCCGCGGCGACCGGCATGAACCCCGGCGGAATCAGCGCGCGCAGCAGCAGGGCAGGCAGCGCGAGTAGCGCCCAGCTCAGCCGCTGCCGGCGCAATCGTGCGAGTGGCGCCATCATTGCGAGCCTACATCGCGCCGGCGCCCTCGATCGATCGCAGTCTCGCTGTGGCACGGCACCGCGCTCATGTCCCCGGCGTCAGCAGCCGCTCGACATAGCGCGCGAGCTGGTCGACCTCGAGGTTGACCGAGGCCCCCGCGGTCAGCGCCCCGAGCGTCGTCACCGCCTGGGTGTGCGGGATGATATTGACGCCGAAGCTCGCACCCACGACCTCGTTGACCGTGAGGCTCACGCCGTCGACGGTCGCCGAGCCCTTGCGCGCGATGTAGCGCATGAGCTCCGGCGGCACCGCGATGGTGAGGCGCCGCGAGCGCGCGTCGGACTCGACGCTCGTCACGCGGGCAATGCCGTCGACATGCCCCGATACCAGGTGGCCGCCGAGCACGTCGCCGGCCCGCAGCGAGGGCTCGAGATTCACCGCCGCGCCCACGGCGAGCCTGCCGAGTGTGGTGAGCGACAGCGTCTCGTGCGAGAGATCCGCGGCGAAGCTTCGCTCTTCGCGCGCCGTCACCGTTAGGCAGCAGCCCTGCACGCAGATGCTGTCGCCGAGACGCACGCGTGTCTCATCGAGCTCCTTGAAGGCTATGACGAGACGTGCGTCCCCGGCGCGCTCCTCGCGCTTCACGATGTGCCCTACGTCCTGCACGATCCCCGTGAACAACTCGCCTCCCCTTCAGTTCGCGCCGCCGCCAGCGCGCGGCCGCAGCCGCAGCCGCACATCATCGCCCACCCGGGCAACCTCGGCGATGGCAAACGTGGGGGCCGCGTCGAGCTCGGCAAGCTCCGGGAACGCGAGCAGTGGCCGCGCCGAGGGGCCGAGGAGCTTCGGCGCCATGTAGATCAGCAGCTCGTCGGCGAGCTCCTGCCGCAGCAGCTCGCCGGCGAGCGTCGGGCCCGCCTCGACCTGCAGCTCGTTGATCTCGAGCTCGCCCAGGCGATCGAGCATCGCGGGCAACGGCACGCCGTTGCCCGCGGCGGGCAGCGTCTCGATGCGCGCCCCGCGCGCGGCGAGCGCGGCGCACAGCGGCTCCCAGCGCGGCTCGCTGGCGGGGATGGCCGTCACGATCAGCACCTCGCCGGGCACGGTGAGGAGGCGCGCTTCCGGCGGCGTGCGCAGCGAGCTGTCGAGCACCACACGCAGCGGCTGGCGCCGCTCGCCGCCTGCCTCATCGGGCAGCCGTACGTCGAGCCGCGGATCGTCGGCCAATACCGTTCCTATGCCGGTCAGAACCGCGGAGCTGCGCGCGCGCCAGTGCTGCACGTCCTCGCGGGCCGCGGTCCCGCTGATCCAGCGGCTCGCGCCGCTCGCGAGCGCGGTGCGCCCATCGAGGCTCATGGCGAGCTTAACGCGCACCCACGGGCGCCCGGTTCGCATGCGCTTCATGAATCCGACATTGAGCTCTTCGGCCTCCGCCGCCAGGAGTCCCGCCTCGACGGCAACGCCCGCGGCCTCGAGCCGCGCGGCGCCGCGGCCGTTCACCTGCGGGTTGGGATCGGCCACCGCGTACACCACGCGCGCCACGCGCGCCGCGATCAGCGCATCCACGCAGGGCGGCGTGCGTCCCTGGTGGCTGCAGGGCTCGAGCGTCACGTACGCGGCGGCACCCGCGGCCTGCCCTGCGGCCGCTGCCAGGGCTGCGACCTCGGCGTGCGCCTCGCCGGCGCGCGCGTGCCAGCCCTCCGCGACCACACGCCCGCCGCGCGCGATCACGCAGCCGACCCGCGGGTTCGGCTGGGTGGTGGTGAGTCCGCGCGCGGCGAGCTCGAGGGCGCGCCGCATCGCCTGGCGGTCAAAGTCAGAGAACATCGTCGCTGCAGATCATTCCGGCGGGGAAACTATTCCTCATCCTCGCCGGCGGATTCCGCCGGCAGCAACGGTAGCTGGTCTCGGCTCGGGGCGGTGCGCCCCGCGCGGCGCTTGTGCGCCGGCGGTTGCGTGTGCGCCGGCGGGGTGGCGCCGCGGGCGCTGCGCAGCCGCTCGATCTCGTCGTGAAACGCCTGCACGTCCTCGAACTGCCGGTAAACGGAAGCGAAGCGCACATACGCGACTTCATCGAGGTGGCGCAGCTCCTCCATCACGAGCTCGCCGATCGCACGCGCCGACACTTCGCGGTCGCCGAGGCTGCGAACCTTGTGGACGATCCGGCTTACCGCCTCGTCGAGCTGCCCACGAGGCACCGGCCTCTTCTCCAGCGCCTTTTCCATCCCGGCGCGCAGTTTCGCCTCGTCGAAGGCCTCGCGGGCGCGATCACCCTTCACCACCACCGGCATGACGAGCTCGGCGGTCTCGAAGGTGGTGAAGCGCTCGCCGCACTGCAAGCACTCGCGGCGGCGGCGGATCTGGCGTCCCTCGCCGGCAAGCCGCGAGTCGTTCACTTTGGTCTCGACGTGGCCGCAGAAGGGGCAATGCATGCGGCTATGAAGTGCGCTGCCGACTCACGGTCCGTAGACCGGGAAGCGCCGGCAGAGCTCGAGCACCTGCGAGCGCACACGCGCGACCACCGCGTCCTCGCCTTCCGCGTCCAGCACCTGGGCGATGAAGTCCGCCACCTGCTCGACCTCGCGCTCGCCGAAGCCGCGCGTGGTCGAGGCGGGTGTGCCGATGCGCAGCCCACTCGTCACCATCGGCGGCCGCGGGTCGTTCGGCACCGCGTTCTTGTTGACGGTGATGTAGGCGCGACCCAGGGCGGCGTCGGCGTCCTTGCCGGTGATGTTACGGTCGGCGAGGCTCATGAGGAACAGGTGGTTGTCGGTGCCGCCGGAGACTATCTGGTAGCCGTTCTTCGCCAGGCGCGCCGCCATGGCGCGCGCGTTGGCGAGCACCTGGCGCTGATAGTCGCGGAACTCCGGTTGCAGCGCCTCCTTGAGCGCCACCGCCTTGGCGGCGATGACGTGCATGAGCGGCCCCCCCTGAGTCCCGGGAAACACCATCGAGTTGAGCTTCTTCGTGATCTCGTCGTTGGCGCGCGCCAGGATCAGCCCGCCGCGCGGGCCGCGCAGCGTCTTGTGGGTCGTGGTGGTCACGACATCCGCGTGCGGCAGCGGGTTGGGATAGATGCCGGCCGCCACGAGTCCGGCGACGTGCGCCATGTCCACCACGAAGTACGCGCCCACCTCGCGCGCGATCGTCGCGAAACGCGCCCAGTCGACCACGCGCGAGTAGGCGGAGAAGCCGGCGATGATCATCTTCGGGCGGTGCTCCTCGGCGAGGCGTTGCACCTGCGCGTAGTCGATCTCGCCGCTCTCGGGGCGGATGCCGTACTGCGCGGCGCGGAAGAACTTGCCGGAGAAGTTGACCTTGGCGCCGTGCGTCAGGTGCCCGCCATGATCGAGGCTCATGCCCAGGATCGGGTCGCCGGGCTGCACCAGCGCGAAGTACGCCGCCGCGTTCGCCTGCGAGCCGGAATGCGGCTGCACGTTGGCGTAGTCGGCGCCGAAGAGCTTCTTGGCGCGGTCGATCGCCAGCTGCTCGGCGACGTCGACGAACTCGCAACCGCCGTAGTAGCGCTTGCCGGGGTAGCCTTCGGCGTACTTGTTGGTGAGCACCGAACCCTGGGCCGCCAGCACGCGCGGGCTGGTGTAGTTCTCGGAGGCAATGAGCTCGACGTGCTCCTCCTGGCGGCGGCGCTCGCCCTCCAGGGCACGGGCCAGCTCGGGATCGAAGTCTGCGATGGTCTCGGTGATGCGGAACATGCGTCGGTCAGCCTTGAGTGAAGCAGCGCGGCAGGGGGGCCGCGAATTGTACCGGAAGGGCCCGCGAGCCGCCCTTGTCCGGGACGCACCGGCGCGCAAGCGCCGCCTCCGACCGAAGCCCTCTACAGCAGGTTTTCGAGCACAGCGTTCCAGGCCTGGGCGAGATTACCGCGGTTGTAGCCCCCGCCCCCGAGGGCCAGCACGCGCCCATGGCCGAGCCGGTCCGCGAGCTCCTTCAGCGAGCGGGCGGCGTGCCCGTGCGAGCGGGCCGAGAGGCGCAGGTGCGTGATCGGATCGCCCTCGAGGCTGTCGGCCCCGCACTGCAGGATGAGGAACTCGGGCTCGAAGCGCTCGAGGTGCTTGAGCACGCGTGGCCACACCTGCTCGAAGACCGAATCGTCGGCGCCCGGCGGCAGTGGGACGTTGAGCTTCATGCCCGCCGCGGCCCCGCGGCCGGTCTCGCCGCTCGCGCCCGTGCCGGGGTAGAGGTAGCGCCCATCCTCGTGGAGGTCGGCGAACACCACCGCGGCGTCGTCCTCGAAGGCGTAGAACACCCCGTCGCCGTGGTGCGCGTCGATGTCGACGTAAGCGACGCGCTTGAGGCCCGCGCGTTTCAGCAGCTCGATCGCCACGCCGCAGTCGTTGAAGACGCAAAAGCCCGCGGCGCGCTCGCGCGCGGCGTGATGGAGTCCCGCGATGGGCACGAAGGCGCGGCGGCATTCCCCGCGCATGATCGCCTCCATCGCACTCAACGTGGCCCCCACGACTCCCGCGGCCGCCTCGTACACGCCGCGGAAGGCCGGCGTGTCGCCGGCGTCGAGGAGCCCGCTGCCGCTCGCGGAGCGCTCGCGCACGAACTCGAGGTACGCGGGGGTGTGGAACGCGCGCAGCTCCTCTTCGGTGGCGGTGCGCGGCTCGAGCACCTGCACGCGCCGGTCGAGGCCGCGTGCCTCGTACTCGCGCATGAAGGCGGCGAGCCGATCGGGCCCGAAGGGGTGACCATCACCGAAGCTGTAGCGGGCGAGCCGCTCGCTCACCACTACCCCCACGCCGGCATTCATGTGCGCCTGCAGCCCCCGCGGCAACTCCCCGTGGGACGAGCCTAGCACAGCGGGGCGGAACCCAAGACGCTGCCCGGTGCGGCGCACCCCGTATAATCGTTCCATCCCCTGCCGCCGGTCGTTGCATGGCTCAGTACATCTACACGATGAACCGCGTGTCCAAGGTGGTCCCGCCGAAGCGGGTGATCCTGCGCGACATCAGCCTGTCTTTCTTTCCCGGCGCGAAGATCGGCGTGCTCGGCCTGAACGGCGCCGGCAAGTCCTCGCTGCTGCGGATCATGGCCGGCATCGACCAGGGTTTCGATGGCGAGGCGCGCCCGCAGAGCGGCATCCGCATCGGCTTCCTGCCGCAGGAACCGCAGCTCGACTCATCAAGCGACGTGCGCGCCACGGTGATGGAAGGCCTCGGCGAGACGTTCCGCCAGCTCGAGGAGTTCAACCACATCAGCGAGCGCTTTGCCGAGGAACTCCCCGAGGAGGAGCTGAACAAGCTCCTCGAGCGCCAGGCACAGCTGCAGGATGCGATCGATGCCGCCAGCGGCTGGGAGCTCGAGCGCAAGCTCGAGATCGCCGCCGATGCGCTGCGCCTGCCGCCGTGGGAGGCGAGCATCGCCACGCTCTCGGGCGGCGAGAGGCGCCGCGTGGCGCTCTGCCGGCTGCTGCTCTCGGCGCCCGACATGCTGCTGCTCGATGAGCCGACCAACCATCTCGACGCCGAGTCGATCGCCTGGCTCGAGCGCTATCTCGAGGAATATCCGAGCACCGTCATCGCGGTCACCCACGACCGCTACTTCCTCGACAACGTCGCCGAGTGGATCCTCGAGCTCGACCGCGGCTACGGCATCCCCTGGCACGGCAACTACTCCTCCTGGCTCGAGCAGAAGGAGCAGCGCCTCGCGCTCGAGCAGCGCGAGCAGGAGGCGCTGCGCAAGGCGCTGGCGCACGAGCTTGAGTGGGTGCGGCAGAACCCCAAGGCGCGCCAGGCGAAGAGCAAGGCGCGCTTGCAGCGCTACGAGGAGCTCGCCTCGCGCGAATTCCAGGAGCGCAACGAGACCAATGAGATCTATATCCCGCCGGGCGAGCGCCTGGGCGACCTGGTTGTCGCGGTAGAGGGCCTGCGCAAGGGCTATGGCGAGCGCCTGCTCATCGACAACCTGGCCTTCAACCTGCCGCGCGGCGGCATCGTCGGCATCATCGGCCCGAACGGCGCCGGCAAGACCACTCTGTTCCGCATGCTCACCGGGGCCGAGAAGCCCGACGCGGGCGAGATCCGTTTGGGTCCCAGCGTGCGCCTCGCCTACGTGGACCAGTCGCGCCAGACGCTCGATGACAGCAAGACCGTCTGGCAGGAAATTTCCGGCGGCCTCGACCTGATCAAGGTCGGCGCTTACGAGACGCCCTCGCGCGGTTATGTGGGACGCTTCAACTTCAAGGGCGCGCAGCAGCAGCAACTGCTGGGCGACCTCTCCGGCGGTGAGCGCAACCGCGTGCACCTCGCCAAGGTGCTGCGCGCCGGGGGTAACGTGCTGCTGCTGGATGAGCCCACCAACGACCTCGACATCGAGACGCTGCGCGCGCTCGAGGAGGCGCTGCTCGCCTTCCCGGGCTGCGCCGTGGTGATCTCGCACGATCGCTGGTTCCTCGACCGGATCGCAACCCACATCCTCGCCTTCGAGGGCGACTCGCAGGTCGTGTGGTTCGAGGGGAACTACCAGGAGTACGTCGCCGACGTCCAGCGCCGCCGCGGCGCCGACGCGCTGCAGCCCCACCGCATCAAGTACAAGCCGCTCACGCGCTGACGGAGGCGCAGCGAAGCCTTGTCAGCGCCGACCGCAACGCAGGAGGAGCTGGAGCCGGACCGGCCGCGCTGGCGCTGGGCGGGCCCGCTCGCGGCGCTCCTGGTGTTCACCGCGGTGGGGCTGATCCTGCACCGCCAGCTCGCGCATCTGCACGTAAGCCACGTGCTCGCGCACCTGCACGCGATCCCGCGGCGCCAGGTGCTCGCGGCCCTCGGCTTCACGGCGGCGAGCTACTGGCTGCTCTCCAACTACGACGTGCTGGCGCTCGCGTATCTGCGCCGCCGGATCCCTTACCCGCGCATCCTCTTCACCTCGTTCATCGCCTACTCGTTCGGGCACACGCTCGGGTTCTCGGCCTTCACCGGCGCTGCGATCCGCTTTCGCCTCTATGCAACCGCGGGTGTCAGCGCGATCGATGTGGCGACCATCTCCGCTTTCTGCAGCCTGTCGCTCGGGATCGGGCTGGCGACGATTGCCGGGCTGTCGTTGTTCTTCTCTCCGGTGCACGCCGCGCAGATCCTGCACCTGCATCACAACTGGTCGCTGCTCGCGGGCCTGGTGCTGCTCACCGCCGTGGCCGCCTACGCCGCCTGGGCGACGCTCGCGCGCGGCACGCTCGAGCTGCGCGGCTGGGCGCTGCGCGCTCCGGGACCGGCGATCGGGCTCGCGCAGCTCGCGCTCTCGGTCGCGGACCTGTCGTTGTCGTCTGCGGTGCTGTGGTCGCTCCTGCCGGCGGACGCGCACGTCGGCTTCGTCACCTTCCTCGGCATCTACGCCACCGCGGCCATTGCCGGTATCGTGAGCCACGTGCCGGGCGGGGTCGGCGTGTTCGAGGCGGTGATGCTGCTCACGCTGCCGGGCGTGCCGGCAGACGCGCTGCTCGGCTCGCTGCTCGCCTACCGGGGCGTCTATTACCTGGTGCCGCTGGTGTTCGGCACGCTCCTGTTCGGCTCCAAAGAGCTCTCGGCGCAGCGCGGCCGCATGATGCGGGCGCAGGAGCTCGCCTCGGTCTACATCGCGCCGGTCGTGCCGCAGGTCGCGGGCGCCCTCACCTTCCTCGCCGGAGCGCTGCTGCTTTTCTCGGGAGCGACGCCCGCGATCGAGGAACGTCTGGCATTCCTCGACAGCTTTCTGCCGCTCGCGGTGCTGGAAGCCTCGCACCTCGCCGGTAGCGTCATCGGCCTCGGGCTCCTGGTGCTCTCGCGCGCGCTCTTTCGCCGGGTGCAGGGCGCCTACCACATCACCGTGTGGCTGCTGTTGGCGGGCATCTTCGCCTCGCTCCTCAAGGGCCTCGACTTCGAGGAGGCGACATTGCTCGCGCTCGTGCTCGCCGTGCTGATGCTCGGCCGGCGGGCCTTCTACCGCCCGACCGCGATCCTCTCGGAGCGTTTCACCCCGGCGTGGGTCGCGAGCATCACCGGCGTCATCGCCCTGGCGGTCTGGCTCGGCGTGATCTCCTACCGGCACCTGGGCTATTCGCACGACTTGTGGTGGACCTTCGCATTCGACGGCAACGCCCCGCGCATGTTGCGCGCCTCGCTCTCGATCGTGGTGCTCGGCACCGCTTACGTGCTGCTCAACATGCTGCGTCCGGCGCGGCCCGAGCCGGCGGTCGCCGGACCCGAGGAGCTCGCACGGGCGCGCGCCCTGATTGAGCAGTGCGACAACACGGTGGCGAACGCGGCGCTGACGGGCGACAAGCGCCTGCTGTTCAGCGAGGCGGGGACCGCCTTCGTGATGTACCAGATCGCGGGCCGCAGCTGGATCGCGCTCGGCGACCCGGTGGGCGCGCGCGAGGGCGCCGAGGAGCTGGTCTGGCGCATGCGCGAGATGTCCGACCATCACGGCTGCGAGACCGTGTTCTACCAGGTATGCGCCGACCGGCTCGCCCTCTACGTCGACTTAGGCCTCGCAGCGCTCAAGATCGGCGAGGAGGCGCGCGTGCCGCTCGAGAATTTCTCGCTCGAGGGAGCCGCGCGCGCGGAGCTGCGCCAGGCGCACCGGCGCGCGCAGCGTGACGGGGCGAGCTTCGAGGTCGTGCCGCCGGAGGGTGTCGAGGCGCTGCTGCCGGCGCTCAAGCGCATCTCCGATGCCTGGCTCGCCAGCAAGTCGACCGGCGAGAAGCGCTTCTCGGTAGGCGCGTTCTCGCCGCCGTACCTCAAGCAATTTCAGCTCGCCGTGGTGCGCGCCGCGGGCGCGCCGGCGGCGTTCGCCAACCTGTGGACGACCGGGACCAAGGCGGAGTTGTCGGTCGATCTGATGCGCTTTGGCCCCGAGGCGCCGCGCGGCACGATGGACTATCTGTTCATCGAGCTGATGCTGTGGGGACAGCGCGCGGGCTTTCGCCACTTCAATCTCGGCATGGCGCCGCTCTCGGGCCTGGAGTCACATCCGCTCGCGCCCGCCTGGCACCGGGTCGGCAACTTCATCTTCCGTCACGGCGAGCACTTCTATAACTTCGAGGGCTTGCGCCGTTACAAAGCGAAATTCGACCCTGTGTGGGAGCCGCGCTACCTGGTGGCGCGCGGCGGGATCGCCTTGCCGCGCGTACTGATCGACGTGTCGACACTGATCGCTGGAGGAATGAAGGAGTTGTTCGCGCGATGATCCGCGTCCTCGCTGCCGTGTTGCTCATGCTTGCCGTCGCGAATGCCGCAGACACCGCGAGTGCGGCGGCCGCCGCCCCCGCTGCCGGCAGGACGCCCGCCGCCGCAAAGCCGGCTCCGGCCGCGGCGCGGAACCCGCCCGGCGACGGCGCCGACGCGCACCTGCGCGCCGGGCGCTTCGGCACGGTGAGCGTCTACATCCCCGCAGGCACTCCTAAGAGCGTCGCGATCTTTCTCTCGGGCGATGGCGGCTGGGAGCTCGGTGTGATCAACATGGCGCGCGTGCTCCGCGACGGCGGTGCGGTGGTGATCGGCGCCGACATCCGCCGCTTGCTCGCGAGCCTTGGGTCTGCGGGGAGCTCGCAGAGCGCGCCGTGCCAGATGATCGCGGCGGATTTTGAGGCGCTCAGCCACCAGGTGCAGAAGGAGATCGGCATGCGCGAGTACCACGTGCCGGTGCTCATCGGCTACTCCTCGGGTGCCACCGTCGTGTACGCGACGCTGGTGCAGTCGCCGCCCGGCACTTTCGCCGGCGCGCTGAGCCTGGGGTTCTGCGCCGACCAGGATTTCGCGGGCGCCGCGCTCTGTCCGGGTGCGGGGCTGCGCTACACGGTCAACAAGCAGCACGAGCTGGTGCTCGAGCCGGCAGCCCACCTCAGGCAGCCGTGGATCGCGTTCCAGGGACAGAAGGATGAGGTATGCAGCCCGAAGGCGCTCGACGAGTTCGCAGCGCGGGTGGCCAACGCTGAGGTGGTGCGGCTGCCGCTCGTCGGTCACGGCTTCTCAGTCGAGCGCAACTGGATGCCGCAGTTTCGCGCCGCCTATGCGCGCTTGAGCGCGCCCGCCGAAACCGCGCCGGTGCGGCCGCCGGAAATCGGCGATCTGCCGGTGAACGAGGTCCAGGCCACGGGTCACTCGGATGAGCTCGCGCTGCTCATCACCGGGGATGGCGGCTGGGCCGGGCTCGACCAGGAGCTCGCCGCGCGCCTCGCCGCGAGCGGTGTGCCCACCGTCGGACTCAACTCGCTCAGGTACTTCTGGACGCAGCGCACGCCCGAGGAGACCGCGCGCGATGTGGCGCGGCTCATGCGTCACTACCTCGCCGCATGGAACAAGCAGCGGGTACTGCTCGTCGGCTATTCCTTCGGCGCCGATGTGCTGCCCTTCGTGGTCAACCGCCTGCCGGCGGAGCTGCGCGCCCGGGTTGCGAGCGTGAGCCTGCTCGGCATCGATTCCAACGCCTCCTTCGAGGTGAGCGTCGCCGGCTGGGTGGGGAGCGGCGACGGGGGTCCGCCCACGCGCCCGGAGGTCACCGCGCTGGCGCACGTGCCGGTGCTGTGCATTTACGGCGAAGGTGAGTCGGACTCGATCTGCCCGGGGCTGCCGGCCGGCGCTGGCATCACCCGCGAGCAGGTCGGCCAAGGCCACCACTTCAGCGGCGAGTACGCAACGCTCGCCGACCGGATCCTCGCCTTCGCGCGCTCCTCCCGCCCTGTGACATAACGCGCCGTCGGTGCGGCTGCGGGCCCGTCTCGGACCAAGGACGGCGGCCTTGAGCCCTCGGGCGGCGCGCTCACGGCGCGATCGGTTAACATGGAGCTGCGGAGCGCGACGGACGCTAAAACAACAGTCCGCGCGCCGCGTGATGAAGGCTATGTCCCTGTACATCGATTCGGCGAGCCGCCTGCATCACGACCAGGACAAGAACCTGGTGGTGACCTGCCCGCATTGCCAGACGGTCGCGCACATCACGCCGAGCGCGGTGCCGCGCTTCGAGGATCTGCAGCTCTACCGGCCGAAGCAGGTCGGGGTCGTGTACCTGTGCGACGCCTGCCACGCGCCGATCTTCCTGCGCTTCACCGTGCGGGTGTACGGTGCGGCGCGCATCGAGCTTTCGCCGCAGTTCACCGAGGTGGAGCGGGCGCGGGAGAAGTTCAGCTTCACCTACATCCCCGAGGACGTCGAGGTGCTGTTCCGCGAGGCGCTCAGCTGTTTCACGCACGACGCCTTCAACGCCTTCGCTTCCATGTGCCGGCGCACGGCGCAGGCGATGTTTGCCGACCTGGGCGAAGCGGGAAAGCTGCGTCTCTTCGATGAGCTGAATGGACTGCGCGATCTCACCGACATCGCCCCGGATCTCTTCACGCGCATGCGCAACGTGCTGTTCGGCGCCGAGCTCGACGCGCGCGCGACCATGCCGCTCCTCGACGGCTACCAGGCGGGGATCATGCTCGAGGTGATGAAGGACCTGCTGTACGAGGCCTACGTGCGCAAGGGCAGGCTCCAGCAGGCCATCATGGTGCGGCGCTTCTTCCTCGACGAGACCGGCAGTCACAAGGTGACGCCGCTGGTGTCCGCGAGCTAACCCGATCGGCGACTCAGTCGGCCAAAGTCGCGCCTTTGGCCGGCGGTAACGAAGGCGATGTCTGGCAAAAGCGCCGCAGGCGACTTTTGCCCAATCAGCCAACAAAGCGGCGTGCGTTACGGAACAGCCGCATCCAACCGCTGTAGCGGGCCGCCGCGCGCGGCCGCCAGGAATTCTGCAGATAACGGAACGAGCGCTCCGGATGCGGCATGGTGATGGTCACGCGCCCGTCCGCATTGGCGAGCGCCGCGAGCCCGAAGGGGCTGCCGCTCGGGTTCGCCGGGTAGCTGGCGGCGACGCTGCGATCGTGATTCACGTAGCGGAATCCCACCAGTCCGCTCGCGGCGCAGGCCGCCGCGGCCGCGGCGCTCGGGAACTCCGCGCGCCCCTCGCCGTGCGACACCGCGATCGGCAGCAGCGACCCCGCCATACCTTCAAGGAGGACCGAAGGTGAGGGCAACACCTCCACCAGCGGGAAGCGCGCCTCGTACTGCTCGCTGCGGTTCTGCACGAAGCGCGGCCAGTGCGCGGTGCCCGGTATCAGGCTCTTGAGCGCCGCAAACATCTGGCAGCCGTTGCAGATGCCGAGCGCGAAGCTGTCGGCGCGCGCGAAGAAGCGCTCGAACTGCGCGCGCACCGCGGCGTGAAACAGGATCGACTTCGCCCAGCCCTCGCCCGCCCCGAGCACGTCGCCGTAGCTGAAGCCGCCGCAGGCGACCAGGCCCTTGAACTCATCGAGCCGGCGCGCGCCGCTCAAGAGGTCGGTCATGTGCACGTCGTGCGCCTCGAAGCCCGCCTGATCGAACACCGCCGCGGTCTCCGTCTGGCTGTTGACGCCCTGCTCGCGCAGGACCGCGACCTTCGGCCGCGCGCCGCCGCGTGCCACGTAGGGCGCGGCGATGTCTTCCTCCGGGTCGAACCTCAGGTCGACGCTCAGGCCGCGGTCGGCTGTGGCGCTCTGCGCTGCAAACTCCTCGTCGGCGCACTGCGGATCATCGCGCAAGCGGCGCAGGCGCCAGGAAGTCTCGGACCAGGCGCGCTTCAGGTCCGCCCACGCCTCATCGATGAGCGCCGTGCCGACCCGCACCTGCACCCGCAGCTCGGCTATCGGTGCGCCGAGGTACAGCGCCGCTTCGCGCAAGCCGTGCCGCGCCAGGATCTCGCTGAAGCGCGGCTCATCGCCCGCGAGGATCTGCACCACGACGCCCGGCTCCTCGCTGAAGAGCTGCGCGGCGGCCGGCCCGCGCGCAGCCGGCAGCGCGATGTCGAGCCCGCAGTGCCCGGCGAACGCCATCTCGAGGAGCGTGACGATGAGTCCGCCGTCGGAACGATCGTGATAGGCGCGCAGCAGCTGCGCCGCGCGCAGCTCCCTGAGCGCGGCCGCGAGCTCGAGGAGCCGCCGCGGCTCATCGAGATCCGCCGGCTCCTCGCCGAGCTCGCCGTAAACCTGCGCGAGCGCCGAGGCTCCGAGCCGATTGCGCCCGCCGGCGACATCGACGAGCCACAGCGAGCTCGGGCGCTCATCGAGCTCGAGCGCCGGGGTGAGCGTGCCGCGCACGTCCGTGACCGGCGCAAAGGCCGAGACGATCAGCGACACCGGCGCGACCACGCTCTTGTCGACGCCGCCCTCGTTCCAGCGGGTCGT
>Ga0210409_10004063_pt1 | contig 15949 bp, 10 predicted proteins | sample IncBWH17MmetaG_FD_161649 | JGI IMG/M metagenome (GOLD analysis project Ga0210409, IMG submission 161649) | Forest soil microbial communities from Barre Woods Harvard Forest LTER site, Petersham, Massachusetts, United States - Inc-BW-H-17-M | ecosystem: Environmental > Terrestrial > Soil >...
AGTTTTTCTCTTCTGCATCCCAACCCAATTTGTTTCGGCCCTTGGATTTGGGCTCGTTGCGCTGTTCACCTACGGGTGGATGCACTTTAGAAAAGCCTGACGGTACCTAATAACCCCTTCTCGGGGGTCAATGAGTAATATGGCGATGTTGCGCCAACGACTCGAGTTTTGCATCGGACATGCTTAACGGTCCTTTGGGGTTTCCGATATATGAGTTTTCAGCCTATCGAGAATTACGGCGTTATCGGTAACATGCAGTCGATTGCGCTAGCAGGCATGAACGGCTCGATCGATTTTCTCTGCTACCCAGATTTCGATTCCCCCACCGTCTTTGCGGCGCTGCTCGATGACAGCAAAGGTGGCCGCTTTCAGATTGCGCCCCAGCTCACGAACATGCGTGTACGCCAGCTCTACTTGCCGGATACGAATATTTTGCTCACGCGGTTCCTTGCCGAGGAAGGTGTAGCCGAGCTGACGGATTACATGCCTATTCAGAAAGACGGAGAACAGTTGAATGAGATCGTTCGAACGGTCTCCGTAATCAGAGGCAACGTAAGTTTCAAAATGCTTTGCCAGCCGCGATTTGACTATGCAAGATCAGCGCACCGGACAGAAATCTCGGATGGCTGCGCGATGTTCATCCCTGATGACAACACGTACTCGCCGATGGCTTTGTATTCCACAGTTGCTCTCAGACAACAGTCTCAAGATGTAGCCTCGGAGTTCAATCTACAAGCCGGGGCGACCACGACTTTCGTACTGGGTGGCCCACGGCCTGGAGGCCAACGGCCTGAGATGAAATCCGTCGGAAAACACTTTCTGCAAACATCCCGATTTTGGAAGAAGTGTATTGCAAAATCGAAATATAAAGGTCGGTGGCGAGAAATGGTCAACCGCTCGGCCTTGATGCTGAAGTTGCTCATCAGCCAGGAGCACGGGTCATTAATTGCGGCGCCAACATTTTCTCTGCCCGAGAATATTGGGGGAGTGCGTAATTGGGACTATCGATTCACGTGGTTGCGCGATGCAACGTTCACACTTTACGCACTAATCCGCCTGGGTTTTGTCGAAGAGGCAGAGGCATTCATTGACTGGCTGAAAGGGCGGGTGAGTGATAACGCGGAGCGCGGCCCCTTGCAAGTAATGTACGGGGTCGATGGCAGGCAAAAGCTCGATGAGTTCGCCTTGGATCATTTGTGCGGGTACCAAAATTCCCAGCCGGTACGCATCGGTAACGCCGCGTATCAGCAGCTTCAGCTGGATATTTACGGTGAGATGATGGACGCTATCTATCTGGCAAACAAATACGGCGACCCTATTTCGTATGCCGGGTGGCTGGGTGTTCAGCGTATATTGGACTGGCTGGGAAAGAATTGGCAGCGGCCTGACGAGGGAATATGGGAGGTCCGCGGCGGCGCGAAAGAATTCCTTCACTCTCGCGTAATGTGTTGGGTCGCGTTCGACCGTGCTTTGCGCCTTGCCCAGAAACGCTCGCTTTCCGGCCCTCTCGATGCGTGGCAACGCACTCGAGACGAAATTCGGAATGATATCTTTACGAACTTCTGGAGCGACGAACTTCAGTCGTTCGTGCAAGCCAAAGGAACAAAAGATGTGGACGCTTCGGCACTGCTGATGCCCATGATGCGGTTCATCAGTCCTGTGGACCCGATGTGGCTCTCGACGATGAAAGCGATAGAAAGCAGACTGATTGAAGATACGCTGGTCCGTCGTTACGAGGTACAACGCAGCCACGTCGATGGCCTTCCAGGTGAAGAGGGGAGCTTCACCGCATGCTCCTTCTGGTATGTCGAATGCCTGGCCCGTGCGGGTGAGTTGGAAAGGGCGCAGTTATTGTTTGAAAAACTCTTAGGATATGCCAATCATCTTGGCCTGTATTCCGAAGAGCTTGGTTCAAACGGTCAACATCTCGGGAATTTTCCGCAGGCGTTCACGCATCTTGCGCTGATCAGCGCGGCAACTTATCTGGACAGAGCACTCTCGGGAACAGGAGAGGCAGTGTGGCGCTAAACTCCGAGCATCATCCCGACTATACAGTCGCAAACAAACTCAGTCAGCCTTGTATGCTGAATCAGATATCGAGGCTACGAACCTTGGTTTGTAAGCTCGACGTGAGAGTGAGACGAGACTTGACGAAACCAAGCTGTTACACGTTTTGAGGCAGTTTTGAGTGTGTAAGGGCGATTTGTCACCAATCGACAAACGCCAGACCGCCCTCCAATCAATACAAAGGATCTTCTGACGTGCCCCCATTTGCCGTACCAATCCCAATCCGAGTCCTCGGTTCATGTTTTGGTTTTAGCGGGGATGAGGTCTGGAGCAGGGACGGCGTTTGAGTCCCCTGCTCCAGCAGCTCTGTACTAGCATTCCCCTCATTCAGGACTGAAATAACTTCTGGTCGATGAACGTGTACAGCCTTGACACGCGACCATCACGCTCGTCGAGGAAGTCTGTTCCCGTGTAGTGGAACGGTTGACCTGGCATCCCGCTTCCCCACCGGCAAGTCGCTACATTGTGCATGATCTGGATCTCACCCGTGACCGTGTAGCGGTATTGGGGGAAGTGTTTGCGAATCTCTGTAGCCGCTTCATTGATACCCTCGCGGCCCACAATGCGACCGCCGGGATGAATCCACAGGCACTCTTCGGTGTAAGACTCCGCGAGCATTGCCGCACGCTTGAGGGCATCGAGCTCTATAAAAATCTCATTGAAGTTGCGCATAAGCAGTTCAGAGGGAGTTGACTTCATAAATGGATCCTCCTTAAACATCGTGCAGGACAATTTAACTGGGTAGACCAAATAGCTGCTAGCCGTTGGCTCGTCAAGCATTGAACATTGCTAACCGACTCAACCTTAGGCCTCAACCTCTTTTCCCGAGGGATCGCTGTGGAACCGTGTCGCGCCGCCTGTTTTGAACGAACCCGCAGTGCCATAGCTGTCTTCGAGAAACTGGACGTAAGCGACCTTGTCCCCCTCGAAGCGCGCCAACAGGCTAAATGGAGATGTGATTTCCTTGCCTGTCACAATCGATTTGTACGTAAAAGAACCGAAGAACGCAACGCGTCTACCCTGCTCAATCGTGTCGGTAACCTTGAAGTCGAGCGTTTTCCAGAAGCGTTGCATGGCCGCAAATACATCGGGCAGCGCCTGAGGCCCCTTGTGGGTGCCAGTCCAAGGCATGACTTTCTTTAGTTCAGGGTTAGCAAAGTTGAGTGAAACGTATGTCGCGTCCGCCGTCATAAGTTGTCCGAGCACTTTGGAGTTCGTTGTATTCTGCAGAAGCTGTTCAAGGATGGGGGTCAAGTTGGTCGACATGTGATGGTTTTCTCTTTCTCTTTTGCTCATTTCGTGTTGAACGAAATAGTGCGAAGGGATTTGGTTTCTTCTCCGAAGAACTCCGTTGTCGTCGAGGCCGGAACACCCGTAGTTTGGTTCCCGCTACCGTTCATTTTTGGGCCAGCGATCAATAGCGGTTCAAGGGCACCATCGATCCGCGCATGCGGCCGCTCATGCGATGATGAGTCCCGGTTGGCTAATGCCGGGACTCACCACCGCCTCGGGGTCGGCGATTTCACATGATTGACAGAGAGAACGAACCTCTTCTCGCCGTTCAAGCTGGCGCGAATGCCGATCCCTCCGCCCGCCAACATTACGCCTTTGGCCCCTCCACTCAGCTCCCGGCTTTGTCTCCACTCGGCAGCGAGTGCGTCATTCGATACCTCGATCCGGAACAACTCCATCGCGGCTGACTGTTAAGCCTTCACGAATTGGGCGTCCAGGGTGATCGTGACGTCGTCCCCCACCAGAATTCCGCCGGTCTCGAGCGCAGTGTTCCACGTCAAACCGAAGTCCTTGCGATTGATCTTGGTACTTGCCGAGACCCCAATCCGAGTGTTCCCCCAGGGATCCTTGACAGGGGACGTCGGCCCTTCCACCGCAAAACGAACTTTGCGTGTGACCCCACGGATCGTCAGGTCACCTTCCACTGACAATTCTCCCTCGCCCACGACGTTGATGCCGGTCGACTTGAAGTGCAAAGTGGGAAACTTTTCAACGTGGAAGAAATCGGCGCTCTTTAGGTGAGCATCGCGCTGTTCATCGCGGGTGTGAATCGAAGCAGCTTCAATCGTGGCCTCCACGCGATCGTTCGCCGGGTCTGATTCATCCCGGACCAACACCCCCGAAACCTTGGAGAATTGGCCTTTCACATTGGCGATCATCATGTGTTTGACTTTGAACTCCGCTACGGAGTGAGCCGGGTCGATGTTCCACGTAGTGGTTGAGGTCTGCGGTGGAGCCGCGGTAATCGTATTGCTCATGGTAGCCTCCTTTTGTCTCATCGATATCAGTCGTATCGATATCGATATATCTGATATCGAGTATAATGCCAAGGATTCACATTTTTATGGCAGACGGCAAAAGGCCTCCGGAAGCCCTTCATGCCTGGCTAATCATGCTGAAAGCCTGGCAATCGATGTCGCGCTATGTGTTTCCGACGATACTCAAGGAGGGATTGGGAGAGTCTGACTTTCGGGTTCTTGAAGTCCTCTTCCATAAGGGACCGATGCCGGTGAATGCGATCGGCCCGAAGGTTGACCTCAATCCAGGCTCGGTCAGCGTCGCGGTGGATCGTCTACACAAGAAGGGGTTTGTCAGTCGCGTAGAGAAGGCTGGCGATCGGCGGGTGAGAACGGTGTCGCTGACTGAAAAAGGACGGCAAATGTTTACTCCTCTCTTTCGCCGGCACACGGCGCTCATCAAACGGGTGTTTCAGGACGCCTCTTCGGAAGAGCTGCAACAGCTCGAACTCGTACTTAAGAAGATCGGTAAACGAGCCGAAAGTCTTGCCGAAAAACCCCGCGCCACTTGAGTCTTAAGGAGACACTCTCATGCGCCAGCACCTGACGATCTCTCCCAGCGAAGCCGCGGATCGTCTCGCGATCCGAGAACTCATTGAGGCGTACGCGCATTGCGGATACGAGACATCTTGCGTCGGGGTGGACTCAAATGTCTTCAATCTGGTTCTCAATAATTCTCACGTTTTCTCACGTGTAGCTATGACGCAGCAGACCAAACACTTGTACGAATTCGGTCCCTATCGGATCGACCCGGCAAAGCGTCTATTGCTGCGCGGAGAGGAATCGATTCGGCTGCCTTCGAAAGTGTTTGAGACTCTTCTAGTGTTGGTGCAACACAGCGAAGAGGTAGTTCCCAAGGACGATCTGCTGAAGACGGTCTGGCCTGACAGTTTCGTCGAGGAGTCCAATCTCAGCCAAAGCATCTTCCTGCTGCGTAAAGCACTGGGCGAGACCGCTCAGGATCATCGCTACATCGTCACGATTCCGGGACGGGGATATCGCTTCGCGGAGAATGTCCGGTTAGTCGCTGCACACGAAGCCGACTTGATCGTGGAGAGCCATTCGCAGTCACGAGTGACGGTCGAGGAAACGGAGCCCGGGCCGGAGGAGCTACTGACGGCGCGGAGCCAGAGTCAAATTCAATGCTGCCAGTTCCGAACCATTGAATTGTGCCGTCGGGCCCCAACTGCGCGGTGCGATGCCAGAGTAGTCCTGATCCATTTGTGGCCTGATGTACTTGGACGACCGTAGTGTGTGACACCGCTACCCTGGACGCGAAGCCGTCGTCAAGTTGAACGCTTGGGGCCCAGTTAACCGTTTGCCCTTGGGCAGGTGAGGCGACAATCGCTAGGATGGCGAGACCGATGGTCAAGCCCAGCGTCCGGCACTTCGCGTGTCTCGTACGGAATGCTTCTTCTAAATTCCCAAAATTCTTCACGGCCGTTCTCCTTAAATATTTAGAGTTGTCCCTTCGGTGACGATCCGCGATAGATTTCATCCCGCTCTACCCCGGTGTTCGCGCACCGATCGAACGAGCACACCTTGCGTCGCGATGGGTTCAAATGTCTTCAAGTGAACGCTCAATAATTTTCACGCTTTCTCACGCGCAGCTATGATGCAGCAAATCAAGCACTTGTACGAGTGCGACTCCCACCGGATCGACATGGGAAGTGTGTCTAGTTGCAGAGAGGGATCGGCTCGCCCGCCTTCGTGAGGGTTTGGGATCTGGCTGGTGCACAGGAAGCAAAGGAAGAGCTTGCTTTCTAGTAACGAATGAATCCGCCAAGTCGAGTCAGATACTTCATTGGTTCGTGACGTCAATCATGTTGTCCTCCGCATTCCTGTCAATCAGCTTGTTATACGGATCAATGCCGGCCAACGTTGGCTGTTGATCGACCGTGATCACGAACGTCTTGTGTTCCTCGGTGAGTTTTTCCTTCTTGAGATAGAGTGGCTTTTCTTCGTCCTTCTGGCCGCTGAAAACGCCGATCTCAATGTAGTCAGCAAGGGGCATGCGAGTTTCCGCTCCATTGCCATCCGCTTGTAACTTTCGAGCCTGCACCTCGAGAGTGACCTTGTATTTGCCGTCGGCGGTCTTCTGCGAAGTGGCGGAAACAGCCTTGTTGTCATAGAGAACGATTCGATTGAAGCCGTCATCGACCAGGTACTGAAGTTCGGGAGGCGTCTGTGCGCGGATGGCATCGACCAGCATGCGCGTGTCAGGGTAAGGATTGTCGAAAGTATTGGCGGTGCGGACAGCGGTGTTAGCATCGACCTGGTTGTTGGCATTGGTGTAGCGGTACTGCATGAGAAAGTTGTGAAGAGCCAGGTTGAGCTTATCTTCGCCGATGTAGTCGGCCACCGTGTAAAGAATCTGGCCGCCCTTCTGGTACCAGACGTACTGTTCGCGCTGCACGAGCGCCAGCGGCGGCTCGTGACGAATCTCGCCAGCGCGGCCACGCAGATAGGCATCCAGTTCGTGGCGCAAGTAACGATGCATAAGGTCGGGGCCATACTTGTGCGCCATCACCTGCAATGCGGAATATTCGGCCAGACTTTCCGACATCATGTTGGAACCTTCCACGTCCGCGCCGACGAGCTGATGGGCCCACCATTGGTGGCCGAGCTCGTGGGCGGTGACAAAGTAAGTGAAGTCGATATCGGTGGGCTTCTTAATTCGGCCGATGAACCCAATGGCTTCCGAGTAGGGAACAGTGTTGGGAAAGGACTGCGCGAAGGTGCGGTAGCGCGGAAACTCGAGGATGCGGAACTGCGTGAACTGGTAGGGACTGTAGATGCGCTGATAGTAATCAAGCCCAGCGCGGGAGCTGGCCAGCATGTCGTCGAGATCGTAAGTGTGCGCGGGATCGTAATACAACTCGAGCGCGACGTCCCCGCCAGGACCGCGATAAATCTCCTTGCGAGTCTGGTAGCGAGCGGAGATGTAGGCGAAAAAGTCGAGAATGTGGGTCGATCCCATGCTGTATTCGAAAAAGTTGCGGCCATCGGCCTGCCATTTGCGCTGCAGATATCCGGGGGCGATGGCGACCTGATCGGCTGAGGTGCTGACCACAGTGTGGTAAGTGATCCAATCAGACTCTCCACGGAAGAAGACGTTGTTCACGGAGTGAGCTGAGTCGCCGCGCTGGGTCATCTCTTCGAGAGCGGGCAGATGCTCTTCGCGCCGGCGGCGCGGGTCGTCGAGCTCAACGCCCGTGTTGTAGCCGATGTGGGGAACGTAGTCGGAGTCGAAGAAGGTCCCATTGTAGGCGAACTCAGCCAGCTCGTTGCCATCGCGGAAGCCACGGGTTTGGTGGCCCACGTTGCAGGTAAGTGTGATGGTCTCGCCGGGCCCCAAGGGCTGGTCGAGGCTGTAAATCGAGTACATTTGGCGCGGCGAGGAACTGACCAAGTGGAACGGGCGGTCGAACTGGAGATTGGTGACCGATTGCTTGAGATCGGTAATGTGGATCTGGGGGATCGGCTGGCGGGTCTTGTTCTCGAGGGTGATGCGGACGCTTCCGTCGAAGGAGCGGCGCTCGGGATAAATATTGATGGTGGCATCGACCGCCGTAACCTTGGGCTGAAGCAGGTTCTCGTACTTCTTGAACTGGTGTTCGTAGTCCGCTTGAATGTGGCGGCGCGCCTTGGCGTCGAGATATTCGTTGAGGACGTGGGCGTTGTAAAAGTACAAGGCGCCGGAGCCCGCGGCGATCACAGCAAAAAGCAAGGCGGCCGGAACCAGCCGGGGCGCACGCCGCAGGGCCAACTGGGCGCGAGCGCGGAGGGAGTCTTCGGCTCCGCGACGCGCGAAGGCAATGGAGATGACTCCGAGCACGGCCGCGATCGACAGCCAGTAGGTAATCGACCAGAAGATGGACGGGACGAAGTGGCCGTAGCCGTTCATGTCGGAATAGGTGTAGGTGGGGACTTGGCCGAAGAGATACAGCGTGTTCTCCCAGCCGAACGGGGGAAGGATCTGCAGCAGAACGAAGAAGCCGATCACAATCCCGTGACCTACAAACTTGTTCGAAACTACAGTTTGGACGAAGAGAGCGAGAAGAATAAAGGTCAGGACCTGCGGGAAGGTCACGATGTAAAGTTCCTTGAAATATTGGAGCAACTCGTAGTGGTGATAGCCGGCGATGGTTTGCATGAGAATGCCGACGAGCATGGCGAACGCGAGCAGTATGAATTCGACGACGACCACAGCGGTGAGACGTGAGAGCCAGTCGGTGGACTCGCGCATCGGAAGAGCATCGTGAATGCCGTCGAAATGCGTGTCGCGCTCGCTCCACAGCAACTCGGCGGCGTAAAGGCCGGCCACAATCAAGAGGAAGAGGATCGCGCTGCCCTCGACGGCCTGGACCATGAGGTAGGTGACCGGCCAGACATTTCTTTCCGCGACGCGGCCGGCAAAATAGCCGTTGTTGACGCCGAAGGCGACCAGCAGCGCAACCAGCGCCCAGAACACCACGTCCCGCAGAATGTTGCGCAGGCGCAGGCGCGAGAGCGAAAGGTATTGGGCGAACGTAGTGCTCGGGGTAAAGGCTTGTTGCATACGGGTCAGGCGTGCGGTAACACCGGAACGCACAGGCGCAGCCTCCGCGAGTTCCTGCTCTTTCGCTTTGGCGGCGCGGCGGCCCTGCGAACGGGCAGTGAGCGCCTCCACCGACATGGGAAACAGGATCCAGACCGCAGCTAACGACAGAACACCAACGCCGGACCACAGAAGACGGTTGTAGAGGAAGACGCCATTGGCGAGAGAAGGCGACCAGGTGACGAGCAGCGTATTCTTTTCGATGACCGTCCAATAGCGGGTGACGTCGTTGAACAGGATCAAGCCGATGGGGTCGAAAATGCCGGACCAGAAGCGTTCGAGGGAGCGGGTCGCGGAGAAGACGGTAAGGCCAATGACGTAAATCATGAACAGAGTGACGCCTTGCAGATAGACCACGAATATTTTCCGAGTGAGGGCAGAGGCCGCGAAGAAGGCGGAGCCGATGAAGAAGATCTGCACGACAAGAATCGAGAAGAAAGGCTGAAAGTAAGCCCAGAGATGATTGGGGACGATGCGGGTGTGGTCAGCCCAGGGCGCGAAGGTGCCGAGAAAGGTACCGAGCATCATGCCCGAGAAAGCGAAGACAGTGGTAACGAAGGAGCCGGCCCAGCGTCCGCCGAGGTAAGCGAACTTGGAGATGGGCTGGGTGAAAAGAATCTGGTAGGTGTCGCGCTGGAAGTCGCGGAGGATCGAGGTTCCGAAGATCGCCGCAATTACGATAACCCCGAAGAGCCCGGCGAAGAGATTGTCGAGGGTATTCGCGAACGCAGAATTCAGCACAACCTTGCCATTACCGCCACCGATCGGCCCGAAGCTTTCCGAGGCAACGCAGAAAAATGAGAACATGAGCCAGAGGAGGAAATACATGTACGTCGAGAGGCTCTTAAAGCGGAACTTCAGTTCGAAGGTGAAGAACTCCCAAAACAGTGCCATGTCAGATTCCTCCATTAGCCATGCGCTAGTTGTCCGGCGGGTCAGTTCGGAAGCTGGCGCTTGGATTGCTGCGACAGGGTGAGAAAATAAACGTCCTCCAGATCGGACTCTACGGAGTGGAAACCGTCGCCAGGTGAGGTGTCCGCATACACACGAATCTCGTGCTGTCCGCCCACCAGGTGCGTGGAGATCACGTGGAGCTGAGTTTCTATCGTTCGCACCTCGTCGTCGGAGGCGACCACTTTCGACCAGATCTTGCCGTTGAGAGCGGCCAGAGTATCGTTGGGAGAACCCTCCAGCAGCAGCTCACCCGAAGCAATGATGGCCATACGCGGGCAGAGCTGGCGAACATCGTCCACGATGTGGGTGGAGAGGATGACGGTGCGGTCGCTGCCCAGCGAAGAGAGCAGGTTCAGAAAGCGATTGCGCTCCGCCGGGTCCAGGCCGGCGGTGGGCTCGTCGACAATAATGAGCCGCGGGTTGCCGAGCAGGGCCTGGGCAATCCCGAACCGCTGCTTCATGCCGCCGGAAAAAGTCGCGAGAGCCTTTTTTCGAACATCCCACAAATTGGTCTGCTGGAGTAGCGCGTCGACCGTCTCTTTGCGCTCAGCCGATGACCTCATGCCCTTCATGACGGCGATGTGGTGGAGCATGTCGAGAGCAGAGATCTTGGGATAGACTCCAAACTCTTGCGGCAGGTAGCCGAGAATGCGCCGGACTTCGTCCTTCTGGCGGAGCACGTTGATGCCGTCAAGGCTGATGGTGCCCGAGTCGGGATCCTGAAGCGTGGCAATGGTGCGCATCAGCGAACTCTTCCCCGCCCCGTTCGGCCCCACCAGGCCGAACATGCTGTTGCCGATCGAGAGTGAGAGGTTCTTCAGCGCCTTTACCCCATTTGGGTAAGTCTTGGAAAGTTGATTGATCGTGAGTGCCACCGTCACCTCCACATTCGGGAATACGTCTCAGGCCGCAACAATCCCCGCGTATCATCAGATGGGGAGCTATTCTACTACCAAGAGTGACAAGGATCTCGATTGACGGACAACCTGGAAGTTGTTCCGAGCCAGAAGTCTGGTTGGGGGAAATCGCCATTGATCTCCCCCAAACCCGTTTCAGGCCAACCGGGTAAACAGTGATCGTCGCTGGACACAAGCGCGTGTGAGGACTCATCTCGCCTAGTTCGCGAAAAGACGAGAGCGCGCCGATTGCGCACTGGATAGCGACAGAGGACGAAAGGCCAGAAAAGCGCCACGTCACGAAGATAGTTAAGGTCTCTGGAAAAAAGCATACGATCGTGCTCCGCGAGAATGAGTGGCGACATTTTTTCAGGACCTGGTTTCACGAAATTGTGCAATGCAGTTTCTCCGACTGCCTTCGACTACTGGATTTGACCGAGCGAACAGTTAAGGACGCGTGCGCCGGTGAATCCAGCATCTATGGCCAACTTCAACGCCGCACCGCTCTTCAGCAGCCTCTTAGCGGATGACAAAAAGTTCTTGGTAATCGTTATCCGATCCTCGACCGGGGTGCGGAATCGTAGTGACGCCGATTAGCGGTCTAGAGCAAGCAAAATCGCACGTTCGAGCGGTACACCTAGCGGTACCGCCACGCGAAGGTGTCAATGCTGCTCAGACGACGGGAAAGAGGCCTTTGTCGCTTGAACTTCTAGTCTAGTCATTGCGTGTTCTTGACCGCAACAGAGAAGAGTCATACGATTCACCTACAATGGCAGCCATGTCGCCGAGTGCCGGCGATCTATTAGGCCACTTCCGGCTCATCGAGCAAATCGGAGCGGGAGGAATGAGCGTTGTGTATCGCGCGCGCGACGAGCGGCTGCAGCGTGATGTCGCGGTAAAAGTGCTAAACATCAAGACGCGAGCGGACCGCTCAGCCAGTCGGCGGTTCCATCGTGAAGCTTTAATCCTTGGACGCCTAAACCATCCCAACGTCGAAGCGGTTTATGACTTTCATTCTGAAAACGGCCTCGAATATCTGGTCATCGAGTACGTTGCCGGGCAATCACTTGACAGTCGATTGCGGAATGGGGCCCTGTTAGAAAAAGACGTTATCGCACTGGGAGTGCAGTTGGCGGGCGGATTGGCAGCCGCCCATACCCACGGAATCATTCATCGCGATCTCAAACCTGGCAATCTAAGGGTTACGCCAGAGAACATACTCAAGATCCTCGATTTCGGTCTAGCCCAGCTTTTTGCATCCCCCGATGCGGAAACGCTTACACATGCCACTACTGTCGCAATGAAAACGGAGGATTTTGCTGGGACCCTGGCATACATGGCGCCAGAACAACTCGAAGGGCACGAACCGGATACTAGGTCGGACATTTACTCTGCCGGAGTAGTTCTCTACGAACTAGCGACCGGGACAAGGCCGTTTCCTCAAAGAGGGCAGATGCTCTGGGATGCCATCCTACAATCACTACCTCCAGAGCCACGAATCAAGAAACCGGATATCTCGCCCGAGCTGGAATTTGTAATTCTGAAGTGCCTCAAAAGAAAACCAACCCAACGCTTCCAGTCTGCAGAAGAATTGCTGACTGATCTCTCACACATTGGGGCAGCCGACGGCATGGCCTCGACTCGGGAATTACAGCTGGAGCGGGTCACGGGTCGGAAGCAGTGGGCGATTACTGTTTCGGTCGCAATAGTCCTGGTGGGAATTACCGTTGGAATGCTAATGCGGACGCGGTCCTTGAAGCAACAAGCGCAGCCGACGATTATGGCGGTGTTGCCTATCGATACGGTGGGACAAGACCTCGACACGGGCGCCCTAGGACTCGGCCTAACCGAAACTGTAACTGCCAAGCTTGTGGAGGCGAGCAACATGGACGCGATCCAGGTAGTGTCGCCCCGCGATTTGCGGGACAAGGGAGTGAAGACCGCCGATGATGCGCGACGTGAGTTCGGAACAAACCTCGTTGTGGAGAGTAGTCTTCAGCGCTCGGGACAAATTATCCGAATTAACTGTTATCTTGTCGATTCCAAAACTCACGGGGAACTCGCTGCCAAGAGTATCGAAGCCGAAGCAACGGATCCCTTCGGCCTGCAAGACAAAGTCGTCAGCGCGGTCCTGGATATGCTGCCGGTGCAGACCAAACCTGAACAACGCCGCAATTTGGATGTTCGCGAAGACACGCAGCCCGCTGCCTACGAAGCCTATATACGTGGCCGGGGCTATCTCCAGGAATACCAGAAGCCGGAAAGCATCGACAGCGCGATCACGGAATTCAATCAAGCCGTAAGGGTAGACGCCAAATATGCGCCTGCTTACGCTGGATTGGGCGAAGCGTATTGGATGGGGTTTCAGCAACCAATGAACCGTGGAAAAGGGTGGTTAGCGAATGCGTCGCAGAACTGTCAGAAAGCCCTGGCCTTGAGTCCACAATTTGCGGAGGGCTATACCTGTCTTGGCAACGTTCTGTTCGGAACCGGAAAATATGAAGAAGCGGTGAAGCATTATCAACGGGCTCTCCAGCTCGATCCGAATAGTGACTACGCACTTGGGCAGCTGGCGGACGCATATCAAAGCCTAGGCAACTCGGCCGCGGCTGAAAATGCCTACAAAAATGCCATCTCGCTGCGACCCAGCTATTGGGGAGTTTACAGCGGTCTAGGCGTTTTCTACTTTACTCAGGCAAGGTATTCGGAAGCGTCAGCCATGTTTAGCAAAGTCATTGAACTCGCGCCGAACAATTACCACGGTTACTCAAACTTAGCAGCGGCATATCTTTACATGGGTCGGTACACAGACTCGATTGCCGCATCGGAACGATCGATTGAACTAAGACCCAATCGGGATGCTTATGCAAACTTAGCGGCTGTTTATTTTTCAGAGAGACGATTCCCCGAAGCGGCGGAGTATAGCAAGCTCAGTTTGAAACTCGATCCTAGCGATGCTCTGAATTGGGGAGTCCTTGGTGATGCACTTTACTGGACCCCCGGCCGGAGAGGCGAGGCGGCAGACGCCTATCACAAGGCAATTGCGTTGTTTAATTCCAAAATAGAGGTAAACTCGAGAGATGCGGAAACTCTGGGTTTTGTCGCAGTCTACAGCGCGATGGTGGACGACAAGAAGGCGGCCATGAACAACCTAGGGAGAGCCCTTGCCGTGGCGCCGAATGACGCGGACGTTCTATTTAAGGCGGCTTTCGTTTACAGCCATCTCGGCGATACCGACCAAGCACTCACTTGGCTTCAAAAGGCACTGAATGCCGGATATCCGACATCCGCAGTGCGGGACACGCCTGAATTCGATCGTTTCCTCACGGACCCACGGTTCAAGAGGCTCGTGGGTGGGAATTGATCGCTATTTCGAAATATGGACCCAGGCAGCTTCAGGAAGCGGCGGTTTTGTGCAACTGAGTTTGTCATTTTGGACAACGTAAGAAAAGTCGCCCTGTTTTGCGGGATCGATATACTGCACGCTTGATGATCCTGCAAAGGGCACAGACACGGTAGATACGGAGTTCCGGAGAGGCGTATTCCCGGTGGAGAATGTAATCGTGTACGAGTGGTTGTCTCCTATGGCCGTCCACTTGATAGCATGCGCGGCGACCGTGCTTGGAACGGGGGATAAGGTCGGATATACATCAGAGACGTAGCATTGATTAGAATCCGTTGTGCCCACAAAAATCTCTTCTGGACTTGCACCTACAAAGTATTTTGGGATTCCGAGCAGGCGGAAGATAGCTATTCCCAGCAGCGACACCATAGACAGTACACCAATATATAGGAAGCCCCGATCGATCATACTCATGAGCTCACCTCATAAATAATTGGGGAAATTGTCGTTGTCACAATAGCACGCCGCTACTTGATTTCAAAGCAGAGATTCCACTCTAGTTGATGGCGGACCATGAAATTGGCGACACAGCTGCGTTGTCCGTGAGGCGCCAATCGGACTCGTAACGAGACTTGTATCGCACTGGGTGTGTTAAGCTTGTCGCTCGACGGGTGGCAGTTTACTGATGGTCCATCTGCCCAACCGAAAAATAACAAATTTGAACCCTTCCCTCTCATCGCAAGGGGGTACGCCCCTTTTTCTCGGTGGGAGTCCCAAATATATTATACGAAAGAAATCGGGGACGAAATCTGATCTGGGTTAGTAACGAGAAGCCGGCTAGTATGGAGTGATCGTCGAACAATCAAGCCTTACTCCCCAGAAGCCGGCTTCGAGGAAATTGATCTCGGCACTTGACATCCATTCTGGTCACAAAATAGGCAATCCGGGAATTACAAGGGCAAGCGGGGCGCAGCGAGGAAATTTGTAAGCCGGTGGCGTGCGGTATCGGAGGATGCGGACTGTTTTCTCTCGGCGCGTCGCTACCTGCGCTTGATGATGAATACCGTCTTGTCGTCAATGACATCAGCTTCACCGATTTGCTGTAAGCGTTCATCGCGCTTGACGGCATAGTCAAGCAAGGCGTTACAAATTTCGCGGGCCGGCTGGTCTTTGTGATTGCGCATCACGCGCTCGAGCTGGGATCGTTCTTCGTCATCATTGCCATCGTAGACTCCGTCGGTATAAAGGAAGAGGGTGTCGCCGGGACTCATCAGCGTAATCTCCGCCACGTCGGAGGAGTTCACCTGCCGTTTTCGCAGGCTGATCGAGAAATATTTGTTCCGGTCGGGATGATCTTCGGGAATTTCCAGGCCTAGTGGAGGAAACTGTACCATTCGAGCCTGGCCGATCTCCATATACTTTCCGAACTCGTTTGAGAAAACCAGCGGCGGCGGATGGCCAAAATTAACGAAACGAAACAGTCCTTCGGGACGCATTTCGCCATAGAGCATCGTGGCGATTTCGCGCGCACTGTCATCGGGATCGCGTCCGAGCGCGTTGCGCGCGGTGACGGACTGCGCCAGCCGCAGATTGATTTGTTCAAAAAACCCCGGCGTAGTTTTTCCATAGCGATCAAGCTCCACCAGCATTAAAGCATGAAATGTATCGTGGACGGTCGATGCAATTTTGGCCGAGATAAGGCCGTGCCCCTGCGCATCCACCAGCAGCACGCCTGCCGTGGTCTTCAACTCCGGAAGATCTTCCGCGATACGCAACTGCT